>Ga0315281_10004370_pt1 | contig 20515 bp, 16 predicted proteins | sample YL17G07_0_MG_FD_204540 | JGI IMG/M metagenome (GOLD analysis project Ga0315281, IMG submission 204540) | Sediment microbial communities from Yellowstone Lake, YNP, Wyoming, USA - YL17G07_0 | ecosystem: Environmental > Aquatic > Freshwater > Lake > Sediment | place: USA: Wyoming | collected...
TATGAACGGCACTGAATGCCGTCCTCAAGCCCCCGTAGCGGAGGGGGGACCCGAGTTTTATGAAGGCTATCTCGGCAACGCGCCCAAGACTCTGTTCATATTTCTTGCCACCCCCTACCCCCTCCGATAATCGGAGGGGGGCTCTGAAATCGTCCGCGTCGCCGGCAGAGGTGCGACGGGGGGAACCGACGGGACTGGTTCCCCGGGGGTCGGGGGAGTGAGGGCGGCTTCAGGCCGCTTAAAGTCAGATGTCAAACTATCTAATGCGTTCGTATTAGCTTGTGCTGTATTGACAATCTTTTCCCCATAAGCTAATAATTACGTAAGCACATCATGGCAAACGCGCTTAAGATCGAGGGCCTCCACAAGTCGTTCAGCACGGGCTTCATCCCCAAGAAAAAGGAGATCCTGAAGGGGATCTCGCTCACCGTTGAAGAGGGCGAGATCTTCGGATACCTCGGGCCGAACGGGGCCGGGAAGACGACCACGATCAAGTGCGTCCTGAGCCTCATCTTCCCGGATCGGGGGACGGTCGAGATCTTCGGCCGGCCGCACCTCTCGCCCAAGGCCAAGGAGAAAGTGGGCTTCCTTCCCGAGAACCCGTATTTCTATGATTACCTGTCGGCCCGCGAGTTCCTCTCTTTTTACGCGGACCTGTTCCTTCTCAGCAAGGCCGAAAAAGAGGTCCGGATCGCCTCCCTGCTCAAGCTCGTCGGCCTGGAGAAGGCCGCCGGCCTCCAGCTCCGGAAATTCTCCCGCGGCATGCTCCAGCGTGTCGGGCTCGCCCAGGCCCTCGTCAACGATCCCTCGCTCGTCATCCTGGACGAACCGCTCGGCGGGCTCGACCCGCTCGGCCGGAAGGAGATCCGGGACATCATCGTCCGGTTCAAGAAGGAAGAAAAGACGGTCTTCCTTTCCTCCCACATCCTCCAGGACATCGAGATGATCTGCGACCGCGTGGCCATCCTCGTCGGCGGCCGGATCATTAATCAAGGCACGCTCCACGACCTCATTTCGGAGAAGGTCCTCTTCACCGAGGTGACGGTCTCGGGGCTCGCTCCCGCGGAGCTGGCCGGGCTCGGCGAGAGCCTGTCGGTCCACGGCGGGAAGATCCTCCTCAAGGTCTATGACGAGGACAGAGTCGGCCGGGTCCTCGAGCTCGTCCGCGACAAGAAGGCAAAGATCGAATCCCTCATCCCGCGCACCGAGACGCTCGAGGACATCTTCGTGGACATGGTGAGGCGCACATGAAAGTCGGGACGATCGCGCTGAACACGTTCAAGGAGGCCAAGCGGGACCGGATCCTCTATCTCCTCTTCTTCTTCGCGGCGGTCTGCATCGTCTTCTCCCGCGCCCTGGCCATCTTGACGGTCGGGGACCGGGTCAAGATCATCAAGGACGTCGGCCTGGCTTCGATCTCGCTTTTCGGCATCCTCATGGCCATCCTGATGGGGACGGGACTCGTCTACAAGGAGATCGACAAGAAGACGATCTTCACCCTGCTTTCGAAGCCCATCCACAGGGCCCAGTTCATCCTCGGGAAGTACCTGGGCCTCGTCCTGACGCTCTTCATCATGACGGTCCTGATGGCCATTATCTTCCTGGCCGTCCTCTTCTTCCATACGTCCCAGGTCGAATGGCCCATGCTCACGGCCATCCTCTTCATCTTTTTGGAACTCATGCTCATCACAGCCGTGGCCATCCTCTTCTCGACCTTCTCGACGCCCATCCTGAGCTCGATCTTCTCTCTCTCCTTCACCCTCATCGGCCACCTCTCCTGGGGGCTCGAGACGCTCATCAAGAAGATGAAGCCGGGGACCGGGCGGACGCTGACCCGGGTGCTTTACACGTTCCTCCCTGACCTCGAGAACTTCAACTTCAAGACCGAGGTCGTCCACGGCCTGCCCATCCCGCCGAAGATCTTCGTCTATTCGACGCTTTACGGCGTCTTTTACGCGGCCTTCATCCTCGGCCTGGCGATCTGGGTGTTCCGAAAGAGGGATTTTATTTGAAACGGATCTCCGGAGGCTTCGCCCTTGCCCTGTTCCTCGTCGCGACGTGCGCGGGCTTCATGGGGCTGAAGCTCGAAACCGACAAGATCCTCCGCAAGAAAATCCCCGGTTCGTCCATCATCTACGTCCCTTCCGGCAAGTTCCTGAAATACGCCGCTTTCGGATATTCCGGGCTGGCCGCCGACATGATCTACCTCTGGGCCATCCAGTACTACAGCAGTTACGAGATCGCCGACCGGTTCACCTATCTCGACCATATCTTTGCCATCATCGCCGAACTCGACCCGCGCTACACGGATCCCTACGAGGTCGGCTCCATGATCGCCGGCCAGGAGGCCCGTGACATCCCTCTGGCCCTCAAGATCCTCGACAGAGGGTTCGCCAAGAACCCCGACATGTGGCTCTTTCCGTTCGAGGCCGGGCACATCGCCCAGACGCAGCTCAAGGACTACGACCTGGCCCGGAAATACTACGGGAAGGCCATGGTCCTACCGGGAGCGCCCGACTTCACCAAGAGGCTCTATGCCAACGCGGCGTTAAAGGTCACGGACTACAAGACATCCTGGGAAACGTGGCTCGAGGTCTATAACACCGCCACGGACGACCGGGTGAAAAAGATAGCCTCGAACCACCTTTACCAGGTCAGGGCCGAGATGGACATCAATGCCTTGAAAGAGGCCGTCGCGAAATTCAAGGAGAAGTACGGCAGGCTTCCGGAAGAGCTGTCCCGGCTTGTGGGCGCCGGGCTCCTGGCCTCGCTCCCCAAGGACCTGGACGGCCAGGACTATGTTTACGATCCCGTGACGGGGGACGTAAAACCTCCGACCATGTGGTGGAAGCGATGATCCTGGTCCTCATCGGACTCTTCGGCCTGGCCTGGGGGAGCTTCCTCAACGTCGTCATCTACCGCGTCCCACGGGAGATGAGCCTGATCAGACCGCCGTCGACGTGCCCGGGGTGCAAAGCGCGGATCCGACCCTACGACAACGTCCCCTTCTTTTCCTATCTCATCCTGCGCGGGAAATGCCGTCACTGCGGGTTCAGGATCCCGTTTTCCTATTTCCTCGTTGAGGTCCTGACGCCCGCCTCGTTCGTCCTCCTTTATTTCCATCACGGCTGGACGATGGGGCTTCCCTTCATCGCCTCCTGCCTGTTCGCGAGCGCGATGATCGCCCTCGGGTTCATCGACTATTATCACCAGATCCTGCCGGACGTGATCACGATGCCCGGGCTTACGCTGGCTCTGGTTTACGGAATTTTCCGGCAGGACATGAGTTTCCGGCAGGTCCTCGTCGGCGCCGTGGTCGGCTCGGGGTTCCTGCTCTTCGTCTACGGAGCTTATTTCCTGGTGCGGCGGAAGGAAGGACTGGGCATGGGCGACGTGACCATGATGCTCGTCATCGGCGCCTATCTGGGCTGGCTCCCGACCGTCCTGACCCTCATCCTGGCCTCGTTCGCCGGGGCCGCGGTCGGCGTCTTCTTCATCACAGCCCGCAAAAAGGACATGCAGTTCGCGCTCCCCTTCGGGACCTTCCTCGCCCCGGCCGCCTTCATCGCTCTCCTATGGGGGGAAAGGATCATCGGCTGGTACCTGTCGCTTTTCAAGAGATAGGGAAGCCGCGGAATTCGGCCTCCATGAAGTTTGCGGCCTCCTCGCACGCGACGAAGAGGAACACGAAGGCGAGAAGCACCCGGAGGCAAAGTCAACACGGCCGACGGCTCCGGCAGGTCCCTAATGCGGTTAATAAAGACGTCCCCAAATCGATTATCAGGCATATATCAACGGTGGAGAGCTTCCACGGCGTCCACGCCCATGGCGTATTCGCCGGGGTAGACCCGCAGCGGCTTGACGCCGTCATAGAGGGCCACCTCCCAGAAAAGAATCCTTACACGGGAGACAGATTTAAGTTCCCCGAGGTCGAAATCCTCCCGCCCGCTCGCCCCGGTTCCCGTCCCGATATTCGTCCATTCGCCGCTCTCGTCGGGCACGAAGACGAAGTACAGCATTGTCTCCGGGAGGATACCTTCTTCGGGACGCTGCGCATAGACGGCGAGGTCCTGGCCTTCGCCATTTTTTACGTCGATTTCGACATCGAGGTAGCCTCCGTAGGCGATCAGGGCCGCAGCGCCGTCAGGCCCGCCGATTGCAGATCCCGCGTCGGCGACCAGGGAAGTCGAAGGCAGGATGGACCAGGCAAAGGGCATGCTTTGGTCAACCTGGGCGGGGGGGAGGGATTCGTCGAGGGTTTCGGTCCCGGCCCCGCCTCTTTCTTCAGACGGGAGGACTTCCTCGAGCGGCGGGGCGCCCGCCGCCCGGATCTGCAGGACCTCGCGCTTCCTGAGGCTCTTGAGATCCTCGTTGGTCACGACGAGTGCCGTCCGGCCCTTGAGCTTCTCGCGGCGCGATTTTTCCTTCTTCGAGAGCTCGGCCAGGCTTTGTCCGGCCGCGAGCCCGGCAGTGAGACCGAGAAGCATACTCCAAGTGGCGACTCGCGCGATCATGTTCATGGAGCCCTCTATCGGAAAATCTTGTAAACCTCTCTCCACGACTTGATCACCAGTCGTGTCGAAAGCACAGGCTGGGCCAGCACCTGGCTTGGCGGCTCGGGTGGGCTGATCTCAGGCCTCGTATAGCTTTGGATGAAGACCAAGCTTTTATTGATGGCATCGGGGCCGACCTGGACGGCTTGGGTCTTTCCGACCGTCACGGCCGAGCGGACCTTCTGTTTTGTCTCCAGGTAGGCGATGACGTCGCCGCCCGATCCAAGCAGGGCTGATGTTCCGGCCTGGCTTGACGAGATGTAACGGGAATAAATCTTCCCGACTCCGGGCAGCGTCAGACAGGGATTCAGGCTCTCGATGCTGCCATAAAGGGTCGCGATATAGATAAGGTTATTGGAGATGACCGGATCCGCCCAAACCTTCTCGCCCTGGGCCAGATCGTCCTTCTTCAGACTGGCGTCCAGATGTAGAGCGTCGCCGAGCGTTTGATTCCCTATGTACCACTCCACCGTCGCCGGGCTCACGTCCTTCAGGGCGATGAACGAGTAATAGGCCGTGTTCGTGGCCTTTTCGTCGCCGCCGGTCCCGAAATAGACCCTGACGGTGTTGTTCGTCCCATCGATCCCGATCTCCGGCTTGGTGATAATCGGCTGATGGAATGGGTCCGAGTAAAGGACCGTCGGCGCCCAATCGACCGCCGCCAGAGGGCTCACCTCCAGCTTCCAAAGCCTGCCGATCAGGTCCCCGATATAGACGGCGTTGATATAGCCATTCCTGTCGGAATCAACTTCGGACGGAGAGCCCGGGAGAGTATTCTGGATGCCGAACGGACTCGCGGGTTCCCCGGGCTCAACCATCGCGAAAGCCCTGATGAGCGATCCCGTCTGGACGTCAACAGCGTAGAAGTTGTTCCCGACGGTTGCGTCCGGATCGTTATCGTACCCGGAGCCGAAGAAGGCGATCCACTTGTTCTCGGAGCTGACATTGCCGATGACCGGGACCGACCAGGTCTCGCCCATCGTATCATGGGTGAATTCCCATAGCGGTTGGGGGCTCAGAGGATCCGTCACATCCAGAGCGAAATAATAGCATTTGTCGTTCTTCCCCCAGCCCGGGCCTTGACCGCAGACCAGGACCGTATGCCATGCACCGGCGAAATAGACGTCCTGGATGGCCGGCGTGCCGTCGACGAAAAACTGGTGCTGGAGGAATATCCCGCAGTCCTCGTCCGTGACCCGCATGCGTTTCAACTTGTAGAGGAGATTGTTGGGGATAAACGCCCACAGCTCTTCCATGGTCGCGGCATCGAAGCAGTGGAGCATGCCGTCGTTGGCGCCGACCAGGACCACCTTCGGCCTCGACGCGTTGTCTGTCACAAATTGGCTGTAGCCGGCCCCCATCAGCGCACCATCGCCGTTCGGAGGATTCAAAGCCTGCGGCGACGAATGGTTGATATCCCCCAGTTTCCAGTTTCTCGTGTCCCCGAGGACGAATTTGATCAAGGGCTCGGTTTCGGGGCTATCCCCGCCGAGTCCTAAGAAGTTTTCCAGGATAACCTTCTGGGAAACATTGAAGTCCAGCCTGTCGTTCATGATCCCATCGCCCTCGAGATCATGGGCCGTATAGACGAGCCGGGTCGAATAATCCCTTGTCTTCAGGATCTCGCCCGCGTCGTCGCCGAAGGCCGCGCCGACGTCCAGGATATCGGCGAGCTGGGAGTTCTTGGTCTGAGCCAGAGTGAGGTTGGTCACATCCCAGCTCCGCAGGTGACCTTTCCAGGTCGGGAATTCGAAGGACGCGGCGTAGAGCACATCCTCGTCGCCGAGGTGTGAGGAGCTTATTTCCGCGGTCGTATACGCCTGGGACGTGCGGGAATATTCGCGTTTCCCGATATATTTATAGTCGATCGATATGCTGAGAATCTTCGGAGTCTTGGTTTCATCCGCCGTCGTGAACTCGGCTTTCCAACGGAGGAATTGCCCGGGGGAGGCAAACGTGAATTCGACGTTATCCGTGACCGGTCCCTCCCATTTGGGAATTCCGCTGTCGTCGTCCGAATTCGAAAGATAATACGTGATGGTCGTTCCGGCCGGGCGGGAGTCGGAGACATGGATGGTAGCCGAGGTGATGGCGTTGTCGGAGGTGAGGAAGGAGCAAGGAAGAAGGTTCTTGGAGGAGACCGAGCCCGAATCGACATAAAGAGGATAGGTCTGGTTCTCGAAGAAATAGAGGTTTAATGAATCGTTACCATCCATGACGACAAAGTCGATGTCTCCGTCCTTGTCGAAATCGCCCAGGGCGCCCGAATCAAAGTCGCCGGACGTAGAAACCCTGGCGCAGGCTGTCGGAACGCAATTCTGGGTGAAAGTGCCGGTCCCACTGTTTTTAAACCAGTAAACGTATCCGCCCCTCAATTGCTCGTCGTGACGTCCGTCCGTCGAAATGACCAGATCGATATTCCCATCCCCCTCCAGGTCCCCTGAGCCGATGAAGGAAAGGGTGCCTCTGTTGGCGGGGATCGTTATGGTCCGGCTGGTATCTTTCGTAAAGTTTCCCAGCCCGTCGTTCTTATAATAATAAAAGTCTCTCGGACTGTAACTGGTCCCGCCGGCCGAACCGACAATGAAGTCAACCGGGGCGGTCGGCCCCCTGAACTTGCCCGCGGCCACGCCGCAAGCACCGTAGAGATAATTATTATTATCCGGGAATGGATTGATCGTGGCCATCAATCTGGAAAAAACGCCTGATCCGTTATTGATATAGATGACGACCTGTCCCCAGCGGCTCGTCGCCCACCTCGTGGGGATGGCCACGATCAGGTCCAAGTCAAGGTCGCCGTCGATATCGATGGAAGCGATGTTGCTTTCCCAACGATAATGGCTGCTGCTTGATCCGGTTTCGGTATAGCTGTCGTTGACGAGATCGGCAGGTTCAACCAGGGTCGGCGTTGCGCTGAAGAGATTGGCGGCCGCATAACCCGCCGGCCGGCTGTCCTCTTTGAACCGGTTATTGAAGATCCACAGACGGCCTTGCCAGCTCAGGGCCGCGATGTCGTTATCCCCGTCTCGGTCATAATCGCCGGCGCCGAGGGCCATGATTTCAAAAGTTTTGAGAATGGAAACAGGTGGCAGGTAATTGATGTAGAAAGGGCCATCGAACTTGAACCTGGTCGGCGTTACCGGGTCCTTTCCTCTGCTGATGTAAATGGAGAGGTTGGTATCGCCGGGTTGGTATGTGCTATAATCGCATTGCCTTCCGCCCTGGGCCAGGTCCACGAAGCCGTCGCCGTTGAAATCGGCGGCGGCCGCCGTCAGCCGATAATTCGTTAACTCGGGGTAATTGTTCGAAGCGACGAAATTTGCGCCTTTTTCCTTGAGCCTCAGGAACAGGCCGAACTCGTCGTTCACGATCCCGGTCATAGAACCCGTGTCAAGCGTGGAGTCGTCTCCCCCCGTATAGCCGGTCACCGAGCCCGAAGTGGTCGTGCACTCCTGGGCCATTAAAAAGAAGCCCGCCAAAACCAGAATAGCCAGGAGGGCCGCCAAGCCTATGATCCATTTTACCCTTTTCATGTTCCGTTCCTCCTTCACGCTTTTAGGCGTCCCCAAAACGGCGGCTATGGATTCGTTCCCTCAACCGCAATGACGATCTCCAATCTCGATGTCGCCAGGACCCTCGTCCCGGCCTTCACGACCCCGATCGTCACCAGGAGGACGTCGTTAGGATCGTAGGACCCGGCCCCCGCTTCGTCGTTGATGAGGAAGGTCGTATAGGTGTACCTCGGGTCATCCGCTCCCGCGGACGTCTTGGTGAACGGCTGTTGAAAGAAAATGGTGTCGTTCGGGTCGATCAACCCAAGAAGCTCTTCATCCGAGAGGCTTCGAAAATAGTACGGGCTTGGGGCGCCGTCCCGGGGGGGTACGTCGATCCCGGTCGGCTCCACCAGGTAATGACCATCGAAGCTGATCCATGTCCCGTTCAAAAAGAGATTATCCATTTGTATCCGGGAGGCGTCGAAGCCCGCCTCGGCCGCGTTGAAGGCTTCCTCCTGGTTCCGGACGTTGCCCGAGACCTTGGGTCCCGTGCTCGTGACGGTCACGACCATGATGCCGACGCTCAGGAGGAAGGCGATGACAACGATGATGACAATGAGACCGGAACCCCGTTCTGCTATTTTCATGGTCTTATCTCTTGCCCAGGTTATAGATGTTCAAGGACAGGTTCCGGACGTTGGCGGTCGAATTCATCAGGAATCGCTTGCAGCGGTCGTCGGCGGCCATCGCCGGGGTATTGGACACCGCGGGCCTCCGGTAGATATGGATGCCGCCGGTAGGCGTGCCCGATACGTTCAGGACGCGGTTCGGCGTCCGGCCCAGGACCCAGATCCGGATCTGGCGGATATTGTTGACATCGGCCAAGCCCCAGGCGTTATTCCAGGGAACGAAGCCGTCCATCGTCTCGTCGCCGTTAAGGTCGCCGTTATAATCGAACTGGAGGTTTTCGATGTTCTGGGCCAGAGCGTTATGGACCCCGTTCCGGGTCAAATAGAGGACCCCGCCGACGCCTTCGCCGATGTAGCCGTTGACTCCGTCGGTCAGGCCGGGGGCGTTGCCGGTGAGGTCCAGCCAATACTCGAGGACGTCGATGAACGTCACCAATCCGCCGTCGTAATTGTCGGGGTCCGTGCACGAGCCGGACAGTCCGCCCGGGGGATCGACGCCGGGCGCCAGGCCCGGCGAAAAGTTGAGTTTTTCGGTCGTCCCGCCCGTATCGTGGGTCACGTGGGTCACGATCCGGACCTCCGCCGCCCAGCAGAGCGAGGCCGGGTTGGGCAGGACGAGGACGAACTTGTCGGCGTAATACGCATCCAGGTAAGGATACTGTTCGAAGCTGTAATCCTCGAGGTCCAGAGTGACCGAGGCACCCCCTTCGCCACCCTGGTAGCCGTGAATACTCAGGTTCAAGGGGTCTTCGTAGTTGCCCATGAGCCTCAGGCGGTCCGGGGTGACCCCGGCGCCCTGGTTCTCGTTGTCCGTGCCCTCCAAGGAATACATGGCGAATTCCTGGGGGAGGCCGACGCCGGCCATCCGGACGTCCCGGGAGATGAGGTACATGGACGTGCGGACGTCGTGCTGGATCTCGGCATACTGCTGCTGGTCCACCGCGACCTTGTTGCTCCGCGAATAGAGCTCCAGGGCGGCGAGGATGGCGATGAGCATGACCGCGCTCCCGACAAGGAGCTCAATGAGAGTGAACCCCTTCTCCGCCCGGGTCCGCCGGTCTGTCCTTATGACGAAGCTCTTGATCATGGGATCACCTGCTGATGACGGTATTGATCTGGGCTTTAACATGATGCCGCTCGGGGTCGGCAATGAGCTGGGCCCACTCCGTGTTGCGCTCGGCCGCGGGAAAGACCCAGACTCTGATGTCGAAGAGCTCACCGTTGGGCGTTACCCGGGTGAGCCGCCGGAAGTCCGTAGTCATGTCCACGTTCAAATCGATGAGTTCATCGCCCGACTCCCCCCGCGCCACCTGGGGGAAATCGCTCATCTCCGCTCCGGTCAGACTCCGGAGGTAATCGATGTTCTGCTGGGCCAGGAAGGTGGCGTTGCTGATCTCGCTCGAGCGGAGGTTGTTCATGACGCTCATGGTGAAGAGCTGGGCCAGGCCGATGAGGACCGTGCCGATGAGCGCGATGCCCACCAGCACCTCGATCAGGGAAAAGCCGTTTTTCATGTTCTTCGCGTCAATCATGATTTCACCCGCTCGTGGACTTCAAGTACCGAATGGAGCCGCCCGCGTAAACGATGATGCTCCGCCGGTCGGGTTGCCCGTAGCCCTTCAGCTTGGCGCTCTCCAGAACGATGCTGTTCAGGTTGTTGACGAAATCCGAGATCATTCCCATGTCGTCGAAGGTCACGGTCTTGGCGGCCGGAAGGTTGAGGGTCAGCGTAAAGTTGTTTGAAATCGATTTCGGGAGGGATCCATGCATTGTGTCCCAAGTAGTACCGTCAGGCGCCTGCCGCTCGATCGCGAAGAACCACGGGCCGGTGGTGTTGGAAAAGCGAATCCGGTGGTTGATCCTGGTCTTGACGGCCTGGAACCTGGCCACCTGCATGCTGGATTGGATGTCCCTGGCCGTGTTCTCCAACCCCCTTGTCTCGAGCGAATTCATGATGCTCGGATAAGAAATGAGCATGAGCATCCCCATGATCGCGACCACGACGAGGACCTCGATAAGCGTAAAACCCCGGTTTGCATGGTTCATGAAAGCCCTTCCTTTGCTTTCATATTACAACCAGCGGACCGCTTTTTCAAGATAAATATGGCCTCCCATCCGGCGCTTTTTCTACCGGTCGCATAATACGCCTCCCCCGACCCCAGGCTCAAACCCCTTTTGGGATGATACAGGGGGGGGATTTCAGGCTCCGAGGGGTTAGCCTTCCGGGGCTCCGGCTTCACCCCTAAAGGCTAGCGCCTCCGCCTTCACGGCCGTGGCCGGCTTTATTTTTGCCCGCGATTGTGGTATTGCATAGAGGTCATGCTGGGGAAAAAGAACGCGCTCCAGGCCATCCTTCTCATCTTCGTGTTCTTCCTCGGCCTTTCCCTTTTCATAAATCTCCCGGCGACTTACCGGAACTTCCTTTTCGCCGACCAGGCCGTTTATCTCGCCATGACTCAAAGCATCGCCCATGACGGCGACCTGGAATTCACCAAGCAGGACCTCGTCCGCTACTACCGGGACATCGACTCCGGCCCCCAAGGGATATTCCTCAAGAAAAGCCCGAGCGGTAAGATCTTTTATGCCAAGTCCTGGGCCTATTCTCTCTTCGCCGCGCCCTTCGTTCGCGTCTTCGGCATGAACGGCTTCCCCGTCTTCCACGCGGTCCTCCTCCTCCTGGTCCTCCTCATGGGTTTCGCCTATTTTTCCCTCTCTGACGAGCCCATCCCCTCTCTCCTCGGCGTCCTGACATTTTTCTTCGCTTCGGTAGCCTGGGTCTATTACGTGTGGATCTCGCCCGACTTCTTCAACATGTGCCTGGTTTTCACCATCGTTTTCCTCTGGATTTACAAATTGCGGGCCGCGAAGCTTACTCTGGTCCCCGGGGAGGATAAGCCCGGCCGCGTCAAGAGATTCCTGCTCTCGGACGGCTCGGACTACTTGGCCGCTTTCCTGGCCGGGATCGCCACCTTCTCCAAGCCGCCCAACGTCGTCCTCATGGCCCCCCTTTTCCTGGGCGCCATCCTGGCGAAAAGATATAAGAAGGCCGTCTTTATCGTCGTCTTCTTCCTGGCCAGCGCCGCCTTCCTCTTCGGGATGAATTACGTCCTGACCGCGGACTGGAACTTCATGGGCGGGGAGCGAAAGACCTTCTACGGCAAATTCCCCTTCGAGAAAGAAGGCGTGACGTTCGATACGACCGGCTGGCCCATGACCTCCGAAGGCTACTTCTCCAGGATGCTCATCCCCGTCAAGTTTATCTTTTTAAACATCTTCTACTACTTTTTCGGCCGGTTCACGGGGCTTGCCTGGTATTTCTTTCCGGCGCTCCTCTTCCTCTATCTCTTCTTCCGAGGTCGCCGGGGCGTAGGGCGCGCGCAGGGACTCCTTTTCACGGCTCTGACCCTCGAGATCCTCATCTACATCCTCTTCATGCCGACGAACTACGGCGGGGGCGGCGGCTCCCTCGCCAACCGCTACTTTCTGAACATATTCCCCCTCTTCTTCTTCCTGCCGCCAGCCGTGCCGCGGACAAAGCCCCTCGTCTTGGCCTGGACATTCGCCGCCGTATTCATAGCTCAAATCCTCCTCACCCCCTTCCAATCCTCGGCCAACCCAGCCGCCCACGCCAAGAAGTTCCCGATCAAAGCTCTCCCCCTGGAGTTGACCCTTTACAACGAGTACCCGACGAACACCAACCCTAACGGCTTCCGGGTCCCCTTCGGGGCCCCTCCTAACGACGGGGTGGCCTACTTCCTGGATGACAATTTCAACAGGAGGACGGAGGCAGGGGGGACTTGGACGCTGGGTGACAGGACGCTGGAGATGGTCCTCAAGACCCAATTCCCGGTGAGCGCGATTGTCTTTCACCTGACGAACAACCCCCGTCGTGACAACCGGATCACAATCCGGGTCGACGGCCGGAAGCGGACGCTCGTCCTCCAGCCGGGCGAGAGCGGGACGCTCGAGTTCCCGGTCAAAACAGGGTTCAAAATCGTTTCCAATTACTTGCACAGGGTCAGGATCGGAGCCGCCAAAGACTCCAGGCCCTATTTCGAGGAAGAGAAGAGCGCAGAAAGGCGCAACCTCGGCGTCTTCTTCGAGATCGAATTCGTCCCCGCGGGGGGCGTCCGGTAATGTGCGGCATCTGCGGGATCGCCGCCCGCGCCGAGGGCCCGCCCATCATCCCCGAGATCTTGACCTCCATGTGCCGGACGATCATCCACCGGGGGCCTGACGACGAGGGGACTCACGTCGAAACCGGGGTGGGCTTGGGGACGCGGCGCCTGAGCATCATCGACCTCGCGGGGGGGCACCAGCCCCTGGCCAACGAAGACCTGACGATATGGGCGGCCCACAACGGCGAGGTTTACAACTTCCCCGAGCTAAGGAGCGATCTGGAAGCGCGCGGCCATGTTTTCCGGACGCGGACCGACACGGAAGCCGTCGTCCATGCCTACGAGGAATGGGGGGAGGATTTCGTCGGCAGGCTCAGGGGGATGTTCGTTACGGCCATCTGGGACCGTCCGCGTCGCAAGCTCGTCATCGTCCGGGACAGGCTGGGCATCAAGCCTCTTTACTACACGCTCCTCGGGGACGGGACGCTCGTCTTCGGCTCGGAACTCAAGGCGATCATCGTCCACCCCGGGGTCAAGCGCGAACTCGAACCGCGGGCGCTCGACCTCTTCCTGACCCTCGAATACATTCCGGCGCCTTGGTCCATCTTCAAAGGCATCCACAAGCTTCCGGCCGGCCATATTCTTACGTACAAGGACGGCGCGATCGAGCTCAGGAAATACTGGGACATCGAGGGCGGGAAAGGCAAGACACGTCCGGTCACGGCCCGGGAACTTCCCGGCGTCATGGACGAACTCTACGCCCTGCTCAAGGAGTCCGTCAAGATGAGGCTCATCAGCGACGTCCCCTTGGGAGCCTTCCTGAGCGGCGGGATCGATTCCTCGGCGATCGTCGGCTTGATGCGAGAGCTCGGCGCTTCTCCCCTCAAGACTTTCTCTATAGGCTTCAAGGACCAGTCCTACAACGAGTTGGAGCACGCCCGGCGGATCGCTCGGAAGTTCGAGACGGAGCACGAGGAATATGTTCTCGAGCCCAAGGCCCTGGAGCTCACGGAGATGCTTGTCCGGCGCCTGGACGAGCCGTTCGGCGACTTCTCCATATTCCCCACGTACCTCGTCTCGAAGATGGCACGCGCTCACGTGACCGTCATCCTTTCCGGCGACGGCGGCGACGAGGTCTTCGGCGGCTACGAGCACTACCAGGCACAGAAGCTGGCCCGGCTTCCCCTGGCCGCTCCGCTCGGAAGGACGGCCGGAGCGTTCGTCCGGAAGCTGCCGCCCTCGGCGCAAAAGAAAGGGACGTGGAACAAGCTCCGCCGATACGTCCAGGCCTTCGACAATCCTTCAACGATGCGCCACCTGCGCTGGATGATGTTCCTCGCGGAAAAGGACAAGGAAAAACTATATTCCGAAGGGCTTGTCCGAGAGATGGGCGGGATTCCCGATCTCGCGGACGTTGAGCCGTTCGCGTCGCTCTATGGCCGCCTGAAGGATTTCGACCGGACGAACGGGGAACTTTATCTCGATCTCAAGACCTACCTCGTCGACGACATCCTGGTCAAGGTGGACCGGATGAGCATGGCGCCGTCCATCGAAGTCCGTGTCCCGCTCATCGACCATAAGCTGGTGGAGTTCGCCTTCACGCTCCCGGGAAAACTCAAGCTCCACGGCCTCGAGACCAAGTGGATCTTCAAGAAAACGATGGAAAGGCTCCTGCCCCGGGAAACGATCACCCGGAAGAAAGAAGGATTTTCCATCCCCATCAAGCACTGGCTGAGGACGGACCTGCGGGAGATGCTCCTCGGCGCCCTAAGCGAAAAGCGGATCCGTGAAGAAGGGCTTTTCAAGCCCGCGCCTATCCAGGCTATGATCAAGGCCCATCTCGGCGGCCGGGAGAACTTCAGCCATCAGCTCTGGGCCCTGCTTGTCTTCGAGATCTGGAAGGAAAACTATCTGAAGTAGGGGTCAAACCTACTTGTCCTTCTTTTCGATGACGAAGAGCGTCTTTGTCGATCCTGTGACCTTATGTTCTTCGGAGACAGGAAGACCGGGGACCCAGACAATCCGGCCGGCGGACACGAACACGGGAAGGGTGTCGCGGACTGCGAGCGGAACCCCTTTCGCCCGGAGCATCTCCTTGAGTTTCTTCGAGCCCGGCGCGCCCAGCGGTCGGTAACGGTCGCCCGGCCGGCGGCTCCGGACAATGAGGGGAAACTCGAGCCGGCCCTTATCTAAATAAGCCCTGTGCCGATCGTCAAAGCTCAATTTACCTGCAGGTTCATGCTTGATCGTTGACGCCCGGAACGCCCATTCGGTCCCCCGAAGCTTGAGAGCCGCATTCCCGTCCCATCGGACTTCAAAGGCTTTTCCGTCGGGCCGGGAACGCTTGCGGAAGAGGAGGCCGGCTTCCCGTCTCAGGGCGAGACCCTTTCGGACGGTCTTTTCTTTCCCGTTCTTGAGCCCGAGGATAGACTCCACGTCCTCGAACGAAAATCCCCGCAGGTCGCCGCGCAGGTCAGACAGGAATTTCCGCACCACCCGTCGGGCGAGCGCGCGGGGAAGCGTCATGAGCCCCACGGCGTCCAGGGCAGGACGGCCGTCCACCGAGCGGAGGAGCTCATGCCAGGCCGTTGCGGTGACTCTCTCGAGGAGCCTCTCTTCATCCCGCATGATCATGGCCAGCCGGCCGAGATGTCTGACAACCGCGGGCTCGATCGTTTCGAGGGTTGGAAGGACGTCGAGACGGATGCGGTTCCGAAGATACCGGCGGTCGAGGTTCGTTTCATCCGAGCGGAAAGAGATCCCGCGCCGGTCCAGATAGGCCGTGATCTCCCGGCGCTCCAGGTCGAGGAGCGGTCGGATGAGAAGATCGTCCGGTTTCGGGGCCATCCCCCCAAGTCCCTGGGGCCCAGTCCCTCGCAAAAGGCGCATGAGGACCGTCTCGGCTTGGTCGGTCAGCGTATGGCCGGTGGCGATCTTCGTCGCTCCCATTCGCCGGGCGGCCTTCTTCAGAAATCCGTAACGAAGCGTCCGTGCGGCTTCTTCGAGATTAAGCCTCCGACGACGGGCATAGAGCCGGACATTTCGCGAGTCCGTGACGAGGACCAGCTTGGTTTTCCCGGCAACCGCCTTCGCATGCGCTTCATCGGCATTGGCCGACGGCCGGAGCTTGTGGTTGAAGTGGGCCAGGCGGATCTCGATGGGGACCTCATCGCGGAATCTTAGGAGGAGATCCAACAGGGCCGAGGAATCCTGTCCCCCGGAAAAAGCCACGAGAACTTTATCCCCCGGTCCGATGAGATCATGTCGGGCAATCGTCTTCTTAAATGTCTTGTATATCATTTTAATAAAGAAATGGCGGCGGAGGGATTTGAACCCCCGACACTGCGGATATGAGCCGCATGCTCTAACCGACTGAGCTACGCCGCCCGGAGTGCCCTAAATTCTACCGAAACCGCCCCCAAACGTCAAACGGGGCGCTCCGTCAACTCCACCCATCACCATCTTTTGGCCTTTTTGGGTTCCATCTTCCTCAAGTCGAGCCCCCTTTCGAAGGCGCCCGTGCGGTACAGACAGATCTCGCGAAGCGAGGACGGATGATGCAGGACCTCGGACAGGGACTGGGCGCCGACCGCCCAGACGCCGCCGCCGCGGACGATGACGACCTTGTAATCGTGAAGGAAACGGATGAGCGTCTCCATCTCGAACTTCGGCGGCAGGACGGGGATGACGAGATAGAGGAATGTGCCTTCGGCGTCGACCGGAACGATCCGGTCTGCGGGCGCGCTTTCCCCCGGATAGACAAAATGCGCCTGGGCTTCGGCTTCGGGAACGTAGCAGTGGAGGACGGTCTGGAAGTCGCTCGCCGCGTAGATCGCCTTGTGGACGGCCGTCTCGGGATCGTCGGAGGCCGAGGGCTCGAGCCGGATCTTGAGAAGGGGTCCTCCGATCTCGCGGGGCATGGACGCCTTCGGCGCGAAGAGCATAGCGTCCACGCCGCGGACGGACATGGAACCGGTGTGGAAGGGCGAGAGCCTGGACTCGAAGATCCGGTGTCCCGTCTTGACGAACTCCCTGAGGATCTCCTCCTCTTCCGGAAAATCGCAGCGCTCGTCGCCTTCGACCTCGTATTCGGGAGGCGGATAGGCGAATTGGGCGGCCGGGTCCGCGAGAATTTTCCGGCGGAGGCCCTCGATATCCACGCCAAGCACGCCCATTTGGCGGACGACGGCGCCGGCGTTGTTGGCGACGCAGAGCCTGAAGAAGGCCTCCTTGAGCGTCCGGCCTTTCGTCATGGCGCCGTGGCCCCAGACCAGGGTCAGGACGTGGTCCGCGAGCCTTTCCGGGATCGTCCGGGTCATCTCGGGAGAGCCGCTCGGGACGGCGAACCAGTCGATGGGCACGAGCCCTCCGAGATGATGAAAGCCGAGAGGGTCGACCGGGACGAAGGGCGGGACCTCCGCCGGCTTCGGACCGTCGTCGAGCGCCGCGATGACAAGCTCCTTGACATGGGCATGCATGGACGCCCGGACGCCGGGGAGGGACAGGATCCGGGCGTGGACGTCCGTCTCGGAGGAGGCCTTGTAGTAGCCGTAATCGGTCTCCGAAGGCGAGAGGAAACAGATCTGGCTCCGGTCCAGGTCGCCTTTCTGGGAGCCGGTCGCGGTGATGACGATGGCGTCCTTCCCGTCCTCGTCGGTCCAGCGGACGGCCATGTTCCCGCTGTGGCTGTCCTGGATGTCGTAGGCCAGCGAGGCCCGTCCCACGACCTGGAACATCCGCAGGAGCTCTTCGCTTGCCTTCCACTTCCCGGCGCTCATGGCTTCCTCCTTCGGATGTTCAGGGCGTCGATGAGCCCGGGGCTCGGTCGGCCGCGCTCGTCCCAGCGGCGGATGCCGTAATAATCCCGCCTCATCCTGTCCTTGTCATCCCGGGAGACCCGGCGTTCCTTCCCTTCGGCAATGATGGGGACGTCGCTGAAGCGGGCCGGCAGGTCATCGTCCGCGGCCGTCGCTCCGGCTTCGACGTTGAACATCCTTTCAAGGGCGGCGACGCGGTTGGCGATCTCCTCGAGCCGGGTGACGGAGAAATCGCCGCCTGTCGCCCCGCTTGCCATGCGCGCCCACGGGTCGGTGGAGAAGGCGTAGCCCGTGAAGCGGCAGACGCCCAGGCTGTCTTGGAGGATGCCCAGGTTCTGCATGTTCCGGATGGCGATGGGCGATTGGAGGAGGCTGTAGCGGGGGATCTCTTTCGTCCCGCCGAAGAAGGCCAGGGAAACCGCATAGCCGCCCCGCAGGTGGCAAGCGCCCGAGGGGGACGTCATGTAACCGAGGGCCTGGGTGAAGGAAGCGCGCGGGTCATAGGCCGGGATCTCGAGCTTCTTCACGGTCATGGAATATTCGGGGCGGCCGCAGGACGCCGCCAGCCGGAATGACCCTTCGGCCAGCCGGTCGCCGATCCCTTCGCGGAGGGCCGTCATCCGGACCGCGGCTTCCAGGACGTCCGCGTTCCCGAAAGAGAAGTCCAGGCCGCCCGTGTCCTCCGGCGTAAGCGAGCCTCTCTCGAAGAGCTCCATGGCGCAGGCCATGGTCCCGCCGAAGCTCATGGTGTCGAGGCCCAGCTCGTTCGCGCGGTAGTTGGCCCGGGTGATGGCTTCGAGGTCGTAAATGTCGCAAAGAGGACCCATGAGGACGGTTGTTTCGTACTCGGGGCCTTCGCCTTTTTCTTCCTTCCCGTCCCGACCGGGGACCGCCGTGTGCCTCTGACAGCCGATCGGACAGAGGAAACAGCCTCCCGCCCTCTCGAGCAGGGTCTTGGCCAGGGTCTCGCCCGAGACCCTCTCGACGTCCTCGTCCCGGTGGCTGCAGTCCTGAAAATTCCTGTGCGGGAGCATGCTGATGAGGTTGATCAGTTCGACGAGTCCGGACGTGCCCAGCTCCCGCAGGAGCCTCTTGGTGACCGGGGCCTGCTTCATGAGATAGAGGGCTTGATCGAGGCCCGACTGGTAGAGATCCCGGTCCTTGATCCTGATCTTCTCCTTCCCCGAGACGCGGACGGCTTTGAGTTTCTTGCTGCCGAAGACCGCGCCGGGGCCGCAACGTCCATAGACGCGGTTGCGGTCGTTGGCGACGGCGGCGATCCGGACGAGATTCTCACCGGCGGGCCCGATGCAGAGGACCTTGAACGGGTTCCCCGGTTCCGCCCCCGCGCTCAGGGCCTCTGTCGTCTCGTGGACATTCTTCCCCCAGATGGGACCGGCGGGCAGGAGTTCGGCGCGCCCGGGTTTGATATCGAGCATTACGGGAACAGGGGAACTTCCCGTAAGGACGAGGGCGTCGAAACCCGATGCTTTGAAAGCGTTCGCCCACGTTCCTCCCGAGTTCGAGGTCCCGATGACGCCCGTCAGAGGCGATTTGAAGACCATGTGGCCTCGGCAGGAGGTCGGGGCGTTGGTCCCGATAAGGGGCGAAGTGGCGATCACGAGGACGTTATCGGAGCTCAGCGGATCGCAAGCGGGATCGACGCGGTCGTAAAAGAGCCGGGTGGCCAATCCCCTTCCGCCCAGGTAGTCGCGGACGAGCTCCGGGTCGAGGGGTTTCTCTTCGATCCGGCCCGCCGAGAGGTCGACCTCAAGAATCTTTCCATGATAGCCGTATCGGGAGATGTCGGACATCGCAACGGTAAAATATCAAATAAAGAACTGGGGGTCAAACAGGCCTTTGATTGCCGTGATGGGAGGGCATGGGGAAGGGCTGCAGCGACCATGCGGAGATCAGCCTGAGATGAGCATCCGACGAGGGAAGCCGCAGGCCTCCGACGGCCCAAGGCTCCGAGGATGGGTTTCCTTCAGCTCATTAGATTAGCCTGGAGTCTTGGGCCTGAGGAGCCGAGAGGGACGCGAGTCTCAGGCGATTCTTTATCGGAGCCGGGAGCAAAGCCCTTCCCTATGCCCTCCTCTTAACATCACGGCAATAGGAAGTTTCTCGGTCCGTTCTTACCCGCCGGCGATGAATGGGAAGACGGCGATGACGTCATCGTCCTCGAGCTTCGTTTCGAGCCCGTCGAGCGAGTTGATCGACGTCCCGTTCTTCATCACGATGATGAGGGGCTTGAGTGCGTTCCCTTCGAACACCTCGGCCCGGCGCTTCGGCGTGTCGCAGAGGACGTCGAGGAGGTCCCCGACGGCACTCCCCTCCGGAAGGACGACATCCTTGTCCCGGCCGTCAAACGCCTCCCTGAAATAGGCGAAGAATTTGACCTTGATCTTCATGACATTTTTCTCCGCCATTCGGGCCCGGGCTTGGACCCCGCCCTGCCACGGACCCTCCGGGTCAGCCCTTCCAGGACATCGGTGTCCCCCTGCCGGAAGACGTCGATTCTCCTCTTCCCCATTTTCGCCCGGAACTCTTCGAGGATTGACGTCCTCACGACGCAGAGGCACCTCGCGCCCGCGGACAACGCGGCCGACAACGCCGGCCATATTCCGCGTCCCGCAAGTTCGAGCGGACCGACTTCGTCGACGACGAGGATATCCGCTTCGATGTCGCGGGCCAGGATGCTCTCCGCTCGTTCGAGTCCGCCGGGGACGAGAGAAAAGCCGCCGACCCGCTGCCAACCCGGCTCTCCCGCCGTCCTCAGGAAAGGGACGGACGCCCCGCCGCGGAGATCAACAAGATCATAGCCCTGGACCTTGCCCCCGTCGA
>Ga0315281_10004371_pt1 | contig 20514 bp, 12 predicted proteins | sample YL17G07_0_MG_FD_204540 | JGI IMG/M metagenome (GOLD analysis project Ga0315281, IMG submission 204540) | Sediment microbial communities from Yellowstone Lake, YNP, Wyoming, USA - YL17G07_0 | ecosystem: Environmental > Aquatic > Freshwater > Lake > Sediment | place: USA: Wyoming | collected...
CCCAACTGGTCCGGACTAATAAGAATCTCCTGCAGCAGATCCAGGAACGCTTGAATTCGGAAGAAGCTCTAAAAGAGAGCGAAAGCAGATATCGGCTGCTGGCGGAAAACGTCAGCGATGTCATCTTGACCGCAAACCTGAATCTGGACATCACTTACGTCAGCCCTTCGATTAATCACCTGCTGGGTCTCAGTCCGGAAGAAACTATGGCACTGGGCTTAAAGAAGATCTTGACTCCGGCCTCGCTTGAGGTGGCCTTAAAAACCTTAAAAGAGGAAATGGCCCTGGAAACTCAGGAACGCGGAAAAATGAGCGCGTCGAACAATCTTGAAATCGAATTGACTCGCAAGGAGGGTGCGCAGGTCTGGGAGGACCTGGACCTGAAAAGGTCCAGGACTCTTGAGCTGGAGCTGATCCGCAAGGCCGGCGCGCCGGTCTGGGCCGAGGTCAGAACCACTTTCCTGCGCACCCCCGAGGGCCTGCCAGCAGGGCTGTTGGGGGTTTGCCGGGATATTACCCAACGCCAGGCCGCGGAGCTCGAACTGGCCGAGTATCGTGATCATCTGGAGAAGCTGGTGGCAGAACGCACCTCGGCGTTGACCCGGGCTAATCGACAACTCAGGGAAGAGATCCAGGAGCGGCAGAGTGCGCAGGAGGCCTTGAAAAAAAGTGCGGAAAAAATCAAGCTGTTTGCCTATTCGGTTTCCCATGATTTAAAGAGCCCGGCCATCGGCATTTATGGACTGACAAAGCTTCTTGTTCAACAATATAAGGATAATCTTGACGAACGGGGGCAGAACTATTGTGATCTGATCCTGAGGTCGGCCGAACAGGTGGCCAATCTGGTGGAAGTGATCAACCTGTATATCGCCACGAAAGAAGTCCCCCTCAAGATCCGGAACGTTAAATTGAAGGAGGTCGTCCGGACCGTCCGGGAGGAGTTTTCCCCGCAATTGTCTCTGCGGCACATAAAGTGGCGCGAACCGGAAGATCTGCCGGAAATCAAGGCCGATAAGTTGTCCATTATCAGGGCCTTGAGAAACTTGACTGATAACGCCTTAAAATACGGCGGCAACGACTTAAGCGAAATTACCATCGGCTATGGCATATCCCATGGATTCCTGATTCTCTCGGTCAAAGATGACGGCGTCGGGTTAAATTTAAAGGAGTCAAAGAAACTTTTCGGGCCGTTTCAAAGGTCCAAGACCTCCAGCGGCATCGAAGGGTCCGGTCTGGGATTGGCCATAGTGAAAGAAATCGCCGAACGGCACGGCGGCAAAGTGTGGGTCCAGTCGCATCGCGGGCAAGGAACAACCTTTTATTTTTCCATTGCCATCAGTAATTAAGAGAGAGGGTAGGGCCTAATAGGCTGTTGAAAACTGTCGAATTTCTCAATTGTCATTCTGAGCGAAGCGAAGAATCTAGTCATATCAATAGTTCTAGATCCTTCACTTCGTTCAGGATGACAAAAAACCGTTTTTTAACAGCCTGCTAGAAAAATGACGTGATCACCATCAGCAGGGTCAGGACGATCATGACCACCACGGTGATCCAGGCGATGATGTTGAAGGTCGTGGAATTGACGTATTCGCCCATGAGGTCCCGGTTGTTGATCAGCACCAGCATAAAGATGAGGACAAAAGGCAGGAGGATGCCGTTAATCACCTGGGACCAGAACATCACGCCAATGAGGGGCATTTGGGGATAGAGGATCACCCCGGCGCCGATGATGATGATCAGGGTGTAGAGCCAGTAGAACACCGGCGCTTCTTGCCAGGATTTATCGATCCCCGCCTCCAGGCCGAAGGCTTCGCAAATGAAATACGCGGTGGCCAGGGGCAGGATCACCGCGGAGAACAGCGAGGCGTTAAGCAAACCCAGGGCAAAGAGTGTTGCGGCCCACTTACCCGCCAGGGGGGCCAGAGCCATGGCCGCCTCCTTGGCGGAATCGATCTTGATGCCGTGGACGTGGATGGTGGCGGCGCAAGCCACGATGATGAACAGGGCGATAACGTTTACCATCACACTACCAACGATCACATCGAGTCGGCTATATTTGTAGTCCTTGACGGTGATGCCCTTTTCCACCACCGCGGCCTGGATGTAAAACTGCATCCAGGGAGCGATGGTGGTGCCGATAACTCCCACGAGGATGGTCAGGTAGCTGGTATCGAAGCTGAGGGTGGGGATGAACAGATCCCGGGCCACCTGCCCCCAGGGGGGGTGAGCCATAACCCCCGATGCCACATAACTGAAGTAAAGGAAGCAGGCCGCCAGGAAGACTCGCTCCACAAATCTATAGGTCCCGCGCAAAACCAGCCACCAGATGAGCAAGGCCCCCAGGGGCACGGAAATATATTTGCTCACTCCGAACAATTCCATGCTGGCGGCCACCCCGGCAAATTCGCTGATGGTGTTGCCCAGGTTGCATAACAGCAGAGTCAGCATGGCATAGAAAGTGATCTTGACCCCAAAGCGTTCCCGAATCAGGTCCGCCAGGCCCTTACCCGTCACCGCGCCCATGCGCGCGCACATCTCCTGGATAACGATGAGGGCCGCGGCCATGGGGATCAGGGTCCAAAGGAGTTTGTAACCGAAGCCGGCGCCGGCAAGGGAGTAGGTGGTGATGCCGCCGGCATCGTTGTCCACGTTGGAGGTGATGATACCGGGGCCGACGACGGCGAGGAACAGGAAAAGTCTACGGAAGCTCAAGGATCGCAACGGCTGCTAGCCCCTGGCAGTGCGCTTGCTGATAAAGAAGTTGGCGAAGGTTTCCAGGCTGCCCCGGTCCGGGACGAGGAGTTCCAGGACATCGTCCACCGTGATAATGCCCAGCATCTGGTTTTCTGCAGAAACCACCGGAATGGCCAGCAGGCTGTACTTGTTGAGCAATTCCGCTACCCGGCCGTGGGTCTCCTGGGCCCGGACAAAGATCAGCCGGGTCTGCATGAACTCCTGGAGCTGGGTTTCAGGCTCGGCCATGAGGAGTTCCCGGAGGGAAACCACGCCGGCCAGGGTTTCGTTGTCACCGACGATGTAAATGTAGTAAATGGTCTCGGCTTCGGCGGCCAGCCGGCGCAGTTCCACGATGGCCTCGGCGGCGGTGAGATGGGGGGGCAGGGCGATGAACTCGGGGGTCATGAGGGCGCCGGCCGTACCCTCCTCATAATCCATCAGTTCCCGCACTTCCTGGGCTTCCTCGGGTTCCATTAGATTGAGGAGTTCATCGGACCTCTCCTCCGGCAGTTCCCCCAGGAGGTCGGCGGCTTCATCCGGGGGCATTTCTTCCAGCAGGTTGGAGGCCTGCCGGCTGTCCAGGTGTTCCAGGATCTCGACCTGGGTGTCCAACTCCATTTCGGCAATGGCTTCGGCCGCGGTCTCGGTGTCCAGTTCCTCAATGAAATCGGTTCTTTTCTTGTAGTCCAGGTCTTCGATGATCTCCGCCAGGTCGGCGGGATGCAGTTTATCCAGCTGCTTGCGGTCACCCAGCAGCTTCAAGTTGGCAGTCTTCTCCTCCAGGTGCTGAATAAACTCCCACCAGACAAAGTGTTCTTTTCTCCGCTTGAACAGGAATTCCACTCCAAGCCGTCGGGCCAGCCCCCGGAGACCGATGTCCACTGCGGCCGGCACGATATATTTGCGGTTGTCGGCCTGGAGCCAGAAAAGTTTGATGTCGTTGACCCGGACGATCTTGGAGCCCTTCAAATCGATGATCTGCTTGTCCATGAGCCACTTGCCCATGTAAATCTCGTCCGGCTGCAAGGGGATTAGCTCTTCTGTTTTTAGCGGCCCCTTGAGTTCTATACCGAGCCGGCTCACTTCTTCCACCTGCTCGACCGGGATATGCTGCTGCACGTGTTTGGCGAATTTGAGCCCGGTGACCTTGGGAGTCTCCTGCTCCCAGCGGATGGCCAGATCCCTCAGTCGCCCCACCTGGAGCCCTTCATGGTCAAAGATGGGAAGACCCTGGATCTGGCTGAAGAAAAATTCTCCCATTACCTGCACTTTATTGATCTTCATGGGAAAACTCCTGGCGACTCCCTGGCGATATCGGCTAGAAGCCGGGAGCAGCCGGTCCTTAACTGAATTACTCTACCCTACCTATCTTAAAAAACAAGCCCAGTTTTCCCCGAATGCCGGGGGGCGAAAGATGGGGATAGTTGCACATGAGACTGCGGCTCACCCGTAAACCATGAAAAGTAGGGCGCGTCTCACGCGCCATTTTTGGTGGGTAAGGCGCACCCTACACCTCATCTTTTCAGACCGGAATTGAATTGACACGTTTTTGCGGCACCGGCGTTCCAGCTTGCACCGGCGCGGGCTAACGGTCCATTAGCCCCAAGGGCTCACAACGACGGATGAAAATTTAAGGATGGCGGGCACGGAGGCCCGCCCTACCGGTCATTTTCTATAAAAGCCTGCGGCTCCATTCTCAAGATCAGGTTAGTCTGGGCCTGCCGGGCACCACTGATATTGACATAGTCTCATAGATTCATACATTTCGATATATCAGCAGCGAGATTAAAACCCTCCCGCTTCGCCGCCTGCCACCAATTGCTTGAGATCTCTCTTGCCCCACCAGGCTTGAGAAGCGGGGAAAGGGCCCTGAAATTTTGAAAATTTGCCAGAATCGATTCGGAGGATGGATGACCGTGGCATTCCTGGGCCGCCGCCGGCTCTCATGGGGTTTCGTTTTTGTTCTGTTGTCGGCTCTGGGAGCCCAGGCGCACGCCCAGCAACCGGGCGAGGCGATTAGAGAGACTATCCCCATCACCGCGCCTGCAGCTTTGACCCGGGTGCTGGCGGCGGGAACTGCCAAGACGGAAAAGGAGATCGGGGCCCTTAGCGGCCGGTTGGCCAAGGCGAGGCAGGCCCTGGCGCAAGCCGAAAAGGACCAAAAGGATTTGCGTATCGCCGTGGCGGCTGTCAAAGCCACATTGGCCGTGGAGACGCCAGGGATTTCCCAGATAGAACTGGTGCTCGAGACCTTCTCGAATTGGCAGGAGAAGCTCAAGGCCGAGGCCAAAGAAGTCCCTCAAGCCATCGCCGCACTCCAAAAGGAAAAGGCGGCAAAACAGGCGGCCCAGTCCACCTTGAGAGAGCAGATGGTGGTCTTGCAGGCCGCCGGCCAGGCCGCGGTGCTGGCTCCGGAGACCCAAAGGGCCTACCGGCAATACCTGAAAGCGACGGCCGCCGAAGATCGCCTGATGGACCAGGTTCTGGCCGCACTGCAGCAGCGCTGGGAGATCATTCAGGAAGAGCAGGCACTGCTGGCAAGCCTGGCGCCCCAGATGCAGAAACTGGGGGAGACCTGGAAAGCGCAACTTCTGGAAATCAAACCGCAGTTATCCCTGACAGAACAGGTGGCGCACATTTGGCCAAGAATAGCAGCCTTACCCTGGCTAGGCTGGAAGTGGCTGGAAGACCTGGTTGTTTCCGGACGTCTGAGGGCCTTTGCCACGCAACATCTGGCGCCTCTGTTCGGGCTGCTGGGTCTGCTCCTCATTATCAGTTGGGGCAGCCGACGTCTGAAACGCCTGGCCACCCCCAGGCTTCGGGAATGGCAAACCCAGGCAGAAAATCTTAGTTCCCGAAGCCTGGTGGAATTAGGGTATATCTGCCTGTCCTATATCTTTGCCATTGCCCTGGTCTTGTGGTTGGGATTCACTTTTGGGATTCTTGGTTTGTTAGTTTCGGTCCCGGCCTTGATCTTCTTGTATTTCCTGGCCGCCCTGATGGTGCTGCGACTGGGCCTCCAGGTGGTGCAGGCCCTGTTTGCCGGGAAGGAGGCAGGTGGAGTTCTGCCCCTGGATGGCAGCACGGCCCGGTTTTATCGGCGCTCCTTGAAGCTCTTCCTGGTGTACTTCATTTTGGGGATTCTGGGCCTGAAGTTAGCCCGGCTCCTCAAGTTTCCGGACAGCAGCTACGAGTTTCTCTTGCATCTGTTCGAACTGGGCCTGCTGCTCCTGGGATTGTGGTTGGGCCGGCGCCGCTATCTGCAAAAGGTTCTGTTCGAATCGGGCCTGACGTGGCTGCACAAACCCATGCGCATTTTGAAGATCCCCATCCTGCTATTCGCCGTCATCATCGTTTTCGCGGATCTCCTAGGATTTCAGAACCTGGCGGTTTACGTGGCTGAGGGCGCGGCCCTGACGATGGGGATCAGCATCTTAACGAGCCTGGTGATCTTTCTGGTCAGGGAGGGCCTGCGTTTCCTGTTACACCCGGAAACCGGCTGGGTCCCCCGGCGCCAGCGAAAAAATTACGAAGTGGTGCAGCGGTTCTATGGCATGACCCAGGGCCTGGTGGGCATGTTGCTGGGAATTGCCGGTTTAGTTTGGATCTTACAGGTCTGGGGCATCGGGCCCGGACGGGTGGCCGCGGCCTTCGCTTGGGTGGCCATGGGACCCACTCTGGGTCCCATGAAATTAACCCCCCTCAATATCGTGGCTGCGGCTCTGGCTCTCTATGTGGGAGTCTGGTGCGGGAGGCTGGTTAACACGCTTCTGTACATCCGCATTTATCCCCGGACCTCTTGGGACAGCGGCATTCAATACACCCTGTCCACCACTCTGCGGTATGTGATCCTGGTGGTCGCCATCCTCATCGCTTTAAACATCATGGGCTTTCCCTTGACCAACCTGGCCCTGGTGGCAGGGGCCCTGGGCGTGGGCATCGGCTTCGGCCTGCAAAACATCGTCAACAATTTCATCAGCGGACTGATCCTCTTATTTGAGCGCCCCATCAAGGTGGGGGATATGCTGGTTATCGACAACCAGTGGGGCATAGTGAAAGAAATTCGGATGCGGAGCACCATTTTTGAGACCTTCGACCGCTATGTCCTGATCATTCCCAACTCCGAACTGATTGCGGCCAAGGTCCTCAACTGGACCCATTACGGCAAGGGCATCAACCGACTGACGCTGAAAATAGGGGTCGGCTACCATGCCGACCCGCGGCAGGTGACGGGAATCATTACCCAGGTCTGCCGGGCCAACCCCCGGGTAATCCCTGAGCCCGAGCCCCAGATTTATTTTTCCGCTTACGGAGACAGTTCCCTCGATTTCACCATTTGGGTGTATCTGGCTACCCCGGACGACCGTATCCCGGCCACCCATGAACTGAACAGTGCTATGCTGGCGGCTCTCCAGCAGCACGGCATCGAAGTTCCCCTCCCGCAACGGGACCTGCATATCAAGGACTGGCCGGAGCCGGCGGAGAAGAAAGAGAGTCAACCGGGACCAGGGGAAGAGGGCCAGGGTGAGGCGGCACCGGCGCCCTCGCTGGCAAAATCGCACCGGAAGTCGGCTTCCTAGTAAGGTGGTTCAGGAATACCTGTAGCCGCAGGCTTCAGCCTGCGCTTTCCCCGGCAAAAGGGTTTGGCGCAAGCTAAAGCTTGCGGCTACCAAAGCAAATTTTGCTTGGCATGCCAGCAATAGAGCCGGTAAATAAAAAAGGCGGGACTCATGGTCCCGCCTTTTTGGTCGGCAAGGTGTCCAGCTCTTCCTAATCCTTCACGGTGCGCAGGGTGAGGACCTTGTTCTTGGTGGATTTGACCTCGATAATCCGGGCGGAGTGGGGAGGGGTGGTGGTGCCCGGGGATTGGACGGTTCTGATCTTGCCGGGCCTGACCTCAATAATCTTGGCCCGGGGTCGAGGCTTGTTCTCTTTGGCAGCCTCTTCTTTCTGACTCCCATCTTTGGCTGTCCCAGCGGCCCCTCTGGCGCCGGGTCGCACCTTGCCCTGGAGGGCTTTCCCGGTGCCGGTATAGGTTCCCAGGACGTTCTGGACGAAGTTCTGGGTTTCGGCAAAGGGAGGGATGGTGCAGCCGTATTTGGCGACATTCTGAGGGCCGGCGTTATAAGCGGCCACCGCCAGGGGGACATTGTGTTGGAACTGGTCGAGGCAGAGCCTGAGATAACCCACGCCGCCGGCAATGTTTTGCTCCGGATCGAAGGGGTTGCTCACCCCCATCAGGGCCGCGGTCCCGGGCATAAGCTGCATCAGGCCCTGGGCCCCCTTGGGGGAGATCGCCTGGCTGTTGAAGCCGGATTCGTGCCGCATAATCGCCCGGACCAGAGCCGGGTCGACGCCATAGTGGCCGGCATACTTGGAGATCATCATCTCCAACTGGGGGTTGGTGGCCAGGGGCCGGGAAGACGAGGGGAAAAACGGTCGCCGCATCACCCCCCGGTTCCAGATCCAGGTTTTGTATTTGGAAATATAGGCATGGACCTCCCGGGCTTGGAGTTCGTAAAGGGTGTCTCCGGAGGCAGCCTTGGACCGGGAGTCGCTCCCCAGGACCAGGGAGCCGTCCGAACTCTTCTGCAGGTCGGCCGGGGAGGCCGGGGAGAGGCCGGAAGCCAGGATAAGGGCAAACATTAATGTCAGAGCAGTCAAGCCGCGCCGCATAACCTGTTCCACCTGTTAAGTTAGGCATTAAATAATGAATCACCTGGTTTTGTCAAGATGGAAATTGTTTTGGACAAGTGTCACTAATCCTTAGGCTGCGGTTATTGCTGAAAAGTCGGTGAAGGAATGAGATTATCTCCTCCCCTGTTTTTAAGCCGGGAATAATTGTCGGTTGATCAGATTCGCCATCGAATCATGGAGGAAGGATGCCATTAGGATGCCATTTTACTTGTAAAGTTGCACCACCTGTAAGATGATGCAGCCAGTCGGACGGCCATGCAAATCAATTAGCACTGCACCTCTACACCACCTTAATCCAGGCCGACTCTATCGCCTGGAAACTGATCGGACAGCCCGGGCAATAAAGGGTCGTATATATGGTGGAAGGGCGGCTACCATGGCGATCAGGCTATCCGGGATAATGGAGGCTGGGGAAAGCCGGCCGGTGGTCCGCCCCCTGGCGCCGGTTACCCTGGCTTTTATGCTGGGCCTGGCCAGCCCGGCCTGGGGTGTGCGTTTACCCGGGGCCTGGCCGCTCCCGGGGATGCTCCTCCTCTGGCTGCTCCTGGTGGTGCTCTTTTTTGCCCACCGCCGGCCGCGCCTGGCTCCCCTGCTGTTCTTCTGGCTCCTGGGGGTGGCCTTTTATCAACAGGCCTCCCACCCCGTCTTTCCCCCCCACCACCTGGTAAATCTGCCCCTGAACCAGGACCTGACCCTCCTGGGCTCTCTCGACCGCCCCGGCAAGGTGGGCCCGGAGCGGGTGCAGTTGTCTGTGGCGGTGGAGGCATTTGGGGGAGGAGGCCAGGGGTTTCCACAGGCGAGGACGCCTGTGCCACTGCCCCCTTCCTCCTCTGCCAATCCTCCTCCTCCAACCCCTTACAAGGGGTTGGGAGGAGAGATAAATGTGGAACAGCCGCCCCCGGCTGTTATTTTGCAGGCGAGGGCGCCTGCTCCACATTCCCCCAGCCCTCCCCTCAACCCTCCAGCCTGGCTCCCGGCCACCGGCAAGCTCCTGGTGACGGCGCCGTCATTGGAGCCGCCGCCGGTGGGAACCCGGGTGGTGTTCCGGGGGCGCCTCAGGGCTCCCGAGGTCCTGAAAAACCCCGGCGTCGGCCACCGGCCCCGGCAATTGGCGGCGGAGGGCGTCTTTCGCCAGGTGCGCCTGAGGCGCCCGGGCGACCTGGTCTTTCTGGCCTCCACCGAAGGCTTTCCCCTGCGGGAGAAGCTTCGGGGCGGCATCCGCCGGCTTTTAAAGGAACTCCCTCCGGAGCCCCTGGCCGTTTTTCTGGCCATGCTCCTGGGGGACCAGGGAGAGATCACGCCGCAGTTGCGCCAGGCCTTGAGCCGCACCAACACCAGCCACCTGCTGGTGATCAACGGCATGCACCTGGGCATGGTGGCGGCGGTCACTTATGGTCTCGTCTCCTGGATCATGCGGCTTTTCCCCTGGCTGCTGCTCCGGATCAACGTGTACAAGGCGGCCACCCTGCTGGCCGCCGGGCCGGTGGTGGCTTATGCCTGGATGGCCGGCGGCTCCCCTTCCACCCAGCGGGCCGAGATCATGATCCTGGCCTTTCTGCTCCTGGTCTTTCTGGGGCGGCCCCGGGAGTACTGGAGCGCCCTGGCCCTGGCAGCCCTGATCATCCTGAGCCTGACGCCTCTGCGCCTCTTTTCGGTGTCCTTTCAGCTCTCCTTTGCCGCAGTGGCCGCCTTGATCTATTTATTGCCCCGCTGGTTTGGAACGGACCGGGGGGAGCGGACCATGGCGGGGATCATGTCCGGACCGGCGGCCCGCCTGTGGCGGCGGGGGAAGGAAGCCCTGGCGGTGTCGGTGGCGGCTGCTCTCGCCACCGCGCCCCTGGTGGCCGCCTACTTCCAGGTGGTTTCGGCGCTGGGCATCCTGGTTAACCTGGTGGCCATCCCCCTGGTCCTGGGGCTGGCCCTGCCCCTGGGGGAGGCGGCGGTCCTGACCCAGAGCCTGTCCCTGACTCCGGTGGCCCGGGTGCTTTTGCATGTGGGCAGCTACCCCCTGATGCTGGGTTTCAGCGCCATCAAGTTTGCCGCCGGGTTGCCGGGGGCCGCCTTCACCGTCTCCACCCCCACCTTCCTGCAGATCGCCTGTTATTACCTGATCCTGATCCTGCTCTTCTGGCCCGGCCGTAAGGCAGGGAACGCAGATGGGCAACTCTCCACCGAAAACCGAAAACCGAAAACCGAAAACTTAAACCCATACACGGGCATCAAAACCCTGAATTGGCGCTGGGTCGGCATCTGCCTGGCCGGCACGGCGCTGGCCGCCAGCATCGCCTGGCCCTGTCTTTTCCCTCATAAACGCCTGGAAGTCACCTGCCTCGATACTTACCGGGGGCTGGCCGGGATCGTGGTCACGCCCGAAGGGGGGCGCCTGGCGGTTTCCGCCCCGGGGAGCGCCTGGCTTGGCCGGGGCGCGGCCGCTGGCGGCCCGCTGCCCGGCTATCTCCACTGGCGCCAGTGGCGCCGCCTGGACCAGGTGATGGCTTTGGGCCTGGGGGAAGGGAACGCCCGGGAACTCCTCGATCTGGCCGGCCAATTCGCCGTCGGGCCATTCTGGTATGGCCGGCGGGGAGTGGCGGGGCCGGCTGCCTGGGACCTGTGGAACTTTTTGGGGGACCGGGGGCGCGCCCCCCGGTCCCTGGAGAAAAGCAGGCCTCCCGGGGCCCTGGGCCGCGTGGCCCTGGCCTTCCCGAGCCTGGGGACGGATCAGGACGTGGCGCTTTGCCTGGCTTATCAGGGCCGGTCCATCCTGATCCTGCCGCCGGTCAGGCATCTGGATGGCCGGGGCCTCGCCCGGACTCTGAGGGACGCGGGTCCGGGGACGCGGGCCGGCGCTCCGGTCGCCGGCGGGGCGGAAGGGGAGGGGAAGGAGGCTGTCGCCCAAACCGCGGCGGTAATTGCCCCCGCCGAGCTCGAGACCACCGGGGAACTGGCGCCCTTGCTCAGTATCCTCAAACCCCACTGCCTGGTGATCTACGGCCGGGCCCGGGCGCAGCCGATATCAGGTAGCCCCGGCGCCATGGCTTGCCATCGCACCCGGGAGGGGGCCGTGAGCCTTTACCTGGCTGACGGCGAACTTACGGTTTCCCAATGGCAGCCTCATTAGACTGATTTGGCCTGCACCGGGTGAATGACGTCCAGGACTGGGCCTAGTTTATTTCTCATAAAAAGAATGATGATCTAGGGGCAAGACGCGCCGTGCCCCTACAAGAAGAAATTTCATCAGAAGCCATTTCAAAACCTGACTTTCCCTTTCAATGTCATTCTGAGCGAAGCGAAGAATCTAGTAATTTTAACAGCTTGAGATCCTTGACTGCGTTCAGGATGACAAGAAAAAAGGTTTTGAAATGGCTTGTAAGTGTCGGTGCTGGGAAGGAAAACTGAGCTTTGCAGGGTCCCTTAACTATTTTAGTAAAAGAAAGGGCCGGCAAAAACTAAGCGGTTAAAAAAGTAGGGCCACGGCGCGCCGTTTGCCCCGGCGCGCCGGCGCTGGCGGCTGCTGAGCTCAGCTCTTGCGGCTGGTCTTGGGCGTAAAGGTGCTCATCTGTTGCACTATTTCCTCAGACCCGCATTTGGGGCAAGGAATCTTGGCGCTTTCATACTCCCGGAAGCTCATGATGCGGCTGAATTCCTCCCCGCATTTGTTGCAGCGATATTCATAGGTGGGCATCGTCTCCTCCTTCAGCAGTGCCTGGGCCCCGAAGATATGGCCCAAGGGGGTTCGGTCAACGATATTTGCCTCAATTTTGCTTTAATTATAATAAGATTCGGAAAAACTGACAAGATGGCCCACAGTGTTCAAGCCAAGAAAATTATCGCCGGAATCGCCCGACTTCCACCCGGGCTCGGTCCCCAGTGGCAAACCCGGAAACCCCGCTTCCTAAAACTGGGACAGGGTGCCCAGGCGTTTGGCCTGGCGGACGGCCCAGGCAAAGGCGGCCAGGCTGAGGGGGAGCAGCAGGACGGTGAAGCCCAACAATATGGCGATCTGGGGGGCCACGGCCCGGAGACCTTGGCCCAGGAGCACAGCCTGGCGCAAACCCTCCAGGGCATGGGTAAAGGGGAGGAGCCAGGAGATGGTCTGGACCCAGTGGGGCAGCACCTGCAGGGGGAAATAGACCCCGGCCAGCAGGATCGTCAGTTTTCCCAGGATCACCGTGAAGGGATCGCCCCGCTTAAAGACCAGGATAAAGCTGGCGGAGAGGATGCCCAGGGGCAGGTGGGCCGTGAGGGCCAGGAGCAGCAGGACCGCCGCGGCCGGCAGATTGGCCTGTCCCAGGGCGACTCCAAAGAAGCCGGCGCCGAAGCCGACGTAAACCAGGATGGTAAGCAGGGCGGAGAAAAATTGATAGAGGACCGAGGAAAACACAATGGTGGAAATCGAGGTGGGCGTCAGCAGCATGGCTTCGAGGGTGCCGGTGTACATGCCGTAAGAAATGGTTTGGGAAACCGCGGAAAGGCCGACGTCCTGAAAAGCGGCCAGGGCCAGGCCGACGAAGACAAAGGGGAAATAGCCGCCGCCGTAAGGACCCAGGTAAGGGGCGGCGGCTCCGGCCAGTAATCGCCCCAGGAAATAGAAGGTGGTGAGGTTGAACAGGATGCTGCCCCATTGCCACACAAAGGCAAAGGGGTAGCTCACCTCCACCTGGAAATCCCGGATGAGGAAGGCCGCCATCTTACGAAGCATGGTCGTCGCCCTCCAGAACCGTCCGGCGGTAGAGGTCGTCCAGATCTTCCCCCTCTTCGGGAGAGATCTTCCGCAGGCGTCCCTGCACCATGACTGCCAGGGTGCGGCCCAACTGGCGGGCCTCCTCCAGGCGATGAGTCACGGTGAGCAGGGTTTTCCCCTGTTCTTGAAACCCCAACAGCAACTGGCGCAAATCCGCGGCGGCAATGGGGTCCAGGTTGGCGGTGGGTTCATCCATGATGAGGATATTGGGCTGGTGGAGGATGCCCCGGGCGATATCCAGGCGCCGTTTGATGCCGGTGGAGTAAGTATAGAAGCGGTAATCCAGATAAGGGGCCAGATTGAGAACCTCCGCCACCGGCGGTATGGCCCGGACCGGGTTCAGATTATGCAGCCGGGCAAAAAAAGCCAGGTTTTGCCGCCCGGTGAGCCGCCCATAAAAACTGTCCTCATTGCAACTGACGAATCCCAGGGCCCGCCTGGCCGCCGCCGGGGCCCCGGCGGTATCCCGGCCGTGGATCAGGATCCGGCCCCGGGTGGGACTGATGATGGTGGCAACGAGCTTGATCAGGGTGGTTTTCCCGGAGCCGTTGGGACCGACGATACAGAGGCTTTCCCCCGGCTCCAGGGCGAATTCCACTCCTCTCAAGGCCCACACGCCCCGGGAACGATGACCTGGGAAGAGGCGGCGCAGATCCACCTGGGGAAAGTATTTGCTGAGGGCGCTCACCGCCACCGCCGGCGCGGCCAAAGGCTATCCTCCTTAAGACAAGAGTGGCCGCCATGATCTTACCCTAAAAAAGGAACCTGGCCAAGAGAAGTCCTGCCTGACCGCTCCGGGAAAATGGCCTGGGACAGATTTCAAGTAGCTGATTTCTAAAATATGGTGACGTTTTTAGTGCCCCCCTCACCCCAACCCTCTCCCCCCAGCGGGGGGAGAGGGAGCGCTGGGGGGAGAGGGAGCATTACCGGAGTTCCTTCTTTATCCCCTCTCCCCCATGGGGAGAAGGCTAGGGTGAGGGGGAATCAAATCACTTTCCGCTCCCGTTAATAATTACGATATCGAATTTATGAAATAGAGCACTCAGCAGGCGAGAAGCAAGCTAGGGCAGGAGAGAATTGGCGGCGCCGATGAGGCTCCGGGCCACCAACAGGTTGCGCCATTCGTCCGCCTGGTGCCGCCTGGGGGTCTCCATGATGGCGGCCTGGGGCCTCAGCCAGGGATGGGCCAGGAACTGGCGCAGGCCTGCGAGGCCGATGGCGCCCAAGCCCAGATGCCAGTGGCGGTCCCGCCGGGAACCCAGGGGGGCCTTGGAATCATTGAGGTGGAGCACCTGCAGGCGGCTCAAGCCCGGCCCCCGGGCAATTTCTCCCAGCAGCCGGGCCACTCCGCCGGCGTGTTGGAGGTCATAACCGGCCCCGTAAGCGTGGGCCGTATCCAGGCAAAGCCCCAGGGGCACGCCGCTCAAAGCCATGATCAGTTGTAGTTGGGCCGGCGACCGGCCCAACTCCAGGCCCTGGCCGGCGGTATTTTCGAGGCACACCAGGGGCGGGGGCGGCACTGCGGCTACGGCCCGGGCCAGGGCCAGGGCGGCCCGGCGAAAACTGACCGGCTCCAGGGGACCGTGACCCGGATGGCAGACCAGATAGTCGGCTTCCAGGTCCCGGGCCAGGGCCAATTCCCGGGCCAGCCTCTCCCGGGAGCGCCGGTACAGTTGGGCGTTTCCTGAGGCCAGGTTGGGGAGATAAGTCAGGTGCACCACCAGGGGGCCGAGGCCCAGGCGGCGTCGGCGCCTGGTAAATTCTCGGATCTGCGCGGGCTCGATCTCGCGCCACCGCCAGGCCCGGGGATTTTGCACGAAGATCTGCAAAGCCTGGCAACCCAGGACCAGGGCCTGGTCCAGGGCCCGGAGCAATGACCCGGCAATGGACAGGTGAAATCCCAGGCGCATATGTTAAAAATGGGGAAGCGGCTGTAATTTCCGGCAGAAAATTTGCAGGCCGAATACTGCCCTGAAAAGTTCAATGTTCAAAGTTGAGACCTCTGCCAAAATCTAAATGTGGGACACCCGCCCTCGGGTGTCATACGCTATATAGGCGCAGGCGAGGGCGCCTACGCTACATTTTGATTACATAAGTGAATGTTTAGATTTTCGCAGAGGTCTCAAGTTCAAGGTTCAAAGTTAATGTGTGCACCATTAACTGCCGCCCGCTGATGGCGGGCACGGAGGCCCGCTCTGCCGGACTTTTCATGGTTTACGGGTAAACCTTAGGCTCATGTGCAACTGTTCCGAAAATGGTAGTTTGAGGGTTAATCGGGCACGGCAAGCCGTGCCCCTACAGGGCCATTACATGGCTTTTGATTTGTAGGGGCACAGCTTGCTGTGCCCTGGGCCCGCCGCCTGAAGACATTTTCAGAGCAGAAAATATGAGGTTATCGACGGCACAGGCTTTCTGCCTGCGGCTACCTTTTTCATCTTTCATTTGATCCGGCGTGCAAAATCATTGCCGGACACTACTGGTCCCCCCTTACCTTTCGCCGGATATTCTGATATATCCCCATCTTATGGAAACCTCTCTCACCGTCTTAAGGCCCCGGATCCTGGAGAGGTACGTGGCCCGGGAATTTCTCAAGCTTCAAAGTTTGAGCCTCCTGACCTTTATCTCCATCTATATCATCGTCGATTTTTTTGAGAAGATCGACCGGCTGGTGCGGGCCCAGTTGGGCCTCTTCGAGTTGTGCCACTATCTGTTTCTCAAGATTCCCTTCGCTTTGGGGCAGGTAATTCCGCCGGCGGTCTTATTGGGCGTCCTGCTGACCTTCGGACTGCTTTCCCGCAATCAGGAAACGCTGGCCATGAGAACCTGCGGCCTCGATATTCTCAAGCTGTCCCGGCCTCTCTTCATTTTAGCCGGGGTCATGGTGGCAATCTTACTGGCGCTTAATCTCTACCTGATTCCCTGGAGCCAGGGGCGCCTCAACCTGTTTTGGGATACCGAGGTCCAGAAGAAGCCAGCCCCCTCGCTCCTGAAGCTGGAGCATTTCTGGTATAAGGGCGACCAGGCCATTTATAACATCTTATTATTCCGTAAAGATACCCAGACCCTGGAAGGAGTCAAGATCTACCTGTTCGACCGGCAGTTTCACCTCAGTCAGATCATTGCCGCCAACCGGGCCCAATGGGATGGCGATCACTGGCGGTTTTACCAGGGATTCATCCAGACTTTTGGCCCGGGGGGAGTGGCAGCCGGGGAACCCTTTCAGGTGAGCGATCTGAAATTAACCGAGCGCCCCGAGGATTTTGCCGCCTTGGAAAAAAAAGTGACGGAAATGGATATGGGGGAACTGCGCCGTTACGTGCACCGCCTGGAACGGGACGGCTATAAATCTACGGCCTATCGATTGGAGATGCAGAGCCGCCTCGCCCTGTCCGTGACCCCGGTGATCCTGATGATGTTGGGACTGGGTCTGGCCATCCGCCGGGAGCAACCTTATCTTCCGGCCGTGGTGGCGGTGGGGCTCGGCCTGATGTTCGGGTACTGGGTCTTTTTCGGATTCAGCGCGTCGTTGGGGCAGGCCGGGCGTTTACCCATTTTGTGGGCGGTCTGGTTCCCCCATGGGGTCTTTGCGGCCATGGCTCTGGGGCTGCTGCGGCAGGCGACTCGCTGAAGGGTTTAAACAAAAAAATATAATGTCATTGAAAAATAATAGCCGAGTTACTAATTTTTTATTGTCATACTTGGGAATTTTATGCTATCAAAGGGAAACCGCCGTTCCGGGGGGAACCACGGGGATTTTGCTCCCCCCCGGGCCCAAAGAAACCTTTCTTGAAATGGGTGATGGGAAGAAAAAGCACCCATTTCCCGCATGTTGGTCATGGGTAATTGGAGGGGTAAGGTTATTCAACCGCAACCTTAAGGAGAAACGGAGAAAAAAGTATGACCAAGGCAGAACTCATTGCACAAGTGGCGGGAGAGGCCCAAGTCAGGAAAGTGGATGCGGAAAAAGCGATTAATGCCCTGATCCGCATCGTCACCAATGCCCTCAAGAAAGACGGGCGTTTGGCTTTGGCGGGCTTCGGCACCTTCCAGGTGGCGGCGCGGAAAGCAAGAGAAGGGCGCAATCCCCAGACCGGGACCCCCATCAAGATTCCGGCCACCCGAGTGGTGAAGTTCAAGCCCGGCAAGCAACTGAAGGATTCCGTAAAATAGGGCAATGGGGGTCGGCCGCGCCAGGTCCCCCTGGCGGCGGGACCAGCCAGGGCGTAACCTGCGCCTGGCTGGTGCGGGGGACGAGCGGCTAAGCCCCCATTAGCCTGACGGAACGGGGCACAACCACCGCCCGGGCGATCTGGGCCGGATGCCTGCCGCGACAGGGAAGCAGCAGTCTGCGGCGCAGGTTAATACACCCGCCTGCTGATAAGACGCGGGCGCGGACAGGTGTCTCTTTCTCCCCCCATTTCTCCCCCGTCTCCTCTCTAAACAAGCTCCTTCAAGTCCCTCTATAGAGGGTTCGCTATCGTATTCCCCTTAAATCAACAGTCAGGGAAAAATCTGGAACCACCGCCTCCCACTGTCTCCGGGGCAGGCGAGGGCGCCTGCTCCGCCTGGGGATTATGTAACGTTTCGGAGGGCGGTGGTCGGGCCTGCCTGGTGTCCGTGATCGGGCTTATGCAGGAGGGGCGGCGGACTCTTCTAAGAGCCCTTTGAGGGCGGTCAACAGGGGCTCACGGTCCTCCGGGAGGATAGTGCGCATATCCAGAAGCACCATCTGGCGCTCCACCCGGGCGATGATGGGCGGCCGGGCCTGGCGCAGCCGGGCTTCCAGCTGTTGGGGGGCCAGGGGGGGCACTTCCAGGCTCAGGGCGAAGCTCTGGAGGGGCGCCAGGGGCAGGCTGCCGCCACCTGCCTGGGCGAGGCTGGGCTGCACCTCCGCCTTGAGACGCGTGCCCCAGCGCCTTTTCAGCGCCCGGGCCAGGGACCGGGCCTGGCGCTCCACTTCAGCCAGGGGCCGGGTCAACATGCTCAGGGTGGGCAACCCGGCCACCGCCTGGGATTCGTCCAGGTAGAGGCGCAGCGTGGCTTCCAGGGCGGCCAGGGTCAATTTATCCGGCCTGAGGGCCCGGGTCAGGGGGTTTACCCGCAGGCGGGAAACAGTGTCTTTCCTCCCCAGGGCCATGCCGGCCTGAGGCCCCCCCAGGAGTTTGTCACCGCTGAAAAGCACCAGATCCGCGCCCGCCGCCAGGGTCTCCTGAACGGTGGGCTCCTTCTCCAGGCCATACCGGCTGAGATCGATGAGGCAGCCGCTCCCCAGGTCTTCCAGAACCGGCAAGCTGTAGCGCCTCCCCAGGTCCACCAGTTCCGGGAGAGACACCTCCCGAGTAAAGCCCAGGATGCGGAAGTTGCTGGGATGAACCTTGAGGATGGCGGCGGTCTCCGAGGTGATGGCGTTTTCGTAATCCCGGAGATACGTTTTGTTGGTGGTGCCCACCTCGCGCAGCACCGCGCCGCTGGCCGTCATGATCTCCGGCAGCCGGAAGGAGCCGCCGATCTCCACCAGCTGCCCCCGGGAGATAATGACTTCCCGGCCTGCCGCCAGGGTCTTCAGGGCGAGCAGGACTGCCGCGGCATTGTTGTTCACCACCAGGGCGGCCTCAGCCCCGGTGAGCTCCTTAAGCAACCCCTCCACATGGTCCTGGCGGGAGCCGCGTTTGCCGGCGGCCAGATCGTATTCCAGGTTGGTGTAGCCGAAGGCGGCGGCCTCGAGTTGCCTCCGGCAGGCCGGGGTCAGGGGGGAGCGCCCCAGGTTGGTGTGGATGATCACTCCGGTGGCGTTGATCACCCGGCGCAGGGATGACTGGCCCGCGGCCTCCAACGCCCGGAGCAGTTCCTGAACCAGGGCCTCCTGGTCCAGGGCCAGGGGGAGCTCCCCGGGAGGGCAGGCGCGCCAGCGGCTACGCCAGCCGTCCAGGGTGCGGCGCAGGGCCTGGGCCGCCCAGGGCCGGGGCAGACCGGCTACCAGGGGCTGCAAGCGGGGATGGCGCAGCAGCTCATCCACAGCCGGCAGTTGGCGTAACAGACGGGCAAGGGCCGGGTCCATGGGGATGTCTCCTGGGGGATAGCTGTCAGCTATCAGCTATCAGCAGTCAACTTTTTCCTGGTTCGAAAAGTTTATGAGATTAGGTGGGACACCCGCCCCGGGTGTCGGGATTATTCGCCGCCGAGGGCGGCGGCGCTACATTTCATGGTTTGCAGGTGTTGATTTTCCGTCTTGATCTTATGGGCCAAGTAAGGTGCCCAAGCAGAGCTTGGGCCGCAAATTTCGTTCCCAAGCCGGAGCTTGGGAACGAGGAAAATCCTCGATTTTCCCTTTTCCTTATGTTCTGGCCACTGGCCACTGGCCACTGATCACTGATCACTGGCCACTGACAGCTCTCACTATGCCATCAGGGGGCGGGTCTGTCAAACGAAAGGGACGGGCATCTCGGTCAGGGAGAAATTTTCCTAAAAATCTTGACAATGATTTGTTATTCAACTAATATTAAAAAGTTAAAATGTTGACGATTTTGGCCCCCGGCAGAGGAGCCCCAGAGGCTGGCGTAGCTCAATGGCAGAGCGGCTGATTTGTAATCAGCAGGTTGCGGGTTCGACTCCCATCGCCAGCTCCACCCGGAGTCTTTAAAGGGAAATAGAGCATAAAATTTTTCGGGCGGAGAGGTTCCCGAGCGGCCAAAGGGAGCAGACTGTAAATCTGCCGGCGCAGCCTTCGGAGGTTCGAATCCTCCCCTCTCCACCATCTCTCGAACGCCGCGGGAATAGCTCAATGGGCCAGAGCATCAGCCTTCCAAGCTGAGGGTTGCGGGTTCGAGTCCCGTTTCCCGCTCCAAGGGCCCACGTAGCTCAGTAGGTAGAGCACTTCCTTGGTAAGGAAGAGGTTCACCGGTTCGATCCCGGTCGTGGGCTCCAGCAAATTCAGGCGGGGTTTCAGCTAATTTTGGGAGTAGCCGCAACTTCCAGATTGTAAATCCGAAGGCCATGCCGGCCAAGGCCTGGGGGGCCAAGGCCGATATAAAGGGCGAGTCACCTTTAACCAAACAACACCAGGTTCCGGAGAAAAAAGAGATGGCCAAAAAGAAGTTTGAGCGCAAGAAGCCGCATGTGAACGTGGGGACGATCGGTCACATCGATCATGGCAAGACGACCTTGACCGCGGCCATTACCAAGCATTTGGCCAAGAAGGGCCTGGCGAGCTACGTGCCCTTTGACCAGATCGACAAGGCGCCGGAGGAAAAGGAGCGGGGCATCACCATCGCCCTGGCCCACGTGGAATACGAGACGGACAAGCGGCATTACGCCCACGTGGACTGCCCGGGCCATGCGGA
>Ga0315281_10004372_pt1 | contig 20513 bp, 21 predicted proteins | sample YL17G07_0_MG_FD_204540 | JGI IMG/M metagenome (GOLD analysis project Ga0315281, IMG submission 204540) | Sediment microbial communities from Yellowstone Lake, YNP, Wyoming, USA - YL17G07_0 | ecosystem: Environmental > Aquatic > Freshwater > Lake > Sediment | place: USA: Wyoming | collected...
TGCCAAAAAAGAAAATATTGAAATTGATTCTATAAAAACACAGAAAAAAGGTTCTGCCATCACTGCTAATTTAGAGATAACGCTGCCAAACATTTTAAAAGTGGAAGAAGCGACTAAAATTTCTGAAAGTTTAAGAGAAAAACTAATGAAAGAGATTGAAAATCTTTCTTATGTTGCCATTCAAATTAAAAGTCATGAAGTGGAAACCGGATTTTATAGACCTGTTTTTGGCCAAGGGTTTGGTTGGCAAAGACGAGGCAGATTTAAGGGTGAAGTAGAAGAAGCGGCTGGACAGGGTCCTGGTGGTTATTGCGTTTGCCCCGAATGTGGTTATAAAATTCCCCACGAGCACGGAATACCTTGTTCTACGCTTCAATGCCCAAATTGTAAAGTTAATTTAGAGAGAAAATAATATGCCAAGACCAAGACTTTGTAGAAAAATAATGTTTGATCCTAAGATAACATATTTTAAACCCCAAGGCGTGCCTATGAGATTTCTTAAGATTGTGGAATTGACAACCGAAGAAATAGAGGCGTATCGCTTACGCCATATTAACGACATGGAACAGCAAGAAGCGGCGGACAAAATGCACACTTCCCAAAGCACTTATCAACGGATTTTATATTCAGCTTACAAAAAAATCGCCGATGCCTTAATAAATGGCAAAGCGATTAAAATAGTCAAATAAAATTTTATTTGACAACCAAAAAGCAATGGACTATTATATCAATAAGCGTTGATATAGTTATTATTGATAAATAAATTTATGAAACCAAAATATTGTATAGATAAAAAATCGGTTATTAAATTGTCGCAAACAGTTGAATTTTTGAAAATAATCAGCGAAGAAAATCGCCTGAAAATTCTTTGCCTTTTAAGAGAAGGAGAAAAATGTGTTTGCGACATTTGGCAATGTTTAAAATTGCCTCAAAATTTAACCTCCCACCATTTAAAAGTTTTGAAAGATTTCGAATTAATTTCGGCTAAAAAGCAAGGATCAAAAGTTTTCTATAAACTTAATCAGCAAATGGTCAAAAAATATATAAAATTATTAAACAAAATTCTACTATACTAATCTTTGTTATCTCTATGAAAAATATAAATCAGTTTTTTAGAAAAAATTTGTTTAGTTTGGTTTTAACCTCTATTGTTTTGGGATTTCTTTTGGGCTGGCAATTGCCACAAACAGCCGCTTTGTTAAAATCTTTGATTGTTCCGGTCCTCTTTCTGATGATTTTTGTGATGATTATTCCTATAGAATTTAGGGAGTTAGTTGCTGTACGGAAATACAAAAAAGAAATTATTTGGGGATTTATTGCCATTTTAATTTTAGCTCCTTTGGTTGCTTATCTTGTTAGTTTTGTAGCTCCAGAAAAATACGATTTTTTGAAAACCGGCCTAATCTTAGCCGCGACCATGCCGCCGGGCGGAATGATTGTTTCCTGGACAGGACTATTAGATGCTAATATTGAATTGGCGATGATTTTGCAGACAGGAACTTTTATTTTGGCACTTTTAACTATCCCGCTGACCTTATCTTTGTTACTTTCCGGGTCGGTTCATTTTTCTCAATCATTACTAATCCAAAATATTGCTCTTTACATATTTTTACCTCTCATCGCTGGTTTCGTTGTTCAGGTCTTGCTTAAAAAGAAATATTCTAAAGAAAAAATAAAATCGTGGAAACCAACATTAGCAACCATTTCCAGTTTGTGTGCTTTATTGGTCGTTTTTATCTCCGTCTCTTTAAAGGCAAATGTTATTATCAGTCATCCGCAAATGCTTTTATGGGGGATATTGCTAGCTGTTGTTTATTATCTGATTATGTTCCTTATTGTTCTTTTCTTCTCGGGACTTTTTATTAGTTCATATGACAATCAAATGCCCATTGTTTACGGCACCGCCTCCAAGAATCTTTCTATTGGTGTTGCTCTGGCGTTATCCGTTTTTTCCGGTTCAGTTGTGTTAGGAGTAGTGTGTTGTTTTATGGTTCAGATGCCCATGCTCAGCTTATTTTATAAATTTATCAGGAAAGAAGAGCAGGAATTTGTTAAGGAAGTTGAAGAAGAAAAAAGAAAAAGGCATTCTGTTTCCATAGCATTAAGAAAAATAAGAAAGGTCGGAAATAGTTTTAAGAAATCAAATTAAATATTAATTATGGAAGAAAAAACAAATTTTATTCAAAGATTTGCTCCTTCGTGGTTTGCTTCAGTAATGGGAACAGGCATTCTGGCCAACGCTAGTTATTTCTATTCTCAATACCTTCCTTTTTTAAAGAACATTGGTATTGGTCTTTTTTATTTCAATGTAGCATTATTTTTTGTTTTACTAATTCCTTGGACACTTCGCTGGTTATTGTATAAAAAAAATGCTTTAGAGGATCTTGAGCATCCGATTCTATCTAATTTCTATGCCACCATCGCTGTCGCTATGCTTGTTCTCTCGTCAAACTTTATTGTTATTGATAAAAATATGTTGGCTGGAGAGATATTTTGGTTTATTGGAACCGCTTTGACAATATTTTTTGGACTTTTAACTCCCTTTATTATGTTTAAAGGCGAGCATGTTACTATAGAGCATATCAATCCCGCCTGGTTTATTCCGCCAGTCGGTCTTATTGTAATTCCTATTCCGGGAAGCTTAATTATTAGCCAATATGCAGGATTGATGAGGGAATTTATTCTTTTTCTGAATTACTTTGGATGGGGAGCAGGTTTCTTTCTTTATATAGCCTTGTTCGCAATTTGTATAAACAGGTTTATTCTTCATCGTCCGTTGCCCAATACTCTCGCTCCTACCATATGGATTAATTTAGGTCCGATTGGAGCCGGAACTATAGCGCTAATCAATTTAGTTAATAACTCAACATTTATCACGATGAAAGAACCCTTTTTCGTATTCGGTCTTATTTTCTGGGGGTTTGGAATTTGGTGGGTATCGATGGCTCTTATGATGACTTTTCATTATAGGAAAAAATTAAGATTACCCTATGCGCTTTCCTGGTGGGCATTCACATTCCCTCTTGGCGCTTATGTCGTTGCCAGTCACTCCGTGGCGACAATCTTTCATTTAGCAATTATTGACTATATTGGATTTGCTTTGTATTTCTTATTATTTTTTTCTGGTCTATTACTTTGATAAAGACATTGGAGGCTCTTTATTATAAAAAATTATAAGGATAAAAACCAAATGTTTCACTCAAATATATTTTGATTTATTTTGGCATTCATATTTAATGCGGAGAAAATATGGTGAAAATAAAACAAATAAAATTAAATAACGGCACAGCTTTGGGAATAAAAGTAATGAAAGATGAAAAAGGACCTTTGGTAATTTTGATTAAGGCGGATAAAGGTTTTATTGTTTGTTCCAATTTTAGTATGAAAGCATTAGAAGAAAAAGGAATAGTGGCAGCAAGGGTAGCAGGCATAAATTCTATTGAAACGGCTCTAGAAACGAAAATAGTAGAAGTTACGACTAAAGCAAAAGAATTGGGAATTGAAGAAGAAATGCCAGTGAAAGAAGCCTTAGAAAAGCTTTGTTAAAATTTAGTTGCATATGATGAGACAAGCAAAGCTTATTTACTGGCGGCGTATTTCGCAAAGCGAAATACGAAATTCGGCGGCGGAAAAGCGAGGGCGGGGCGGGAATTTTTACCCCGTAGGGTCGCGGAGCGACTCCTTCGGGGCGTTTTTCCCAAACCTCTTTTCCTTCCCGCCCCGCCCGAGCGTAGTTTTTCAGAAATCAGCGTCGGGATTTTTTCAAGGAAAATCCTGACGCAGAACTTTAGTCGCTGGCTTGCCACAGGCAAGCCAGCGATACCCCAGCTAAAGTCCGCCTTTGTGGCGGACAAAAACTTTTTTAAAATTTTTATTTCGTTAAATCCAAATCTTCATTTTCTTCAACATTTCAACTATCACTTCTAAAGGAGTGCCTCCTAAAAAATTATAATAACTTCCTTCTATTCTCTGAATAAATGAGGCACTGATATGCTTAACTGGATCATAACCCAAAGCATAGGTATTAAAATTAGGGTCTTCATCAAGGTATTTATCAATCTCTTTTTCAGAAAGATTTCTCATAAAAACTTCTGTTTTCACAACCCTTGAAATTGCTTTATTTAAAGCTGGGTTAATCATATAAATTCCCGTATAAAACTGATGGTTGTTACCGGAAAGTGCTTTTAATCTCTGAAATGCCTCCTCTCTTGATTTCGGTTTTCCAAGGATTTGACCATTAAAATATGTAACAGAGTCCATTCCAATTACAAAAGCGTCTGGGTGGTTTTTAGCAACTGCTTCAGATTTTAATTTAGAGAGAGTTTTTACTAATTTTTCAGGATTGTCTCTTTCAATCCGCGATTCATCTATATTACTTCCCTCTGCCTCAAACATTAATCCCAAATATCTAAAAACTTCAACGCGATACGGCGAGGTTGTGGCTAAAATAATTTTTGTCATAATAGTGAAAGAGATTTTACAATTTTAACAAATTCTTTTACCTTTTTTAGATCCTTTCGGTGGCTCCCGATTTTATCTGTTGCAGTTTTTGAATCTACACCTGCTGGTTTGACTTTCCTAATCGCTTCGGCTACATTATCCGGACCTAATCCCCCTGCTAAGATAACTGGAATTTTAACTGAGTCAACAATTTTTCGACTGATTTCCCAATTATGAACCTTTCCCGTCGCTCCGACTTGAGAATCTCGCTTTTTATAAGTGTCTAATAATAAATAATCTGCTACACCATCATATTTTTTAGCCAATTTTATACTTTCCTCGCCTATTACTGGAATACTTCTCATAATTTTTAAATCAGGGAATTTTTGTTTTAATTTTTTTAAATCTTTTGGGAGAAGATTTTGAGGTAGTGTTCCGAGATGAAGAATATCAGGTTTAGTTTCTTTCACTAATTCGATAATTTCTTTTAAACTATGAGATAGAGAGAGGGCTACTTTTTTTATTTTTTTAGGTAATACTCTAAAAATTTTTTTTGTCTTTATATAATTCAATTCTCGTGAATATTTTCCTTTACCAACTAATACTCCTATATGATCCACTCCTAACTTCACTAAATTTTTCGCTTCACTTGGAGTAGATACTTCGTAAATTTGAACTATCATATTTAAAAATTTTAAAAAAGTTTTTGTCCGCCGAAGGCGGACTTTGGCTGCGGGACTTGGATTCGAACCAAGATTAGTGGATCCAGAGTCCACTGTCCTACCATTAGACGATCCCGCAAAATTAAAGCTGTAGTGATTCAACAATTGCTAATTCCAAAGGTAAAACTGGAATAAGCGACCGATTGATATAATACTGTTGCTCTAAAAATTTATCAAGATACCGCCGTAAATCTTCTATTTTGACCTTTTCTGCCTGCTTTTTAAGAATTTCCGCTTCTTCGTCCGTGACTTCTTGTTTTAACATTTCTATTAAACTGCCAGAAACTTTGATAATCAATAAATATCTTAGATAATTAATAATACCTTTGCTTAATTCCATTAAATTATAACCCTCTTCATTTAACTGATTGATAAATCTGATGGCTTCAGCCGCATTTTTCTCAATTAAAAAATCAATAAAAACTCTAATTTTTTGAAAATTAACACTGCCTAACAATAATTCCACATCTTCCAAAATTATTTTGCCGTTTTTAATAATAGCTAGTTGCCCTAACAATGATTCGGCGTCTCTTAATCCGCCTTCAGAACTTAAAGCAATCATTCTTAAAGCTTCATCAGTTACTTCTAATTTTTCCTGCTGGCTAATCCAAGCTAAACGTTTAATCGTATCTTCTAAACTTAATTTTTTAAAATCATAGCGCTGAACCCGGGATAAAATCGTGGCTGGCAATTTTTCCGGTTCGGTGGTGGCTAAAATAAAAATAGCGTAAGCCGGCGGTTCTTCCAGGGTTTTTAATAAGGCGTTAAAAGCGTCTTTGGTAATCTGATGGGCTTCATCAACGATATAAACTTTATACTTGGATTTTACTGGCGCAAATTTAATGCCTTCCCGCAAATTTCTGATTTCATCTATGCCCCGATTAGAAGCGGCATCAATTTCAATTAAATCCAAAGAGCGGTTTTCGTTAATATCCGAACAGGAAGAACATTGATTGCAGGGTTCATACTCCCCTTCTTTTCTTTTCTCGCAATTAATCGCTTTGGCAAATAAGCGGGCAAAAGTGGTTTTGCCAGTGCCTCGCGGTCCGGCAAAAAGATAAGCATGACTAATTTTATTGCCTTTAATGGCATTGGTTAAAATTTGAATAGTCAATTTCTGATTGATAGCTTCACTGAAGGTTTTGGGCCGATATTTACGATAAAAAGCCAATTGAGGCATATAAATTAAGAGTAGTTATTTTATGGTTTTAAAGCGGCTGAACCAATAATATGGGTGGCGTCAGTTAAATAATTTAACCAATAAGATTCCAACGAGCTAATTTCAATGACATAACCAAAACGATTTTTCTCGGTCTTTAATAATAATATTTTTATTTGACTTCGCCAAATTTCTTTATCTTTTTGATAAGTTAAATCCCCTGTTTTGTTATAACCATCATTATAGGATTTTTGTTCTACTTGATAACCTTGGGACTCTTTTTCTTGAATAATAGCTTTTAGAATATCATCGCTTGTTAAATTTTCATCGCCGCTAAATTTTTTAATACTCGCGGTCACTAATTTCTTCTCGTCTTGAATTCTGCTAATTTCTTGAAGTTGATAAGGACCAATTTTTGCCTCTGGTTCTATCTTCTGCCATTTAAAAGGATATTCAAAACTAAATTTATTATCCGGGCTTTGAAATTGAGCATAAGCAATAATATCTACCTGAGGTGAAGTGGTATTAGTGGTGGTGTTGGTGGAAGTATTAGTGTTTTGGGGAGTTGAGGTTTCCAAATTTTCTGAAGCCGGTGTTGGTTTTTTAGAAGTATAAATTAAGGTAAGATAAGAACCGCCCAATAAGCTGACAATACCGGCGGCTAAGAGGACAATTAAAATTAATTTGGTAATTTTACTATAACTCTTCATAATATAAATCTTTTAATTTTAATAATTTTGAAATCTTTTTTATTCATAACGCTTTCTGGTTTCTGCTTCCACTTCTTCAATTGGCCGGCCATATTTTAAAGAGGAAAGTTCTTTGATTTTAGCCATGGTCTTAAAATCAGAGGGCAATGGTTTATCAATAATGATGTTAAACGCTCTGGTTGTTTGGTTATTAATTAATAATTTAATATAGGCGTTAAAATTATCCAAATTAATTAAATCATATTTATTAAAAACTGGCGCAAATTGATTGGCCAAAATTTCCGCATCATTGACGCCTACCCGAAAAGAAATTAAAGTGCCGATATTGCCAAAAATTGCTTTCTGAATTTCTTCTTTTAACTGAGCCATAAATTGGTTAGCCACTATTAAATTCAAACGATATTTTCTGGCTTCGGATAAAATGGTAGAAACCGTATTAGTGGTAATATTTTGAAATTCATCAATATAAAGATAGAAATCGCGCCGCGCTTCCTCGGCCTGGTCCACCCGGGAGAAAGCGGCCATTGTTAATTTACCAACTATTAACATTCCCATCAAGTAACTATTAATATCGCCTAATAAACCTTTAGATAAATTGACAATTAAAATTTTGCCCTCGTTCATAATCTGGCGGAAATTAATACTGGAATGTTCTTGAGAAACGATTGGCCGCACTAAATCATTGGTTAAGAAAGGATTAAGCTTGGAATTAATATAAGGCGCAACATTGGCTAAAGACAAATCTCCGCCAGCTTTTTCCGCTTCTTTAACCCAAAATTCTTTGATCATCGGATTAGGCGTTCTTTCTAAAAGCTGGTGGCGAAAATCGGGATTAATGAGAACGCGAGGGACATCATTCAAAGTATGAATTTCTATCGAGTCGTCTAAAAGCAAGGTTAAAGCATTCCTCATATATTGTTCAAAAATTGGTCCGCCAGTTAATTTCAAATCGTAAAGCTTATCCATAATTTCCAGTAATTCATTGACCACAAAAGTTTTTTGAAAAGGATAATGGGGATCGCATTCTAACATATTTAAACCAATCGCCCTTTGAATATCACCCGGATTAAAATAAATAACATCTTGAAAACGCTCTGGCGGAATAAAACCCAAACATTCTTCCGCCGCATCGCCGTGAGGATCAATAAAACAAATACCTTTATTCGCTTTAATATCTTGAGCCAGCATATTTTTCATTAAAGTCGTTTTACCAGTGCCGGTTTGACCAACTAAATAAATATGCCGGCGCCGATCATTATCTAAAATTCTTACCACCTTTTCTTCGCCCCGAAAAACATTTTTGCCTAAAATAACGCCTTGAGAAGGCAAATTAACAGACGCCGGGGCGGAACGAGCTTTCAACCATTTAATTTTAGGCGTTTCCAAACGGCTATGGGGCAAATGATAAATTGAGGCAATTTCAGAAGCATTTAAAATTAAAGCTTCTTGGGGTCTAAATTGGCGGAAAATAAAATCATAAGCCAAGGAGCGCAATTCCCATCTATTCTTCGTTTCTTTCACTTTAAAACTATTACAATTGGGCGCTTCTAATTGCTTTAAGGCATTAATTAATTGAAAAAGAATTTCCTTGGCTCTTTCTTTTGTCTCCCCGCAGGTCATTAAGCGTAAATTAACCTGAAACAAGGGCTGGCTCAATTTTTCATTCAATAATTTAATAACTTCTTCTTCAATCGCTTTGGGTTGATTTTGCTTTTCTTTCTCCTTCTCTTTTTCCTTCTCCTTAGAAATTAAAGATTCTTTAAATGGTCCAAAGTTTATTAATTTTAATTCTTTTAAAGCATCTTTAAAACTTTTTCCTTCTTTTAAGCGCTTGATTAAAGTTTCAATATTTTTTTTATAACCGCTGGAGGCGGGAGAAATCACTAATTGCAAAGCGGCGCCTTCATTAATTTTGGCTAAATGGCTTAAGGCATTGGTAATACTATTTAAAGGGTCGTGCTCAAATTGTTCATAAGTTCTAAAAGGCAAAGCAAAATGCTCGTTGGCTTTTAAGCGCGCGCCCAGAGACTGACCTTTAAAATAAAAAATTGTATAATCGTTAACTGGCTCAATTTGCGCCGTGGGATAAAATGAAGAAATCGCTTTTTCAATGGCTTCTAATTGCCGGCGGGGGGCGGCTACATAAAAAATAATTTCTTCAGAATTAATTGGCGTCGCCATTTCTAAAACAATCGGATTTTTAAAATTGGACAACTGGGTTAGAAATTGAACGAAGCCAGAAATTAATTCGGTAAGTTTTTTGGGCTCTTGATTGGTCTCAATACTGGCTTCTTCTGGCACTAAAATCATCATTAATTTATAAGACAATAATTTCCATAATTTAAAACGGCGCTGGTAAATAAAAACAAAAATCGCTCCCAAAACGAATAAGCTAATACCAACCACAGTAAAAATGAATAAGAAATTCATCTTTATAATTTTTTAATTTTATTTTGCTGAACTAATTGATTATAAAATTCATCCACTAAGCGATCATGCAAAGCATCCAATAAATAAAAATTACCGGTTTTCCGCGCCCGTTCCACCGCCATAACGACATTTTTATCAAAAGCCAGCTGAATTAACTCTTTAATCAAATTTTCCGCTTCTTCGTCTTTAACCAGAGGGGTTTTTGCCGGAGGAACGGCTGCCACCGGTAAATTTTTCAAAGCTATTTCCATTTGCTCCTCTATCACCTCTTTGGCGATTTCTTTTTGGCTAATTGACTTTTCGCCGGCTGCTTCCAGAGCTTCTTTTCTTTCTTTAAAACGCTCGCTTAAACGTTCAAATTCCGGCGTCATTTGATTATTGGTTGAAATTGGTCCTAAAGGCATAATTGGATATTTCTTTTTATTATACTACATTTTAAAGAATGATAAAGAGGAAAACATTTGACATAAAGAACTTTAAATTTTAAATGTTTGAAAGGTCAAGCTAAATTTTAAATAAAACTTTTAAAATGACTATAGAACAACCAAAAAATCCTCAGGAAAAAGAAGAAAAAATAACCAATAATGAGCGCTTAAATACCTATCAAAAAATTGAACAAAATATCCCGGCTAATCCTGAAAATTACCAAGATAAAGATATTAAAAAGGAAAAAGAGGCAGCTATCAAATCATTAATGGGCGATGCTGAACAAAGATTAACGCAAATGCGGATGGAGCAATTAGATAAATTAGCTAAATTTAACGCGGTAGGTGCGGTTTATAAAGAATTTGAACAAACAGCCACTGGTTATCGCTGTATTTATTTTGGACAACTTAACGATGTAAAATTTAAATTATTTCCTGATGAAAAAGGCCGATATCAAGGTTATTTAGAAAAAGAAGGTCAAAAGGAAATACTTTCGGAAGAAGAAGCTAAAAAATTTGTCTCTTGGATAGAAAAGAATAATCTTTATATTAACAAGGAGGAGGAAGAGGAATTAATAAAAAGAGCAGGCGTTACTTCTTTAAAAGATCGCTTGTTTAATACGTTCAATCTTTAATAATTCTTACTTTAATTTATAATAAATTCGCTCTTTATACCTTAAATCAATATACTCTAATTGATTAACCTGATTTTTAATTTCTTTTTCTAAAACGCTTTTCATTAAATCTACTATTTGAGAAGCGTTGCTGACCGGATTTAAGAAAATTTGCCATTGATGCTCGGTAACCGCTTTAATTTGAGACGGCAAAGGACCGCTCGCTAACCAATAACTAATATTAATATCTTCTTTTTTTAATAAGGTCGCTAAGTTTTGAATAAAAGATATTGTTCTATTATTTAAAACCGCCTGCCCCAAAGACAGATCATTTCCTTTTTCATCATAAATCTTGGTTGTTAAATAACCCAAACTTTCGGGCGCTTTTTCAAAAATTATTCCCTCTTGATCGCCATAATAACAATTGTCTTCATTTTGACACCAGATAAAAGTCGTCTGCCGCTCATTAAATTTAATGACTAAAATTCGGTTTATAAAAGATTTGGATACTTCCACTGTTTTTAAGGCCGGATAATTTTTAACTAACATTTGTTTTAAAGGCCAGCGGGAAACCAAAATCCAATTTCTTTTGTTTAAAGCCCTGTAAAACAAAGATGTTTTTTGTCTTAAAAAAGGAGGAAGAAATTTTAGGCTTTGGTTTTCAATAAAGGAATTGACTAAGGGCTGAAATTCTGATTCCGGGATAGTAGTTAAGCCTTCGTATCTCACCGCCTGAATTTCAAAAAAGGGAGAGAAGAAAAATAACCAAATCCCAGCGATTAAAATCGTAATGCCTAATCCCAAAAAAAGCGCTATTTTCAAGCGCTTCATTCTTTTTCGCCGACGGCGATCCGTTGCCGGATTAGATACCATTTCTTTCTTCATCTTATTAAAAATCTCTATTTTTTAATCAGGCGCGAACCAAAAGTATAAGGCCATAAAGCTTTTGGAATCTTAATAGAACCATCTTTTTGCTGATAATTTTCTAAAATAGCAATAATCATTCGGCCCATAGCAAAAGCGGTGCCATTGAGGGTATGAACAAATTTTATTTCTCCGGAATTTAAACGATATTTAATATTTAAACGCCGGGCCTGAAAATCAGTGCAATTAGAAGAAGAATGAGTTTCCCGATAATTATTTTGACCGGGCAACCAAGTTTCAATATCATAAGTAGTCGCTGACGGTTGGGCTAATTCTAAAGTACAGAGTTGAACTAATCGATAGGGTAAATGAAGGGCCTGCATTAATTCTTCTTCACATTGACGGATAAAAGCGTGTTCTTTGATAGATTCTTCGAGTTTAGAAAAGATAAACATTTCCACTTTATCAAATTGATGGACTCTTAAAATACCTCTGGTATCTTTGCCATAAGAACCAGCTTCCCGGCGGAAACAAGACGAAAAAGCGACATAACGTTTGGGTAATTCTTTCTCTTCAAATATTTCATCAGCATGCATTGGACCAATAATCTGTTCAGCCGTGCCAACCAAATATAAATTATCTTTGGCTAAAAAATATGCTTCTTCATCGGAAAAATCAATATAACCCATACCTTTAAACATCTTCGGTTTAATCATTACCGGCGGAAAAACAGGAACAAAACCCTTTTTTGTTAATTTATGAAAAGCAAAATTAATTAAAGCAATTTCTAAAATAGAAGCCGCTCCTTTCAAAAAGCCGAATCTGGAACCAGAAGTCTTGGCCGCTCTTTTAGTATCAATTAAATCCAAATCCTCGCCTAAAGTTAAATAATCTTTTGGCGGAAAATTAAATTTTGGAATTTTGCCCCAAGTTTTTATTATTTTATTATCTGATTCTGATTGACCGACCGGCACCTCGGCTAAGGGCAAATTTGGCAATTTATAAATTAAATTATTTAATTGTTCCTCAATAACTTTTAAATCCGATTCTTTATTGTCTAAAAATATTTTTACTTCTTTTAAAGTATTAATTAAACTTTCTTCTTTGAGTCCTTGAGCGATTCTTTCTTCAGCTTCTGATTTTTTATGGCGAATGGTTTCAATTTCTAAAAGAAGTTTCCTTCTTTTTTCATCCAAACTTAAAATTTCATCAATTAATTCAGGCGGAGCGCCTTTCTTCTTAATGCCCTCTTTTATTTCTTCGGGATTCTCTCGAATATTCTTTAAATCCAACATAGTAGTTTAAATTAATTTATTGATTTTTGGGACGCATCAGGGGAAAGAAAATAACTTCTTTAATATTGGGCGCGTCAGTTAAAATAGCCACTAAGCGGTCAATACCAATACCTAAACCGGCAGTGGGCGGCATTCCGTATTCCAGAGCCTCTATAAAATCTTCATCCAAGGGATGGCTTTCTTCATCGCCCAGTTTTTTCCTTTTTTGCTGTTCTTCAAAACGCTGTCGTTGATCCAAAGGATCATTTAATTCGGCAAAACCATTCATTAATTCCCAGCCAGCTAAATAAAATTGCAATCTTAAAGTTTTTGAAGGATCAAAATTATTCTTTTTAGCCAAGGGCGAAGTTTCCAAAGGATGGTCAATAATAAAAGTTGGTTCAATCAATTGATTGCGGATTTTGGTAAAGATGTTATCAATAATTTTTATCCGATCATCGGTTGATAAGCACTCCACTTCTAATTTTTTAGCCGCTTTTCTTAAAACATTTAAGTCGTCGTGGTCAATATCAATAAAAGCGGTTTTTTTAAAAAAATCTTTAAAAGTTAAACGTTTAAATGGCTTCTGGATTTTAATTTTTTTGCCTTGGGTCGTTAAATAACCATCTTTTAAAGGCAAAACTTCTTTTAATTGCTCTAATAAATAAATCATCAAATTCTCAATAAATTGAAAAAGATAATCCCGGTCTTGATAAGCGGCGTATAATTCTATCATACTAAATTCCGGATTATGTTCCCGATCCATACCTTCATTTCTAAAATTTTTGGCATATTCGTAAATTTTTTCAAAACCACCAATAATTAATCTCTTTAAATAAAGCTCAGGAGCAATTCTTAAATATAAATCTAAATCCAAGGCATTTAAATGGGTTTTAAAAGGTTTGGCTTTGGCGCCGCCGTAAAGAATCTGTAAAATTGGCGTTTCTACTTCTAAATAATTTTCTTTCTCCAAGAATTGACGAAGGGTCCAAATAACTTTTGACCTTAAAATGAAACGATTTTTAACTGCTTCGTTGGCTAATAGATCTAAATAACGACGGCGATATCGCTCTTCTTCATCTTCTAAACCATACCAACGAGGAGGAATGGGCCTTAATGATTTTGTTAATATCTTAAAAGAATTAACTTGTAAAGTTTTTTCACCGGCTTGCGTTAGAAAAAGAACACCAGTGGCTTCAATAAAATCGCCTAAATCAAGCAGGTCGGACGCTATTTTAAAATCTTTAGCGGCTAAAATATCTTTTTTAAATAAAAGCTGAATTTTAGCTGTTTGATCTTTTAAGTCAATAAAAATCAAAGCGCCATGTTGGCGTTGTGAGATAATGCGACCGACTAAATGAATCTCTGTCTGATTTTCACTTAACTCCTTAAAACGATTTAAGATATTTTCAATCGAATCGGTTCTCTGGCATTTCTCTGGATAAGAATCAATTCCTTCTTTCTTTAAGATTTCCAATTTTTTTTGTCGGTCGCCAATAATATTATCCAGCGTCGGCATTAACTTAATTAACTAATGTGCTCTATCTTATATTTTACTTCACCATTGGGTGTTTTGACAACTACTATATCGCCTTTTTTGGTATTTAAAAAGGCTCTGCCCAAAGGCGACTCATTGGAAATGCGACCCTCTTCTGGTTTAGCTTCCATTGAGCCAGTAATAATAAACTTCTTCTTCACTCGCGGCGGTGTTAAAGAAACAACCATAATGGTGGAACCGATCTCAACGCGCGTTCCTCTATTATTATTTTTCTTTATAACAACCGAGTGTTTAATCAGTTCTTCTAATTTTTGAATTTTAGCTTCTAATTGGGCTTGAACTTCTTTGGTTTCCTGATATTCGGCATTTTCCGACAAATCGCCCAATTCTTTTGATTCCCTTAAACGTTCGGCAATTTCTTGTCTTTTATCTGTTTTTAAATAATGAAGCTCTTGTTTTAGCTGTTCTAAAGCTTCAGGAGTAAGGTAATTAGTAGCCATAAAAGAGAAATATTAATCCTTAATTAAAGAAAGAATTTTAACCAATTTAAATTATTAGTCAAGAGGGCTCTTTTGATAACGATTGAGATAATACCATTCTAAAACTTGTTTGGCTACTGGAATAGCCACCACCGAACCTTCTTTTGGTTCTTCTAATAAAACGAGAATAGCAATTTCAGGGTTTTCAAAAGGCGCATAAGCCGCAAAAAAAGCATTAATTTTTTTACCGCTGGAAATTTGGGGAGTACCAGTTTTGCCGGCCACACTAAAAGGTATGGAATTTAAACTATTAGCCGACCCAATCAAAACTACCTCTCTCATTCCTTCTTGAACTACTTTTAGATTATTTGGGTTAACTTCATAATCCCAAGCTTCTTCTATTTTATTTTCTTTAATAATAGCATTATTTTTATCTACTATCGTCTGCATCAAATGAGGTCGCATCACTTTGCCATTATTAGCTAAACCGCTAATATAGCTTAAAATTTGAAGAGGCGTTAAACTTAAATCGCCTTGACCAATACTCACATTATAAGTATCTCCTATTCGCCAATAAGGATCGTTTAATCGATTTTTCTCAATCCAAGCCGGATCGGGCAAAATACCTGTTTTTTCGCCATCAAAATCAATGCCCAATAATTTATCAAAGCCAGCTAATTGCCAATATTTTTTTAATAAATTAATACCCAAACCTTTTATATCTTTATATCCGCCACCAATGGTATAAAAATAAATATTGCAAGAGTAAGCAATCGCTTTGCGCATATCCACTAAACCATGAACTTTCCAATCGCGAAAAATACTGGGCTGATCTGGATGATAAGGATTGGGTATCACAATTTTTCCTTCTTCATCAGAAATAACGCGATTGGGCGAAATAACTTTTTCTTCTAAGGCGGCTAAAGCCACTAATGGTTTAATGGTAGAACCGGGCGCGTAAAGACCCCAAATCACTCGGTTAAAAAGCGGTTGATTAGAATCGCTTAAAATTTTTTGAATTTGTTCTTTGGGACTGCCTTTAATAAATAAATTATTGTCAAAACTGGGCAAACTGACTAAACTTAAAATTTCTCCGGTTTTAGGATTTAAAGCTAACCCAGCTCCCTTTTTTAGGCCTAAACGATTAGCGGCTTCTAATAAAACTTGATAGAAATATTCTTGAAGGTCTTTATCCAAAGTAGTAATTAAATCATAACCGGCTTGAGGGGCAATCTCGCCAGCATCATTAATTATTTTCCCTTGAGCATTAACCTCAAAAATATGCCGGCCAGAATGACCCTTAAGAAATGATTCATAATAATGTTCCAAACCATATTTGCCAATAAAATCAGAAATGGAATAATCAGGATGGGTTTTTAGCTCATCTTCGGAAATTTTCCCCAGATAGCCAATGACATTAGCAAAAGCCGGTCCATTTTCATAAACCCGTTTGATATCTTCAACCACACTAAAACCTTTTATGTCTTCGGGTTCAGCTTCAAATTGACGAATTTCATTAATATCAATATCAGTTTTAATAAAAACGGGGTCAATAGAGGTGGAGTGTAATTTATCTTTTAAGGCCTCGTCTATTTCTTCTTTTGAGAGATTAAAAATTTTTATAATTTTATCAATTTCCTGATTTAAAATTGAAAGGTCATAAGGCAAATCAGCGGGGATAACCACTAAACTATAAGTCGGTTCATTTTTAACCAAAGGTTTATGATAACGGTCATAAATAATGCCGCGCAGCGCTCGTTTAAAAACATAACGATGCGAATTATTCTCCGCCAAAAGATGAAATTTGTTATATTGAACAATCTGAAGCCAAAAATCTCTAATCAAAAAACCGCCAACCAAAATAAAGGCGACAATTAATAAAATCCGCAAGTGACGGATTTTCATATTTACCTCTAATCTTTCCGGCACCACTAAACCATCTTCTTTCCGCTGATGAACTAATTTATCCAGAAAAATTTGTTCCGGCTCAATGATATGCCGATTATCTTTTTTGACGCGATAAAGATGCATTTTTTAAAAAATATATTAAACTAAAAATTAAAGAAAAAACAATCGCATTAATTAACCATTTTGAAATAATTAAACCATAATAAAGAGGTTGGTGAAAAAGAAAATTAATAACATTAAAAACTAAAGTGTAGCTCAAAATCAATATTTGACCGGAGATAAATTTGGTGCCTAAATACTGATTTTCTAAAAATTTTTCCAAAATGGCGCCGAACAAAAAAATTAAAAAGAAAGATAATAGATGAATGAAATGACTCTCCCCTCCTACTAAATCATTGATATAACCCAAAATAATACTTAAAGGGAGGGCGAAAATAAAACCAAAGCGCAAACCAAAAAAAATTAGAATCAACAATATTAAATCAAAAGAAAAATAAGCCCTAAAAGATGAAAGAAAGTAAAATTGAAAGGATAAAGACAACCAAATAATAAAAATCCAAAAAATAAGAGAGCGATAATTGATCATTTTAAAAGGGAAATGGGGAAATCAAAATTAATACTTGATCCAAATCAGCCAAACGAAATGGTTCTTTGATATTGACTGTTTGAGTTAAGGATTGGGAATTTTTAAAAACTTCAGAAATTTCTCCAATCATTAAGCCTCGAACAAATTGTTTATTTTCAATGGAAGTAATTAATAAATCGCCAACGGTAATATCGGCATTGGAAGGCAAAAGTTTAAAAGCGAAAACACCATTTTCTTCTCGTTCTACTAAACCTAAGGTTTTAGAGCGAGCATCTTGGGCGCTAATTTTAATAGTCGGTCGATAAATGGTTTCCACCACTGAAAAATCTTCGCTGACTTCTTTTATTCGACCAACCAAAATTTTATCATTTAAAACAACGTTCATCCCCTCTTTTATTCCATCTTTTCTTCCCCGGTTAACAATTATATTGCCCGTGATCCCCTCGGGATCAGTAAATAAAACTTTAACTATCAAACTTTTAAATCCTTCTTCCTCTTTTAAATGTAAGGCCTCTTTTAAAAGCTGATTTTCTTTTAAAAGGTCTTTCTGCTCCAATAATTTCAGTTGAGTTGCTTGTAATTGAGAAATTAATTGATCATTTTGCTGACGCAGGTAACCAAGGGAGAAAATATTGGAAAGAGAAACGGCCAAGGAATGAAAAAAAAATTTAAAGGGCGCGGTTATTTGCCAAATTAAACTAATAACGTCATCATTAACCGCTTTTGATGGCGCTAAACCAAAGCGTACTCCTATAAAGAGAAACACTATTATCAAGAGAAGAACCAAAAAACTATACTTTCTTTTAAACATAGAAAATTAAATGGGCGGTTGTTCTCGTTTTAAATCTACCAAAAGTGATTTCATCTCACTGAAATTTTCTAAAATAATGCCAGTACCCCGGACAACAGCCGTAATAGGGTCGTCAATCAAATTGACAGGAATCTCGGTTTCTTTTTCAATCAATTTATCTAAACCCCGCAACATACCGCCGCCGCCTGAAAGAAGAATATTGCCATTCATAATATCAGCCACTAATTCGGGCGGGCTCATTTCAATGACTGATTTAATAGTATCTATTATCATTTGAATGGATTCGCTCATTGCTTCCCGAATTTCTTTTTCGGAAATTTTAATTTCTTTTGGCAGACCCCGACTCAAATCCCGGCCTCGCACCACCATTTCTTGATTAGTACCCATATCTTTGGCGCTTCCTAATTGGATTTTTAAATTATTAGCTGTTTGCTCGCCAATGGCTAATTTAAATTCATCGCGCAAATAATGAATAATATCTTCGTTTAATTTGTTGCCAGCGACTCGGATACTTTTTGCCACCACAATACCATTTAAAGAAATAAGAGCAACCTCGGTGACGCCACCACCCACATCAACCACTAAATAACCTCTTGGTTCATTAATAGATAAACGAGCACCGACCAAGATTGCTACCGGATTTTCTACTAAATATACCTCTCTGGCACCGGCATTTCTCACCACATCTTCCACTGCCCTTTTTTCTACTTCAGTACCGCCATAAGGAATACCAATGACCACCCGTGGCCAAGAAAACAAAGCTTTAGCTCCTAATTTATTATTAATGCGGTCAAAGAAATAACGCAACATTTTTTCCGTCACTTCAAAATCAGAAATCACGCCATTGGTAATCGGTTTAACGGCGGCAATATGCTCTGGTGTTTTGCCCACCATCGCTTCTGCCTCATGACCAATAGCCAATATTTGATCGGTTTTTAAATTTACTGCTACCACCGACGGCTCATCAATCACCACTCCCTTACCTTTAATATAAATCAGGGTTTTGGTGGTTCCTAAATCAATACCAATATCTTTATAAAAGGGGCTAAAAATATTTTTCATTTTTTATTATTAGTTTAATTAATAAGCTTGACCGAAGAGCCAGGCTCGATGAGCTTTCTGGCCGCAATAAACGCATTTTTGATTATCTTTCTTATTAACTTCGGAAAGAGGCAGACAGCGAACAGTCGCTTTCGTTTCCGCTTTAATCTTGGCTTCGCAATTTTGATTTTCGCACCAATAAGCTTTAATGACGCCCCGATTATTTTTCATAATTCTTTTAAATTCCTCATAACTATGGGCTTCGTAAGTATGTTCTAAGGTAAATTTTTTACTTTTTTCAAATAAATTATTTTGAATCTCATTAAGAAGCTGATTCACACTCGCTTCTAAATTCTGATGTTTCACTTTATTTTTTTCAAAATTATCCCGACGGGCCAAAGTAAAAGCGCCTTCTTTTATTTCTTTTTCTCCCAATTCTAATCTTAAAGGCACGCCCTTAAGCTCCCAATCATTAATTTTATAACCAAAGGTTTCTTCTTCTCGCTCATCAATCCAAACATGAATATCTTTTAATTCTTCTTTCAATTTCTTAGCCATTTCTTTTAATTTTTTATTTTTTTCCGAATTTTTAGTAAAAACGGGCATAATGACTAACTGAATAGGCGCGATTTTTGGCGGCAAAACCAAACCATTATCATCGCCATGAACCATAATTAAACCGCCGATGCTTCTGGTACTTAATCCCCAAGAGGTCTGATAAGGCATTTTTAATTTCTTATCCTTATCCAAAAAACGAATATTAAAGACCTTACTAAACTTTTGACCCAAATCATGAGAGGTGGCCGCCTGTAAAGTTTTTCCTTCTGGCGTTAAAATCTCATAAGTAAAACTATCTTCGGCGCCAGCAAATTTTTCTAACTGACTTTTAACGCCCGCATAACCAAACATCGCCAAATAATTTTGATAAAGATTAATATAATGATTTAAGGCCTCCATCACCATTTTAACAGCTTCCTGATGAGTGGCATGGACGGTATGACCTTCCTGCCACAAAAATTCTGTCGTGCGTAAAAATAAATAAGTTCGTTTTTCCCATCTCACTACGTTATTCCATTGATTAATTAAAATGGGTAAATCGCGATAAGATTGAATCCACTTGGCGTACATCGCATACATAATCGTTTCCGAAGTTGGTCTAATCACTAATTTTTCTTTTAATTCCTCGCCTCCTCCAATGGTAACCACGGCTAATTCCGGCGAAAAACCAGCCACGTGTTCTTTTTCTTTTTTTAAAAGATGCTCCGGAATAAAAAGTGGAAAATAAGCATTAGTGACGCCGCTTGACTTAATCAACCCGTCAAGATAATTTCTAATATTTTCCCAAATAGCATAACCGTACGGCCGAATGACCATACATCCTTTGACCGGCGCATAATCAGCCAAACCGGCTTTTAAAATTACTTCCTGATACCATTCGGAAAAATTTTCGCTTTTTTTAGTTAAATGTTTTTTCTCAAATTGCTTAACCATAATAATTTAAATTAGGGCTTTAATATCTTTAATAGTCACCACTAAAATTAAAAGCATAATT
>Ga0315281_10004373_pt1 | contig 20512 bp, 15 predicted proteins | sample YL17G07_0_MG_FD_204540 | JGI IMG/M metagenome (GOLD analysis project Ga0315281, IMG submission 204540) | Sediment microbial communities from Yellowstone Lake, YNP, Wyoming, USA - YL17G07_0 | ecosystem: Environmental > Aquatic > Freshwater > Lake > Sediment | place: USA: Wyoming | collected...
ATCTTCTTCGCTGACCACGGAAAGCTCTCCAAAGACTTCTCCCGGACCGATAATGTCGATGATGATCTCTTTCCCGTCGACATTGATGCGGGAGATTTTCACATGTCCTTCCTTGAGAAAATAAATTGCGTCGGAGGGGGTGTCGGGAAAATAAATCGGCTGATGCGGTTTAATGGATTGCATGGATGATGCGCGTTCGACGTTCCTCATTTCGTCGTCGCTCATGCTTTCAAAGTAATTGAACTGCTTCAAGTACCAAAATTTTGTTTTTTCTGCCATACGTCTGCTTTACTTTCCGGTTTGGTCTTTCAACTTCGCTAAAATTTTCATTGCTTCTAGAGGCGTAATTGCATTAATGTCGATTTTCTTTAATGCCTCTCTTAACTCATCATCCTTCATCTCGAACATAGTCAATTGAATTTTATCATCAGGCTTGATGCCGAGTTTCCTTCTGCCGCCCCTACTCAGATAACCGTTATCTTTAAGATAACGGTTATCTCCCTCTTCTTCTCCTCCATGCGGCCTCATCTGAGTGTCTTCGAGGTTTGAGAGAATCTTCTTTGCGCGCTCGGTCAGTTCTTCCGGCAAACCGGCCATTTTGGCGACCTGAATTCCGTACGAATGATCCGCGGTACCCGGCGTGACGGTATGAAGGAAAATGACCTTGTCGCCGTATTCGCGCACGTCGACCTTGTAGTTTTTGATGCGCGGAAACAATTCCGCCAGTTCGTTCAATTCGTGGTAGTGCGTCGCGAAAAGCGTTCGCGCACCGATGTGTTCATGAAGGTATTCGGTCAGCGCCCACGCGATGCTGATGCCGTCGAATGTGCTTGTGCCGCGGCCAACTTCATCAAGCAATATCAGACTGTGCGATGTCGCGCGATTGACAATATTCGCCGCCTCGTGCATTTCCACCAGAAACGTGCTCTCGCCTGATGCAATATTGTCGCTTGCACCGACGCGAGTAAAAATATTGTCCACCAAACCAATGACAGCTTTCTTTGCCGGGACATAACTTCCAATTTGAGCGAGAAGAACAATTAAACCGACCTGCCGCAGGTAGGAAGACTTGCCGCTCATGTTCGGTCCGGTGATGATCAGAATTTGATTCTCGCTCGTATCGACCGAAACAGAATTGGGAATATACTTTTCGCCAACCGGAAGGAGTGTTTCGATGACAGGATGACGCCCCCCTTCGATAAGGATCTGAATCGAATCGTTTATTTCCGGTTGTATATAACGATTTTCATCCGCGACGCACGCGAGTGAGACGAGGCAATCAAGAAGAGCAATCTGATGTGCATTCTGTTGAATTGTTCCGGCGTGAGCTGCAACGCCAAGGCGCAGCTCATTGAAGAGTTTCGTTTCCAAGGAAAGAATTTTTTCTTCCGCGTGAAGGATTTTTTCCTCGTACTCCTTTAACTCGGGCGTGATAAAGCGTTCAGCGTTCGTCATGGTTTGCTTGCGGATGTAGTCGCTCGGAATTTTATCCTTATGGGTATGCGTAATTTCAATGTAGTAGCCAAAAACATTATTGAAGCTGATTTTCAAAGACGAAATTCCCGTTCGCTCCCGTTCTTTCTTTTGCATTCCCGCAACCCATTCTTTCGCGGAATGGGCAAGCGTCGTCAGTTCATCGAGCTCTGCGCTGTATCCCCGGCGAATTACTCCGCCATCCACAAAACTAAGGGGAGGGTTTTCAGCTATAGCGCGTTCAATAGCTTCAACGAGCGAATCAATTGAATGGAGATTTGAATTGATGTCGGAGAACGGAGGGGTCTTCGCTTCATGGAGGATAGTTTTTAGTGTCGGTATGCGCTTTAATATGAACTTCATCCCGACCATGTCGCGCGGATTTGCTCTGCCGGTCGCAATCTTTGCGATAAGGCGCTCAACGTCTCCGATCTCGGCAAGTTCAGCGGCCAGATTCTTCCGAATGGAGGAGTTTTCAATGAGTGTTCTCACGCCGTTTGAACGCCAACGGATTTGTTCGAGATTTTTCAACGGGTGAGAGATCCACTTCTTCAACAGCCGCGCACCCATCGGCGTCGCCGTCTTATCGAGAACGGAGAAGAGTGTACCGTCCGACGTTCCCCCAAAGGACGATGTGATTTCCAAATTGCGTTTTGTGGCTGGGTCGAGGACGATTGTATCGGAAATGTTTTGCGGGACGATCTTCTGAATGTGCGCGAGGTTCGCTTTTTGCGTTTCGTTGAGGTAATGCATTACGGCGCCCGCAGCCGAAATGCCGATGGTCATCGTGTCGACGCCGAATCCCTTCAGTGATTGCGTCTGGAAATGCCGGAGGAGACTCTCGTATCCGTAATCAAAATGAAAGACCCAATCATCAATTGTTGTGAAAAGACCGCCGTAGCACGACCGTAACAGTTGTTGCAGAGCTTCTTTGTCTCTTTTCTGGATGACGATTTCAGACGGGGTAATCGAATTAATCTGTTGTTCAAGCGCTCGGAACGGAATTTCGGCCGCCGCAAATTCGCCCGTAGAAATGTCAACGAACGAGAAGCCGATCGTGTCATCGCCAGTCGCAACTGCTGAAGGGAGTGCGATAGCGGCAAGGTAGTTATTCTGTTTCTGTTGAAGCACCTTATCGGAAAACGCAACTCCCGGTGTAACGACTTCGACTACGTCTCGCTTCACGATCCCCTTTGCAAACTTCGGGTCTTCCAACTGTTCACACACCGCAACGCGCAATCCGGCTTTCAATAATTTGGGTAAATACGTATCGAGGGCGTGGTGGGGAAACCCGGCAAGCGGAACCTCTCCCGCGGCGCCGTTGCCGCGGCGCGTAAGCGTGATGCCGAGTACGCGCGACGTGATTTTCGCATCCTCGTCAAACGTTTCAAAAAAATCTCCCATGCGAAAAAGAAGTATCGTGTCAGGATACTTCGCTTTCACCTGAGCGTATTGTTTCATTAGCGGAGTCGACATACCAAAAAGGTAGGGAAAAATCGGCGGGCAATCAAGAATGCAGTTGTCTTAACAGTGTTACAGCGGTGTCTCACTTTCCTTGGGACAAGGAGAGTCTCGTTGTTGGGCTCCATCTTCTCGTCAAGCACCACCCCTGACGCTTCCACCAGAAAACGGTCGAAGACTCGACTCGTTGAGCGGACAGGTCGCGTCAGGGGTGGTGGCAGACAATCCCAATGGCGTTTCACTTTTCCTTGGGACAGAGCAAGTCTCTCAAGCAGAGTTAGGGCTACCCTTCTATCTTGTTTCTTCACAATTATGTCGTTACATTTTGTTGCCGAAAAAATAAATCCCAAGCAAAGGAAACATGAATCAACGACAATTACATAAGACAATTGAGAGCTTTGACAGCAGAAAGTTCGATTCCAGCGAAGAATTGCTAACGCATGTGCTCCATCAGATAGTGCAAAACGATAGGATTGAAATCCAGGGGGGGCGCGTCTGGAAGTTAAGCGCCACGAAATTTGCGTATGAACTTGTGGCGCAGGTGGGAGCGATGGAGAAGATCAAGCCCCACTTTTCCGTAAAAGTAGACGAATATCGGATGTTCAAGATCCTGACAAAGCACCGAACTATCGTCGCGAAAGAAACGAATGCTTACCTCCGGAGCAAAGGCATCATCAAATATTCGGCGACAGGAGTCGGCGAAATAGTGAAAGTTAAGGGGATTGATCTTTATCGGTATGTGATGTCCTTTAATACCGATCTTACACACGACCAGGTTGCGCCCACGCTGAACATCATCGGCATGGCAGTGACATCGATGCTTCGTAGTAGGCGCATCGAGCGGAAATCCGCGCAGCTCGAAAAAGATTTGGACAAAGCGCGTGATATTCAGCGCAGCATCCTTCCCGAGCATGAACTTCGGTTTCACAATTACGAAATTTTCGGCGTCTCGCTGGCGGACAGAGTCGTCGGAGGAGATTTTTTCGATTACATCGTCAGCGACCAAAACGATCGGGTAAGCATCGTTATCGGCGACGCGGCGAGCAAAGGGATCTCAGCGGCAGTGCAGGCACTTTACGTCTCCGGCGCGCTCCGAATGGGCGCATCGTACCAGACGAAAATCACCGCGCTGATCCGCAATATTAATACTCTTGTTCACAGAACGTTCAGTGATGACAGATTTCTCACACTGTTCTATGCCGAACTTACCGACGATAAACAGGGCCTCTGTATTTACGTAAACGCGGGACACAGCAGCCCGATCCTCTATCGTGCGCGGACGAATACCACAGAAATGCTTGAATCGACCGGTAATATCATCGGACCGTTCCCCGATCAGATCTTTCGCAGCGAAGGGACGATGATTGGTAAAGGAGATATTCTTTTGTTATTTACCGACGGTGTATCAGAGGCGATGGATGCCGCCGGCAACCAATATACCGAGAAACGATTAACCGAGAAGCTGTCGGAGTTGAAAAACACAGCCCCGAAAGACATTGCCGGCTTGCTTCTGGAGGACGTGCAAAAATTTAGCGCGAAGAGCAAATATTCGGACGATAAGACGGTGGTGGTGATCAAGAGAATAAAGTAGGCGTAAAGTTCTGGGTGCGTAGTTCGTGGTGCTTGGTTCGTGGTCCTGAGTCGATAGGCCTGATGAGTTCTCATTGATCATTACTCATTATTCACTGCTCATTGCTCCCCAAGAGGACATCATGAAACAATTTCTTCTTGCTAGCCTGTTAACAATATTATTTAACACTATGACGGAATCTCAATCCAAAACAATTTCAGCGTTGCCTCCCGTCGCGAAGAAAATTGCCAAAGCCGATACACTCCACGGAGACGTACGCGTCGACAATTATTTCTGGCTTAGGGAAAAGACCAATCCCGAAGTTATCGCCTACCTCGAAGCGGAAAATGCGTACACCGAATCGGTGATGAAACCGACGGAAGATTTCCAGGCAACGCTCTACAAAGAAATTCTCGGCCGGATTAAGCAGACGGATCTCAGCGTGCCGTATAAGTACGGCGAGTATTGGTACTACACAAGGACACAAGAGGGAAAGCAATACCAAATCTATTGTCGTAAGCACGAATCCCTCGATGCACCAGAACAGATTACTCTCGACCTCAACGAACTTGCCATAGGACATAAGTTCCTCGGACTCGGACTGTATCGAATTAGTGATGACGGAAAGCTCCTCGTATATTCGTTGGACACAACTGGATTCCGGCAATATCAGCTTCATATCAAAGACTTACAGGCGGGAAAAATGTTGCCGGACAGCATCGGTCAGGTAAGTTCTGCCGTGTGGGCGGCGGACAACAAGACCCTTTTCTACGCGAAGGAAGACGACGCAAAGCGTGCGTACCGATTATATCGCCATGTTCTTGGTAATAAAGACGATGCCTTGTTGTACGAGGAAAAAGACGAACTATATCGAATCGGGGTGTACCGTTCAAGCGATTACAAATACATCTTTCTTGCATCGGGAAGCTCCATCACAAGCGAAGTCCGATATCTTCTGAGCACCAAACCGACCGATGCGTTCAAATTGCTGCTGCCGAGGGAAGTGGACCATGAATACTCCGTCGACCATCGCGAGGGACTTTTTTATATCCGCACCAACAAAAACGCGAAGAATTTCCGGCTGGTCACTGTTTCGGTCGAAGACTCGGACCCGAAGAACTGGAAGGAGCTTCTTCCTCATCGTACGGCGGTGAAACTTGAAGGTGTGAATCTCTTCAAGAACCATGCGGTTTTCAGCGAGCGTGAAAACGCATTAAATGTGCTGCGAGTTTTGGATTTCCAGACGGGCAGGATACAAGCGATCGCCTTCCCCGAACTGGTGTACTCAGCGTTCGAAAGCAATAATCCGGAGTTCAACACCGCAAAGTTCCGGTACAGCTACCAATCATTTATCACGCCAAGCTCTATTTTTGATTACGATATGGATACTGGAAAGAGCATGCTGTTGAAGCAAACCGAAGTGCTTGGCGGATACGATCCGAATCAATATTTGTCGGAGCGAATCTCTGCAAAGGCGTCCGACGGGACGATGATCCCAGTGTCGCTCGTCTATAAGAAGGGAATGAAGCGCGACGGCGTGAATCCGATGCTCCTCTATGGTTACGGCTCGTACGGGATTTCAATCCCGGTGAGTTTTTCTTCTCCGCGATTGAGTCTGCTCGACCGCGGTGTCGTGTACGCCCTAGCTCACATCCGCGGAGGCGGTGATCTGGGAGAGCAGTGGCGTGACGATGGGAAGATGATGAAAAAGAGAAACACATTTACCGACTTCATCGCATGTGCAGAGCATCTTATCAATGAGAAGTACACATCAAAAGACCGCATCGCCATTGAAGGAGGAAGCGCAGGAGGCTTGCTTATCGGCGCAACCCTTAATATGCGACCTGATTTATTCAAGGCTGCTCACCTGGCGGTCCCTTTTGTGGACGTTCTTAACACCATGCTCGACACATCGTTGCCGTTGACGGTCGGTGAATTCCTTGAATGGGGAAACCCAAACGTAAAGGCAGAGTACGACTATATGAAAACGTACTGCCCCTACACTAATATTGTTCCGAAATCCTACCCGAACATGCTCATCACCACATCGGTCAACGATAGTCAGGTAATGTACTGGGAACCGGCGAAGTACACAGCGAAAATGCGGGCAACGAAAACCGACAAAGATCTTCTGCTGCTCAAGGTGAACATGGGCGCCGGACACGGGGGAGCGTCGGGTCGGTACGATGCGTACAAAGAGCAAGCATTCGTCTATACGTTTTTGTTGAACGAATTTGGAATTACGAAGTAGGAAGTGGTCAACAAGAGTATCGCTGTAGTAGTATTGCACGCTGGAGGAGTTGCATCAATGAGCAAGCTATCCGATTGCTGCGAGCAATCGGATAGCTTGAAAGTGCACCACATTCATCGCTGTCTGCGGATTGATTCTATTATCAAATCTCCCTATATTCACACATGATTTTTGCAAAAACGATTTCACACTAAAGTTCGCGGAGGTTTTATGAAGTGCACAATCACTGCCTTGATACTTTTCCTCGGTCTCACTGCATGCGTTTCCCATGCCGATGCACAGCTAAAGAAGCGCATTGCCGTCTCGCGTTTTGACGATCGTTCCGGCAGCGGTTACAGTCATGTCGGCGACGGCGTGGCGGACATGTTGACGACGGCATTGGTGAAGTCGGGGAAGTTCGTTGTTATCGAGCGCGCGGAATTTGACAAAGTGCTTGAGGAGCAGAAGCTTGGACAATCCGGCGTTGTTACTCCGGAATCAGCGCCGAAAGTGGGCAAGGCGTTAGGCGTTGAACTGCTGATTGTCGGGAGCGTAACCGAGTTCGGGACCAAGGAAAGCGAAATCTCCGGCGGTGTATCCCTGTTCGGTGGTGGGATCACGAAGAAAACGGCGCGAGCAGCAGTCGACATCCGTCTGGTGAATACGACTACGGGCGAAGTCATGGCTGCAGAGAAGGAAGAAGGCTCGGAGTCCACGACCGGTATCAGCGTGCGTTACGCGGATATGGACTTCAGCGATGCGAGTCACTGGAATGATACTGATATCGGCAAAGCGTGCCGTGAAGCGGTCGATGGCTGTATGAAGCTCATCGCTGATAACATGACGAAGATTCCATGGTCGGGGAAGGTTTTGAAGGTGAATGCCGATGGCACGCTATTGATGAAACCAGGGTCCGAAGGCAATGTCGAGCTCGGCGATGAATTCGAAATCTTCCGCGAAGGGGAAGAAATGAAGGACCCCGACACGGGAGCATCCCTCGGTTCCGAAGAGACGCAAGTTGGATCCATCAAAGTCGTTGAAGATGCGTTGAAAGGTAAAGCGAGCAAGGCAAAGATTACCGACGGGAAGGATATCAAAATTGGCGACATAGTAAGGCAGAAGAAATAACCAGTTATCAGTAAACAATAAGGAGTAGGGGGCATTGACCTGTAATTCAGGTTTGATCGCCAAAATCTTATTCGACGAAAGGAGTTTCACATGAAAGTGTTTTCGCTATTTCTCGTTCTTGCGATTGCGATGTGTTCCGTATCCTTCGCGCAGCCGAAAGTCGTACGATTCAAGCAGCTGCAAGAATTCCTTCCTTCGCAGGAGATTCCGGGATTCAAGCGCAACAAGCCGATCGGATCCACGCAAACACAGATGGGAATGACAACGTCGGAAGCCTCTGTTCGCTATGTGAAACCCGGCACCGACACGTCGCAGGAGCAATCCATCGAAATAAAGATCAGCGATATGGCATTAATGCCGTTCGCGGCATGGGCGATGATGTATCAACAGCAAGATTATGAAAAAGAGACCGAAGAGGGGTACGAAAAGACTGTATGGGTGAAGAAGCTCAACAAAGGAATTGAAAAATCTTCGGGCGGCGATTCGAAATCGTGTGCGTTGGATTTTGGCGTCGGCAACCGCTTCAATGTTTCCGTTGAAGCGAACGGTTTTTCAGACGCAAAAGTTTTGTTGGGTTTGGCGGAGAGTATGGATCTGGACAAGCTTTCAAGAACTGATGGAGAAAAGTAATTACCGACTCTCTTCTGGGACCTCTGGATTATGAACACGTTTGAATGGACATCTGAACTTCGGTTTATCGTTGCGCTTGCGCTCGGGTTTCTCGTCGGACTTGAACGGGAAAGCACGAAGATCGAAGAACAGAAAATGGTATTCGGCGGAGTGCGAACGCATCCGATCATTAGTCTGCTCGGCTTTGGATGTGCGTGGTTGTTCAAGATCGGTGTGACGTTTATGCTGCCGCTCGGCCTCCTCTCTATCGCGGCACTGACATCGATTGCGTATATCGCGAAGATCAAAGTCGAGCGATTCGGTTCGACAAGCGAAATATCCGCGCTGCTTACGTTTGTCGCCGGCGCCCTTGCGCTGCTCGTCGATGTGTGGGTGGCGATGGCGCTCGGCGTCGTTAACACGATTCTCCTTTCGGAAAAGGCCGCGCTTGAATCGTACGTCGAACGGCTGAATAAAGTTGAATTTCTTGCGACCGTAAAATTCGTCCTCGTAACGGTCATCATCCTACCGGTCCTTCCGAATCAAGAGTACACACGGTTCAAGCTAAATCCTACAAGCATTTGGCAGATCGTTATCATCGTGTCAACAATCGGATTCGTCGGATATTTCCTCTCAAAAAAATTCGGAGAAAAAATTGGATTGTGGCTAGCGGGGGCGTTTGGCGGCGTCATTTCAAGCACGGCATTTACGATGGCGGTCGGGAGAATTGCTCAGAAAAATCCTGGGCGTGCCGAAGAATCGCTTCAAGCAGCGGTTCTCGCCAGCAGCGTCATGTATCTTAAGCTTCTCGTTCTCATCTGGCTCGTTAATGCCAATTTCGTTTCTGCATTGTGGTGGCGGCTCGTTCTCCTATTTTTCATCGGCCTCGCACTCGCAGTGAGAGTCATCTGGCGGTCGGAATCGAATAACCATGAATCGGTTCCGACGTTGCAGAACCCTTTCGAGATCCGTCCGGCGATGGCATTCGGCGCCCTCTTCGTCATCCTTTCCGTTGTCACTGCATTCGTCAAGCAAAGCCTGGGCGACCCAGGGGTGCTGGGGCTTTCAGCCATTGTCGGCGTGAGTGATATCGTGCCGTTCATTCTCTCATTGGTTCATAGCTCAGGTACGATGTCACAAATCGTGGCTCCGGCGATTATTATGGCCACGATGAGCAATACGATTGCAAAAGGGGTGTACTTTGGCGCTCTCTCGCCCTCGACCCGGAAAGAAACGGCAATAACGTACTCAGTCTGGGCACTACTTCACGTCCCGCTCCTCTTCATTCGTTCCTAGGATTTTCATTCCAATTCCTCACATGTTGTCATCTCGTCCCGTATGAAAAAAATCAACTTTATCATTTTCTTCTCCATCGCCCTCTCGGTGTATGCGCTTATCAACTATTACATATTCATCAGGGAATGGGAGGCGGCGGGACACAATTCATCATGGAGAACGTTCTACGTTGCGGCTTTCTTATTCCTCTCCCTCTCGTACGTAGCCGGGAGATTTTTGGAGCGAGTGTCACTCAACTGGTTCAGCAGCGCGCTAGTAATGCTTGGATCGTTCTGGCTTGCCGCGATGACATATTTCCTGTTCTTCGCCTTTGCGATTGATATCCTCCGACTTCTGAATTTTATTGTTCCCTTTTTTCCTGCATCCTTCGCAGCCGACCCTGAAGCGACCAAGGAAACAACTGCGTTGGTCGTGGTCGTTGTCGTATCGGTTATTGTGCTCGCAGGTTACATTAACGCCCGCACCCCGCGAGTGAAAACACTCGAGGTGAGGATTCCGAAGAACAGCCGGACAGTCAAATCGATGAACGTCGTCGTTGCGTCGGATATCCATCTCGGCACGATCGTCTGCAAATCAAAACTGGAAAGGATTGTCGAACGGATCAACGCGCTCGAACCCGACCTCGTTCTCCTCCCCGGGGATGTCGTCGACGAGGATATAGGGCCCGTTATCAGGAATAACCTCGGCGAAACCCTTCGCAAGATTCGATCAAAATTTGGCGTCGTTGCGATCACTGGGAATCATGAATATATTGGCGGCGTCGAGCCGGCGTGCAAGTATCTTATCGAGCACGGAATTATGATGCTTCGGGACAGCTCGATCATCATTAATGATAGCGTCATCATTGTCGGAAGGGAGGACATCAGCATCCGCGGGTTCACCGGAAAGATCCGCAGGCCGTTGAACGAGCTGATGTCGGGACTCGACAAGAGCTACCCGATCATTTTGATGGATCATCAGCCTTTTCATCTTGAGGAGGCCGAAGTCAATGGCATAGACCTCCAACTGTCAGGACACACCCACCATGGTCAATTGTGGCCATTTAATTTCATCGCCAAGAAAGTATACGAACTAAGTTGGGGGTACAAGAAAAAAGGGAACACGCACTATTACGTTTCATGCGGCGTTGGGACATGGGGACCGCCTGTGCGGACTGGAAACAGACCGGAAATTGTCAATCTCAAATTAATATTCGCATAGCGCCAATTAAAAACAGGACTGTAAAATGAAAAAGTCGCTGAAAGGTAAAGTAGTGTTCATTTCGGGGGCGAGCCTCGGCATCGGAACGGAAACAGCCTACAAATTTGCAAAAGAAGAATGCAAACTTGCCATCACGTATTTCCGGGATAAAGAAAAGGCGATCGAAGTCTCCGAGCGGTGCAAGGAACTCGGTGCTTCTGACGTGCTTGTGCTTCATCTTGATGTCACGAACAATGAAAGCATCGTCAAAGCAGTACAGCAGGTCGTTCAACATTATCACGAAATTTCAATTTTGATAAATAATGCTGGCGTGATCGTTTGGAAGCAGCTGAAGGACCAGAGCTTTGGGGAAATCGAATCTCAAATAAGAACGAATCTTGAGGGGCTTGTGAAGCTGACAAAGGAGAGTCTTCCGCACGTGAAAGATGTGATTATCAACTTGGGAAGCGCAGCTGGAAAAGCCGGCTTCGGAGAGCTGACCGCGTATTGCGGGACAAAATTTGGGGTGCGTGGATTTTCAGAGGCCCTTTCACAAGAATTGCCCAACGTGATGGTGTACACAGTTAATCCCGGCGTAACGGCTACCCGCATGAATGAATTTCAGGGAATGCCGCCGGAGGAAGTTGCTAGTATCATCGTGAACACCGCCAAAGGAGAGTACAAAGTGGAATCGGGCTCAGATGTCGACGTCTGGAAAGTGATTAAGCAGCGCTAAAGGCCGCCGTAGATTCGGAGTACTCCCGTAGGCCGCGGTCAATCCAATCGGTAGTGGTATGTTTTCACACTTTTTAGATTGAGACGTAATCAGACTTTTTTTTAAAACGTACCACTACCATTCAATCTCTTGACTTTCTCTCCCCATTATCTCAAATTGTCCTGTGGTTTTCCCGCCGTTTGAGTGCCATTAAATCGATTGTGAATACATCCGAGGGCAGAACATGTTTCTGCTTGAACGTCTGATTCTCTATTAAGGAGATTCCCCATGAGGGAAAGCGGTTCCACGATTAGCCGGAGTGCACACATTGTCTCAGCACCGATAATAATTCCAGCCGCGAAGCCGCGGTTGGATTCGGTCGACTTTCTGCGAGGAGCGGTCATGGTGATTATGGCGTTGGACCATGTCCGTGATTTCTTTTCATATTATCGCTTCGATCCGCTCGATCTGACACAGACAAATGCAGCGTTATTCATGACCCGTTGGGTTACACACTTCTGCGCGCCTATGTTCGTTTTTCTTGCCGGGACGGGAGCCTTTCTTTCCGGATCGCGCGGCAAATCGAAACCTGATTTAGCGAAATTCTTACTGACGAGGGGATTGTGGCTGATCTTTCTGGAATTCACAGTGATTCGCTTCGGCTGGTTATTCAATGTTGATTATTCGCTGTCGTTTGGTCAAGTTATCTGGGCTATCGGGGCGTCGATGGTTGTTCTTTCAGGATTGATTTTCTTGTCGACACGCACTGTGGCAATTTTCGGCGTTGCCATGATTGTGTTGCATAATTCCCTCGACAATATAACCGCGGTGCAATTAGGAATATTTGGCTGGCCATGGCAGATTATTCATGAAGGCGGTGTGATAATATTTGCACCTAATTATTTCTATGTCGCGCTGTATCCGCTCGTTCCGTGGATCGGGGTGATGGCAGCGGGGTACGGATTCGGCTCGCTGCTGCTGAAAGATGAACCGGCTCGAAGAAAAACCCTTGTAATGCTGGGCATCGGTATGATCGCGGCGTTTGTTGTGATTCGAGCAAGCAACCTGTACGGAGACCACATTCAATGGACTGCACAAAACAGTCTCCTCTTCACATTATTCTCATTCATAAAGTGTGAAAAATATCCGCCTTCGCTTCTGTACTTGCTCATGACGTTGGGTCCAACAATTGCGGTTCTTCCATTCTTGGAAAGGATGAAGGGGAAAGTCGGATCGTTCTTTACTACCTTTGGGCGCGTTCCGATGTTTTATTACGTTCTTCATATCTACCTTATTCATGCTCTAGCGATAGTTACGGCGTACTTCACCGTTCACGATGTCCATTTCTTGTTTACCAATGCGCCCCCCGGCTCATGGCCAAACTCGTTCGGATTTAGCCTTGCGATAGTATATCTAGTCTGGTTAGCCATCGTGCTAAGTCTCTATCCAGCATGCCGCTGGTTTGCTGATGTTAAGAGGCGTCGCAAAGATGCATGGCTGAGTTACCTGTAGCTGAGAATTGTTTGGGGAGAAAAACTAGAACATTCATTGAGCCTTCGCCGAATTGCATCGAAAATGGATAGCTTCTTGTGCTATCCCCAATAATTAATATTGTATTTTACCGCCAAGGCCGCAAAGAATATTACTATTGATTTTACAGAGCCTTCTTGGCGGTTCAACCACACAATGTTATTTATTGGAAAGGGCACTCGTCATTCAATCAACTGATTCCATCCTTTAATTCACGCCAAGGAAAGCGAGAGCAGCGAGTTTCATTTGCGCTGCGAGAGACGACTCGCCCTTTTCGTCCGAATTTGAATAAGCCCCGTAAAAATCGTATTTTGGACAACATTCAGAGCAAGGAAGGGAAGGCCTTCCCCACGATAAACTCAACTATGAAGGAAATTCTAATGAAATATTCAGGAATACTTGGAGCCATCGTACTTGGATTCGCACTCTCGGCATGTCAGAGTACACAACACAAAGTTGAAATGAAATCGTTGCAGGATAGCGTAAGCTACAGTATCGGAATGGACATAGGAAAGAATTTGAAGGCCCAGATGATCGAAGTAAATCCGGATGTCATCGCGCAGGCTTTAAAAGACGTAAGCGGCGACGGCAAAATGATGTTGACGGATGAACAGGCCCGTTCTGCAATGATGGCGTTCCAATCACAGATGATGGCGAAACACGAAGAGAAGATGAAGGAGGCCGGCGAAAAGAATAAGAAAGAGGGAGAAGCATTTCTCGTCGAGAATAAAAAGAAAGAGGGGATCGTAGCACTGCCGAGCGGAGTGCAGTATAAGGTATTGACCGTAGGTACTGGCAAGAAGCCAAGAGCGAAAGACAACGTTATCGTGAATTATCGCGGATCGTTGATCGATGGTACGGAATTCGACAACTCGAATAAACGGGGCGAGCCAGCAACGTTTCCGGTCAGCGGCGTCATCAAAGGATTGTCTGAAACCATCCAACTGATGCCGGTAGGCTCGAAGTGGCAAATCTTCATTCCATCCGATCTTGGATATGGCGCGCAGGGAGCGGGGACTCAAGTGACACCAAATGCCACATTGATATTTGAGATTGAATTAGTTGGAATTAAGTAGGGATGAGGGAAGATAAAAGAGAGAAGAGATAAGAAATGGTTCTCCAACTTTCCTTTGCGCCCTTTGCGGTTATCTTTGAAAAGTCATGTCGAAAAAGCCGAACAAATACGAACTGATCTGGGAAACGGTGAAGCAGATTCCCAAAGGTAAGGTTGCCGCGTACGGCGACGTTGCGACGCTCAGCGGACTTCCTGGTCAGCAGCGGCTTGTAGGTTACGCACTGCATAACCTTCCGCGCAACTCGGGCGTGCCGTGGCAGAGGGTGATCAACTCCCAGGGGAAAATATCTCTCCCGAAGAACACGGGCGGTTATGCGCGACAGAAAAAGCTGCTCAAGAAAGAGGGAATCATCTTCGAGAGGGAGAAAATTAATCTGGAGAAATTTGGAATCATGCAATCTCTTGAAAAGGACAGCCTGTGAAGAAAAAAAGCAGCTCCGACGGAATCGCAATTCTCCTTCAGATCATCGATGAGTCGTACAATACTCGGGCATGGCATGGTACCAATCTTCGCGGCTCGATCAGGGGCTTGACGGTTAAACAAGCGTCGTGGCGGCCATCCCAGGCGCGGCACAATATTTGGGAAGTTGTGGTCCACTGTGCGTACTGGAAATATATCGTGCGGCGAAGGATCTTGGGGGAGAAAAAGGGTTCGTTTCCGTTAAATGGCAGCAACTGGTTTAGACGTCCGACAGAGCGGACGGAAAAAGCGTGGCGAGAAGACATCCAATTGCTCGAGAAGACTCATCAACGTCTGCGCGCCGCAATCGCCGGATTGAAATTCTCCGATCTTAAGAAGAAGCCCTTCGGCAGTAAGTGGACCAATCGTCAAACCATTTCCGGCATTGCATCACACGACCTTTACCACACCGGTCAGATTCAGTTGCTGAAACGTTTCCAAAAATAAAAATCGCGACCACCCCTGGCGCTTCCACCAGAAAACGGTCGAAGACTCGACTCGTTGAGCGGACAGGTCGCGCCTTCCCTTCCTTATGTAAGAAGGGGATTGCGAGTGGGTTCTTGGGAGAATGTGATGGAAGTTCTTCGTTGTCGCAATACCAGACCACCCCTTTGTCCCCTCCTCAAATGAGGAGGGGAAGGCGCGAAGCGCCAGGGGTGGTGCCTTGGAGCGCTTGCGGCAAGTCTTGTCTTCTCATGTGCTGAGTAGTTGCCAAAAATTCTTATCTCAAAATTTTGATAATCCTGAAAGAGACTCAATGAAAATCGCTTGTTCGGTTGTCCTCCCGATTCTAATCCTCTTCGCGCCGCTTGTGAGTCAGGAACAGTCAAGCCTCCTTGATAACAAAACGCGCGATCTTTTGCACGAAGCGCTGAGCGGCGAACTCGCAAAGGAGCATGTCATCCAGATCACGCGGTACCATCGCATCCAGGGATCAAGACAATACAGAGACGCTGCGCATTACGTTCTCCAGCAACTCCGGAACTACGGATTCTCGGAGAAAGATGCCTACATCGAATCATTCCCATCGGATGGAAAGGTCTCGTATCAAACGTGGCAATCGCCGTCGGGCTGGGACATTTCGTGGGGAGAACTGCGCATAATCGAGCCGTACGACGAGCGCATAGTTGGCTATCCTGAGATCGCGATGAGCGTGATGACATATTCGAATGCAGGCGATGTGACCGCCGAGCTGGTTTGGGTGGGTGGAGGAACCCGCGATGAAGACTACCAGGGAAAAAATGTTAAGGGCAAGATTGCTCTCGCAACCGGATACGGAGGCGAGGTTCATCGGCTCGCCGTTCTCAAGTACGGCGCAAAAGCCGTGGTTTGTTTCCTCAACGATGAGCGCGCAAAAGAGCACCCTGACATGCTGCAATATACAGGCATGTGGCCTCGCACCGACGAACTGAGCCGGGTAACGTTCGGTTTCAATCTCACGAACAGACAAGGAACAAAACTTCGCGACATGCTGATGGCGGGGAAGAAAGTTGTCGTGCGTGGACAAGTAAAAGGGATTGGCCTCGAGCCATACTACATGGATATCGTTGTCGCACACATTCGTGGAACTGAGCGACCGGACGAAGAGCTAGTCTTCAGCGCGCATCTCGATCATCCGAAAGAATCTGCAAACGATAATGCGAGCGGCTCCGGGGCGATTCTCGATATTGCTCGTACGCTGAAAGACTTGACCGATAACGGCCGCCTGCCGAGACCGAAGCGATCGTTCCGATTCGTCTGGGTGCCGGAGTGGAACGGAACAATGCCCTACATCGACGCGCATCCGGAAATTGTCGGTCCGTCGCTTGGGGGAAAATTTCTCGCCAATATGAATATGGACATGGTCGGTGAGAACCTGGAGCTTCTCCATTCAAAACTCCTTCTGACGCGCACGCCCAATTCAAATCCCTCCGCGGTGAACGACGTGGTCGAAAATATGGCGCAAATGGTAGACGAAATGGACATCCGCACGCCGCGAGGAAGCTTATCAGAATTCAACTACCGCGTTACGGAGTACAGCGGCGGCAGCGATCATATGATGTTCATCGACAGAAAAATTCCCGGCGTCATGTTCAGCCACACTGATTACACCCATCATACTTCTGAAGACACGCCGGACAAAGTGGATCCGGTCGAACTGGAACGGTGCGAAATAATTGCTGCGGGGACGATGTGGTATCTGGCGAACCTCAGTGAAGGTCAGGGTCTTGATCTGGTTCATCTGACCGCCGCAAATTCTGCAAAAAGGTTGGCCGATAATGCCCGACGTGCACAGCATGTTCTTGCAGGTGCGACAAAGGACGTTCTTTCAACTTCATGGGCAGAAGCGCTGAACATCGTGGAGCATAGCACCCAGGGGGAGGTTGAAACACTTGAATCTATTTTGACATTCAACAAGAGCGAGCGCATTGCGAAAAATCTTACTGCCGCCAAGAACGAAGTACGCCGACAAAAAGAGCATTATGTCGATGCGCTGCGTTCATCTGCCGCCGATCAGGAAGTGAAAACAGACAAGCCTGCACCAGATGCGAAACGAGACACGCGTATTGCAGTCCGGCTTACACGCGGTCCGCTCGATTTTGGTCTTCCCGCAAGCAAATTAACAGGGAAAGATTCGCTATACTATAGCTCGTCGGAATTTACATTGAACGGAGATGAACGGTTTGAACTCGTGAACTTCATCGACGGCAAGCGGACGGTATCTGCTATTCGCGATGCTTTGAGCGCAGAATTCACGCCGATCCAAACAGAAACGGTTGCGCATTATCTTGAGGATCTCGTTAGAGTAGGAGTTGTAAAATGGAAACAATGATCAACCACCAATGAACAATGAGCAATGCCTAATGCCTATTGCCTAATGCCTTAAAACTGACAACTAATGAGACACTCTATATATCTAGCGCTTTTTTTCTTACTCTTGGGCGGTGAAGCGGCATCCCAGACCATGAACTTCCGGGTTGGGGGCGTGTATCGCATGCACATGGGAGTACGGGATGGATTCGATATCTGGATCGTTGATGGCGGGACTGTACGGCGCGAGATATATCCCGAGTTTTTGTTTGGAGGAAATCCACAGCGATACCTCTTCGTCCCCCGCCGCGAGATATGGGTGGATAATGCCGTCGCTGCGGAAGAATTCGGCTACACGGTCGCCCATGAGCTGCGTGAACGTAATTTGATGGCTCACAAAAGGATTTCCTACGAAGATGCACACCGTCTCGCGCTCGATCTGGAACACACTATGCGCCGGGCGGATGACTCCTCCGCGCGTGAACATGAAAAGGGACTTCGTATGGTTCGTCCGACCGACTGTGACAATGTGAAGGAAATCGCGGCTCTTCCCGATTCCATTTCCCTGCATAACATTTATCGAGCGATGCTTGGAATCCGCGGATCGATCTCCGTGTGGGTCGTGGACGGGGCAGCCGTCCGGCGCGATATCTTCCCCGATTTTGGATTGAGCGGAAACGACCTTGCGTATCACTTCATCCCCAAAAAAGAAATCTGGATTGATGGACAGATATCATGTGAAGAAACGGAGTTCTCCACTGCCATAGAACTTCTCGAGCGGGAATCGATGGCGAAGGGGATGTCCTACAATCAGGCCTACGAACAAGCGATACAAGCCGTAGCTCCGCCGCGGAAAAAGGCCGCCGAGAACGCACGACGAAGGTCGAGCATCATCCTTCCAAAAGTTTTGGACCGGGATACCGGAACGGGGGACGAAAAATAGAAATCAACGCACGCGGCACTCCGTTGCACCAATGCCTCTCTTGCTTCTCTCGCCAATAATCGCTAAACTTTTGAACGGTAAGATGGCCCTTCTGTTGATGAGTTTTCAAATGCAGGTGATCATCCACAATAGCGAGGAGCAGTCATCATGAAACAATCATTCATTATCCTCCAACGATATTCCGCTCTTCTCTCTCTCTCCTTTGCGCTTTTCTTTGTCGGATGTCTGATGTGTGAAACGACAGAATACAAAATTACGATGAACGAGGATGGAAAGACCGGAATGCTTATCACCATCATGCGCAATGTCCAGTCGGGAGAATCCGACCAGACGAAACAACAAAAAGATTTTGAGCAGGCGATCCAGTCCTGGAAAGGGGACGATTACCTGTTGCAGCGGTTGCACGAAGGAATGTATGTCAAGGATCGGAATTTGACAATTGAAAACAACGTGTTGGTCTGGAAAGAAAAAGCCATTTTCTCCGATCTTGGCGAAATTTTCAAGCACGAGTATAAGAATGATACCTTACGATTTGTCGTGAAAGGTGATCAGAAGATTATCTCCACCAATGGGGTTATTCAACCCGCAAAAGACAGCACGGTTGTGTTCTGGGTGTTGGCGCCGTCAAAAGAATTCTTCTTGACAACCAAGGAAAACAACTTTACGCCGGCATCGGACTTCGCGGCAATGTTTAGAACCTACATGAAAAATTCCAAATAGCCACAACCAATCGTCTGATGAGATCGACAATTTTTTCCCGCCAAACACTGACAAGCAGCACAGCGGTTCTCCTCGTATTCGCCTCGGTAAAATTGTTGATCCATTTCTATACGAATGCGTTCGCGGGATACGGGATTTTTCGAGATGAGTTGTACTACGTCGCGTGCAGCGAACATCTCAGCGCCGGATACGTTGACCAGCCCCCTCTTTCTATCTTCATTCTTGCAGTCAGCCGGATGATGTTTGGCGATTCGATATTTGCGCTTCGCCTTCTCCCCGCAGTGGCGGGTGCAGCAACGGTGTTCATGACCGGCCTGATGACCCGCGAACTCGGCGGAGGAAAATTTGCCCAGGCTATCGCATCAATTGCGAGTATCGTATCGCTTATTTTTCTTGGATACGACTCGATTTACTCCATGAATTCGTTCGACGTGCTGTTGTGGGCATGGAGCACATACGTTGTGATTCTCCTGGTCAAAACCGGCGACAAGAAATTCTGGCTGGTACTCGGGCTCATTCTCGGGCTTGGACTTCTGAATAAGATCAGCGTTTTGTGGCTCGGGTTTGGAATTCTCGTCGGCGTTCTCTTAACCCCGGAGCGCCGCTGGCTCAAGACGGAAACCCCGTACATCGCCGGAGTGATAGCCTTCGCACTTTTCCTTCCATATATACTCTGGAATGCGACCCACGATCTGGCTCATCTCGAATTTATCCGCAACGCATCGGCCGGGAAGTATGCATCCTTGAATCCGTTGACATTTCTCTCCGGGCAAGTGCTTCTCCAAAATCCTGTCACGCTGCTCCTCTGGTTTTCGGGACTTGCATGGCTCCTCTTCTCAAAAGAAGGAAAGAAATTTCGGATCCTCGCGTATCTGTACTTGACCGCAGCATTAATTCTAATCCTCAACGGTCACAGCAAAGCGGAATATCTCTGTCAAACGTACCCGATGCTTTTTGCTGCCGGCGCAGTGTGGTTTGAACAGTGGGCTTCGCGTGAGAAGCTGCGGTGGATGAAACCGGCATACGCTATTCTTCTTGGTGGCGGAATCCTCCTAGCTCCGATGGCACTTCCTATTCTTCCGGTCGATTCGTACATAAGCTATTCAAGTGCGCTCGGCGTTACTCCATCCTCAGCCGAAGCGAAGAGATTGGACAAACTTCCGCAGTACTATGCCGATATGTTCGGGTGGGAAGAAAAAGCGGCAGTCGTTGCGAGGGTTTTTCATGAGCTTACCCCCGAGGAACAGGTGAAGTGCGCGATCTTTGGCGATAACTACGGACGATGCGGCGCGATCGACTTCTATTCAAAAAAATATAACCTTCCGAAATCCGT
>Ga0315281_10004374_pt1 | contig 20510 bp, 14 predicted proteins | sample YL17G07_0_MG_FD_204540 | JGI IMG/M metagenome (GOLD analysis project Ga0315281, IMG submission 204540) | Sediment microbial communities from Yellowstone Lake, YNP, Wyoming, USA - YL17G07_0 | ecosystem: Environmental > Aquatic > Freshwater > Lake > Sediment | place: USA: Wyoming | collected...
GCAAGCGCGGGATTGCCCGTAAATACATAGCCCGTAAATCCCCTGCACTTCTGCTTGAAATAATCACCGATGTCCTTGTACGTTCCTTCAAGCCTTTGCACTTCTCCCATGCGTTCGCCGTACTCGGGGTTCATCACAATGACGCCGCCATTGTCCGGCAGGGGCGTGTCGGAGAAGTTGCAGACGCTGAATTCGATCATGTGTTCCACGCCTGCGGTGGTTGCATTCTTTTTTGCCGCTTCAATTGCAGGGGAGCTTATGTCCGTGGCTATGATCCTGCCTGACAGGCTTTTCCTTGCGTCCTTCTTCGCTTTTTCCCGCAGCTCGTTCCAGCGCATTTCGTTAAAACTCTTAAGGTGCATGAACCCGAAGTTGTTGCGCAAAAGTCCGGCCGCGCGGTTCAGGCCGATCAGCGCCGCTTCGATGGCGAGAGTGCCGCTGCCGCACATGGGGTTGATGAAGTTGCCGGTGCCGTCCCAGCCCGCAGCGAGCACTACCGCGGCCGCGAGCGTCTCCTGCATGGGCGCGCCCAGCGGGATCTTGCGGTACCCGCGCCGCGAGAGCGGCTCTCCCGTGGTGTCGAGATAGACCGAGCATTGGTCGTCTTTCCAGTAGAGGTGCACCACGGACCGGTCGCGTTCGGAGCCGGAGTCCGGCCGTTTGCCGGTCTTTTCTTTTATGCGGTCCACAATCGCGTCCTTGCATTTCAGGCTGGCAAAACGCGTGTCCTTGATCGTCGGGTTGTCAACGCTCGAGGTTATGCAGACGTAACCGTTCTCGGGAATATGCTCTTCCCAGGCAATGGTTCGCACTGCTTGATAGAGGTCGTCGGCGTTTTTGGCGGAGAAAGCCTTGAGCTGGAACAGTACGCGGTGGCCGGTGCGGATAAAAAGATTAAGCCCCATGGTATCATCGAGCGTACCCTCGGTCTCGACACCGGCAAGGTTCTCGGACAGTATGGGAAAGTTCAGAGCGAGCAGTTCCTGTTTCAGAAACGGGGGTATGCCCTTGGGGCAGGTGATGAGTATTCGGGATTTTTGCATGTGAAGGAAGAGATGACCAGGTCGACGCCGTTTTACGGCGCCGACCTAGTGAAAAAGGGTCCTACTGGTTCGCCGATGCCATCAGGCGTTCTTTGTCTTTGAAGAGCATGTCGCACTTGTTCTGGTAGAGTTTGCGCACAATGCCTTTGCCGAATGTGCCGTGGAGGACAACGTCGCCGATGCGGTACTTCCCCAGCATGTCGTAAGCGCGTTCTTTGCCTTTGGTCTCGGAAAGGCTGGTCTCCCACAGGGTTTCGGCGGTTTTTGCGGCGTCTTCCTTCTTTTTCATTGTCCGGGGTTTCTTGACGTCCGCGGGATCCTTGAACTTATGCACACTGCCGCAGGTCTTGCATTTTACCTTGGCGATGCTCTCTTTTTCCATGGCCACGACCGCATGGTCGAGGCTCAGCTTGCACTTTGTGCAATATGAGGCAACGTTCGAACCTGCCGATATCTTTTCCTGCATAGAGTCCTCCTTATTAACCACCTGTTCTGATTTAAGAGTGCTTGTTTGAGAAGGGCTGATAAAGAAAAAAGAGACTTCTTCTCAACGAACAGGCAGTATACACCTTTTTGACAATAAAAGCTCTATCTCTTTTTGAACACCGTAACCAATTGATTATGCGTCCTTTTCCGTCGCCCCCGGCATCTTGCTGCATTCAGTAAAGATGCGGACCCGGCAGATACGGCATCGCTCCGGGTCCAGACAATGGAGAACAATTCTTTTCATCGCCTGGGCCTTGGACAGGAAGATATTCTCCTCCCCGATCCGGTCCAGGTAGCCGCCTCGCCCCAGAATGTCCAGGATCTCGCTCTTCATCGAGCAGAAGTAGAGCTTTCTTCCGTTCATATGCAGACGATGGGCTTCATTGGCCAGCATTTCGCATCCCGCTACATCGATAAAATTGATGCCGCTGCCGACGATCAAAATATGGGCCTGTTCAGGGCCCTCTTTGGCGATCCTGTCCAGTTGATCGGCAATATGATTAACCGCGCCGAAGAAGAGCGATCCGTCGATCCGGACGATCTTCATCTGGGGGCATTCAAGGGACGGTTTTTTTACAATGTTCACAAAGCTTCGCTTGCTGCTGTCCGGATCAGGGACCAGGGTGACGAAATGAGGATGCGACGTGCGGTTCAGGTAGAGCAGGAGCGACAGGATGACGCCGATGTAAATGGCGAATTCCAGCTCCACGAGCAGAGTAGCAAAAAAAGTGACGGCAAGCACGGCGGTTTCCTGGTTGCTCACGCTGACGATGGTCTTGATGTGGTGCAAATCCACCAGGCCGTAGGCCACGAGCAGCAGCACGCCTGCCATGGAGGCGATAGGCAGATAGGCCGTGAGCGGAGCGATGAGCAAAAGCACCGCGGCCAGGGTGATCGCCGCGTATACGGCCGCCATCGGGCTTTTGGCCCCCACCTCGTAATTGAGTCCTGTGCGGGTAAAGGAACCTGACGAGGCATAGCTCGAGAAAAAGCTTCCCACGATGTTCGAAAGGCCCTGGCCGATGAACTCCTGGTTGCTGTCGATGCGCTGGTGAGAGCGGGTGGCGACGGCCCGGGCAATGGACACGGCTTCGGCCAGGCCGAGCATGGCAACGGCAAGGGCGGCTGGCGCAAGCTGGCGCACCGAAGCTGTTGAGAGATCGGGAAGGGAAAGGGGCGGCAGATGACCCGGCAGCGACCCGATGAGCCGCACGCCATGTTCCTTGCCGTGGAGCGCGAGAGACAGAAGGCTGCCGATGATCATGGCAAGCAGCATTCCGGGCCAGCGGGGCAGATAGATTTTAAACAAAAGCACGGCCAGCAGCGTGGTCAGGGCGATGCCCACGACGTACAGGTTGATTCCCGGCAGCTTGTGGAAGAGGTCGGCCCATACGTGGACAAAGGCATGATGCTTCGAGCCCGTTACGCCGAAGAAGTTGGCGAGCTGGCTGGACCCGATGAGCAGGGCCGCTCCGGCGGTAAAGCCCACGACCACGGAATGGGACACGAAATTGACGAGCGCCCCGAGCCGCGCGAGCCCCAGGCCGAACTGAAACATACCGGCAATGAACGTGAGTGTCAGGACCATTTCGATGTATGCCGCGCTTCCGGCTTCCGCAAGAGGGCTGATGGTGGTGAACACGACGATGGAGATGGCGGTCGTGGGGCCGGAGATCAGGTGATGGGAGGAGCCGAACAGGGCCGCGATCATCGCGGGGATGATCGCCGAGTAGAGGCCGTATTCCGGTGGGAGCCCTGCGATCATGGCAAAGGCCACGCCCTGGGGCAGCACGATGATAGCTCCGGTGATGCCCGCCATGACGTCTGCCTTCGTGCTCCGGCGGTTGATCAGGTGTTTCCAGTGGAGGAAAGGAAAGACCTTGCCCCAATCGAGTTTGGCGTGGTCTGTGCTTTCGTTCGTGGTCGGCATAGCGCATCCTTTCGGGAACTGATGGTTCAAGTATACTCGCTCTGGTAGAATTCGTCCAGCAAGGGACAGCACCAAAGCAGCTTGTTAAAAAGCAGAAATGATGCTACTATAATTCATTCCACACGGATACGCGACTGGCGATTTGCTGCCAGCTGAAGATCGGGAACTACCTGGGGCCAGGTCTATATTGTTGTACATTGAACAAATAAGGTGCAATGGTTAATACTCTTTTCACAATAGGCTACGCAGGTCGGCCAATCGAGGATTTCATATTGCTCCTCGAACGACAAAAGGTAACCGCATTGTGCGATGTGCGTTCCATGCCGTACAGTGCGCGAAATCCACAATTTAATCGTGAAGTCCTCAAAAAGGTCTTAAAGTCCCACAACATTGAGTATGTATTCCTTGGCGAAGAACTGGGTGCGAGGCCGAAAGACCCTTCATGTTATGTTGATGGGAAGGCGATCTACCAGAAGATAACCGCCTCGCCCTTGTTTAAGAAAGGCTTGGAGCGCGTCAAGCTCGGACTACAAAAAAACTATGTTCTCGCTTTGATGTGCGCGGAGAAAGATCCAACGACCTGCCATCGTTCGATATTGATATGTAGAAACCTGCGCGGACACGATATCGACATCCGGCACATCATCGATCATGAAACCACGGAAACGCAGGATGACCTTGAGAAGCGGTTAATCGCACAATTAAAACTTCATCTCGACATGTTCAAAGATGCCGATTCAAACGCTTTGATCGAACGAGCTTATGATGTTCAGGGAGATCGCATTGCTTATGTTGAGAAAGGCGATCGGGAACCGAATGAAATAACCGCGGATACAGTGAGAGAAGAGCATGAACCCCTTGCTGAGGTTTTTTTGTTTGCAATCCAGTCTGCGGTTTGATAAAGTATCAATGCGCTCTTGATGAGAGGAGGTAAGTTATGCCTAAAACGATTGAAGCGATTTATGAGGATGGTATTTTGCGTCCTCTTCAGCCGATAAAGGGCCTGAAAAAGCATCAGACGGTCTCAATCACCTTGGAAAAAACTGTAAGGAAAAAACACCCTTTGCACGGACTGTGCGGAATACTTCCGGATGCTGATGCCGCGGAGATGCTCAAGACCGTCGAACATGAGTTTGAAAAGGTGGATTTGAATGAGTGGTAAGATCGCTCTGGATACGGATGTATCCATCAAGTTCCTGAATGGCGATACGAATATTGACGCCGTCCTGCTGAAATACTCGGAGATATACCTTCCTGCGATCGTTGTCGGTGAGCTCGTATTCGGCGCGTTAAATTCGAAACATGCGGAGCAAAATCTGGCAAGACATCGAAAACTGATCCATAGCGCCAAGATCCTCGCTATAACGGAAGCTACGGCGAACACCTATGCAAAAATACGATTAGTCCTCAAAAAGAAGGGGAAGCCGATCCCGGAAAACGATCTTTGGATCGCCGCGACTTGCATTGAACATAAATTGCCATTAATGAGCAGTGATGGACATTTTGAATATATCGACCAGCTTAATTTGATGAGTATCTGACAAATCATATTTCCCCATATCCGTCCTGTCTCTGTTTTATCATTTACAGCGTCACCCGCCTTCTGTTGCTTTCGGTTTGCCCGTCATGTTATAGTAATCCGCCAATGAAAAGCCTGCACAACATCATCCTGCCCGTACTCGCCGATATCAAGGCGGGGAAGAAAACCATCGAAGTGAGCGAACTCTGGGGGGGCTCGAAGGCCCTCTTTTTGTCCGGCCTTGTGCAGTCATCAGGCAGGCCTATCATCGTGGTGACCGCGTCTGAAGACGATGCGGAAGCTTTGGCCGAGGATTTGCGTTTTTTCAGGGAACATCACATCCATGCCGATGATGACACTTCGACTTCGCACGGCGCAGGCTCCGGCAGATTTGAAATATCCCTCTTTCCCGCCTGGGGGGTCCTGCCCTTTGAAGCGGACTCGCCGGACAGCCGCACGGTGGGCGAGCGCATGCGCTTTCTCTATCAGCTGATCTCCGGCACACCGGGGATCTACCTGGTGCCTGTGCAGTCCTTGATGCAGAAGCTCCCGCCCTGGGAGCTTTTTGTCGATTCCATCAAAACCCTGACAATGAAGACAGTGATAGGTCCCGACAGCCTCGTCGCTTCGCTGGTGTCCACGGGCTATGAATCCGCTTCCCTGGTCACGAGGGTGGGCGAGTTCAGCAGACGGGGAGGGATCATCGACTTCTTCTCGCCCCTCAACGAAAACCCGGTGCGCATGGAATTTTTCGGCGATGCCATCGAGTCCCTGCGCGCCTTCGACCCCGAGACCCAGCGTTCCGTGGGGGAAATCACAGAAGCCGTGGTGCTGCCGGTGCGCGAACTCATCATCACCGAAAAGGCGATCGAACGGCTTGAGAACAGTGGTCTCGACGAATCCCTTATTGACCAGATCAGTGAGGGGGTCCTTCCGCCGGGAGGCGAGTTCCTTGCTCCGTTCTTTTATGAAATGGATCCCTTGTTCCGGTATCTGCCCGACAGCAGCCTGTTTGCGCTTATCGAGCCCGACGATATCAAGAAAGCAGTTCTTGATCAGACCACGGTTATTGACAAGGGCCGGTCGGAAGAAGCGGAAGAGGGAAGGCTGCTTCCCGAACAGTCCGCGATGTACCTCGACGTAACAACGATCGAAAAAGCAGTGAGCGGTTTTCCCGCGCTGAACATCCGGCTTCTCGGCAGCGGTACAGGATTCCGGATGGACGCAAAATCCGCATCCTGGCTCAATGTCCGGCTCACGAGATCGATCGACCGGGAGGAACAGCAGAACCGGGAGCCGGTCGAGGGCAGCATGGCCGGCCTGGTCGAAAAACTGAAGCGTTTGCGCGAGTTCAACCGCGTTTCGATCGTCTGCGGCACTGAAGAAGCGGCCGCGCGGACCAAGACGCTGTTCATGGAATACGGGCTCGGCGTGGCCATCGGTTTGCCGCTCACCCCGGAGGGCCAGGGCCCCTGGCCCGTCGCCGTGACCATCGGCAGGTTATCTGAAGGCTTCGCCTGGCAGGAGCTGGGCCTCGCCCTGATCACGGAGGAAGAGATTTTCGGCAGGAAAGTGCACCGGCCCTCTCCACCAAAATCCAAGGCCGCTCCCTTTCTCTCGACCTTTAAAGAGCTGAAACCCGGCGACTTTGTCGTGCACAGGGACTACGGCGTGGGAGAATACCAGGGCCTGACCCATATCAGCGTCGACGGGTTCGAGACCGATTTTTTGACGCTCCGCTACGAACCGGAGGTCAAGCTCTACGTCCCGCTCTACAGCCTGGACAAGGTCCAGAAGTATATCGGCGTCGAAGGCTCGGCGCCGAAGCTCGACAAGCTCGGCGCGCCTGCCTGGGCAAAGACCAAGGAGAAGGTGCGGAAGGACATCCTGGCCATGGCGCAGCAGCTGGTCGCCATCTATGCCGCCCGCGAAGCCATGCACCGGCCCGCGTTCTCGCCGCCCGACAACCTGTACCGCGAATTCGAGTCCGCCTTTCCCTACGAGGAAACGCCGGACCAGCAGAAGGCGATCGAGGACGTGCTTTCCGACATGCAGCGGCCCCGGCCCATGGACCGCGTCGTGTGCGGCGACGTGGGGTACGGAAAGACCGAGGTAGCGCTCCGGGCCGCGTTCAAGGCCGTGGAGGACGGGTTTCAGGCGGCGGTGCTCGTGCCCACGACGCTGCTCGCGGACCAGCACTTCCGGACTTTTTCCCAGCGCGTGGCAAAGTTCTCGGTCCGCGTGGACATGCTCTCGCGGTACCGGACGAAAGCAGAACAGCTGGAAACGCTCAAGGGCCTGAAGAACGGCACGGTGGACCTGGTGATCGGCACGCACCGGCTGCTTCAGAAAGACGTTGCGTTCAAGAACCTCGGCCTCCTGGTCGTTGACGAAGAACACAAGTTCGGCGTCAAGCACAAGGAGCGCATCAAGGAATTCAAAAAGCTGGTGGACGTGCTGACGCTCACGGCCACGCCGATCCCGCGCACGCTCCATATGTCGCTCGCAGGCATCCGCGATCTCTCGATCATCCAGACGCCGCCCCTTGACCGCCAGGCCATCCAGGTGGTGCTCGCCCGGTTCGGCAAGCGCGTGGTCCGCGAGGCGATCACCCACGAGCTGGAGAGGAACGGGCAGGTCTTTTTCGTGCATAACCGGGTGCAGGGCATCGAACGCATGGCCGATTACATCCAGGGTCTTGTACCCGGGTCCCGCGTCGGCGTCGCCCACGGTCAGCTCAAGGAAGACGAGATCGAGGACGTGATGTCCCAGTTCCTGTCCGGCAAACTGAACGTGCTGGTGACCACGACGATCATTGAATCGGGCATCGACATTCCGACTGCTAATACTATCATCATCAACCGCGCCGACCGCTTCGGACTGGCGGACCTGTACCAGATCAAAGGCCGCGTCGGCAGAAGCAGGGAGAAGGCCTATGCCTACCTGCTTGCGCCGGCGGACGAGGCGCTGACCGACGTGGCGCGCAAGCGGCTCCGGGCGATCCAGGAGCTCTCGGAGCTCGGCGCCGGGTTTCGCATCGCGGCGCAGGACCTGGAGACGCGCGGCGCCGGGAACCTGCTCGGCAAACAGCAGTCCGGCCACATCGCGGCCGTGGGCATCGACCTGTACACCCAGATGGTGGAAGAGGCCATGGCCGAGCTGCGCGGCGAAGAGCTTTCCGCGGAACCCGACACGCTCATCAACGTGCGGGCCTCGGCCTTCATCCCCGAAGATTATATCAGCGACGTGAGCCTGCGGCTTGCCGCGTACAAAGAGATCTCGAGCGTAAGCAACGAAGCCGAACTCCTGGTCATTCGCGACGACCTGGAGGACCGGTACGGCATGGTGCCCGAACCGGCCATGAACCTTATGGAAATCATTTCCATCAAGCTCATTGCCAAGAAGGCAAAGGTGGCGCGGATCGACGCGGGCAAGGACCTGGTGAATATCACTTTTGCCGAAAACGCGGGCATTTCACCGGACCGGGTCATGATGCTTCTGAAGAAGAACAAGGGAACCATCAAGCTTGTTCCGGAATACACGCTTCAGATTTCCCTGCCCGACCAGTCGCTCCGGACCGCGTCGGCGGCGGTGAAAAAGTGCTTGCAGGAATTACTCTAGTGTGTTATAAAAGAGGCGCTGCACAACGCGCATATCCTTGATTAGGATAGTAAAATTAAACCCTTCGGAGGAAATCATTTCATGAAGAAGCACAGCATTGCACTCACCCTGACGGTTCTTGCGTTCGCGCTCGCGCTGTACGGCTGCAACAAAGGTTCAGACGGGGCTGTCCTGGCCAAGGTGAACCGGTCCGCCATCACCGTGCCGGATTTCAAGAAGCAGCTTGAAGATCTTACTCCCCCGATGCAGCAGGCCGTGGTCATGGACCCCAAGGCGCGCGCCGAGTTTCTCGAAGACCTGATCGGGATCGAGCTTGTGCTCCAGGAAGCGAAGCGGCAGGGGCTGGACAAGGACGCCGAGTACAAAAAGCGGCAGGAGCAGTTCAAGAAGGAGCTGGAGCGGCGGGTCCAGGAAGAAGCGAAGAATGACCTGTTCAACAGCCTGCTGAAAAAGGAACTGGGCGATAAAATGTCCGGCGTAAAGCCGCCCACGGACAAGGAAGTCCAGGAGTATTTCAACCAGAACAAGGACAAGATCAGCAAGGCCGCAGGCAAAAAGCTCGCCCTCAAAGATGTCGAGCAGCAGCTCAAGATGAGGATGACGCAGGAAAAGCGCCGGGAGTTGTATGTTGAGTACGCCAAGGGCCTCAAGGCCAAGGCCAAGATCTCGGTGGACGACAAGGCCATGGAAAAGGCAATGGCCGAATTCACCAAGCCCGCCGACCTGTCCGGCATGAAGGTGATGAAGGTCCCGGCGGCAAAAGAAGAGACCAAAAAATAGCGGCTGCGATGAATATCCCGCGCCTTACGAAGTATATAGCCCCGGTGCTGCTGCTGGGGCTTCTCTTTTTTTCCTGCAAGAAAAAAGATGAGGTGAAGCCCCAGAGCACCGAGGCCCCGGTCTCCGCCGACATCCTGGTCGTGGCCAAGGTGAACGGGGACCCCATCACGCTTGCGGAGTTCCAGGAACGGTTCTCCCGGAGCGGGATCAAGCCCGAGCGCGAAGCCGAGCTTGAGGTCAAAGCGGAGTTTCTCAACAGGATTGTCGAACGCAAGATGATGCTGCGCGAGGCGCAGCGTAAGCGGTTCAAGGTCGGGCTCACTGATATCAACAAGAGAATTGAAGCGCTGCACCGGGAGTACGGAAAAGACATCAAGGACATGCTTGCCAGCCAGGGCATCGACTTTGAAAAATGGAAGTCCGACATCTGGGAGGACATCATGATCGAACGGCTGATCGCGCGCGAGGTGAGCCGCCGCGTGGCCGTGCCGTCGTCCGACGTGCGGCGGTATTACCATGAGCATTCCCAGGAATTCGAAAAGCCCGACCAGGTCCGGGTGCGCCAGATCGTGGTCGCAACCGAGGAGGAAGCCAGGAAGGTGGTGGAGCTTCTGCAGGCCGGAAACGATTTCGCCGCAACGGCGCGGGAGAAGTCTACGGCGCCCGAAGCCGAGAACGGCGGCGACCTGGGCTATTTTGCCATGGGAGATATGCCGGCGGAATTCAATGTGGTCTTCGGAATGGCCAAGGGCGGCGTCAGCGGGATCGTAAAGAGCCCCTATGGATTCCATATCTTCAAGCTTGAAGATACGCGCCGCGCGGGCAGGACCGGTCTTGACGAGGCCTCTAAGGACATTGCCGAGAAGCTGCGGCGGGAGAAAGAGGACGTCCGGTACAAGCAGTGGCTCAAGGAACTCCGTTCCCGGACGAAGTTCGAGGTGAATTACCAGGCGCTGGGGCAGTGAACGCCGGCAACGGGAAGCGGCGAGAGGGGGCAGGGGAGAACCGGGGCAATCCTTTTCGCCGCTTTTTTTTGCTAGATTCGCACTAAGTCAAACGTAGTATCAAAAAGTATTTTTCCGCGTTTCTGCGGTTGTGTATGCTTTTTTACGAGAGCACCACCTTCACCGGTTTTCCCTTTCAGCAGTTTTCTCCCGCGGCGCGAGCACGATTGTCCCTCTGCTGTCCGTGATGTCCATTTTTGTCTTGAACCGTTCCGAACCGGCATTCACGCTTTCGAGCACATCGCGCGCCGCCCGGCCCGTGAGCACCCGCGGCCGGTACTTCACCCGGTAGTTGTTCACATCCAGCGGCACCGCTTCAACCCGCGCAAGACCCTTGCCCTGAAACGTCAAAAGGAGTATCATGCTGGTGTTGGTGCGGTTGCTCTCGGACCCGAACACGAAATTGCCGAGACTGTAGGCGATGAGGCGGCCGTGGTAGAGTTCGAGCTCCTGCAGCACGTGGGGATGGTGTCCGAGCACGAGGTCGGCGCCCCAGTCAATGGCTTTTCGGCCCAGTTCGACCTGGTAGTCCTTGGCCGCAGTCATGAGTTCCGCGCCCCAGTGGAACGAGACCACGACCAGGTCCGCCGAAGGCCTTGCCTTCTCGATGTCAGCCTTCACAAACTCGGCGTACCCCGGCGCGGTGCCGGGCCTGTTTGCCGACGCAAAGAATTCGAGGGGAAAGGTGAGGGAGTAGGCGAGGAAGGCGATCGTTTTTCCCTTGACCTTCATGATCGCCGGGGAACGGGCGTCGTCAAGGTCCATGCCCGCTCCGGTAAAGAGGATATTGCCCGCGTCAAGGGCCTCGAGGGTGTCCTGCAGCGCCAGGGGGCCGAAGTCCATGGAATGGTTGTTCGCGAGCGTCACCACGCGAATGCCGGCCGCGGCAAGCGCCTCCGTTGCGATCGGTCCGGCCCGGAGCGTGAACTGTTTGTTCTCCACAGCCTTGCCCCGGGTGGAAATCGAAGACTCGAGGTTGCCCACCACCACGTCCGCTTTGGCGAGAATGGGCATGACGAAGGCAAAGGGGTAGTCCGGGCCGAACTCCTTGAGGAAAGGCTCGGTCCTGTTGCCGAACATCAGGTCGCCCACCGCGGCGATGGTGATTTCGTCCGGATGCGGCTGTTCAGCTGCAACGGGATGAACGCAGGCGAAGAGAACGGTAAAAACAAGTATAAGTTTTTTCATAACGTAATGGATAATAATCAACCCGCCGCTAAAAGGCAACTGGAAAAGGCGGCAAAAAAGCAGGGAGCTGAACCATGAAGAAATATGTATTTTCAATCCTTACCACGACCGGACTTATTCTCATGAGCACCCTGCCGGGTGCCGCGAGCGGGTCCGTGGTTGTGGACCGGGTGGTGGCGGTGGTGAACGACGAGATCATCACGCTCTCCGACCTCCAGCGCGAGGAGGCGCTGAAGAAACGCGAGGCCGTGCACGACGACCGCCTGGTCCTTGAGGACATGATCGACCGGAAGCTCCAGATGGCGGCGGCGAAGCGGACGGGCGTGGATGTGACCGACAAAGAGCTTGCCGACGCCGTGGCCGATATTACAAAACGGAACGGGATGGACATGGCGCAGTTCGGCGTTGCTCTGGCCAAGGAAGGACTTACCCTCGAACAATACAAGGCCGAGCTTCGTGAGCAGATCACGCTCTCGCGCCTGTTCAACAAGTACGTTCGCTCGGGCGTGAACGTGGACGAGGCCGAAGCCCGCGTCTTCTATCAGAACAACCAGAAGACCTACTCCCTGCCTGAAGAGATCCGGGTGCGGCAGATCTTCCTGGCTTTGCCGGACAAAGCAACGCCGGCCCAGGCCGCGGAGATCAGAGAGAAGGCGTTGTCCGTTTATGCGCGCGTCCGGAAAGGCGAGGACTTCATCCGCCTCGTCCGCGAAGTTTCGCAGGGAACAATGGCTTCACAGGACGGCGATCTGGGATTTATACGGCGGCAGGACGCCCTGCCTGAGATCGAAGAAGCGGCCCGGACCTTGAAGCCCGGAGACAGTTCAAGCCCGTTCCTGTGCGCCGGCGGCTATCATATCATCAGGCTGGAAGAGGTAAGGACGCCGGTCAGGCCTTTTGAAAAAGTGAAAGACGAGATCATGAAGACCCTGTTCGAGCAGAAAACGGAGAACACCTACCGGGGCTGGCTCCAGACGCTCAGGGGCGATTCTCATATCGAGAACAGACTATAACGAGTTCGGAATGCGGAATAAAAAAGGCGAATTAAAATCTTAACGACGCACTCGCCAACTGACTATACATGATATTTCCGATTTTATCAGGTTGTTATCGGATTTGATCCGTGTCAAAAGTCGTTCCTAAGGTTTATATTATCACGCTGAATTTCGGCCACAGGTACTGCCTTCCTCCCTTATGAAAACCGTACGTCTGAAACAAAAAGAAGAACGGCGCATTCTGCGCGGCCACCCCTGGGTGTTCAGCAACGAGCTTGCGCGCTCTCCGGCGGAGTTCGCTCCCGGAGAACTGGTGGACGTGCAGGACAGCGCAGGCCGCTTCATCGGCAGGGGCTACATCAATCCGCGCTCGCTGATCGCGGTGCGCCTCCTCACGAGGACCCAGGAAGAGCTCGACGGCGATTTTTTCAAAAGACGGATCTCCGTTGCCCGCAGTTTGCGGACCATGCTCGGGTTCGGCGATTCCTATCGCGCGGTCTTCAGCGAAGGCGATGGCCTGCCTGGGCTCATTGTGGATAAATACGCCGACACGCTTGTGGTCCAGTCCTCGACCGCGGGAATCGATGCAAAATTGAACGAAATTCTCCAGGCCCTCCTTGACGAATACGCGCCAACGGCGATCGTGCTCAGGAACGATACGGCCTCGCGCGAGATCGAAGGCCTTGGCAGGGAAACACGGGTCGTACACGGGACGGTTTCCGGTCCCGTGGAGTTCGAAGAGGCCGGGATGAAGTACCGTGTCGATGTTCTCGAAGGACAAAAGACAGGATTCTTTTTCGATCAGCGCGAGAACAGGCAGGCGCTCAAAGATTATGCGCGGAACAGGCGCACGCTCGACTGCTTCTGCTACGTGGGCGCCTGGGCCCTCTCGGCGGCGCGCTTCGGCGCAACGGAGGTCATCGGGCTCGACTCGTCGGAAAAGGCGATTTCGCTGGCACGGTCAAACGCCGCGGCGAACGGCCTGCCGGCGCAGTTCAAGGAAGCCGATGTCTTTGACGAACTTCGCTCCATGGAAAAGCAGCGGGAACGCTTCGGCTGCATTGTCCTCGACCCGCCCGCGTTCGTCAAGAACAGGGCGAAAGTGCGCGAAGGGCTCAAGGGCTACAAGGAGATCAACCTGCGCGCCATGAAGCTGCTCGAACCGGGCGGCGCGCTCGTGACCTGCTCCTGCTCGCACCATATCGACCAGGAACTGTTCCGGGAAATGCTGATCGACGCGGCCTTCTCGGCCGGCCGGCAGGCGCGGCTGCTTGAAATGCGGTCCCAGGCCAGGGACCATCCGGCACTGCTCGCGGCCCGGGAGACGCAGTACCTGAAGTGCGCGGTGTTGCTGGTGGAATAAAGCCTCCTCATTTTCCTCTTTATCTTCCCGACGGACTCCATTATACTTCGATGCGTTGGTAACATTTCGACTGACAGGTTCTTGGGGTTGTGCATTCATCCCGGAACGGCGGCCGGCAACGGCCATCCGTTCGAAAGGAGCATGAAATGACCTGTTTCACGCGCCATGGCAGATATGCTTTTCGGTTTGTCCTGATCACCTCGATCTTAATCCTTTTCTGCAACACCTTCTCCGTTATCAGCTCTCCGTCCGAAGCGCAAGCCAGGGAGCGCGCCATCAGCCGGACCACGATTACCGCTGTCATCCCATACGATTATCCGCCTACCTCCTTTCAGGATCCGATAACCCATAACGCCGCGGGTTTTGCCGTTGATATTATGGACGAAATAGCGCTGCGCGCGGGGCTTGAAGTCAGCTACCGGTTCGAACATGACTGGACGGCAATCGTCAATGCTGTTCGGACCGGGAAGGCGGACTTGGCGCCGGGAATGGGAATAACAGACGAGAGGCAAAAACTACTGGCATTCACTTTGCCGATTGACACCGCCCCCGTATCACTGTTCGTAAGGTCCGATGATAACTCCATCGTAGGATTACGACAAGGCATCACGGTTGGAGTAATAAAAGGCAGCGCTGCTTACGAAATAATAAAGAAAAAGCACGACGGCATATCGTTTAAAACTTTTGACAGCTTTGGCGACGGGCTGTTCGATCTGCTGGCGGGACATATAGACATTTTTTGTTGTCCTGCGCCGACCTTGATGCAATTAGCGAGAGACGCCGGGGTTGAGGACAGGATCAAGATCGTCGGCGCGCCGCTTATGGAGCTTAAGCGAGGCATGGCAATGCGGAAAGACGATACGGAGCTTTTCGCAAAGCTCAATGCCATCATGGACGCATTCGTCAGAACCCCTGAATATCAGCAAATTTATACGAAGTGGTATGGTAAGCCGAAACCCTTTATGGCTGTTTCGAAAAAAATGCTTTTGGGCGCAATTTTGATTATTCTGGTCATCGGCGCCATGGCTTTATGGCGATATATCTCGATAGCCGGTTTGAACCGCAAGCTGCAGCAGGAGATTTCCGAGCGTGCCAGGGTTGAAGACACGCTCCGGGAGAAGAACACCATGCTTCAAACCTTGATAAATGCCATTCCGGACCAGGTTTTTTTCAAGGATTCCACGGGCCGGTATGTGCTCGTGAACAAGACGATGGAGGAAACACTGGGCATCGGGCAAGAGGTGTTCGTGGGCAAGACCGACGATGACATCTCTCCACCTGACGTGGCGGAAAAGTGCAAACAGAGCGATCGGGACGCTATAAACAAAGGCGGGCCGGTCTTTTCCGAGGAGCACTATACGAACAAAGACGGTGAAATCAGGTTCCTCGATGTCGTGAAAGCCCCCATCTTTGACGATAAAGGCGGTTATAAGGGACTGGTGGTGGTCAGCCGGGATATTACCGGCCGTAGAAAGGTTGAAGAAGCGTTGCGTGAACGGGACGAGCTGCTGCAGCAGGCTGTCCGCGTTTCTCAGATCGGCATCTTCGATCACGACCAGCGCTCAGAGACCATCTACTGGTCGCCGACGCTGCGGACGATTTATGGCTGGGGCCCTGATGAACCGACTGCCCTTCAGGCGTTCCTTGATCTTGTCCACACCGATGACCGAGAGAGCGTTGCTGCGTCCGTCCGGCGCGCCCATGATCCCGCGGGGGACGGGATCTGGGATGTTGAGCATCGGATTGTACGTCGTGACGGCGCCGTCCGCTGGCTGAAAGAACGATCGCAGACCTTCTTTGAAGGGGAAGACAGCGTCCGTTGTCCCGTGCGGACGGTCGGCGCTGTGCTCGACATCACCGAGCGAAAGCTGGACGAGGAGAAGGTCCGGCAGAGCGAGATCAAATACCGGGACTTGTTTGAATCATCGGCGGACGGCATCTTCATCATCAACCTCGAAGGCAACTTCATCGATGTGAATACCACGGCATATACACGCCTGGGATATACCCGGGAGGAGATGCTCGCTCTGCACATCAGCAAACTGGACGATCCGGCGTCCGCGCCCCTGGTTCCCGAACGAATGAAGCGGATTCACGAGCACGGTTTTGCAGTGTTCGAGTCCGTCCTTTTGCGCAAAAACGGCGCCGCAATGCCGGTTGAGGTCAATTCTCGTCTGATGGAGTACGAGGGAAGAACCGTATTTTTCAGCGTCGTCCGCGATATCACCGAACGCAAGAGGGCGGAGGAGGCGCTGCGCGAGAGTGAAAAGCGTTATCATATTCTGTTCGATCAGTCCCCTGACGGCGTACTGCTTATCGATGCCGCGGGAAAGATCCTTGAATTCAATGACTCGGCCCATCGCCAACTGGGATACTCACGCGAGGAGTTTGCGCAGCTGCGCCTATCCGATCTCGATCCTGTTGAGACCGCTGAAGAAATTCACGGCAAAATCGGGAAAATCCTGGAGGCGGGTAAGGCCGAATTCGATGTAAGACATAGGACAAAGCAGGGAGAAATCCGGGATGTTTACATTATCAACCAATCCATGATGCTGACGGGCAGGCCGGTTGTGTATACGATATGGCACGATGTCACCGAACGCAAAAAGGCGGAAGAGCGGACTCTTCGCTCGCTCAGGGAAAAGGAAGTGCTGCTCAAGGAAATCCACCACCGGGTGAAGAACAACATGCAGGTGATCTACAGCCTGCTGAACCTCCAGGCCAAGGGCATAGCCGACACAACGGTCCGCGCCATGTTTGAGGAGAGCCGGGACAGGGTCAGTTCCATGGCGCTGATCCATGAAAAATTATACAAATCGGAAGACCTGGCACATATCGACTTCAAGGAATATCTGCGGAGCCTCGTGGGCAGTATTGCAAAAACCTACCAGCGACATGACGTCGCGTATGACCTGGACATGGATCAGATAGTGCTTGATATCAATGTCGGCATTCCCTGCGGCCTGATCGTGAACGAGCTGGTTTCGAACAGCCTTAAATACGCCTTTCCGGAGGGAAGAGCGGGAACGATCAGGCTCGGGATCAGCAGAAACAGCGAAGGGAGCCATGTCCTGACCGTCGCGGACAACGGCATAGGCTTTCCGCCTGAGGTGGACTTTCGCAACACCCTGTCGCTCGGCCTGAAGCTGGTCAATGTGCTGACCGGACAGATTCGCGGCACGATCGTGCTTTCGCAGGAGCAGGGGACCCGATTCGATATAACATTCCCCGGAAATGTAATAGAGCAGGAAAATATACATGGATAAAAAAAGAATAGTACTGGTGGAAGATGAGACCGTGATCGCACTGGATATTGAGTCCGATCTTGTCCAGCTTGGATACGAGGTTTCTGCAATCGTATCGAGCGGGGAGGAGGCAATACGCGCGGCGACTGAAATGCGCCCGGACCTGGTCCTTATGGACATTACGCTAGCCGGTCCCATGAGCGGCATCGAGGCGGCAGCCGAGATCCGGAGGTCCCAAAATATTCCCATTATCTTTTTGACCGCCCACATCGACCCTAGAACAACCGAGGACGCGATAAAAACTCAGCCGTTCGGGTATCTGCTCAAGCCCGTTGATATGAAACACCTCGCAATCATGATCGACAATGCCATTTACAAGAGCGCTGCCGATGCGAAAATCCGTGAATCGGAGGAGCGCTACCGGCAGCTCGTCGAACTTGCGATGAGCGTTATTCTTCGCTGGGACACCCGCGGCACGGTGACCTTCATCAATGAATATGGGGCAATACTGTTCGGCTACTGGAAGGAAGATCTCGTGGGAAGAAACCTCATGGGTACGATCGTTGACGAGACAGACACCACGGGCAAAAATCTGCGGGCAATGATAGAAGAGATCGTCATTTACCCGGAAAAATACCTTACCAACCAAAACGAGAACACAACCAAGGACGGCAGACATCTCTGGATGCATTGGAGAAATTCCGCTATTCTTGACCACAACGGCAAGCTGGTCGAGATCCTGAGCATCGGCAGCGACATCACCGAGCAGAGGCGGATGGAAGAGGAATTGCGCTTGCACCGGGAACAACTGATGCACCTGGTGGAGGAGCGCACCGGTGAATTGAAAAGAACGAATGAAAAGCTGCTCACGGAGATCGCGCAGCGGGAGCGTATGGAGGCGGAGCTCCTCAAGGCGCAGAAGATCGAGTCCCTCGGCGTTCTTGCCGGCGGAATCGCCCACGACTTCAACAACCTTCTGACCACGGTCATGGGCAATGTTTCGCTGGCCCTGTTCGACCTGGACGAGGGTCACCCCGCGCGCAAACAACTGATCAAGGCCGACCGGGCCTTGCTCCGCGCCCAGGAACTGACGCAGCAGCTGCTGACCTTCTCCCGGGGAGGCGCCCCGGTGAAGCGGGCCATCGCTATCGGCGAGCTCTTGCGGGAATCCACGGGCTTTGCCCTGCGGGGCGCCAGGGTACGCTGCGAATTCACGATTCCCGACGACCTCTGGCTGGTCGACGCCGATGAAGGGCAGATAAGCCAGGTCCTCCATAATCTTGCGATCAACGCTGATCAGGCCATGCCTGAAGGGGGGACCATCACGATATACTGCGAGAACGCGGTCCTTGCCGAAGGTGTTGTCCCCCGTCTTGCACCCGGGAGGTACGTGAAGGTCAGGATCGAGGACAGCGGCATCGGGATCCCCGGGGACCACCTCGCTAAAATCTTCGACCCCTATTTTACGACGAAGCAGCGGGGGAGCGGGCTCGGCCTTGCCACTGCGTATTCCATTGTGCAGAAGCACGGCGGCCACATTGCTGTCGCCTCGAAGATCGGCGCGGGCGCCACCTTCACCCTTTACCTTCCGGCTTCGACCGGCGCCAGGGCGGCGAAGAAGCGCGAGGAGGCAAAGCCGCTGACCGCGGGCTCCGGCACACTCCTGATCATGGATGACGAAGAGAGTGTCAGGCGGACCGCGGGCGACGCCCTTGCCCGGTTCGGCTACAGCGCGGCCTTCGCGGAAAACGGCAGCCGGACGATCGAACTGTACCAGCAGGCACTGGAAGCGGGAAAGCCCTTTGATGCGGTGATCATGGACCTCACCATTCCGGGCGGGATGGGAGGCAAAGAAACACTCCAGCGCCTCGTTGAGATCGATCCCGCGGTCAAAGCGATTGTGTGCAGCGGCTACTCGAACGATCCGATCATGGCCGAGTACCGGAGCCATGGCTTTGCCGGCGTGGTGGCCAAGCCCTATCGGATTCGACACCTGGTCGAGACGGTGTCCCGGGTGATCGCGGAGAAGGGACCGGGGAAGGGAGCAGGCGAATAGTCGTACTCGTGCGTACAGCAACGAGATTTCGCTTGACTAACCAGCGTTGCGTATGTTAAAAAGTATCCGTTCCCGGGCGATTAGCTCAGCGGGAGAGCACTGCCTTCACACGGCAGGGGTCGCAGGTTCAAACCCTGCATCGCCCACCATGTAAATCAAAGGGTTACGGCATCCGCCGTGGCCCTTTTTCCATTCGTACCATTCGACTGTGCTAAATTTGTGCTAATCCTGTCCAAGGTGTCCACGCCATCACGCAAACTTTCCGAAAAATGATGAGCATAGCGCTGTGTCATGAGCGGCGACTTGTGGCGCATCAGCTTTTGCACCTTGTAAAGATCGACTCCAGCCTGAACAAGTCTTGTAGCGAAGGTATGCCGCAGATCGTGAAACCTGCAATCAGCTATTTTCGCCTTTTCAATAGCGACGTACAACGCCCGGAGAACGTTTCTCCCATTCAGCGGCCCGCCTACCTCACTGTAGAATACAAGGTTGGACTTGATAGACCGTACCTTGTACCGCGCTTTTAATACTTCCAAGACCTGTTCATTAAATGGCTGGGTGTCTTTTCCCTTGTTCTTCTGCTCGATGATAGTAAGCTTTTTACCGAAGAGATCAACCTTGTCCCATTTGAGAGCGAGAATTTCAGACCGTCGCCAGCCTGTGTTCACGGCAAAGATGATAATTTCCCGTAACCAAAGAGGGGCGGCAGCTAAAACTTTTTCTTGCTCTTCAAAAGTAAGCCAGCGTTCAATCTTATTGTTTACCCGCTCACGAGAGACACGAGCAACCGGATTGAAGTCAGTCCATTCCCACTCTTTGATTGCAAGATTGAATGCGTGGCCGAGAAGACCCATTTCCCGGTTGACTGTACTAGGAGCCCGCCCTTGACCTCGCCGCTTTGCTTTGTAATCAGCAATGTCTTTTGGTCGTAAGGCTGCCAAAGTAACGTCACCAAAGAATCGGTTGAACGTTTTCACCGTACATTTATCCCGTTCCTGTGTCGATGGAGTGTTGTTCGTCACAGAGTATTCAACGAGATACTTTTCTAGAAGTTCACGCACGGTTTTGTCAGCGCTTATGGGCTTTTCAAACCACTTGCCCTCTGCAATCTGAGTCATTACTTTGTGGTGAATCTTTTCAGCCAGCTTTTTGTCGTTCGTCTCTGTCGGTCTTCTTACTTGCTGTAGCTTTCCGCTTTAAATCTATCCCTCTGTCCCTGCCTCATTCAAAATAATCCAACCCAAAGAGAAAGCACTTCGCATTATAATAGCCACGCTTTG
>Ga0315281_10004375_pt1 | contig 20509 bp, 19 predicted proteins | sample YL17G07_0_MG_FD_204540 | JGI IMG/M metagenome (GOLD analysis project Ga0315281, IMG submission 204540) | Sediment microbial communities from Yellowstone Lake, YNP, Wyoming, USA - YL17G07_0 | ecosystem: Environmental > Aquatic > Freshwater > Lake > Sediment | place: USA: Wyoming | collected...
TATTCGAGCCCGGGCTCGGCCTGCACCTTGGGATACAGGCACCGGTGCAGGCGCAGCGTAACGTCGGCGTCCTCGGCCGCATACTCGGTGGCGCGCTCCACGCTCACCTGTTCGAAACCGATGCGCTGCGCGCCCTTGCCGGTGACATCGTCGTAGCTGATGGTTTCCAGGAGCAGATGACGCTCGGCGAGCGAGCCCATGTCATGGCGCAGGTGCGACTCCAGCACATAGGACTGGAGCAGCGTGTCGTGCGCCACGCCGCGCAGCGCCACGCCGTGATTGGCGAGCACATGCTGGTCGTATTTCAGGTTCTGGCCGAGCTTGGGCCTGTCCGCGGCCTCGAGCCAGGGCCGCAGCACCGCCAGCGCGCGCTCGACGCCGAGCTGCCGCGGTGCGCCGGCATAGTCGTGCGCGAGCGGCAGATAGGCCGCCCGCCCCGGCTCGACGCAAAAGGACATGCCCACCAGCAGCGCGGTCAAAGGGTCGAGACCGGTGGTCTCGGTATCGAAGGCGGTGAGCGCCGCGGCGTCGATGCGCCGCAGCCACTCGGCCAGCTGCCCTTCGTCGAGGATGGTGTCGTAGACAGGCGCTATCGGTTCGGTCCGTGTCGGCTCCGGCGGCTCCGGCGGCGCCGCATCCTTGAGCCAGCTCTTAAAGCCGAAACGTTGGAACAAGCCGGTCAGTTCCGCCTCGCCCGGCGGTTGCGGCGCGAGGTCCTCCGGTTTGAGCGGCAGCGCCAGATCGCAGTACACGGTGAGCAGCTTCTTCGCCTGCGGCAGCCAGGGCAGCGCGCGGCGCAGATTTTCCCCCACTACGCCGCCGATTTCCGCCGCGTGAGCGACGACGCCGTCGAGCGAGCCGTACTGGGTGAGCCATTTGACCGCGGTCTTGGGACCGACTTTTTCGACGCCGGGCACGTTGTCGACGCTGTCGCCCACCAGGCTGAGGTAATCGAGCATTAGTCGCGGCGGCACGCCGAACTTGGCTTCGACACCCGCTTCGTCCAGACGCTCGTTGGACATGGTGTTGATCAGGGTGACGCGCTCGTTCACCAGTTGCGTCAAATCCTTGTCGCCGGTGGAGATGACGCAGCGCATGCCGGCCTCGGCCGCCTGCCGCGCGAGCGTGCCGATGACATCGTCCGCCTCGACCCCGTCGACCATCAGCAGCGGCCAACCGAGCGCGGACACCGCCTGGTGCAGCGGCTCGATCTGGCGCACCAACTCCTCGGGCATGGGCGGACGGTGGGCTTTGTACTCGGCGTACCAGTCGTCGCGGAAGGTCCTGCCCTTGGCATCGAACACGCAGGCGAGGTAGTCCGGCTTGTAGTCCGCAGCGAGGCGTCGTAGCATGTTGAGCACGCCGTAGATCGCGCCCGTGGGCTCGCCGCGCGCGTTGCGCAAGTCCGGCAGCGCGTGAAACGCGCGGTACAGGTACGACGAGCCATCCACCAACAGCAGGGTTTTCATAGAGGTTCGGGTATGAACGGAAAACTTCCGCGGCCGGCCGACGCCGGCGCAGCAGACATGGCCCACAACGCGCGCGAGTCCTGGCGGATATTCGGGATTATGTCAGAATTCGTCGAAGCCACCGAACGCCTGGCGCAGATCCGGCCGTCGGTAAGCATCTTCGGCAGCGCACGCGCGCTGACGGATTCGCCGTATTACCTGCTGGCGGAAAACATCGCGCGCCGTCTTTCCGACGCCGGCTTCTCGGTCGTCTCCGGCGGCGGCCCCGGCATCATGGAAGCGGCCAACAAGGGCGCCTATTTCGGCAAATCGCCGTCGGTGGGTCTCAACATCCAGTTGCCGAACGAACAGCTCACCAACCGTTTCCAGGACATCAGCCTCACGTTTCACCATTTCTTCGCGCGCAAGGTCAGCTTCGTCAAGTTCGCCACGGCCTACGTGGTGCTGCCTGGCGGCTTCGGCACGCTGGACGAACTGTCGGAGGCGCTGACCCTGGTGCAGACGGGCAAGACGCGCAAGATGCCGATCATCCTCGTTCACTCGCCCTTCTGGCGCGGCCTCCTGGACTGGTTCCGCGATCGAATGCAGACGGAACACATGATCGAGCCGCAGGACCTCGACCTGGTGCAGATGATCGACGATCCGGCGGCAGTGGTCGAGGCCATATTCAAGTACTACGAAAAACAGGGGTTCGCGCCGCTACCGACGGAACGGGAAAGCCTGTTGAACCTGTGAGCCGCCGCGGAACGAGCCGCCACCCGATTGGCGCCGGCAGCGGCGGAAGCTCTGAGACCGGGCCCGAATCTGTTAAAGTTAACCCCACCACCAATAGCCAACTCGCCAACTCGGAAACCCATCATGCGCCGTTTGTTCGCATCAGCACTCCTCGGCATCGCGCTACCGCTCGCCGCGCAGCAGCCGCCCAAGCTCGAGCCCTTGCCCGAGCCGCCGCCCCCTCCCCCGGGCCTCGCGCTCGATCCGGCGCTCGAACCGCAGGTGACCATCACCACGCGCGGCGAAGACAAGGTCGAGGAGTACCGGGTGAACGGCAGGCTCTACGCGATAAAGGTCACGCCGCCGCATGGCGTACCCTATTTTCTGATGGACGTCACCGGCGACGGCTCGATGGTGCGCCGGGATTCGCTCGACAGTGGGCTGCGCGTGCCGCAGTGGGTGATCCATTCTTTCTGAACCAGGCAATGGATGAACGCTGATAGGTGAGGGATAAGCCCGCGCACCTCGTCACCCATCGCTCATCACTCATTTGCCGCATGTCTGTCTTCACCCCGGTCACGCCCGAGCAGCTTTCCGCCTGGCTGAAACACTATCGCGTCGGCACTTTGGTGCAGATGCAGGGTATAGCCGCGGGCATCGAAAATACGAACTACCGCGTGACCACCAGCGGCGGAAACTACGTTCTGACGCTGTTCGAGAAGCTCACCCCGGTCGAACTGCCGTTCTACCTCGGGTTGATCGCGCACTTGGCGCAGCACGGGATACCCAGCCCGGCGCCGGCGACCGACCTGAAGGGCCGCTTGTTCTCGGAGCTGAACGGCAAGCCGGCGGCGCTGATGTCATGGCTGCAGGGGGAAGCGGTCACGGCGCCGACGCCGGCGCATTGCGGCGAAGTCGGCGGCACGCTCGCCGACCTGCATATCGCCGGCCAGTCCTATCCGGGCACGCTGGAGAATCCGCGCGGGCCCCGATGGTGGGGCGAAGCCGCCGAAAGGGTCAACCCCTTCCTCGATTCCGGGCGTGCCGCGCTGCTGCAGTCGGAGCTCGGGTTCCAGGCGCTGCGCCGGCGCGAAGATCTGCCGCGCGGACCCATCCACGCCGACCTGTTCCGCGACAACGTACTGTTCGCGGGAAAGCGGATAGGCGGGGTGATCGATTTCTATTTTGCCGGCGTCGATTACCTGCTGTTCGACGTCGCGGTAACGCTCAACGACTGGTGCGTGCATCCGGACGGCAGCATAGACACGCCGCGGGCGCAGGCGCTGCTTGCCGCGTACCATGCGCACAGGCCGTTTTTCGCGGCGGAGCGCGAAGCGTGGCCGGTGCTGCTGCGCTCTGCGGCGCTGCGCTTCTGGTTGTCGCGCCTGCACGATTTTTACCTGCCGCGGCCGGGCGAGCTGGTGCACGCCCACGACCCCGAGCACTTTCGTCGCATCCTCGAGCTGCGCATCGCCGTTGCCGGCGACGCGCCTTGGATCTGATGCTCCGCGCACCGGCACCGCGAACATGAACACCGTCTCCGCAGGCAGCGGCTGGAAATGGGTGCTGACCGGCTTCACTCTGTTTCGCAGGAATCCGGCTATGTGGGCATTCCTGGTCTTCTGCTACATCATGCTGATGCAGCTGCTGGGCATGGTCCCGGTGTTGGGATGGTTTGCCGCCACCGTGCTCATACCCGCTTTCTCGGCAAGCTTCATGATCGTCAGCCGGGAGCTCGACCAGCGCAGACCGATCGGGTTTGCGCTGCTGTTCTCAGGCTTCAGGTCGAATCTGCCGACGCTGATCACGCAGGGCGCCCTCTACCTCGCGAGCGCGCTCGCGATTCTCGGACTATCGGCGCTGATCGACGGCGGCGCGCTGTTGCAGCTGATGGTCCTGGGCGAGAGACCGCCGGCCGCGGCGTTCGAAAACGGCAGCCTGGCCGCGGCCGCGGCGCTTGCCGCAGCCCTCTACCTGCCGGTGCTGGCCGCCTTCTGGTTCGCGCCCGCCCTCTCGGCCTGGCGCGATCTGCCCGCCGTGCAGGCGCTGTTCTACAGCTTGATCGCGACCGCGCGCAATTGGCGGGCATTCATGGCCTACGGCGTCGCAGTGGCTCTGCTCGGACTCACCTGCAGCTTCGCGCTTTTCGTGCTCGCGTTGCTGCTGCGGGGGCTGCTCGGCGACAAATCCCAGAATGCGCTGATGCTGGTGGTGCTACCGGTCATGCTCACCTATGTTCCGACCCTGTTCGCCAGCTTCTACGCCAGCTACCGCGACATCTTTCCGCCGCCGGAAGCCGCGCCCGAGCCCGACGCTGCTGCGCACCCGCAATGATGGCCGAGGTCTTCCGATGACCGCCCGTCTGCGGGAAATCCCGTACAACTACACCTCGTTCTCGGACCGCGAGATCGTGCTGCGCCTGCTCGGCGAGCCGGCCTGGGAGACGTTGCGCGAACTGCGCGCGGAGCGCAAGACCGGGCGCTCCGCGCGCATGCTCTACGAAATCCTCGGCGACATGTGGGTGGTTTCGCGCAATCCCTATCTGCAGGACGACCTGCAGCACAATCCCGCCCGGCGCGCGGCGCTGATCGCGTCCATGCACCACCGCCTCGATGAAATCGAAAAGCGCCGCCTGCAATACCTGGCCGGGGTGGATGAGGACGCCGCGTCGAAGGCGCAACAACCGGCGCGCGCGCAGAAAGTCGCATTTCTGCTGCAGCGTGCGCACGACGCGGTCAAGGTTTTCGGCGCCGGCTTCGCCGATATGGCGGCGCTGCGGCGCCGCGCGCTGAAGACGCTTAGCCGCAGCACGCGCAAGGACAATATCCGGTTCGACGGTCTGGCGCGCGTCTCCCACGTCACCGACGCCACCGACTGGCGTGTCGAATACCCTTTCGTCGTCATCCATCCCGACAGCGAAGACGAAGTGGCCGCGGTGGTGCGCGACTGCTTCGAACTCGGTCTCACCATCATCCCCCGCGGCGGTGGCACCGGCTACACCGGCGGTGCCGTGCCGCTGACCCGACTGTCGGCAGTCATCAACACCGAAAAGCTGGATGCGCTGGGCGAGGTCGAGGAAAGCTGGCTCCCGGGCGTGGTGCGGAAGGTTGCGACCATACGCTGCGGCGCAGGGGTGGTGACCAAGCGGGTGATGGAGGCGGCGGAGCAGGTGGGGCACGTGTTCGCGGTCGACCCGACCTCGGCCGATGCCTCCTGCATCGGCGGCAATGTCGCCATGAATGCCGGCGGCAAGAAGGCCGTGTTGTGGGGTACCGCGCTGGACAACCTCGTCTCCTGGCGCATGGTCGATGCAAACGGCTGTTTCCTAGAAGTCACGCGCCTCGGGCACAATCTGGGCAAGATCCACGACGCCCGCTTGGCGCGGTTCCAGGTACAGCGCTACCGCCGCGACGGCAGCACCCCCCAAGGCGAGCCGGAAATTCTGGAAGTTCCGGGCTCGCGCTTTCGCAAAGCGGGCCTGGGCAAAGACGTGACCGACAAGTTCCTCGCCGGACTCCCCGGCATCCAGAAGGAAGGCTGCGATGGCATACTCACCTCGGCGCGTTTCATTTTGCACAAGATGCCCGCCTCGGTCCGCACCGTGTGCCTGGAATTCTTCGGCCAGGTGCGCGATTCGGTGCCGGCGATCCTCGAGATAAAGCGCTACCTCGACGCCCGCCAGGAAGAAGCTGCCGCGGGCGAGCGCAACCCGCGGGCGGTGATGCTCGCCGGGCTCGAGCACATGGACGAGCGCTATCTCAAGGCCGTGGGCTACGCGACCAAGACCAAGCGCCAGATCGGAGGCGTGGGCCGGCCGAAAATGGTGTTGATCGGCGACATCGTCGGCGACGATGACGATGCGGTGGCCGCGGCCGCATCGCAGGTCGTGCGCATCGCCAATGCCCGCGGCGGCGAGGGCTTCATCGCGGCGTCGGCCGAGACGCGGCGCCAGTTCTGGCTCGACCGCGCCCGCACCGCGGCCATCGCCAAGCACACCAACGCGTTCAAGATCAACGAGGACGTGGTGATTCCGCTGCAGCGCCTGGGCGAGTACTCCGACGGCATCGAACGCATCAATATCGAACTGTCGATCACGAATAAGCTTGCCCTGCTCGACGCGCTGGACGAGTATTTCCAGGGCGAATTGCCGCTGACCCAGCACGGGGAAACGCTGCCCGCGCCGGAATTCCTGGGGGATCGGCGCGAGGCTGCGCACGAGATCGTGGCCAGGGCGCGCGCGCGCTGGCGCTATCTGCTCGACAACCTCGACCTGCCGGTGGAGCAGGCACGCGCCGATGCGGTGCCCGGCCTTGCCGCCCTGACCCACGCGGGGCTGAACGTATTCTCCCTGCTGCAGGACCACAGCGTGCGTGTATCCTGGAAGGATGAAGTGCGCGCCGGCCTGAGGCAGCTGTTCGACGGCCTGGTGTTCCACCGCATCCTCGAAGGCTGCTATGCCATTCACCGGCGCGTGCTCAAGGCGCGCGTCTTCGTGGCGCTGCACATGCACGCCGGCGACGGCAACGTGCACACCAACATCCCGGTCAACTCGGACAACTACGGCATGCTGCAGCAGGCCAACGCGGCGGTGGCGCGCATCATGCGCCTGGCCAAATCGCTCGACGGCGTGATTTCGGGCGAGCACGGCATCGGCATCACCAAGCTCGAGTACCTCGAACCGCACGAAATCGAGGCTTTCCGCAGCTACAAGCAAAAGTGCGACCCGCAGGGCCGCTTCAATGCCGGCAAGCTGCTCGCGGGCGGCGATTTGCGCGACGCCTACACGCCCAGCTTCAGTCTGCTCGGCGCCGAATCGCTGATCATGGAGCAGTCGGAAACGGGCAGCATCGCCGATTCGATCAAGGATTGCCTGCGCTGCGGCAAGTGCAAGCCGGTGTGCGCAACCCACGTGCCGCGCGCCAACCTGCTCTACAGCCCGAGGAACAAGATCCTCGCCGCCTCGCTCCTGATCGAGGCCTTCCTCTACGAGGAGCAGACGCGGCGCGGCATTTCGCTGGCGCATTTCGACGAGTTCGGCGACCTTGCCGACCACTGCACCGTCTGCCACAGGTGCGCCAATCCCTGCCCGGTGGACATCGATTTCGGCGATGTCTCGATCGCGATGAGAAACGTGCTGCGCAAACAGGGCAAGAAGAGATTCAATCCGGGCACCGCGGCCTCGATGCTGTTTCTCAACGCCACCAACCCGAACACCATAAAGATCGCGCGCAGCGTGCTGATCGCCTGGGGCTACCGGGCGCAGCGGCTGGCCTACCGCGCCGCGAAGGCGCTGGGCCTGGCACAGCGCCAGACACGGCGGCCGCCGGCCACCACCGGGCAACCCGGGCTGCAGGCGCAACTGCTTCATTTCGTCAACAAGCCGATGCCGGGCGGGTTGCCCAAGCGCACCGCGCGCGCGCTGCTCGCGATCGAGGACCGCCACATCGTGCCGATTATTCGCGATCCAGCCAAGGTGACCGAGGACTCCGACGCGGTGTTCTACTTCCCGGGCTGCGGCTCCGAGCGGCTGTTCAGCCAGGTCGGACTGGCGACGCAGGCGATGCTGTATGCGATCGGCGCGCAATGCGTACTGCCGCCGGGCTATTTATGCTGCGGCTACCCCCAAACTGCCGCCGGCGAGGAGGAAGAGGGCAGACGCATCATCACCGACAACCGGGTGCTGTTTCACCGCGTCGCCAACACGCTCAACTACCTCGACATCAAGACCGTGATCGTGTCCTGCGGCACCTGCATGGACCAGTTGCAGAAATACGAATTCGACAAGATCTTCCCGGGCTGCCGCCTGCTCGACATCCACGAGTACCTGTTGGAGCAGGGGGTGAAGCTCGATGGCGTCGCGGGCGTGCGCTACCTCTACCACGACCCCTGCCACACTCCGATGAAGACCTACCAGCCGCTTGATGTCGTCAACCGGCTGATGGGCGGCGAGGCGAGGCTGAACGAACGCTGCTGCGGCGAATCGGGCACTCTCGCCCTGACCCGGCCGGACATCTCCACCCAGGTGCGCTTTCGCAAGGAAGAGGAAATGAGGAAAGGCGCGGCGGCGATTCGCGCCGGGGACGCCGGCCAGGCGTTCGCGGGGGAGGTCAAAATCCTGACCTCCTGCCCGTCCTGCCTGCAGGGCCTGGCGCGCTTCGGCGACGATGCCGGCACCAGCGCCGACTACATCGTGACCGAAATTGCCAGGCACATGCTCGGCCCCGGCTGGATGGCCGACTATGTAGCCAAAGCCAATCGCGGTGGCATCGAACGCGTGCTGCTCTAGTCCCCGGCGGCCGAGTTCGGACCAGACGCGGCGCGGAAATCTGCTAAAGTGATCGCGCGGCATCTGCGCCCTGAGAGCATGCCGGCGGCACGCGCTCCATCCGGCGGTGCGGCTGCGCCTGCCCCGGCGTGCGCATAACCATTCAGCGCCAAGGTCTGCGTCAAAGCGTGAACAAATTTGCAGTCTCGTCTTGTGAGTTGTGCGCCTCTACCGGCGGAGAGCTGCTGTGGCAGAACGAATTGTGCCGCGTGGTGCTGGCCGCAGACCCGGATTATCCGGGATTCTGCCGCGTAATCCTCAACCGGCATGTGAAGGAAATGACCGACCTGGACACGGCCACGCGGGAGCGATTGATGCGGGTGGTGTATGCCGCCGAGCAGGCTTTGCGCCAGCACATGCAACCTGAGAAAATCAACCTCGCCAGCTTGGGCAACATGGTCGCCCACCTGCACTGGCATGTGATCGCGCGCTTTGCCGATGACAAGCATTTTCCCGGATCGATCTGGGGCGAGGCGAAGCGCGCGGGCGCGCCGAAACCGGTCGACATCGACGCGCTGCGGCGCACTCTGCATCAACTGTTGCAGCCGGCGGAAGCATGAGCGCACTGCCGGCGCCGCGGACCCGGTTTGAGTTAGAGTTTGTTTCATTCCGCCGTCCGGTTTCGGAAATGAAACCGGGGGGGTTCCTTTCTTGTCAAGGCCTGCCGTCCCGATGAGCCAAGCACACGACTTCAAGCTGCCCGAGATCTCCCCCGCCGCGAAACCGGAATTCACCGACGCCGCCTCGTGCGCCGCATGGCTGGTCGAGCTGCCGCTGGTGAACGTCGCGCCGTCGCAAGTACAGTTGCTGGACCAACTGCAGAAGATGAATCGCTTCAACATACCCCCGGCCGAGCGGCTCAAGCTGCTGGAGGCATTGCGCGAACCGATCTATTTCGTGCAGGCGGAGCAGCTCAAGAAACTATGCAATAAACCGCTGCCGCTCACCAAGGTGGAACGCGGCATATTCGGGAACGTGGCGGAGCTATGGCAGGAATTGCTCACCGGCTACCAGCGCTGCCTCATCAGCATGGCCGAAGGCGCGCTAGCGGGGCAGGCCGCGCTGATCTGCCAGCGGGGGCTGGATTGCGTGGCCTCGAGCATGTTCGATCACTGCCGCGTCTATCATGCGTTCCCCGGCGCCCACTGGCTGGTCCTGCACCAGCTATACCGCCATATCGAGGAGACGGGCGAGAGCGCGACTGCGGTCGCAGATTCGGTGAAGAAGGCGGACACGAGTTGCGCCGGCGTGTACGTCCGCGCGCTGCTGTTCATGCTTGCATACCCCGGTGAGCAGCAGCAAAAGCAGCTGACGCAGATCCAGCGTTGGCTCGAGCGCTGGGCCGCGGAGGTCCCGGTGCGGCGCAGTTCGCCCGAGGACCGGAGCCTGCCACCGCTGCTGCTGGATTTCTCGGCCGCAGCAGGCGCTTACCGTGAAGCCGACGCCGGCGGACGCAGTGCCTCGCGCTGGCTCGACATCGGCGAACTCGCGCGCACCCTGAAGAGGCAGGTGGTGCTGCTGCGCAAGGGTGAGCCACCCGCCAGCCTGGGGCTAGGCGACGATTGCACCATGCCCGGCGTCGAGCAAACGCTGGTGGTCCTGTTCCGCCTGTGGTGCGAGGGCAAAAACGCGCGGATGCAACCGCGGCGCGGCGTCAACTCAAAGGCGAAGGTATGCGGCACGCTCGCCTCGATACATTTCCATATCTCGGGCGGCAAGACGTTCCGCCAGCCAGGACACGCGACGGCGCTGACACGGCGCGAACACGACGAGATTGCCGTGTTCGGTCACACCAGCACCCGCCTGGAGGAAGCCTTTATCGGGGCCGGCGGCTATGCCACCGAGGAGTGGCTGTTGCGGGAGGAAAGCCTGTCGGGCATGCGCATCGTGCGTCCGGCCGGCGCCGCCGGCGGTCGATATGCCCACACCCAGCTGATTGCGGTGCGCCCCGCCGACGCCAGAGAGTTCCTGGTAGGCGTGGTGCACTGGCTCAAGGTCGATGCGGATGAACGCCTGCACGCCGGGGTTCAGATCGTCCCCGGTGTGCCGAAGGCCGTGGCGGCACGTCCCACCGGTCTCAACATGCAATCGGAAAAGTTCGTCCCGGCGCTGTATTGCCCCGCGCTCCCGGCGCTGGACGCGCCCGCTTCGCTGATCGTGCCCCCCGGCTGGTACCGCCCCAAACGCGTGCTCGAAGTCCATATCGACGCGTCTGAATTGCTGCTGCTGACCGGAGTGATCGAGCGCGGCAGCGATTTCGAGCGCGTTGCGATCGAACCTGCGCGCTAGTTTCCAGGCCGCAATCGCGTTTTGCCCGGTCGACCAGCTGCACGCCGCCACAAACACGCTGGCCGCGGTATCATAGGCGCCCGCGCCTCGCGCCATGACACTGACATGAACAAACACACCCCCACCGAAATCAAGCTGCACCAGAAATCGCGCCAGATGGAAATCTCGTTCGCCGATGGCAAACGCTTCGACCTGTCCTACGAATTCCTGCGCGTGTACTCGCCCTCGGCCGAGGTGCGCGGCCACGGACCGGGACAGGAAGTGCTCCAAATCGGCAAGAAAAATATCGAAATTACGGACATCGAACCGGTTGGCAGTTATGCCGTCCAGCCGCGCTTTTCCGATGGGCACGACAGCGGACTCTATTCCTGGGACTATTTGTACGAACTCGGGCTTGAGCGTGACCAACTGTGGCAGCAGTACCTGCAGCGCATGCAGGCGGCCGGCGCAAGCCGGGAACCGGACACCACGCCGCTGGCACCAGTCAAGAGTGGCTGCCACTAAGCGAAACCTGCAATGACCGGCAAGACCCACTTTGGCTATCAGGAGGTAGAGGAGACCGCGAAAGCAGGCAAGGTCGCCGGCGTATTCGACTCGGTCGCACCCAAGTACGACCTGATGAACGACCTGATGTCGGCCGGGATGCACCGCGCCTGGAAGGCGTTCACCATCGCGATCGCCGGCGTCAGGGCGGGCGAGCGCGTGCTCGATGTCGCCTCGGGCAGCGGCGACCTGGCAATCGCGTTTGCGCGCCGCGTCGGCCCCGAAGGCGAGGTTTGGCTGACGGATATCAACCGAGCCATGCTCGCGCGCGGGCGCGACCGCCTACTCGACCAGGGTCGCACGCTGCCGCTAGCACAGTGCGATGCCGAGCGCCTGCCCTTTCCCGCGGATTACTTCGACTGCGTCAGCGTCGCGTTCGGACTGCGCAACATGACCCACAAGGACACGGCCCTGGCCGAGATGCGCCGCGTGCTCAAACCGGGCGGGCGGCTGCTGGTGCTCGAATTCTCCAAGGTGTGGGAGCCGCTCACGCGTGCCTACGACTGGTATTCGTTCAAGGTGCTCCCCTGGCTGGGGTCCAAGATCGCGGGGGATGCCGACAGCTACCGCTATCTGGCGGAATCCATACGCGTGCATCCCGACCAGGAGCAATTGAAGGCCCTGATGGAACAGGCGGGCCTGGAACGGGTCGAAATTTTCAACTTGAGCGCAGGCGTCGTAGCGCTGCATCGAGCTTACAAGTTTTGAGCGTATTGGCGCATAATGCTCAGTTCACGCGGTAAGGAGGAACAAATGAAACATCTGTTATCTATATCGATCGCGATATTCCTGGGCCTTGGTTTGATGGTCCAGGACACGGAAGCCGCGCGTCTGGGCGGCGGCAGGAGCATCGGGACCCAGCGCTCCAGCGTGGCCCCGAGCAAAAGCGCGCAGCAGACCCCGCCGTCGAGTGCGGCGCCGACGGCACCCGCCGCAGCGCCGGCTGCCGCGCCCCAACCCGCCGGAAACCGCTGGCTGGGCCCGATAGCTGGCCTTGCTGCCGGTCTCGGTCTGGGCTGGCTCCTCGGCCAGGGTGGAATGGGAGGCCTCGGAAGCATGCTGAGCAGCGTGTTAATAATGGCCCTGGTCGGCTTTGCCGTATTCTTCGTCTTCCGTCTGCTCACCCGGCCGAAGGCCACAGGCAATATGCAGTACGCCGGCATGGGCAACGAGCCCGCGGCTGCCCCGCTGCTCTCGCCGCCGGCCGGCCTCGGTGCCGCGCCAGCCTTCGGCGCGCATCCGCAGCCAAACATCCCCGCGGGATTCGACACTGCCGGCTTTCTCCGCCAGGCCAAGCTCAATTTCGTCAAGCTGCAGGCGGTGCACGACAGCGGCAAACTGAATGAGTTGCACGAATTCACCACCGACGCGATGTTCGAATCGATCAAGCAGGATCTGGCAGAACACGGCGCGAGCGGGCAGCAGACCGATGTGGTGACGTTGAACGCCGACTTGCTGGAAGCGCTCACCGAGGGCGACAGCCATTGGGCGAGCGTGCGTTTTTCCGGAATGATCCGCGAAAGCGCCGATGGCCAGCCCGAATCGTTTGAGGAAATCTGGAATCTGTCGAAACCGGTTTCCGGTGCCACCGGCTGGGTTCTGGCGGGGATACAGCAAGTACAGTAGCCAGGCTTTACCAGGGCCGGAGGACGCCGCGAGAATCCTCGCGGCGTCCCGGATCTCCCGCCCGCGGGCAGCGCGCAGACATATCGACTCCGAGGACGCCGTTCCGTGTTACCGCACCCCGGCATTTACGCATTCAATCACCTGCTCGGCGCTGAAACCTGGGCGCGCGACAAACTCAAACCTTACGCGGGACAGTGCGTCGAATTTCGCGCTGAGCCGCTGCCCGCCTTGCGCCTGCAGATCCTCGACACCGGTCTGCTCGGCAACGCCGTGCAAGACGCCGCGCCGAATCTGGTCGTCACCATCGGTCCGGGCGCACTGCCGGCGCTGGTGCAGGGCGAGGAAGCATTGATGCGCAATATCGGCATAGAGGGCAACGCCGATCTGGCCGGGACAGTGCAATACCTGTTCCGCCACCTGCGCTGGGACTTCGAGGAAGACCTGTCACGGGTATTCGGCGACGCGCTCGCCCATCGCATGGTGGAAGAGGGCGGTCGTTTCGCCGCATGGAACCGCGAGGCGGCCGGGAAGCTGGCGCAGAATCTGGCCGAATACTGGACCGAGGAACAGCCCATGCTCGCCCGTCCGACCGAGGTGCGCCGGTTCCTGGCCGATGTGAGCCAATTGCGCGACCGTCTGGCGCAGCTGGAGAAGCGCGTCGGGACGCTGACAAAATCAACTTGAAAAATATCCGCTTTTCAGTCTCGGCCGGGTAATCGATTGCTGCGCCTTCTGCGCCTCGCCCGGATCATCAGCGTCGGCATCCGCTTCGGCCTGGATGAGTTCGTGCTCGCTCACGCGCGCACGCGCTTCCTGCTGGTGGCGGTGCAGCGCGTCCTGTTCTGGCGCAGGCTTTCCGAGCCGCGCGCGGTGCGGCTGCGCCTCGCGCTGGAGGCCCTCGGGCCGCTATTCGTCAAATTCGGCCAGGTGCTGTCCACCCGGCGCGATCTGCTGCCACCGGACATCGCCGACGAGCTGGCGCGGCTGCAGGATCAGGTGCCGCCGTTTGCGACCGAACTCGCCCACGCCCAGCTTGAACGCTCGTTCGGCCGGCCGGTGGCCGAGGTGTTCCAGCAGTTCGAGCCGTTGCCGGTGGCGAGCGCCTCCATCGCGCAGGTGCATTTCGCCGTGCTGCCCGGCGGGCGCGAATGCGCAGTCAAGATCCTGCGTCCCAACATGCAGCAGGCGATCGAAAAAGACGTGGCCCTGCTCGACAGCGCAGCCAGCCTGATCGAGGCGCTGTGGGTCGACGGCCGGCGCCTGAAACCGCGCGAGGTGGTGGCGGAATTCGCCAAACACCTCAACGACGAGCTCGATCTGATGCGCGAAGCGGCGAATGCGAGCCAGCTGCGGCGCAATTTCGCCGGGTCCCCGCTGCTGATGATTCCGGAAATCTACTGGGACTACTGCTCATCCTCGGTGATGGTGATGCAGCGCATCAGCGGCATTCCCATCAGCCGCGTGGACGAACTGCGCGCAGCCGGCGTCGACATCCCGCGTCTCGGCCGCGCCGGGGTGGAGATCTTCTTCACCCAGGTGTTCCGCGACGGCTTTTTCCATGCCGACATGCATCCGGGAAACATCTTTGTCTCCACCGACGCAGAAATCCGGGGCAAATACGTCGCCGTCGATTTCGGCATCATGGGCACGCTCACCGACATCGACAAGAACTACCTGGCACAGAATTTCCTCGCATTCTTTCAGCGCGATTACAAGCGCGTGGCGCAAGCGCACATCGAAGCGGGCTGGGTCCCGGCCGACACCCGCGTGGACGAGTTCGAGAACGCCATCCGCGCCGTATGCGAACCGGTGTTCGACCGGCCGCTGAAGGACATTTCCTTCGGCCGAGTGCTGTTGCGCCTGTTCCAGACCTCACGCCGCTTCAATGTCGAGATTCAGCCGCAGCTGGTGATGCTGCAGAAAACCCTGCTCAACATCGAGGGCCTCGGGCGGCAGCTCGACCCCGAGCTCGACCTGTGGACGACCGCCAAACCTTATCTGGAGCGCTGGATGAGCGAACAGCTGGGCTGGCGCGGTCTGGTGCGCAACCTGCTGACCGAAGCACCGCGCTGGGCAAACATGCTGCCGCAGTTGCCGCGCCTCGCGCACCGTGCCCTCTCCGCCGATCACGCGGCCGGCATTGAGCGGGCGCTGGAGCGGCTGGCCGCCGTGCAGAGGCAGCGCAATCGAAGCACCGTGATGCTCGGCCTGCTGCTCGCTGCCTTGCTCGCCTGGCAGATCTACCTCACGCTCTAAGTGCTTGCGCGCTTCGTCTCGCGCGGGGCTGCAGCATGAATTGGCGCGGTTTCAGTGGTAACCGTGCTGCCCAGGCAGGGGCTTGCGATGTGCCAACGAGGCTTCGATCGACTGGCCGTGGTTGCGGATGATGGGCGGCGCCAGCGTTCCCAGCACCATGCCGATCATCGACGCGAAGAAACCCGCCAGGTTCGGCGGAACCATGGCCTGGGCGGCCACGTTGTTGGCCACCAGCCAGGTGCCGATGCCAAGCACGATGGAAAGCAACGCCCCTTGCGTATTAGCGCGCTTCCAGAAGGCGCCCGCCGCCAGCGGTACGAAGGCGCCAGTCAGCGTCACGTTGTAGGCGTTTTGCACCATCTCGTACATCGTGCTGGCGCTGTTCACGGCGAACACCAAGGCCGCAGCGGTGAAGGTCACCAGGATGATGCGCAGGGTCAGCAGCATTTGACGGTCGCCCATGTGGTGCACGAATGGGCGCAGGACGTTCTCGGTGAACAGCGCCGTCGGTGCCAGCAAGGCGCCGCTGGCGGTGGACAGAATGGCCGACAGCAGTGCGCCGAAGAACATTACCTGCGCCCACAACGGCATCTTGCCCAGCACCAGATCCGGCAGGATTCGCTGGATGACGCGGGCATCGTTGTCGGCGAACAATCCGCCAAGCGACGGGTCGGCCACCAGCGCCGCGTAGGCGATAAAGATCGGCACGAACGCGAAGCAGAAGTAGACCAGCCCCCCGATGATGGTGCCGCGCACCGCCGTCTTCTCGTTCTTGGCGCTGGTCATGCGTTGGAACACATCCTGCTGCGGAATCGAGCCGAAGGCAAAGGCAAAGAAGGCGCCGGCCATCGTCCACCACGCGGCGGCGTCCATGTCGGCCGGGAACATGACCAGCTTGCCGTCGGCCGCGGCCTGGCGCACGACTTTCCCGACGCCCCCGGCCATGTCTCCTACCAGCAGCGCCACCAGGGTCAGGCCGATCAAGATGACCACCGTCTGGAGCAGGTCGGTGAAGGCCACCGACCACATGCCGCCGAAGATCGTGTAGACGACGACCACGCCGGCGCCGAGGATGATGGCCTGGTTCAGCTCCAACGCGCCGCCCGATAGCGAGAAGATCACCAGGCCAAGCGCAGTCAGTTGCGCCGAGGTCCAGCCCAAATAACTCAGCGTGATCGATAGGCTGGTCAACACCTCCACCGGCTTGCCATAGCGTTGCCTGTAGAAATCGCCGATGGTCAGCAGATTCATGCGGTAGAACAGCCTGGCGAAAAGCAGCGCGGCCAGCACCAGGCACACCGAAGCGCCGAAGGGGTCGCCCGGGATGCCGTGCAAGCCGTCCTTGGCAAAAGTGGCGGACACCGACAGCACCGTCTCGGCGCCGAACCAGGTCGCGAAGACGGTGGCGACGTTCATGTACAGCGGCAAGCTGCGACCGGCGATCAGGTAGTCAGTCGAGTTCTCGACGAGACGCGAGGCGATCAGGCCGATGGCGATGGTCAGCGCCAGGTACAGGGAGACGAAAGTGATCAGCATGGTTCCATTTTAGATTCATCCGGCTCTTCTGCGGGTCACCGAGGCCGGGTGGGTTGCAAAGCGTTTAAGCCAAAGCGTGTCTCCGACGGCCAAGTGGTCCAATGTCGCAAGTATGGAAACGAAGAATGCCTTCCTATTTGCCGAAAGCTCTCCGTCAGGCAAACTCCTCGCGGCCTCATACACCTTGGCGTTCATCCACTCGTTGTAGGATGCCGGAAGACAGATATGGCTAGCACAGCTCACTGGTCTCCTCCCGAGGCACGACGTGCTGTTCTGCAGCGGGCCGCCGCTGTGGCAAGCAATGGCACGGCGCCTCCAGCCCGTCCGCAGCAGCTACAAGTTAGATTTCTGTTCACCTTCAATTCGCCGAAGGAATGGTTGCAGCAGCCGTCTGCCGTGAATAACCGCAGCAACCAGAATGTGCTGCGTTTCGATGCGATAGATTATGCGATAGCTGTAGACGAAACGCTCCCGAATCGACGGTTTTCCGATCTCAGGGACGATTCGACCAATTTCCGGAAAATCGGGAATCGTGTCTGCTGTTTCAACTATCTTTGAGGCGACCGCCTTGGCATACCATGGCGAATCGCGTTCAATATGTGACGCGATCGACTCGATGTCTTCAATCGCTTCCGGCGACCAACCTAGGCGGAGAGCCATTTGCCAAGGCGTGTCTTGGCGTCCTCATGGGAAACAACGCCTTCCGTAGCGGCACGCTCCAGCCCACGATTGACCTTTTCGAGGACGTACAAGTGGTACTGAATGTCCTCGAAGCTACTGCTCTCCGGCAACGCCTCAAGCATCGCCGCAACTTCCGCTTTTGGGGTGGTCATTCAGCCTCCAAATAATTTATCAATGATACCACCGGCTCGATCTTCAGAAATATAACGTTCCGCTACCCTTCGCGTCGTAGTCGAGCACGACCCCGTCCGATATCTCCCGACTTTCCACACTCGGTTGTTCCGAAAGGTCGATATACAGGGAATCCGTCGCGGCGTAATAATTCAGCTTCATGGCTTGAACCTGCGGTCCGGGAAAGTATTATGGATAGCCACCTTATCCTCTAACGTAACGACTCGCAAATGTCGCCCGGCGAGTTTCCTCGGAAAAGACTTGACGTAATGTCGTCTATAAACGACAATGAATCATGAATACCGTTCTCGCGGTCTTTCATTACCAGACTGGCGACAAGCGCATTCCGTATCGGGAGTGGCTAGATACCGTCAGGGACTCGGTCGCGTTTGCGGCAGTCCAGTTGCGGGTCGATCGGTTGGAGCGGGGATTATTCGGGGATTGCGAACCGGTAGGTGACGGCGTGTGGGAATTACGCATCGATACAGGGGCGGGATACCGGGTGTACTACGGACGCTCCGGGAAGCAAGCGGTGCTGCTGTTATGCGGCGGCGACAAACGAACGCAGAAGGCAGACATAAAGCGGGCCAAGGAGTATTGGAAAGACCATGAAGAAAGAAAGCGTGCCAGCGGCCGTACCCGCTAAAGACTACCTGTTGCATCGGCTCCAAGATCCGGCGACTGCCGCGGCCTATCTTAACGCGGCGGTTGCGGAAGACGATCCGGGAGCGTTTCTTCAGGCCTTGCGCAACGTCACCGATGCGCGCGGCGGGGTGGCGAGGATCGCCGATCTTACCGGGTTGAACCGACAGCAGCTCTATCGCACGCTTTCGGAAAATGGAAATCCGGAACTGCGGAGCCTCAGCAAGATACTCGGGGTGTCGGGTTTGCGCTTGGCTGTTGTCGCCAAGAGCACGCGTACGGCGGCTATGCCGAAGAGCAGGAAGTCTGCGCAAAAACGCGTTCGGCTCGCGCCGGGCGGAAAGCTGGCAAAAGCCGCATAGCGTTCAATCGACCACGAATAGCCTGGCACCCGTCGGTGTGAACGACCGATGGGCCTCGGCGTTGTCGGAGACCTGGTAACTCATGCCAGGCTTCAACACGAACTTCCTTCCATCCTTTAGCTCGGTATGCAACTCGCCTTCGAGGCAGAGCAGGATATGGCCCTTCGAGCACCAGTGGTCGGCGAGATAGCCGGGCGTGTACTCGACCATGCGGACGCGGATACCACCGAACTGGCGGGTGCGCCAATGGGCGACGCCTCGTTCGCCTTTGTGTTCGGTTCGTTCAAGCTCGGACCAATCGGTCGTTGCGAAAGGGATTTCCGTCATTTCCATGAGTGAATGTCCGAAATGTTCAGGACCGCAATCCTCGAGTCGGAAGCAGGCGGCGCTACATCTTGTTCAGATTGTCAGCAGCCCGCGCCGCGGCGCAGCCGTGCCGAAGGTGTCGGCGCTGATCGGTGCGCCGGCAGCTTTGAGCGCCTCGCGATGATTCGCAATGGGCGTCCGAAGCAGCAGTTCTTCGAACGGCCGCAGTCTGGCGAAACCCGGGTGGTCAAGCACGCGCGAGACGAAGGCGGCGGTCTTCGGCCAGCGCGCGGCGTCGATCGAGTAGCGTGCGAAGGCCGCATTGCGGAAGAACGCGGCGAGGGCGATGTCGGCCGCGCAGATCGCGCCGAACAGAAACCCCTCCGGCGGCAGCTCGCCCTCGAGGTAGTCGAGCACCTGCGGAATCTCCTCCTCGCGCGCCTTCTTCAACACCTGCTCGTCCGGGGTTTCGCCCCAGACGAAGCGCCGGATCACGAGCTGATTGAACAGATGCCAGATGAACACCTCGCCCATGCGCGTGTCGGCGAATTCTTCCAGCCAGCGTGCGCGCGCGCGAAGCTTGGGCCCCCGCGGAAACAGGGCTGGTTCGGGATAGCGCTCGTCGAGGTATTCGCAGATCACCGAGGAATCGGCCAGCGTGATCGCATCGTCCATGAGAACCGGGATGCGGCGCACCGGGCTGATGTGGGCGAACTCGTCGTTGCCGTAGAACGGCACGATCGGGTCGATCTCGTACGGCACTCCTTTGATCTCCAGACACACCAGGACCTTGCGCACATAGGGCGAAAGGTAGGAACCGATGATGGTTGTGACTGCCGGCATGCTTCCTCCGTTCAAGTCCGCCGGAGGCCTGGATTGGGCCTGAGAAAACCGTACTTTCAGCGACGGCCAGTTTACGCGCTGCGCCCATGCCTGGCAAAGGCCCGATGGCCGCGCGTCTCCGATTGTACCGCGCACGGCAGGCACCGCACGCGGGAAACTCACCTGGGAGCCAGGACTGGCGCGGCTTTCCGGGCGACGGGAAGTCTCATCTGCCGTCCAGCGGAAGCGGCTGGATGCGCGTTGATAGCCGTCAGAAACCGGAACCGGGCTGCTTCAGGAACTCGATTTCTTCGTCCGTGGACTGCCTGCCTAAGATAGCATTCCGGTGCGGATAACGGCCGAAGCGCTCGATGATGCGCTTGTGCCTGATCTCGAAATCGAGATTGTTCTGGATGCCGTTGTTGCGGTAAAGGTGCAGCGCCAGCTCGTGTATTTTCAGCGATTCGCTGTGCATGAATGGCAGGTAGAGGAAGCTGCGCTCTGTCAGGCTCAGTGCTTCATCCGCCCTGGCGGAAATGGCTTCCTGCGCCAGGGCCAGGGCCAATGCGTCGCTGGCGAACGCGAGGGGCGAGTCTCTGAACATATTTCTCGAGAACTGGTCCAGCACGATGATTTCCGCCAATCTGCCCCTGGCCTCCGTCCGCCACTCGAACAGCTCGCAGCGCGTCGCCTGGCCATGAATCGCCGTGAATCTCACGCGTACCAGCTGGTCGAAATCATCGTCCTTCGCCCACCATTTCGATGGG
>Ga0315281_10004376_pt1 | contig 20502 bp, 18 predicted proteins | sample YL17G07_0_MG_FD_204540 | JGI IMG/M metagenome (GOLD analysis project Ga0315281, IMG submission 204540) | Sediment microbial communities from Yellowstone Lake, YNP, Wyoming, USA - YL17G07_0 | ecosystem: Environmental > Aquatic > Freshwater > Lake > Sediment | place: USA: Wyoming | collected...
ATGTTCTTCGTCGGCGAGTATCTTGGCATTACGCTTGTTTCGGCCATGATCGCGACGCTTTTCTTCGGCGGCTGGCTCGGGCCGCTGCTGCCGCCGCCGCTCTGGCTGGCGATCAAGACGTTCGTTTTCATCGCCTTCTTCATCTTGTTGCGCGCGACGTTGCCGCGTCTGCGCTACGACCAGCTCATGTCGTATGGATGGAAGGCGCTGCTGCCGCTGGCGTTGCTTAACCTCCTCGTCACGGGAGCGATTCGGTTGGGGACGGGCTAGAGGACGGACTGATGCTGGGCATACTGAAAGGGCTCTGGATCGTCTTCCTGCACGCGTTCAGGAAACGCGTCACGGTGCAGTATCCAGAGCAGAAGCCTTACCTGGCGCCACGCTGGCGGGGACGCATCATCCTGTCGCGTAACAGCGACGGTCAGGAGCGCTGTGTGGCCTGTTACCTGTGCGCCGTCGCCTGCCCTGTCGACTGCATCGCTCTGCAGGCAACGGAGGACGAGACAGGCCGTCGCTATCCGGAGTGGTTTCGCATCAACTTTTCACGTTGCATATTCTGCGGCTTCTGTGAGGAGGCCTGCCCGACCTACGCGATACAGCTCACACCGGATTTCGAGATGGGCGAATACAAGCGTGAGAACCTGGTCTACGAGAAGGAGGACCTCCTGATTGCGGGGCCGGGGAAATACCCGGACTACGATTTCTACCGTGTCGCCGGACTGGCGATCGGTGGCAAAGACAAAGGAGAGGCGGAAAACGAGGCGGCGCCGGGGGACGTGCGCACCCTGCTGCCCTGAGCCGTCGTCATTATGAACACAGTCTTCTACATATCATCGGTTGTGGGGGTGATCGCCACTGTGGCGGCCATCACGGGGTTCAACGCCGTGCACTCGCTCCTGTACCTGATCGTGTCGTTGCTGGCCGTGGCGCTTATCTTCTTCACTCTCGGCGCACCGGTTATCGCCGCGCTCGAGGTCATCATCTATGCCGGCGCAATCATAGTGCTGTTTCTGATCGTCGTCATGATCTTCAACCCGGGGATCGAAGCGGTGCAACGCGAGAAAGGCTGGCTTGGCCGTGGCATGTGGCTGGGGCCGGCCTTCCTGGCGGCCGTTCTGGTGGCGGAGATGGTGTACATCCTCTTCCGGAACGTGAGCGTGGGCCACCCGGCCGGCGCCGGCCCGATAGAGCCGGCGGCGCTGGGCGCTGCTCTTTTCGGACCCTACCTGCTGACGGTTGAGCTGGCCTCTCTGGTGTTGTTGGCGGGCCTCATCGGCGCCTACCACCTCGGGCGACGCCACGACACGGAGGAGACGCGACAGGAGCAGCATCGCGAACAGGAAACGGAGACAGAAGAGCAGCGGGAGCTCACCGACATGGGCCTGCCCCGGTAGCTATCAAGAGGAGTGACAAATGGCGTCGGTACCGATGGAACAGGGACTGCTCCTAGCGGCGGTGCTCTTCACTCTGGGACTCGTTGGCGTGCTGGTGCGGCGCAACATGGTGTTCGTGCTCCTATCGCTGGAGGTGATGCTTAACGCTGCGGGGCTGGCATTCGTCGTCGCCGGTTACCGCTGGGGGCAGCCCGACGGTCAGATCCTGTTCATCTTCGTCCTGACAATGGCTGCGGCGGAGGTATCTGTCGGCCTCGCGCTGCTGCTTCAGCTTCACCGAACCTTCAAGACAGTCGATATCGACGCAGCCAGCAGAATGCGAGGTTGACTTGCTGCATCTCCTCTTCCTCGTCCCGCTCATCCCCTTCCTCGGCTTCGCTGCGCTGGTCGCGCTGGGGCGGTGGCTGAGCAAGGGGCAGGTCGCGCTGATCGGCGTTGGGTCGATAGGCGTATCGGCGCTGGCAGCGATGCTGGTCGGGTTCTCATTTGTCATCGCCCCACCCGAGGGCGACTCCTTCTCCCAATCGATCTGGACGTGGATCAAGGTGGATGGCTTCACCCCGGGCATCGCCTTCTACCTGGATTCTCTCTCCGTGATCATGATCCTGGTCGTCACGGTTGTGGGCTTTCTCATTCACCTGTACTCGGCGGACTACATGCTGGAGGACGAGGCCGGCTACGCGCGGTTCTTCTCCTATATGAACCTGTTCGTCGGCTCCATGCTGATACTCGTGCTGGCCGACAACCTTCTGCTGCTCTACCTGGGGTGGGAGGGTGTCGGCCTTTGCAGCTACCTGCTGATCGGCTTCTGGTACCAGGACCCGGCGAACGGACGGGCGGCGCGCAAGGCGTTTATCGTCACGCGCGTCGGGGACACGGCGATGCTCATCGGTCTGCTGCTGTTGTTCACGAAGCTGGGGACACTGCAGATACAGCCACTGATGGAGGCCGCTTCGACGCACTGGGTCGCCGGCTCCAGCATCACAATCGCCGCGGCGGGCCTGCTCATGGGCGGCGCGCTGGGCAAGTCGGCGCAGTTGCCGCTGCAGACGTGGCTACCGGACGCGATGGCCGGCCCTACGCCGACGAGCGCCCTCATCCATGCCGCGACGATGGTCACGGCAGGCGTCTACTTGATTGCGCGCACGAACGTGCTGTTCACCCTCGCGCCTGTCATCCATACCACCGTCGCTGCCATTGGGGCGGGCACGCTGATACTGGCCGGCTTCAGCGCGCTCACGCAGCGCGACATCAAGCGAGTGCTCGCCTACTCGACGATAAGCCAGATTGGGTATATGTTCCTGGCGGTCGGCGTGGGTGCATGGTCGGCGGCGATGTTCCATTTCATGACTCACGCCTTCTTCAAGGCGCTCCTCTTCATGGGCGCCGGCGTCATCATCCTCGGCTTGCACCATGAGCAGGACATGTTCAAGATGGGCGGCCTCCGAAAGCAGGCGCCGCTTGTCTTCTGGACGTTCCTCGCCGGGTCACTCTCGCTCGTTGCTCTGCCACTGGTCACGGCCGGCTTCTACAGCAAAGATGCGATTCTGGCCGGCGCCTGGGCGTCCGACGCCGGCGGCAAGTGGCTCTGGGCAGCCGGCATCGGCGGCGCGGTCCTCACTTCGCTCTACACGTTGCGGATGATTTTCCTCGTTTTCTTCGGCGAAGTGCGGACACCGTTCCACCTTAAAGTGGGGCCGCGCCTGTGGCTGCCGCTCGTCGTGCTCGCTTTCCTGTCGATCGTCGCCGGATACCTCGACCTGCCGGAGACGATGGGCAACCGGCTATGGTTCTCCGACTTCATGCACACCTCGCTGCCGGAGACCAAAGAGCTCGCCACAAGCACCGTGCTCAACCTCCAGATTGTTGCCTCGGTCGCCTCGATTGGCGGGATACTGGCCGCTTACTACGTCTTCTTGCGTGAGCCGGGGCTCGTGCGGCGACTTGTGATGACGCCGGTCGGCGCGGCGCTGCACCGCTTCTGGTTCGTCGGCTGGGGGTTCGATTGGGCGTATGACAACCTGATCGTCGGCACCTATGTGTGGCTGGCGCGGGTCAACCGCGCAGACGCCTTCGACCAGCCGATTCGGGCGATCGCGCTGATTAACCAGGCGGGCCACTTCGTGCTCAGCACGACGCAGACAGGGCAGCTCCGGTGGTATGCCACGAGCGTGGCGTTCGGCGCGATTGTCGCCGTGGGAATCGTGGTGTTTGTGACATGATACTGACGTGGCTCATCGTGGAGATCTTCGCGGGCGGCATCCTGGCCTGGATTTCGGGGCGCTGGAGCCGGCTCTGGCCGCGCATCATATCGCTGGTGACGCTATCGGTTCACATGGTCGTCATGATCGTGCTCTGGGTGCACTACTTTGGGCCAATGAGCCCCGCCCCACATAGCGCCTTCGTCATCGAGACGTCGCATTCATGGATCCCGCAGCTCGGCATCAGCTACCACCTGGCGATGGACGGGTTGAGCATGCTGCTCATCTTGCTGACGAACTTCCTCGGCATCATGGCGGTGGCCTGCTCCTGGAACGCGATCCAGGAGCGCGTCGGCTTCTTCCACTTCAACCTGCTCTGGATCGTCGCGTCGATTATGGGCGTCTTCCTGGCGATCGACCTCTTCCTGTTCTACTTCTTCTGGGAGCTGATGCTGGTGCCGCTATACTTCCTGATCGGCTTCTGGGGTTACGAGAACCGCACCTACGCCTCGATCAAGTTCTTCATCTTCACCCAGGCCGGCGGACTGCTGATGCTCGTCGCCATCCTGGGGCTGTTCTTCGTCCACGGCAACGCGACCGGCGTCTACACCTTCAACTACAACGAGCTGCTGGGGACGCCGATGTCGGAGTCGACCGCGCGCTGGCTGATGCTGGGGTTCTTCGCGGCGTTCGCGGTGAAGCTGCCCGTGGTGCCGCTGCATACTTGGCTGCCCGACGCCCATACGCAGGCGCCGACGGCCGGCAGCGTCGACCTGGCCGGACTCGTGCTGAAGGTCGGCGCCTATGGGATGATCCGCTTCCTTGTGCCGCTCTTCCCGGAGGCCGCGCTGGACTTCTCGAGCGTGGCGATGGGCCTCGCGGTCGTGGGCATCCTCTACGGGGCGGTGCTCGCCTTCGCCCAGACCGACATCAAGCGTCTCGTTGCCTACACCAGCATCAGCCACATGGGCTTCGTCCTGCTGGGCATCTTCGCCTGGAACGAGCTGGCCCTCGAGGGCGCCGTCATGATCATGCTGGCGCATGCGATGACCACCGGCGCCCTGTTCATCCTCGTCGGCGACCTGCACGGGAGGATACACACGCGCGACATGGGCCGGATGGGCGGCCTCTGGCAGACGGCTCCCCGCATGGGCGGTGTGGCGCTCTTCTTCGCCGTGGCGTCGCTCGGCCTGCCCGGCCTGGGCAACTTCGTCGGCGAGTTCCTCGTCGTTCTCGGCACCTATCAGTCGAACACGACGATGGCGGTCGTGGCGACGCTGGGCCTCATCGTATCCGTCGTCTACTCGCTGTGGATGATCCAGGTGGCGTTCCATGGGCCAAACCAGCACGCCTGGAAGCTTCCCGACCTCAACCTGCGCGAAGGCGCGATCATGGCGACGATGGCCGCCATCATTCTGTGGTTCGGGCTCTACCCCCAGAGCATTCTCGCCACCGCCAGGCAGTCGATAACCAACCTGCAGCAGATCGTCGCCACGACGCGGCCCGAGGAGAAGACGCAGGCGCCCGTCGACGCCCCCAACGTCGTGCTGCCCGACGAATGGGAGGCGCCATGACGCGCACCGGTTGGATTGACATTCTACCGCTGATTGTGCTCGCGGCGACGCCGGTGGCCGTGATGCTCGCCATTGCCGTGCGCCGCAACTACTTCGTGTCGACAGCGATCACTTTCGGCGGGCTCGTGGCCGCGTTCGTCATGCTGCCCGTCGTCAGCGCGCAGAGTGACCGGCAGGCGACGGCGCTCCTTCTCATGGACAACTTCGCGCTCTTCTATATGGGACTGCTCTTCGCGGCGGGTCTCACGCTTGTCCTTCTTTCCTACCGGTATCTGAAGGCCCATCCCGGTAATCACGAGGAATACTGGATATTGCTCCTCCTGGCGACGCTCGGGTCGGCGGTGCTTGTGGCCAGCGTCCACTTCGCCTCCTTCTTCCTGGGACTGGAGATACTCAGCATCTCTCTTTACACGCTCATCGGTTATAACCGCATGAGCGCCATCGGGGTTGAAGCGGCGATCAAGTACCTGGTGCTGGCCGCAGCATCGACCGCCTTCCTCTTGTTCGGCATGGCTCTTGTCTACGGAGAAATCGGCTCAATGGAGTTCGCCCAGATTGCCTCTGCGCGCGGCGCTCTCGACGACGGGCAACGCGTCTTCTTCCTGAGCGGGCTGGGGCTGATGACGGTCGGTATCGGCTACAAGCTGGCGGTGGTGCCTTTCCACATGTGGGCGCCCGACGTCTACCAGGGCGCGCCGGCACCGGTGACCACCCTCATCGCCACCATCTCGAAGGGAGGCATGTTCGCCCTGCTGCTGCGCTTCTTCACCCAGATCGATTTCCGCGCCGACGACTCGTTGTTCTGGGTGTTTTCGGTCGTGGCTATCGCGTCGATGGTGGGAGGAAACCTGCTTGCTCTGTTGCAGGACAACATCAAGCGCATCCTGGCTTATTCATCGATAGCGCACTTCGGTTACCTGCTGGTCGCGTTCCTGGCGGCCGGAGACCTGGCAGTGACCGCCGTGACCTTCTATCTGATCGTGTATTTCGTTGCGACTACCGGCGCCTTCGGCGTTATCACCGTGCTCTCCGGTCCCGACCGCGATGCGGACCACATCGACGACTATCGCGGCTTGTTCTGGAGCCGGCCATTGCTGGCCAGCGTCCTGACGGGCATGCTGCTTTCGCTTGCCGGCATTCCGTTGACCGGCGGGTTCATCGGCAAGTTCTACCTGGTTGCGGCGGGGGCGCAGACTTCGTTGTGGGCGCTCATCATCATCCTCGTCGCGACGAGCGTGATAGCTCTTTTCTACTACCTCCGGATCATCGTCGCCATGTACCTTCATCCCTCCGAAGAGAGGCGCGACGTCTCGGTTCCGGGCGTTGCTTCGCCGACCGAGGGCTTCGTGCTTCTGACCGCAAGCGTCCTGGCTGTGTGGCTGGGCATCTACCCGGCGGCTCTCCTTCACATCATTCCAGCCGCGATCCGCTAAGCGCTTCGACGCTGCGTCATTCCTGTTCACAAACGATCACGCTCCTGGCCCGACCAAACGACCTGCTTGACAAGAGGTCATGGGGTCTGGTAGCCTTGCGGGCGATCTAGGCTCGGGCAGGCTTCCGGGTGGAGAAGCCAAACGGTGATTTGGCCAAGTAGGAGGCGAGGAGCATTAGAGGCACGCTCAGCCCGCGCACTCCTAAGCCGGGGGATCGGCTGGAGACGCGAAATCCACCGAGACTAGAGTCTCCCACCGCTGCCGGATTCCGCAGGAAGTGCAGGCCCCTCCTGCATCTTTTCATCTTGGCTCTCGCCTCCCTTTCCGTACTCTCTGCCGCCGCCCACTTCGGCGGACGTGTCCCTCTCAAAACGGGGGCTGCCCCGTCTCCCACGGACCGGCCATCCATCTCTGTCCTGGCGACCGCTGCGGCCGGGCAAGACGATGCTCTTCGTCCCTCGTTGCTGCCGCTGACCGTCGCTATCGGCGAATCGAGGGAGACTGCCGCACCTGCCATGCAGGTGCCCGCGACTCCGATCCCTCTCTCACTATCTGCGATGTCCGTCGACAGCGCGATGGCCGCCACAGACGCCGCCCCGTCGACGCCTGAGCCGGCGCCGATCGCTCCACCAACCGTCTTCGTCATCTACACCGTACAGGACGGTGATACGGTCGACGGTCTGGCGGCCAAATACGGCATCTCTTCCTCATCCATCGTGTGGAGCAACCCGACCCTGGAGAGCGCCGACTCCCTCGTGCCCGGCCAGTACCTTCGCGTCCCGATGAGCGACGGCATCATCTATGACGTCAGGGCGAGCGACACCCTGAGCGACATTGCCGATCGATTCCAGGTTGACGTTCAGACGATCATCGACTTCCCCGGCAACAACCTCGCAAACGCCGACAGTATTGCCGAGAACCAGACAATCTTCATACCCGGCGGCGCCATGCCGGCCCCCGTCGCGCTGCCGACGGCGACACCGGAGCCCGTAGTCGCGCCGCCGCCGACACCAGCACCGATCGCGACGCCACCGGCCGGCGATTCCTCGGGCACCGCGGCACAGGCGGTAGAGCTCGCCCGCTCCCGCATCGGCGCACCGTACGTCTCGGGCGCTGCCGGTCCCGATGCCTTCGACTGCAGCGGTCTCGTATTCTGGATCTACTCGCAGCTCGGCCTGGACATCCCGCGCGCTGCCCCCGACCAATTCGCGTGGTCGACCCCCGTCGACCGGTCGGACCTGCAGCCGGGCGACCTCGTGTTCTTCACGAATACGTACCCGTCATCGCAATGGATCACACACGTCGGAATCTACGTCGGCGGCGGGATGGTTGTGATGGCCGTGGACAACGGCGACATCGTGCGTGAGGTGTCTCTCGCCGAAGCCTACTGGAGCGACCACTTCGCTGCTGCCGGTCGGGCCCACTGACTTGAGTCGGGGTCCGGCGCTGTAACGAATTCTGTCACTCCCCGTCGGTCTCTCTTGGTCGCGCGCCTTCTTCCAGCTTCCTGTTTGACGGCACGAAGATTCCCACAGAGGCGAACAGGTTCGGGAATGCTCTGGCTCTCCTGTCAGCTTCGATAAACACGCTCAACCGAGGAGACACTGTGGAAGAGCATCGGGCTGGAAGACATGGGACGGTGCAACTGCGGATTGTACGGTGCGGGGTCGAGTATTCGCAGTATCAGGCACGCGACCCCCAACTTCATCGGGTAACTGGCCCTGGATCTCCCAATCCGCAAGATGGCTTCTGCCCGCCCTCTGAAGTTCAAGCGGCGGGACATCCAGGACCGGGCGCGATGACATCTTCCGTCCACAGGACAAACGGAGAGAGCAGCATCCTGCTGCTTCTGAAACAAAACCACACTGTGTCCCCTTGACGTATCCAACGAATGTTGCGGTATCATCCGGGTGATTAGATGTTGTGAACATCGCAGGCAGGCGATAACGGAAAGAGGGTACTCGTGCAGAACGGATTGTACTTCTTCATGTGGCTGGGAGCGGGGCTTCTGGCTGCGCTGGCGACGGGCGTAGCAATAGCGGTCCTGGCCGACCTGAAAGAGAAACGCAGCGAGCGTTAATCGATCCCCGGCGTTCCACCCACCCATCCCTGGACGCCCCCCAACGGCCCTTCTCGGGACCATCTCCATTCCACCTCTTCAGCTAACCCCTCATCGGGTGCAGGATGTTCAGGCTAGCAGCCTCCTGCCTGAACGGGCGTCTACTGCCTGGCCAGGGTATTGCCTTGAAATCAGTACTGGAATATCCTCCCCCTGGTGACGATTTTCACATCGATACTTCAATGGCACGTCGTGGTGACACTTTTCACAATGTTACTTGGAGCCGCGAAACAGGCAAGCCTTCCTTCCAGAGCGCGGGCATTCGTCATCCGGCCCGGCCACCGAAGTAGCCTCTCCGTTTCTCTTATTCCAATTTCTCCCAACGGCCCAACAAAGAAAGCCGGGACGGCGGGCTATTGTCGCCGGAAACCGGCGTTCGTCAGAAGGTTGCCCTTGTCGCGTTGTCCTTCAGGAGGCTGATCCATGGAAAAACTGACCCGAAGGCACTTTCTCAAGCTGTCAGCCGCTGGTGTGGGTGGCAGTAGTCTTCTCATGACGGCGGGTCTGGGCCCCGCCGAGGGAATCGGCGGCCTGCAACTCCACAAGAAAATCGGTGAGAGCTACACAATTTGCCCCTACTGCTCCGTCGGATGCGGCCTTGTCATCGCGACAGACGAAACCGGGCACGTGACCAACGCGGAAGGAGACCCCGATAACCCCGTCAACCGCGGCCGCCTTTGCCCCAAGGCCATCGCCGTGCGACAACTATCAACCAGCCCCCTGCGCCTGCACGCCGTGAAGTATCGCGCTCCCAACTCCGATCGATGGGAGGAGAAGACGTGGGACTGGGCCGTCAGCGAGATAACCAGCCGGATAAAGAAGACGCGCGACGCAACCTGGGTGGCAACGGCTACGGTCGACGGGAAGGCGGTCCCCGCCAATCGGACGGAGGGGATAGCCTGGCTCGGCGGCGCCGCCAATAACAACGAGGAATGTTATCTGTCGGTGAAGCTGGCAAGGGCTCTGGGGGTAGTCTACCTCGAACACCAGGCCCGCATATGACATTCGCCCTCGGTGGCCGGTATCGGCCCCACTGGCGGACGCGGCGCGATGACCAACGACTGGGTCGACACGAAGAACTCCGACCGAATCCTGGTCATCGGCGCCAACCCGGCGGAGAATCACCCCATTTCGATGGGCTGGATCAACGAGGCGCGGGAGAAGAACGGCGCTCAGCTGATCGTTGTTGACCCGCGCTTCACCCGTTCCGCAGCCACAGCCGACTTCTACACATCGCTGCGGTCGGGCACCGACATCGTCTTCCTGGGCGCGCTCATCAACTACACAATTCAGAACAAGCTGTACAACGACGACTATCTCAGGTACTACACGAACGCCCTGACCCTCATTAACGCCGACTTCAAAGGTCCCGCCGACCTCGATGGCCTCTTCTCCGGCTACAATGCCGAGAAGCGAAGCTACGATACGTCGACCTGGCAATACCAGACCGAGACGAAGACGGTCACAGTCACGGAGAAGGACCCGCAGACAGGCGCGGACCGGCAGGTCGAGAAGCAGGTGACGGTCCCCAAGCAAGCAGCGAGCATCGACGACCCCAACTGCGTCTTCGCGCACTTCACGCGACACTTCGCCCGCTATACGCCCGAGATGGTGGAGAAGATATGCGGGACACCTCAGGCGGACTTCCTGAAAGTCGCGGAGATGTACTGCGGCGGCTGCTCCGCGCCCGACAAGACCGGCGCCATCTTCTACGCCATGGGGCAAACGCAGCACACGGTCGGGACGCAGAACGTCCGCGCGATGTCCATCCTCCAGGTGCTGCTGGCCAACATCGGTATGCCGGGCGGCGGCATCAGCGCCCTCCGCGGCGAGTCAAACGTGCAGGGCTCCACAGACATGGGGCTCCTCTACGACAAGCTGACCGGCTATCTCGGCACTCCGAATGATAAGGAGGCCGATTTCGACACGTACGCGAAGCGCTACAACAAGACGAGCTACTGGTCCGCCGGACCCGCGTTCTTCAAGTCGCTGATGCGCGCCTGGTACGGCACCGCAGCCAGCGCGGACAACGGCTATGCCTATGACTACGTTCCCAAGACCAGCGGCGACTATTCCTGGATAAACCTCTTCGAGGCGATGTACGCAGGCACCATCAAGGGCCTGCTCTGCATGGGGCAGAACCCGGCCGTGAGCGGACCCAATTCCCGCCTCGAACGGAAGGCCCTAGAGAACCTCGAGTGGCTCGTGGCGATGGACCTGTTCGAGACGGAGACGGCCAGCTTCTGGAAAGGCCCCGGCGTCAACCCCGGCGACATTCAGACCGAGGTGTTCCTGCTGCCAGCCGCGGATGCCATCGAGAAGGCGGGCTGCATCGCGACGAGCGGTCGCCGATTGCAGTGGCGTCCCAAGGTAGCGGGGGTGCCCGGCGAGGCGAAGTCGGACCTGTGGATCCTGGACCAACTCGCCAAGGGGATGAAGCAAGCCTATGCCGCGTCTTCGGACACGAAAGACGCCCCGATCGTCAGCCTAGTCTGGGACTACGGCGTCGAGCCCGACCCTGAGGCCGTCGCCCGCGAGATCAACGGCTACGCCGTGGAGGACGTCAAGGACTCGACCGGCGCCGTCCTGGTGAAGAAGGGCGAGGTCCTCGACTCCTTCGCCAAGATCGCCAGCGCCGCCGACCCGACGACCATCGCCTGCGGCTGCTGGATATACGGCGGCTACTTCTACCCGCGGGACGACGGCGACGGCAACACGGTGCCGTCGGTACAACGACGTGGCCAGAAGGACCCGGGAAACATGGGGTTCTACCAAAGCTGGGGTTGGACGTGGCCAGCAAACCGGCGCATCCTCTACAATCGCGCATCCGCCAGGCCCGACGGCACGCCCTGGGCCGATAACAAGAAGGTCATCTGGTGGGACGCCAGCGCAGACAGTGGGAAAAAGGACGCCCAGGGCAACGCTATCCTGGGCAAGTGGGTCGGCTACGACGTGCCGGACTTCCCCGACACCAAGGCGCCAACCACGAAGGCCGACCCCACCAAGACAGGCCTCAGCGCCCACTCGGGCACCGACCCGTTTATTATGCAGTCCGACGGCAGAGGGTGGCTGTTGGCCTCTTCAGGCTGCAAAGATGGCCCCCTGCCGGAACACTACGAGCCTCTTGAATCGCCAGTCGAGAATCAGATGTCCAGCGTACAGAACAACCCTGTGATCAAGATCTGGACCACCGACGCCGACAAGGAGACCGGCGATGCAGCAGGTGCGGCGGACAAGTTCCCCATAGTCTGCACCACCTATCGGGTGACGGAGATGTGGCAGACCGGCTCCATGACACGTCAATTGCCCTGGCTCGTCGAATGCCAGCCCAACATGTTCATCGAAATCGGTGAGGAACTGGCCGGCGAAAAGGGCATCAAGAACGGTGACCAGGTGGTCATCTCATCTGCGCGGGGAGAGATCCAGGCTGCGGCGATTGTCACCGGCCGCTGGAAACCCTTCCAGATAAACGGCCGGACGGTGCATGAGGTGGGAATGCCATGGCACTACGGCTGGCAGGGGTTAGCCACCGGAGCTAGCGCGAACGATCTGACGCCCCATGTGGGAGACGGCAACACCGGGATCCCGGAATATAAGGCCTTCCTGGTAGACATTAGAAAGGCGTAAGGATATGAGCCACGCATTACTGTTCGATGCCCACCTATGTACCGGCTGCCGTGCCTGCCAGGTCGCCTGCAAGCAGTGGAACGACCTCCCGGCTACGGAAACGAAGAACAGCGGCAGCTACCAGAACCCGCCCCGGCTTTCAGCCAAGACCTTACTTGTCATGAAGTTCACCGAAACACGCGGCGAAGACGGCAAGCTCGTCTGGGCCTTCGGCCGGCGCGCCTGTATGCACTGCGAGCATCCGGCCTGTGCATCGGCCTGTCCTCTGGAAGCGCTGCACAAGACCGAGGACGGCCCCGTTTTGTATCGCGCAGATCGTTGTTTTGGCTGCCGCTACTGTATGCTGGCTTGCCCCTTCGAAATCCCTACCTTCGAGTGGGACCAGAACGAGTTCGAGGGACCGTGGATCAAGAAGTGCACGATGTGCGCCGACCGCCTGGGCGTGGGCAGAGAGCCTGCCTGCGCCCAGACTTGCCCCACAGGGGCGCTGAAATACGGCCAGCGTGACGAGCTCATCGCCTATGCCGAGGAGAGGATCCAGAAGTACCCCGACACCTATCTCCAGCACGTCTACGGCAAGACAGAGGCCGGCGGGACAAGCATCCTCTATATATCGCACGTCCCGTTCGAGCACCTGGGCCTGCCGATGAACCTGGGCGACAAGCCCGTTTCAGCGCGAGCCGAGGACGCCATGTTCGCGACGCCTATCGCCGCGGCAGGGCTCGTCGCCGGCCTCACCGGTTTCTACTGGGTCGTCAAGCGGCGGCGAGAGATGGCGGAGAAGAACGGGGCGAAGCCTAAGAGGTAACAGGATGAAGGAGACTTCCATGGCACAAGCGGTCAATGAACAAGCACCGGCCGTTGCGAGTGAAGAGCGCCGCCCCTGGTTGAACCTGACCGAGCTGCCCTTTCCAGCGACGCGCCCGCCGCTCCCTGTGGTCTTCCTGGCCCTTCTCGCTCTGCTGGCGGTGGGGATATTCGTTGCCCGGTTGCTTACGGGTTGGGAACTGGTCACCAACCTGAACAACAACTACGGATGGGGTGTTTGGAAAGGCTTCAACACGCTGGTGGGTATCGCCCTTGGCGCCAGCGGCTTCACCACAGCCTTTGCCGTGTACATGTTTGGCAAAGAGGAGTATCGTCCCCTGGCGCGCATGGCAATCCTGGTGGGAGTGCTCGGCTACTTGTCATCCGTCATGTCGCTCCTCATCGACCTCGGGCACCCGGAACGCATCGTCTTCCCCGTGATCTACTGGTCCCCTGAATCGCCGCTGTTCGAAGTCGCCTGGTGCGTCATGCTCTACCTGACTGTAATGCTGTTCGAGTTCAGCCCCGCGGTATTTGAGAGATTCGGGCTCAAGCGCGCCGAGACCCTTCTTCACGGGGCGGTGATTCCGCTGGTGATAGGCGGGACCGTATTGTCAACGCTTCATCAGTCTTCATTGGGCTCGTTGTTCTTGAACGTGCCGGACCAGCTCAACAAGCTGTGGTACACGCCGCTGCTGCCGCTCTTCTTCTTCCTGTCGGCGGTGTACGTGGGCCCGGCCGTAGTAATCGTCACTGCCACGTTCTGTCAGAGAGTGTTCGGGCGGAAGCTCGATCACTTGCTGCCATCGTTAGCGCAGGCGCTTCCCTTCCTCCTGGGCTTCTACCTTGTGATCAAGGTCGCTGAGCTAGTCGGCGCTCGGGAGTTCGGCCTGCTATTCAACGGCTCACGCGACAGCGCCGTGTTCCTAGCGGAAATCTCCATGGGAGTCATAATCCCAATGATACTGCTCATGTTTAAGGCGGTGAGGGAAAACGCGGGTTGGCGCTTTGTGGCAGCACTTATGATCATCTTAGGGCTGATGTTTAACCGCGTCGACGTCAGCATCGTCGCCTGGGCAAGGCCGGCTGACGCGCTGGACTACGTGCCACACGTGCTGGAGATCGTTTTCACGGTGGGCCTGTGGGCCGGACTGGCCCTGGTCTTTTACGTGGCGGCGCTCTATCTGCCCGTGTTTGGCCAAGGCAGTCACAGTGGCGGTTCCGAATAGAACAGTCCAGTGTTCGCCCATGCGATATGTGCCTACGAGCACCACCCAATAGCGGCCGACTTCATGCCCTTCCTTATCGATGCCTATACCACCAGGCTGGAGGCAGTCGGAAAGGCCGGCAATGGCGCCTACGCTGCCCTGTTCACTCAGGTGCCGAGCGAATGGAAGAAAGAGGGTGTGCTGGCGTTCCACGGGATCGAGCTGCCATACGTAGTTGGCATGCTCGCCGTGCTGCCGAACCAGGTGTTCTACGACGCATTTGCCCACCCCTCGGGTGCGCAGCAGATGGACCCGGGCCTGACGGAAGACGATCAGCAGGTCTCCGAGGCCATGATGTCGATGTGGGCCCAGTACGCAAAGACCGGCGACCCGAACGTCGACGGCCTTGTCAACTGGCCGGCGTGGGACCCTGCCGGCGACCAGTACCTCGACATCGCATGGCCGTTACAGGTCAAGACCGGGTATTCGAAGCTCGTCCCGTAGGCGCGGGCCGACTGCACGACCTAATTTCGAGGGGTCCTGTCAGCGGACGGGGCCCCTCGAACTACGTGCGCGACAGGAAGTTGGCGCGACGCGTCACGTTTCCCGCTGTGCTCGCTCGGAGGCCGTCTCGGTCATCCTCGTCCGCACCCGCCCGATTGCCTCGCTCGATCCGTAGAAATAGCGTGCCCGCACCTTCTGCCGTTCGATGCAGCCCATCCGGTAGAGCGTCTCGAGCGTCGCCCCAAGGGAAGCCGGTGTGCCGGCGCCCACTTTTGTCCGCAACTCCTCGACGTCTTCCGACGAGAAGACCTCGTTCGGGTGCGCCTCCAGGTAGGCGAAAACGGCCTGCTGCTGGCCGGTCAGGTTGAGGTCGCTCAGGACGTCATCGATGTGGGGCATTCTCGATCCCTCCAAGGACGAACTGACTACCCTCATTAATAGCCGCCGCGGAGCCGAATGTCAAAACCGCTGCGGAGGCGGTCAGCGGGAAAACCGACCAAACACGGAAACCAGCTTCCACAATAATGGGCCTAGTGGTATTCTGCATGCACTTCCGGATCGGCTGTCGCCGGATGGAAGTCGGGCCATGACGCGACCTTGAAGGAGAGAACAAATGGACCAGTACAAGCTGTTTATCGACGGTGAGTTTGTCGACGCCGCAGACGGCAAGACGTTCGATACGATCGATCCCGGGACCGGGTTGCCCTTCGCCACGGTCGCCAAGGCTGGGACCGCCGACGCCGAGGCGGCCATAGCAGCCGCGAAGAGAGCCTTCGATAGCGGCGTCTGGAGCGGTCTGCCGATGGCCCAGCGCGTGGCGATGCTCCAGGATTTTGCCGACCAGATCTCGCAGCAGGGCGTACGCATGGTCATGACCGAGTGCATGGATGCCGGCCAGATAGTCAGCTACGCCAAGATCATCGTTCTCTGGGCGAGCCTGCTGATGCGCAACCTGTCCACGCATGCCCTTACGGAATTCCCCATGGAGGAGGAGATTTCGGCCTCGGGCAACGCCTTCTCGCCCGGCCGCGAATTCATCGTCCGGGAGCCGATAGGCGTGTGCGTGGGAATCGTCCCCTGGAACTTCCCGACCGCTCTGGCGATGTGGAAGATCGCGCCGGCCCTCATCATGGGCAACACCATCGTGATAAAGCCGGCCTCGAACACGCCTCTCACCGCTCTCATCCTGGCTGAGGCGGCAAAGGCGGCGGGCATTCCGAAGGGCGTGTTCAACGTCATCCCCGGGCCGGGCGGCGCGCTCGGCAAGACGATCTGCACGCACCCGGACGTCGACAAGATCGCCTTCACCGGCAGCACGGAAGTCGGGCGCGAGATCATGCGCCTGGCCTCCGACACGGTGAAGAAGGTGACGCTGGAGCTGGGCGGCAAGTCCGCCAACATCATCCTCGACGACGCGGACATGGACCTGGCCGTCGAGGGCGCCTGCTTCGGCACCTTCCTCCACCAGGGCCAGATATGCGAGTCAGGCACGCGCGTCCTGGTTCCCGCGAAGTTCTACGACGAGTTCGTCGAGCGGATGAAGAAGCGGGCGGAGGCCATGCGCATCGGCTACCAGCTCGACCCGAACTCCCACATGGGCCCTGTCGTCAGCAAGGAGCAACTGGCGACAGTCGAGCACTACGTCCAGCTCGGCAAGGAAGAAGGCGCAGAGCTGATCACTGGCGGCAAGCGCGCAGAGGTCAAGGGAATGGAGGGTGGCTACTACTACACACCGACTATCTTCGCCAACGTCGACAACAAGATGCGCATCGCCCAAGAGGAGATCTTCGGGCCTGTCGTCTGCGTTATCAAGTACGACGGCGACGACGAAGCGGTCGCCATTGCCAACGATTCCATCTACGGCCTGGCGGGCGGTGTGTTCTCCAGCAGCACCGCCCGAGCCGAGGCTGTGGCCCGCAGGATCCGCACCGGCACCATGTGGATCAACAACTACCACGTCTTCGCCGAGTACTGTCCGTTCGGTGGGTACAAGCAATCGGGCGTCGGCCGCGAGCTCGGCAAGTGGGGGCTAGAAGAGTATACCCAGATCAAGAGAATCCATGTGAACGCCATCTCAGACCGCAACACCAACTTCCCCTTCACGATGCTCACCGACAATAAGAAGATGGAGGGTTTCAGCTACAATTGCCCGACCGCCATAATCGCCGGGCACGGAGCCCTGTCCGGGATCTATAAGGCAATCGTGGACCTCGGCTGCAAGAGGGCGATGATCCTCACCGACCCCGGCGTCAGGGCGGCAGGACTGGCGGACCTGGTCAAGAGCGCCCTCGTGGACTTCTGCGTTGGAATTTACGACCAGATCCCGCAGGACCCGGACCTCGAATCCGTAGATGGCGCCGTCGAAAAGGCGCGCGCATTGCAGGCGGACTGCATCGTCAGCGTCGGCGGCGGGAGCGTCATCGACGCCGGGAAGACGGTCTGCGTGGCCCTCAAGAACGGCGGCAAGGCCAACGACTACATCAATCGCTGGTTCGCGCTTGCCGGGCCGCAGACGCCGCACATCGTCGTCCCGACGACGGCCGGCACCGGCAGCGAGGTGACGAACGCCGCAGTCATAACCAACAAGAAGGCCGGTCGCAAGCTGTTCATCGCCGACCCGAGGATAACGCCGAACGCGGCCATCCTCGACCCGCGGTTCACGATGACACTTCCCAAGGGCATGACCGTCGGCAGCGCGATGGACGCCATGACCCACGCCGTCGAAGCGCTGACAAGCATTATGGCGAACTCGATCTGCGACGGCCAGGCGCTGCACGCCATTCGGCTGATCAAGGAGAATCTGCCTCTCGTCGCGGCCGACGGCGGCAACGAGAAAGCGCGGCTGAACATGCAGATTGCCGCCACGACAGCCGGCTGGGCGTTCACCATCGCCCAGGTGGGCATGGCGCATGCGATGGCCCACACCGTCGGAACGCTGCATCACGTTCCACACGGCGCGGCCTGCGGCATCGTCCTGCCGCACGTGATGCGTTTCAACGTCGACGCTGCCACCGATAAGCTGGCGGAGATCGCGCGGACGCTGGGCGTCGACACGCAGGGCATGTCGCAGCGCGACGCGGCGCTGGCCGCGGCCGACGCAGTCGAGGCGCTGATGCGCGAAGTGGGGCATCCGATGCGGCTGCGCGACGTCGGCGTGCCGGAGGAGGGCCTGGGGCTGTGCGCATTCCACGCCATGGCCGACTCCAGCATCATGTTCAACGCGCGCCCCGCCGGCGACCCGGGCGAGATCCTGGAGGTCTTCAAGCAAGCGTACTAGCGAAATCGAATCGGCTATAATGGAGGGGCGGAACATCAGGTGTTCCGCCCCTTTGAACTTCGTAGATACGGGATGGCAAGCATGTCTCTGGTCAAGCTGAACCCGGCCGCAAGTCAGGCCGTCGAATCATTGTTGTCGGAAAAGGGCAGTAAGGGGCCGGTCCGCATCGAGCTCCAGTTCACCGGTTGCTGCGACCCGTCGCTGGGTCTGATTGTGGACGCGGCGCGCGAGTCGGACCTCGTCGAAGAAGTAGACGGTATCACGTTCGTGATCGATCCGCCGACGCACGAGCTCGCCGGCGAAGTGAGCATCGACTACAAGGACGACAACAGCCGTGACGTGTTCATCCTGACGTCCGCCAACACGATCGGCGAGTGGGACGGCCTCATCACCTGCAGCCTGAGGATCTAGCAAACCCGGCTACCCGCCACAGCGCCCTTCACGCCCGTCGACTAGAACACCAGGACTTTGTTGCCGGCGGCAACCCACTCAGCGAGCTGGGGTGTGGTGCTTCCCCGCCCTACCCCTTCGGTCAAGTCCTCGTTCTTGATGCCGCGAGCGTCCATACAACTGGAGCAAGCCGAGACGGTAGCGCGGCCGACGAGCCCCTTCAGCATCCGCTCAATGTTGTAATAGCCCTGGGGCGTGCTCTGCCCGGCCAGGGCGCAGACGACAGCGTCGCCCATGAGGAAGATGCGGAGATCGGTCTCGCCCTGCCTGACGAGGGCCATCGCCAGACGGAGGGCATTGTAAGGTCGCTCGTTGCCGTAGGGCGAGTCATTGATGATGATAGTGATCATCGCTTCCCCCTTTCGATCACCGTCCTTAAGGCGGCAAGCACAAACACGTCATCTGGGCGGCGGACAACCCCGGCGCCGATACCAGTCGCGCCAGATAAGCCTGTATATGCGGAGCGCGCGCGGCAGCCGGTTGAGAATGGGGATGAACGGCGCCAGGAGCAGCAGAAGGAACGCAGCCGTGAAGATCCCCACTGCCTCCAGGTCGGCGTTGCCGGACGAAGACATCGGCGGGATCTGGTAGAGGAACGTGTACGGCCAGAGCCACCACGCCCCCGGGTAGCGTCCGGTCTCATGACTGACCCCCCACTGGTCGCTGGCCATGTCCAGCTTCTCGGCCACGCTCGCATCGACGTCGTCCAGGAAGAAGAGGAGCGACTTCGTGTAGTCGAGGGAATAGGGCAGCCGATCGCTGCTGTCCAGAGCGCCTTCGAGCAGGCCCGCGCGTCCCAGGGCCAGCATGCCGTTCATCAGCGTGGCCACGGGGCCGTAATCGCCGGGTGGAATGGTGACGACGCCGGACTCTTCTGTGGCCCCGTCGAGCGCGTCTAGATAGGCGGATACCCAGGCCTGCTGCTGGTCGGCGCTCGCCGCCTGGTACGTGTCCAGGGCGCTGGCAACGCCCGGATTTAGCGTCGCCACTCGCTCCAGTGGCTGTAGCACCAGGTCTCGCGAGGGATCGACCGGAATGGTCACTCCGAACCAGTTGGCAGGCGCTATCCCATACAGGCTTTGCGCGTTTTCAGTGTTCGAGGTATAGGGCGGGCCGTAGTCCTGAACACTGTGGTTGCCGGCAAGGATGTTCGCGCTGGTCTTGAGGTAGGCCAGGGGCTGGAGCTTCGCCACGTCCTCTCCCCGCACGGTGGGGTAGTCGGGAGAGCTGAAGACAGCCGCCAGCACGACGATCGCAATGACCGCGAGGGTCAGGACGATGAGACCTTCCCTCAACAAGTCGTACGGCTTCGTCGGCACACCTTGAAGGTACGCTTCCGTGCGCTTACTCATTTGGCTTGCCGGCATCGATGGGCTTCACCGGACCGTCGCGACGAATGAAGAACAGGTGGGCCCCCACCACTAGGACGAGCAGGAGCGGCAAGGCGACGACGTGCAAGGTGAGGACCTGTCCCGTATTCATTGTGTTGAAGAAGGCTCCCACGCCCACAGCGTTCATCGCGTCTTTGGCCTGCAGGGCGATCCACTGCGAGTCCCAGTTCGTCTGCGCCAGAAAACCGGTGAGAGCCGTGAATATGGCCACTCCCAATGCTAGCGCGCCGAGGGTCCATGTCTTCCAGCGCCCGTCCCGCCATGCTGCCATAGCGAACTTGCTCGCCAGGTGCGCCACCAGGGCGAAGAAGAAGAGCTGGACGCTCCAGAAGTGGAGGGAATTCACGAAGCGACCGAGGCCGGAGCCGGGGGCCTGGCGACCGTGATACCAGTCCGGGCCGAACAACGCCATGGTAACGCCGGTGACGACAAGCAGTCCCAGCGCTGAAAGCGTCGTCACCCCGAAAAGGTAAGCGATGGAGTTGACATACGCCGGAAGTCTGGTAGGGAGCGCGTC
>Ga0315281_10004377_pt1 | contig 20502 bp, 11 predicted proteins | sample YL17G07_0_MG_FD_204540 | JGI IMG/M metagenome (GOLD analysis project Ga0315281, IMG submission 204540) | Sediment microbial communities from Yellowstone Lake, YNP, Wyoming, USA - YL17G07_0 | ecosystem: Environmental > Aquatic > Freshwater > Lake > Sediment | place: USA: Wyoming | collected...
GTGGTCAGTTGCTCCGCGCGCCGTTGCGTCTCCGCGAAGAGGCGGGCGTTCTGGATGGCCGCGCCGATGTTGGCCGCGACCGTGGTCAGGAGCGCGAGGTCGGCGTCGTTGAACAGGCCTTCCTGCTCGGTGCTTTGCACGTTCACCACGCCGATGACTTCGTCGCCGACGATGATCGGCACGCCGAGGAACGACCGGGCGGGCTGGCCCACGAGCTTCGCGCCGAGTTCGGTCAGCCGCCGCTCGGCGTCGTAATTGATCATCAGCGGTTGGCGCGAGCGGATGATGGCCGAAGATACGCCTTCGCCGAGCGGGAAGGGCTCAATGGCCGTCCGCTCTGCGCCCTCGGCGAAGAAGGGGATTTCAATGAGGTTGGTGCGCGGGTCGTAGAGGGCGATGTAGCCGTTGGGCACGCCGTAAACGCGGATGAGGCTCTCGCCCACTTGTTGCAATTGCTGGCGCAAGTCGAGGCGCGAGGTGAGGGCCTGACTGATCTGATTGATGACGCCGAGTTCAGAGACGCGTTGTTGAGTTTGCTCAATAAGGCGCGCGTTGTCGAGCGAGAGCGCCACTTGATCGGCGATGGCCTCGGTCAGCACGCGCTCGTCGTCGGTGAGGGCGGCCTGGTTTTGCGGGAGCGAGACGACGATCTCGCCGATGCTCTCGCCGCGCACGCTGAGGGGCAGGGCGATGCTCGTGCCGGAGGCGGGCGCGTCCGCCTCGGAGGCGGATGTCGCCGCAAAGACTTCGCGCAAGAGCGGGGTGCGGCGAGCCTGCCGGTATTCGTCCCAACCCTGCCGGGTGAAGAGCCGGTTGAGGTCTTCCACTTCGGCGAGGGAGGTCTGCAATTGTTCGACGAGGCGGATGTTTTCGAGACTGGTGGCCAGTTGCGTGGCGGTGTCTTGAATCAAATTCAACTCATCACTCGTCCAGCGGCGCTCCTGCCCGCATTCGTGCAGGCCGAACACGCCCACAAGTTCGTTGCGGACGAGCAGGGGGACGGCGGCGAAGGCGGTGACTTGCAGTTCGGCCATTGTCAGCAAGCGGCGGTCGGTGGCCGTTTCGGTGGTGACGAGGTCGCGGCTCCGCGCGGCTTCGAGGGCGTCGGGGAGCGGGGCGAGACGAAACCCGAGGGCGAGCGCGCCCGGGCGAGTGTAGGCGTGCGCGAGGGTGAGGTCGCCCGCTTCCGTCTGCAACCACACGAAGGCGCGCGCGACCTCGAGCAGCTGGCCGAGGCCGGTGGTGGCAATTTGCAGCGCGCCCTCGCGGGTGGCGGCGGCGCGGATGGCGGTGAAGATTTCGTTGGCGGCGGATTGCAGGGTGGCGCGACGGCGCGTCACTTCGAGCAGGTTGCGGTTCTCCAGCGTGAGGGCGATCTGGTCGGCGGCGCTCTGGAGCAAGCGCAGTTCTTCGTCGCTATACTGCGCGGGTTGCCGACTGCCCACTTGCAGTGAACCCGAGAGTTGGCCGCCGGTGATGAGGCGGATGACGACGATGGAGCGCACGTTCTCGCGCAGATAAGTTTCGCGGGTTAGAGGGTCGAGGCGGGTGTCGGTTGTCAGGTCTTCAATGACGATGGGCGCGGCCTCGGAGGCGAGCGCCTGCACGCTTGGGGCTTCTTCAGGGGAGAAGCGCCGGGCGGGGAGCAGGTGACCATGCACGCCGAGTGAACCGAGCATATAAATGTCGCGCACCTGCCCGGCGACGATTTCGTAGCTGAAGAGTGAGGCGAATTCCCCGGCAACGGGCAGGGCGTGTTGCACCACGACGCGGAGCATATCCGGCACGTCGGCGGCGCGGGCCAGGCCGCTGGTGATCTCGTAGAGCCGCGAGGATTCGCGCAGGGCCTCGGTTGTCTGATTGAGCAATTGAATGTTGGCGAGGGTGATGGCGATCTGGTCGGCGGCGGTTTGCAGGAGGCGGATGTCGCGCGACTCGAACTGGCGCGGCTCGGCGTGGGTCACTTGAATCAGCCCTTGCAGTTGCCCGGCCACCGTGAGCGGCAGGCCCAGCAGGGCACGCACGCCGAAACCGCCGTAAGTGCTCCGGCTCACGTCGTCCATGTATGGCCCGGCATTGATGTCGCTGATGGCAAAGGGCAGGTCGAGCGGGATGGTGTTGAGGAACGGCAATTGCGCGCCGGGGATGACGGTGCCGGTGAGGGCGCGCGCGCCCGAGCGCAACTGGCGGTGGGCCACGATGGTCATTTGCTTCACATTGCGCAAGCGCAACATCCCGGTCTTGGCCGAGCGCGGACCATAGTCAAACGTAAGGATAGCGGCCTCGGACACTCCGGCGGGCAGGAGATGCTCGGTCAGCGCGTCCAGGATTGACTCGTAATCCTGCGCGCTGGAGAGGACGCGGCTGAATTTTTCCAGCGCATTTGATTCGCGCAGACTGCGATTGGTTTCCTGGAAGAGCCGCGCGTTCTGGATGGCCACCGCCAGTTGGTCGGCCATGCCTTGCAGAACGGCGGCGCTGTTCTCGTCGAAGGCGCCGGAATCGGTGCTTTGCACGTCAAGCGCGCCGAGGGCCTGACCGCTGGCGATGAGCGGTAGGGCGATCTCGGAGCGCGTATATGGCAAGAGCGGATTGGCAAAACGCACGGCCTCCTGCCCGACGTCAAGGGCGATGCGCGCCTTGCGCGTGGCAATCGCCGTGCCCACCATGCTTTGCCCGCCCACCGCCAACTTGTGTCCCTGAAGCTTGAGCACCTTCCCGGCCTCGCCGGTGGCTTCTTTGAGCAAGGCTTGCTGGCCGCTCTCATCTACTAAGAACGCGGCGGCGTAGTAAAAGCCGAAACGGCTGGTAATGAGGTTCACCGTCTCGCGTACGAGTTCGTCCGGGTCGAGCACCGAGGAGGCCGCCCGCCCAACCTCGGCGCTGGCTTGCAATTGCGCGGTGCGCCGCGCCACTTGCACTTGCAGGCTGTTGATGAGCATCCGCAACTGCGCGGTAAGGGCGTTGAAGGCCTCGGCCAGCGTGACGAATTCGGTAGGGCCGAGGGGGATGGCCCGCTGTTCGAGGTCGCCGCCCGCGATGGCGGTGGCGGTGGCGGTCAGGGCGTTGATGGGGCGGCTGATGAAATTAGCGGTGGCGGTGGCCGCCATGACGACGAAGGCCATGATGATGAGGCCGAAGAAAGCGGTCAACTGCACCGTGCGGGGCACGCTCGCAAGAGCCTCACTTTCGGCCTGATGGACGACGATCCGCCAGCTGAGGCGAGTGAGCGGTTCCAGCGTGGCCGGTTCCCGTTCCCCGGAGGCGGCGGTGGCGCGGAAAGGCAGATAGGCCACGCCGTCGGTGGTCTTGAGCGGGGATTGGGCGATGATAGCGGGTCGGTTCGTGTGGTCAGGGGCGCGCAACCAGTCAGCGGTGGGTTGAGTGAAAATATCCGGCGGCAACCACGTTTGTTCTTGCAGGCCGGGCATCGCGTCGGCGCTGGCGATGATGAGGCGGTTAGGCGTCAGCAGGTCGAGATCCGTGGCGTTGGCTAAGGCGGCTTGCGCCGTGAAATTGTTTTGGATGCGCTCGAGGCGATACGTGGCGGCGACGACGCCGACGACCTGATCTGACCGGGCCGAAGCGACCGGCACGGCGATGAAAATGGTGGCGAGATGCGTTTCGGGGTCAATGATGAGTTGGCCGAGGTAAATGCCGCCTTGCCCGGTGTTGAACGCGGCTTGCCACCACGCGTCCTCGCCGTAGAAGTAGCGCGCGGGTTTTTTGTCGGGGGAAGCCCCGACGAGCGCGCCTTGATTGTCAGTGATGATCACGCGGCTGTGTTCCGGGGTATTGCGCACGAAGTTCTGCACTTCGGAGCCCGCCGGGTTGTTGAAGTATTGCGTCACCGCGCCGTTGGCGATGTCTAATTTCTGCCAGTCCGAATCTTGTTGCCGGAGCGTGAGGCGCAGTTCCGCCGTCCCGGCGGAATCACCATAGCGCCGATTCGCGCCGGAGATGGTGGCCAGCACGCCGCTCTGCCGCCCCAGCAATTGCAACGCTGTGATCTGTTGTTCGAGGGTGTTGCCCACGCGCTCGGCGCTGATCTCGGCCAGACTCTGGAAGTTCGTGCCCACCTGCTGGATCTGCGCGTTGCTGCTCTGCGCCAGGACGACGAGCATGACGACGATAATCGAGAGGGAGGAGATGGCGATGAAGACCACCGCCAGTTGCGTGCCGAGGTTGAGGCGCAGGTGGCGCAATTGGGTGCGCCAGAAGAGTGGGGCGAGGATGACGAGGAAGAGGCCCAGCAACCCGGCTACCATCCAAAAGCCAACCGGGGCGTGGCTCAACGGGTCGAGGCGGCTCGCCGGGGCGAGCCACAGATCCATCGCGAGCATCGCGGCGGCGCTCAATAGTCCCAGCACCGAGAACAACGGAATGCGGCGCGGTTGTCCGGTGAGGCCCGCCTCAATCGGGATGATGAAGGTGAGCAGGGTCCCGATGATCCAGTGGTTGGCCACCCACAACGGGGGCAGGACGACGACGATCATGAGGGAGAGGGCGATGAGCCACAACCCGACTGCGGGCTGGTCGCGGCGCGTGACCAGATACCAGCTCAGCCAATGCGCGACCGGCACCGTCAGCGCCAACCCGGCGAGGATGAGATACGGCAATTCGCGCGTCTGGAAATAGACAACGCCGAGGAGGCCGATGATGATCAGGCTGATGGCGGTGGCGACGAGGGTGAGAAGCAGAAACTCACGCCCGTTGCGCGTATTGGAGGTGGCCGGGGCAGGCGTCTTCATGCGTGGCTCCCTCCATTCCCGTTGCCATTGGAGCCGGGGCCATTGCCAGCCACACCCACCGCCGGTCTTCCGACTGGCGTCGCTTTGATTTCGACCACCACTTGCGGGGCATTCAGCGCGCGCCCGAGTTCGTGGGCGGCGGTTTCGAGGATGGCCTCGACCGTTTGCGAACTGCGCAACTTGCGGGTGATGGTATTGATGCGCGTTTCGCGCTGAGCCAGGCGGCGCGTCTCGGTGAAGAGCCGCGCGTTTTGAATCCCGATGCCGAGGTTGGAAGCGATGGTCGTGAGCAGGTTCACATCGGCCTCGGTGAAGAGTCCCTCGCGGGTGAGGCTTTGCACGCTGATCACGCCCACCACTTCATCGCCGACGACGATCGGCACGCCGAGGAACGAGCGCGGCAATTGTCCGACCACAATCGCGCCCAGATCGGTGGCGCGGCGCTCGGCGTCGTGATTGATGAGCAAGGGCCGGCGGCTGTTGATGACGATGGACGACAACCCGCGCCCGAGCGGCACCGGCGGAATCTGGAGAATCTGGTCGCCCTCGTGGAAGTACGGCAACTCGATCTGGTTGGAGGTTTTGTCGTAGAGCGCGATGAAGCCGTTGCGCACGCCGAAGGTCTGCAAAATCTGATCGCCGGCTTGTTTGAGCAGGGCGGTCAAGTCTTGTTGCGTGGCCACGGTCTGGGTGAGGCTGTTGATGATGGTCAATTCGGACAGGCGTTGTTGTGCATCCTCGAACAGGCGGGCATTGTCGAGTGTGAGCGCCAACCGCTCGGCCACGTTTTCCAGAATGGCGATGTCGTGTTCGCTCCACTGCCGGTTGGGGTCAATGTCTTCGAGGCTGAGCGAGCCGATGACCTCGCCGCGCAGGACGATGGGGCGCGCGAGCGACTGCCGCGCCGGGGTCCGCGCCATATTCGCGGCGGCATCTTCCGCCATCAGGGGCGCGGCGGCCTGGGAGGTGAACTTCTCCCACGCTTCTCCGGTGAGGCGGCGCGTCAGCAGGCTCAATTCCTGGACGGCGTTCTCTGCGCGTTCCAGCAGGCGCTGATTTTCTTCCGCGAGCGCGGTCTGTTGGTCGGCGGCTTTCTGGGCTTCATCCAGCAATTGCTGGTTGGTCGCGGCCAAAGTGGCTTGCTGTTGGAACGAGCGCGCGTTCTCGATGGCGATGGCGATCTGGTCGGCGAGGATGGTGAGCAGGGCAATATCTTCTTCGCCGAAGGCGGCGGGCTTGGTGCTTTGCACATCGAGCGCGCCGATGATGCGCCCGCGCACCTTGAGGGGCAGGGCCATCTCCGAGCGGGTGAGGGGCAGGTCGGGGTTATCGAAATACACCGCGTCGTGGCCCACGTCTGAGGCGATGCGCGGCTGGCCTTTGCCGGTGGCGTAGCCCACAATGCCCACTTGGCCCACAGACAATTTGTGGCCGCGCGCGAGCATCCGCTGACCGCCTTCGCTATTGGCCGCTTGTAGCAGGGCGTATTGGCCGCTCGCGTCCAGCAGGAAGATGCCGACATGATAGAAGCCGAAGCGTTCGCTGATGAGGGTGGCGACTTGCGGGAGAAGTTCTTTCAGGTCAAGCACCGAGGCAATGGTGCGGGCCACCTCAGCGCTGGTCTGTAACTGGGTGGCGCGATACCGCATCTTGTCCGAGGCTTGCGCGAGTTCGGAGGTGCGTTCGGCCACGCGCTGTTCGAGGCCGCTTAACGTCTGGCGCAACTGGCCCGTCATGGAATTGAACGTGAGCGCCAGCGTGCCGATCTCGTCCCCGGCTTCCACGCGCGCCTGCGCGTTCAGGTCGCCGCCGGTTACTTTGGAGGCCACCGTCGTGAGGCGGGTGATTGGGCCGGTGAGGAATTGAGAGATGACGAAGGCCGCGAGCGCGGCGACAACGAGCGCGCCCACGCCAGTGAGGAGCGTGGCCTGCGCGGCGGCGTTCACCGTGGCCAGGGCGCGCGCGGTGGGCCGGTAGACGATGAACGTCCACCTCAGCCCGGAGATGATCTCGTTCTCTTCCTGGTCTTGCGAAGTCACGCCCGCTTGGGAGACGAGGCTGAGGACGCCGACGTAAGTGAACTGGGTGTAGCCGCTGATATTTTCAAAGCTGGCCTGCCCGGCGGGGGAGAGCTGGACGATTTCACCGCCGATTTGCAACAACTGACCGCCCGGAAAGAGCAAGCCCGAGCCGACCGGGGCGGTGGAGGCCAGCACGTTGGAGAGCAATTCGAGATTGTACGTGGCGGCGACGATGCCGACTACCTCCTGCGTCTCAGGCGCGTAAATCGGCACGGCGATGAGGGTGACGAGTTTACCAGTCGCCGCGTCGAAGTTGGGTTGGCCGATATAAACCTGCCCCGCGCCGCCGTTGAAGGCGGTGCGCCACCAGCCTTCCGCTGAATGAAAGTACGCGGTCGAGCGGTAGGTCGCGGCGATGTTCACGCTTCGCTTGTCGGTAACGAGAATTTGAAGGTTCTCAGAAAAAGCGTCCTGGAACGCCGCGAGTTCCGGCGTCACCTCATTGTCCAGCGTTGACTTGACCAGCGGGTCGGCGTTGTTGTTGTTCACATCGGCGGAGCGCCATTGCCGGTCAAGTTGAACAATCTCGGCTTGCGTGAGCGTGTTCGCCAGACCGGCTTTTTCAGCGAAGTCGTGGATCGCCGCATTGAGGGCGAAGGCTTGCAGAATATCCGTTTCGCGCGCGAGCAGGTCGCCCACCGTCTGACTGCGACTTTGCGCGAGGGTTTTCAGGTTGGCTCCGGCTTCGTCCTGCAGGCGAGCGCGGATAAGGCGGTCATTAACGAACGTCACCGCGCTGATGGAAACCACGGTGACCGTCAGGAAACCGATCAGCAGTTTAGTCTGCAGGTTGTAAGTGGGAATTTGCTGGTAAATGAAATAAGCCAGCACTAACACCAGCCCCGCTAGAATGAACGGCAGATAGTTGTCAATGCCCGAATTGAAACGCTGGCCGGTCCAGAACAGATCGAGCAAGACGGTGAGGAGGCCGCCCACAATCCCCACCGAGGTGAGGCGCGTGACCAGACGCGGCGGCAAACAGAGCTGGCTGACGATGATGATGACGAGCGCCAGCGCCAGACCGATGACAATACCCACCCCCTCCACCAGCGTCACGGTATACAGCACGTCGAGCGTGGCGACGACGGACAAAATAATGATGCCCAGTTCGTGTCGTCCCCGCCGCGCGAGAATCAGGCTGGCGAGCGCGGCGAGGCCCGGGATGACGATGACGGCATTGCCGACGGAGAAGACATTGTTGCCTTGTTGCAAGTCAAAGCCAATGGCGGCCAGAAAGATGAGCAATAGCGCGCTACCGATGACCAGCGAGACCCGGAAGGCATTGCGGGCTTGCGCCTGAGGCGCCGTGAGCCGCGTTCTTAAGGAAGTCATGCCGCCTCCTGCTCGTGGCCATTGCCATCCGTGTATTTCGCGCGTCCGAGCCGCACCACGGCCCGCGCGCTCCCCGTGGCCCGCCGCAATTCTTCGGCGGTCAGTTGCAGGATGCTCTGCACGGTCGTGCCGGATTGCAGACGCGCACTGATGGCGGCGAGGGTCTGTTCGCGCTCGGCTACGCGCCGGGTCTCGGTGAGGGCCGCGCGGGTGCGTTCCAGCAGGCGCAAGTTCTGGAGGGCAATCGCGGTCTGGTCCGCGAAGGCTTGCAGTGGGCGCAGTTCTTCGTCGCTAAAGTTGTGCGGTTCCGGTGTTTCTGCGAGGAAGAGGCCGATGAGTTCGCCGCCCACCACGAGCGGGATCGCTGCCACCGCCTGAACGCCCTGAGCCTGAAAGACCGCGCGACTCCGCTCGTCCATTTCGGGCGTGGTGAGGGAGGGGAACACCGTCGGCCCGCCGGGCGTGAGCAACCGCAGGCTGGGGAGTTGCTCACGCGTATAGCGTTGCCCCACGCCATAGTGCGCGCCCGCGCTTTTGTCCCACACGGCGGCCGACTCCATAGCGGTCACGCGCTTATCATGATCCAGTTCGATAAAGGCGATGACGAAGCGGGTATAGATGTCTTCGACGGCGTGCATGAGCACGGTGCGGAGGATATCGTCCATCGTTTCCGCGGCGGCGATGTCGCGGCTGGCGTTGTAGAGGCGGGCGGTCTGGGCCAGCGTGGCGCGGGTGGTTTCAAATAACCGTGCGTTCTCCAGCGCCAGCGCCATGCGTTCGGCAATCGCTTGCGTGAAGGCCTGGTCTTCGGGGAGCCATTCGGCGTCGGGGCGTTTCACTGCCAGCATACCGAGGTGCGTGTTGCCGGCATTGATCGGAACTTGTATCCCGCTCGTTGACGGGTGAGTTCCGGTGAAGGGGCGGATGTCCACACCGTCGTAGCGGAAAGCCAGCGCGCCTGCGCCGCCGAACTGCACCGTCTGGCGCGTGGTGCTTTGCAGGGCGCGCAATTCTTCGAGACTGCGGCGCGTCTCTTCAAAGAGCCGCGCGTTTTCAATCGCCACCGCCAATTGATCGGCGAGGATTTGCAAGACCGCGATATCTTCGGGGCTGAAGGCGTTGGTCGCCACCGATTGCACGTCAAGCGCGCCGATGATAACGCCGCGCGCGTTGAGGGGCAGGGCCATCTCAGAGTGAGTTTCGGGCAGGTCGGGATTTTGGAAGTGGACGGCGTCCGCGCCGACGTTGAGGGCGATGCGCGGCTGGCCGGTGCTGGTGACGTAGCCCACGATGCCTTGCTGTCCCACGCGCAAGCGGTGGCCCCGCGCGAGCATCCGTTGCCCGCCCGCGCTGTTCGCGGCCCGCAGGCTGGCCCATTCGCGCGCGTCGTCAATGAGGAAAATCCCGGCGTGATAAAAGCCGAACCGCTCGCTGATGACTTCGACGGAAGTATTGAGCAAACCGGGCAGGTCTTGCAGGGTGGTGGCCACCCGGGCGACCTCGGCGCTCACGGCCAATTGCGCGGCGCGGTGGCGCGTCTCGTTCAACAGGCGCGTGTTCTCAATGACCGAGGCGGCCTGCGTGGCGAAGAGTTGCAGCACGCGCTCGTCCTCGCCCGTGAAGAACCGGCCCTGCTGGGATTTGGTGGCGACGATGACGCCGACGGTTTTGCCCTGCCAAGCCATAGGCGTGGCGAGCAAAGCCTGCCCGGTCTCGATAAGTTGGCCCGCCTCGTTAGCGGCATACGACGCGCCTTTGCGGAACGGCTGGCCGCTCTCGAGGACTTGTCCGGCAACCTCTTCGCCTTTCTGCAATCGCCGCCCCACCGCTTTGCTGGTCGTGCCAGTTAGCACGTTCAGTTCCAGCCGCAAGGCGAGGGTGTTTTCTTCGGCGGCCAGCCACAGGCTCACCAGTTCCCCGCGCACGAGTTTGGCGGCGCGTTGGGCCACGAGTTTGAGCGTGGCCGCCGGGTCGAGTTGGGCGTTAGTCAGTTCGAGCATGGTTTCCGAAAGAATGGTCATCTGCTCGGCGCGCGTTTGTTCCACCCCGTAGCGCGTGGCGTTGTTGGTGGCCACGGCAATTTGGTCGGTCAAGGCTTGCAAGATCGTCACATCGGCCGCGCCGAAGGCATTCGGGGAAGCCGCCTGCACGTCCAGCATGCCCAACAACCGCTCGCCGACGACGAGCGGCAAGACAATTTCCGAGCGGGTGGCGGGCAGGAGTTCGTTTTTAAGATAGAGCGGGTCGGTGCGCACGTCGGCCACCACCCGCGCCGTGCGGTCGGCAATGACGGCGCCGATGAGCGAGGTCGAACCGACTTCCAGCCGCAAACCGCGCTCTTTGAGTTGCCGCCCCTCGGGGCCGGTGGCCTCCCGCAAAATAGCGTAGCGCCCCGTCTCGTCCATCAAAAAGATGGCGGCGTGGTAATACTTAAAGCGTTCGCGGATGAGGTGGAGCGCGGCGCCAAATAACTCATCGAGATTGAGAATAGACGAGGCGGCGCGCCCGACTTCCGCGGCGACTTGCTGGCGGTTGTACGCGCGGCGCAACTCCGATTGCACGGATTGGCGCAGGGTGAACGCCAGCACTCCACCCAGCCCGAGAATCATCACACTCGCGCCGATGAGGATGGTCTGCACCGTGCGAAAGGTGGCGAAGGCGCTGGCAGTTGTTGTGATGAACTCGGCTTCCTTGTTTTTGTAAAGCTCGTCGAGCAGGGTTTCGGAATTGTCAAAGGCCCGCCGCAATTCCAGTTTGGCAACGCCAATCGTTGCGCTATCTTTTTTGCGCTCCAGATTGGCTGCTTGTAAATCGTAAATCAGGAGCAGTTCGTCAACGCCCGTGAAAACCTGAGCATACTGCTCCTGTCCGGCGAGAGTCTCCCGCGGGCTGGCGCTCTCCTTCAGCGCGTTGAGTTGCTCGGCGACGGCGGCCCGCGGCTCGGCCAAAAGCGCAAAATTCGGAAAGGCGATGCCGAGCTGGGTAGCGGCGAGAGCGTCCAAACGCAAGACGCTATTGCGAAGCGCGGCGATCCGCGGCAGTTCCCCGGCGGAACGCTCGGTGGCCGGGATGGCGCTATTGACGGCGAGGAGATTACGAATAAGAGCGTAGAGAGTGCCCCCGGCCAGAAGCACCACCACGATAATCAGCCCGATGACCGGGCGCGGCAGACTTTGGCCCAAGCGGGTCGGCGTGGAGCGAAACGGAGTCATGCGGATTTGTCCTCCGGCGTGAGGCTGGACGGGGCGTTAGTGGGATGGAATTGCACCACCACTTCGGTGGCCCCCAGCGCCTTGCCGAGTTCGCGGATGCCGTTCTGCATAATCGTCACCGGGTTGAGGCTGGTGCGCATCTGGTCGGCGATCTGGTTGATGAGTTGCTCGCGGCGCGAGCGGCGCTGGGTTTCTTCAAAGAGCACCGCGCTTTCGAGCGCGACGGATAGTTGCGTGGCGACGGTGTCGAGCACCGCGCGTTCTTCCACGCCCAATGCGCCCACTTGCCCGCCGTGCAGTTCCAGCGCGCCCACCACTTCGCCGCGCAAACGCAGAGGGATCAGGAGCATGGGCGGGGCCGCCGCTGAGGCGTCGAGCGTTTCTTCCGGCTGAAGTTGGTAGACGATTTCGTTCTGATGTGCCTCGATGAGCGAGCGCAAGCCGCCGCCCGTCACTTGCTGATAGCGTTGTTGCATTTCTTGCAGGCTGGCTTGCGTGCGCTGGAAAAGTTCGGCGTTTTCAATCGCGACGCTCAACAGGTCGGCGAGGGTTTGCAAGACTTGCACGCTGTTTTCGGGGAAAGCATTCGGATGCGTGCTTTGCACGTCAAGCGCGCCGAGGAGCCGGTTGCCCACGATGAGCGGGATGGCCAACTCGGAGCGCGTGTCGGGAAGGAGCGGGTTCTTGAAGTGGAACGGATCGTCGGCAGTATCGAGGGCCGCGCGGGGGTGGCGGTTTTGCGTCACCCACCCGATGAGCGACTTGGAGCCGAGGGCCAGTTTGTGGCCTCGGGCTTTGAGTTGCGCGCCCACTTCGCCGGTGGATTCGCGCAAGACAGCGTACGCGCCCGCCGCATCCATGAGGAAGATGGAAGCGTGATAAACCCCGAAGCGCTCGCGGATGAGTTGCAGAGCCACGCGTAGCAACTCGTCGAGGTCGCGCATCGAGGTCGTGGCGCGGCCAATCTCGGCGGCGGCTTGCAGTTGGGCCGTGCGCTCGGCCACGCGCTGTTCGAGGCCGCCTAACGTCTGTTGCAATTGCGCGGTCATCGTATTGAAGGCCGTGGCCAGCGCGCCAATCTCGTCGGGCGTCGTCACGGGCGCGCGGGCATTGAAATTGCCGGAGGTGACCGTCTGCGCGGTCGTGGTCAGGCGGGTGATGGGTTCGGTGAGCAATTGCGCCACCCACACGGCGGCGGCGGCGGCGAGGCCCGCGAGCGCGACGGCCAACAAAATTGCGTTGCGCGTCTGTTCTTCAATCGGCTGGAGCAGGGCGGATTGTGTTTTCTCGAAGACGACAAACCAGGGTTGTGTTTTGAGCCGCACGGCGGAGGCCTGTTCAATGCCCTCCCTCTGGTGAAATTCGCCGGAGAAGTTAGGCTCGAAATCTATTTGGTTAAGGCCTTGTTCCAGGGCCGGCAGGTTCAGCGCCAGTTCTTCCAGCGGTCGCGCCGGCATCCGCCCGCCCTGTTGCAGGGTCGAGACGACTTCCGGCGGCAAGGGGACGACGGACTTAAAGCGCGATTCCAGATCCGGCTCTTCGCCGTTGCCGAGGATGAAATGGTTTTCGTCAATCAAAAGGGCGGAGGAGTGTTCGCCGAGCAGATTGTTGCTTTCGACGATGATCCGTTGTAACACGCCGCCTCCGTAGCGCGCCGCCAGCACGCCCACCGGCTCGACGCCCACGCCGGAAACTTGCGCGGCGAAGAACAACCGCTCGCCGACGGGCGGCTCAAACTCGACGGGAGAAACAAACGGCAGGCCTTCCAAAAAAGGCCGGGAGAAATAATCGCGGTCGCTTAAATTCTTGCCAACGCTTTGCGTCTCCGTGTCGAGGACGATGAAGCCGTTTTTATCCAACAACGAATAGGATTGCAAGTACGTCGTGCGCCCGCTGGTTTCGCCGCCGCTCCGGTTGCGGAGCGAGAACATGAACTTAATTACCTCGCCTTCAATGACACTGCCGGTGCGGTTGGCAGCGGGCAGGCTGAGATATTCGCCGAGCGCGGGGAACTGCGCGGCGGTGCTGATAATGTCGAGGTTGCTGTTGATGAAATCGTCGAGGCGGTTGGCCGTCTCGGTGGCCCCGGCGCTGAGCGAATTGTTGGCCGCTGTGAGCAGGGCCGTGCGCGTGTTGTTGATCGTGACGACGGCCAGCACGCTCAAGGCGCTGAGCGTCACGCCGAGGAAAGCCACGACCAGCTTATTGCGGAGAGAGAAAGTGCGGAAGTCGCGCAGGCTGAAATAGCCGTAGACCGCCAGCAGGAGGCCGACGATGACGGGGACGGCATTGGCGATGACCGTTGGCGGGGCGACGCGCTTGGCCGGGCCGTAGAAATCAATCGCCACCGTAGCGATGCCCGCGATGACGCTGACGGCGGTGACGCGGGGCATCTCGGTTTCGGATAAGCCTATAACCGGGCGGAGGATGGCAACCAGCAAGATCAGTCCCAGCCCGGTGACGAGGCCGAGGCCACTCACTAATAGCGCCGTAAGCGGGAGGGTGACGAGCAAACCGCCGAGGAGAAGCCATGCGGCGAAGCGCGCCGACCCGCGCCAGGCGAGCCAGGCGCTCACGGCACACAGCGGCGTGAAGAGCACCCACATCCCGGAGGCGAACAGCTCCACCGGGTCGCGCCAGATTTGGGCGCGGAGGCCGAAGATGATCACGAAGATGTTGCCGACGAGGCTCAAGGCCAGCCACACCAGTGCCATGCGCCAGACCCGGCCAGGCAAATCGGCGGGACCAACAAGCGGGCGCGCGAGCGGGGCAGGAGGCAAGGAAGTCGTCATAGATGTTGACCATTGCCGGGAGCGGGCGGGGCCGGTTGCCCTTCCCGCTTGAGACGCACCACCGCTTTGCTCGCGCCGAACACGCGGCCCAATTCGAGCGCGGCGTTTTCCAGAATCGTATCGAAGTTGGGTGACTGGTGGATTTTGCCCGCGAACTCAAACAGGAGTTGCTCGATCTGCGCGAGGCGCTGTTGGCGGCCGAAGAGGCGGCCATTCTCAATCGCCACCGCCAATTGGTCAGTGAGGATTTGCAAGACTTCCAGATCGGAGGGCTTGAACGCCTCGGATTGGCGGCTCTGCACGTCGAGCGCGCCGATGACGCGGTCGCCGAGACGGAGCGGGAGCGCGGCCTCGGCGCGGGTGTCCGGCAACAATTCGTTTTTAAAGTGGAAGGGATCTTTGCCCACGTCCGAGGCGACGCGCGCCTGACGATTGGCGGTGACCCAGCCGATGAGCGAGTTCGACCCGACGGCCAAACGGTGGCCGCGCGCCTTGAGCAGTTTGCCGACCTCGCCGGTGGACTCGCGCAAAACGGCGAACTCGCCTGCGTCGTCGAGCAAAAAGATGGAAGCATGATAGTAGCCGAAGCGCTCACGGATAAGTTCGAGGGCGCGCGCCATCAACTCGTCAATGTCTAAAATGGAAGTGGCGGCGCGGCCCACCTCGGCCGCGGCGGCGAGTTGGCGCGTGCGGTCTTCCACTTTGGCTTCCAGCCCGCTGTACAGATCGCGCAATTGGGTAGTCATGCTATTGAAGGCTTGCGCCAGCAAGCCAATCTCGTCGTTACGCCGCAGGAAAGTCTGCGCGTTCAAATCGCCGCTCGCCATGCGTAAGGCGCTGTCGGTGAGTTCTTGAATTGGCCCGGTGAGGCGGCGGGTGAAGATGAACACGCCGACGACGCTGACGACGGCGGCCGCGGCCATAATGTCCAAAAAAATCGTCCCGGCTCGGGTGAGGGGGGCATAGGCCTCGCTCACGTTCTGCTCGACGAGCAGGGCCAGAGTGAGGCGGTCGAGCCAGTTGTACACGCCCACCACCTTCTGGCCGTTCTCACTGGTGTATTGCGCGTTGCCGTCTTCGTGTTTGACGAGCGCGCGGATGATGCCTTCGCTGGCGTCACGGGGTTGGCCGGGAGTGACGGGGTTGCCGAGAATGAAGCCGTCCCCGGTGACGACAAAGGAGCGGCCGGTAGCGCCGAGGCCGGTAGGTTGGACGATATCGAGCAGACGGTCGGCCGGAATGAGTCCCATGAGAACGCCAATGGGGCCGCGCTGCGGGTCGCGGATCGCCGCGGCAGAGATGATAACAATCGCCGTCGTGTTTAAGCGCGGGTCGTATTTAGGCGGCGCGAGAATGGTGGTGGCGCCCCGCACGGTGCGGAAATACTGCTCATCCAGAAAACTCTGACCGATGATCGTTTGTCCGGTGTCACTGGCCAATATTACTTCCCCGGTCTCGGCACTGGCCAGCATTAGAACGGTGTAATTAGCGTTATTCTGGTCGCTCAAGTAACTGTTGAGGCGGGCTTGCAAGGCGTCGCGCGCCGTGGTCCATTCAACCGTGCCGGACTGTCCGAGGAAGAAGGTCTGTGCGGCAATAGTTACATCCGGCGCGCTGGCGAGGAAACTCATCTCCGCCCGGCGGTTGGTGGCCCAGTCGTCAATTTGATTTTCTTTGAGGGTCGAGAGCGAGGTCAGTTGCGCGATGACCTGTGTGGTGAGATCGGATTGAGCCTGACGGTAAAGCAGGAGAGCGACGGTGAGGAGCGGACCGAGCACGAGCGGCAGGAGGACGATGAGCAAATACCGGGCCAGGCCACCGCGCGCGCGGTCGGCGCGCACTGGTTCGCGGTTGTTCTGAAATATATTGCTCGTCCATGGGCTACGCATGGCAATGTCCTTTTCGTGCTAAAACTTCGGCCCACCTCCTAATCAGTCGTGTGATACGCTGGCGAGGGGCGCCTCAGTCGAATAATTGCTTGTCGCCGAAGCCGGGCACGGGCCAGGCCAGCGCAAAGGAGAGCAAGTTATCGGCGCTGAAAGTTTAGCGGTCCCAGACCGGTTCGCCTTTTAATAGACGGCGAATCTGCTCAGGGAAGCGGTCGGGATCGAGTGGCTTGGCGAGGAAGCCATCGAACCCGGCGGAGCGCGCTTTGGCCATTTGCTCCTGACTGGCCTCGGCGGTGACGGCGACGATGATGGTGTCTTTGAGGCGACGGGCGGCGCGCACTTTGGCGAGCGCGGCATAGCCGTCCTCGTAGGGGAGGCGGATGTCCATGAGGATGAGGTCAATCTTGGGTAGGGTGTCGGCAAATTCCACGACCTGCCAGCCGGAGGTTTTCCATTCGCAGCGGGGCACGCCCATGTACGCCAACATACGCGCCATGAGGACGAAGTTAGACACGTTGTCTTCGACGATTAAGACAGTCGCATCTTTGGGCTGGATCGGCTCACGGGCGGGAGGGGTGTCGGCCATGGGGTTCTCTCACTGCGCTTGGGACACTTCTATATGAAGAGCGCTTAACTTTCCAGGTATCGCGCGATCTGGCGCGGGAGTTGATCAACGTCAATTGGTTTTTGGATATAGCCGTCGCACCCGGCGGCCAGGGTCTTTTCTTTGTCGCCCTTCATCACATTCGCAGTGAGGGCAATGACTTTGATGGCCTCCAGCCCGGGCATGGCTTTGATGCGGGCCGTCGTCGTGTAGCCGTCCATCTCCGGCATATTAATGTCCATTAGAATCAAATCGGGCGGATCGGCCGCCGCCCGCGCCAACCCATCTTTGGCATTGATGGCGAGTACCACGGTATAACCTTCTACTTCCAGCACCCGCTGGACGAGGGTGCGATTCTCCGGGTTGTCTTCAATGTAAAGGATTTTGGGCATAGGAACAACAGCGGCAAAAAATTTTCTCGACCGAGTTGTCCTAATTATCCTCCGTTGCGCCAAAGTTGCAATATAGAAATGGTTGCAAAAAGCTTGCCAGCCCGGTTTGTTTGTTGGAAATCGGTTTATATGCCAGGCTAGCGAGGTTCCCAACCCTCACGGTCTACGCGGTGTAAATGAACGTAGCAGACACCCGGGTCTTCAAGACGCTGGGTGTCTGCTACGTCCATCCAATTCAAACTGCCAATCGGTTAGGGGTCCCGGCTATGCTATGGCGCCGGTTCGGCCAACAGCATTTGAATCGCGGCTTCGGTTTCGGCGTAGCGTCCCTCACCAATGTGCTGGTAACGGATGACGCCTTGTTTGTCAATCAACATCATCGTCGGCCAGTAGCGCACGTGGTAAGCGCCCCACGTCGCGCCCTCGTTGTCTTGCGCCACCGGGTAAGGCACGTCGAGGCGCTTGACCGCGTCGGTAAGATTGTCGAGATGGGCTTCGTGGCCGAATTCGGGATAATGATTGCCGATGACGACGAGGCCTTGCGGGCCATAAGTTTTGTGCCATTCCCTCGCCGAGGGAATTACGTGGACACAGTTGATTCACCCGAAGGTCCAAAAATCAATCAGCACCACCTGGCCGCGCAAGTCGGCGAGGCGCAAAGGGTGATCGGTGTTGAGCCAAATAGTGTTGGTCAGTTCGGGTGCCAGTCCATAGTTGCGCATATGAATCTCCTGCTTCATCTTTTTTCTTCCGGCAGGTTGGCGCCGGATCTTGGCAACGTGAAACGCATTGTCGTCCCGAGTTGCGGCGCACTCTCGGCCCACAGTCGCCCGCCGTGCGCCTCGACCAAGCCTTTGGCGATGGCGAGGCCGAGGCCCGCGCCATTGCGGGCGGAAGCATCGCGTTGCCGGGCGGCGTCGCCGCGATAGAAGCGGTCGAAGATGCGCGGCAGATCAGCGGGCGCGATGCCCTCACCGGTGTCTTGCACGGTGACGAGGACGTGGCCCGGGTGGGCTTCGGCGTGCACTTGAATGTCGCCGCCCACGGGCGTGTGGCGGAGGGCGTTCTCGATCAAGTTTTGAATCACGCGGCCGATTTTTTCCGGGGCCATCCAGACCGGGTCCACGCCCGGGGCCACCGCGCCCGCGAGGGCTACGCCTTGCGCCTGCGCGCGCGGAGTGAAGCCTTCGAGCGTATCGGAAATTAAATCGGCAAGCGAGCTGGGTTCACAGCGTAAGACGAGATTGCCGGTGTCGAGTTGCGCCAGTTCAAACAGGTCGTCAATCAGACCGCTCATGTGCGCGATCTCAGTCTGGCTTTGTCCGACGTAACGCGCCACCGTTTCGGGGTCGGTCACCACCCCGTCGGCGAGGGCGTCGAGCATGGCGCGCAGAGAAGTGAGGGGCGTCCGCAAATCGTGCGAGGCCCAGGCCACCAGGTCGCGCCGGGCAGCGTCAAGTTGCCGGGCTTCGGTCTGGGCGTGTTCCAGACGTTCCGCCATCATATTGAAAGCGCGGGCCAACTGCGCCACTTCGTCGCGGCCTACGGCTGGCACGCGCACGGCAAAGTCCCCCTCACTCAAACGGCCAGCCGCGCGCACGAGTTCGCGCAAGGTTTGCATGATGGAACTGGACAGGAAGTAACCAAAGGCAATGGAGATGCCGCCCGCGAAGAGCAGTAGCAAACCCGCCAGCGTGAGGTCGTGCGCGTTGATGAACATGAGGCGCGCGGTGATCCACACGTTGAGCAGAGTTAGCGCGGCGGCCAGGACGTAGCCGAGGGTGAGGGTCTGGCTGAGGGTGGGCAATTGCCGCCACCAGCCGAGCCGATGTGAGACGAAACCGATGATAGCCGAGGCCGCGCCAGTGAGCGCGAATAGCAAGGCCAGCGAGAGCAGATCGGGCATCGGCGGGCGTAGCAAGGCGGCGACGAGGGTGATCGTCAGCGTGAGCGCGGCGAGAATGCCGAGGAGGTAGATGCTGAGGCGAGGCTTGCTCATAAAACTTTAAACTTCAACTTTAAACTTCAACTTCCAACCTCTATCCCTCGAACTTATACCCTGCGCCCCAGACGGTGAGGAGGTAACGCGGTTGCGCCGGGTCGGGTTCAATTTTTTCGCGCAGGCGGCGGATGTGGACGGTGACGGTGGATGGGTCGCCGGAAAAATCGTGGCCCCACACGCGGTCGAGCAGTTGCGTGCGCGAGAACACTTGGCGGGGATGCCGCGCGAAGAACCCGAGCAGTTCAAATTCTTTGGCCGTCACCGTCACCACGCCGTCGTTCACCCAGACGGTATGCGCGGCGGGATCAATTCGCAAACCTTCGAACTCCAGCACTTGTCCGGCAGGCGGGACATTTTCCGTGGCGCGGCGCAGAACCGCTTTCACCCGCGAGACCAATTCTTGCGGGCTGAACGGTTTGGCGAGGTAATCGTCCGCGCCGAGGTCGAGGCCGCGAATGCGGTCGCTGGTTTCGCCTTTGGCGGTGAGCATGATAATGGGCAGGCGGCTCCGCGCTTCGGCTCCGGCAGATTTGTGGGCGCGCAGTTGGCGGGTGAGGCTTAGCCCATCCACGCCGGGGAGCATGAGATCGAGTACGACGAGGTCGGGCAGTGCCTCGGCAATAGCGTCGAGCGCGGCATAGCCGTCGGCGGCCTCGCGCACGGTGAAGCCATCGCGCTCCAAATAGCGCCGGATGACTTCGCGCACAGTGGCTTCGTCGTCCACCACGAGGATGGAAGGGGGCAGAGAATCCAATGGCATCAGGGTAGAGTCTAACTTAAATGGCAGTTGTTACGCGGGGATTACGCGGGCAGGCTGAAGGCGCAAGGCCAATGGATGAAAAAAGGTGGAAGGAGTTTGGCCGGTCAGCCTTCATCCTTCCACCTTTGTCCTTTTCGAGAGCGGGTGATGGGATTCGAACCCACGACCTTAAACTTGGGAAGTTTCTGCGCTACCATTGCGCCACACCCGCATATATCGCCCCTCACGTCCGGAATTCTCAACAGTGCAACCTGTACATATTCTACCAAAGTCATATCCGACGGTCAACTTTGGGGTATATGCCTTTCGATCATTCGATCTCCCTCTTCGCATTCCCTGCCTCTCTACGCTATACTCCAGACAATCGTCAGTTGTGCCTATGTCCGCGTCCGATCCGGCCCGCGCCGTTCCACCGTCCACAGAACAACCCTCGGCTCCGCGCCCACTTGCCGAGCCAGAGGCCGTTGAACCGCGCCACGTTTCGGACAATGGGCAAGCCTCGGGCGGGTGGCATCCTCGCCTCCACCAGCAACTCCAGCATTTGCTTGACAACCCCGCCACCGCTCCGCCAGAGTGGCGGGCCTTGCTCGCCGCCGTCAGCGACGCTTACTTTCGAGCCGACGCCGAGCGCGAGCAGTTGGAACACTCCCTCGCCTTAAGTTCGCAGGAACTCCAGCAAGCGAACAC
>Ga0315281_10004378_pt1 | contig 20501 bp, 18 predicted proteins | sample YL17G07_0_MG_FD_204540 | JGI IMG/M metagenome (GOLD analysis project Ga0315281, IMG submission 204540) | Sediment microbial communities from Yellowstone Lake, YNP, Wyoming, USA - YL17G07_0 | ecosystem: Environmental > Aquatic > Freshwater > Lake > Sediment | place: USA: Wyoming | collected...
CGCCCTCCGCCGCGATGTGCTTGATCTCGAACGTCACCGCCGACGCCGGCGCGAGGATCATGCCGAGCAGCCCCTTGATCGCGTCCTTCCCGACGGCCGGCGCCATCGGCATGTTGTGGTACACGCCATCGTCCGTGAACGAGTCGAGGATCCGCTGCGAGTCCATCGCCTCCCACGCCGCGCAGAAGTCACGCACGACCTGCTTTGCATCCGCCATCTGACATCTCCTTGTCCACCCGCGCCGCACCCGGCCGCGCATCGTGCGCGGATCATACGCCCGCCGGCCGCTTCGGGAAAGCGCTACTCGCCCGCGCCGCGATCCTTGCCGCTGCTGTGCCGGTAGTGCACCACCGCCACGTCGACCATCGTCACCAGCCCGTCGCCCACCATCTCGTCGACGATCGGCAGCACGCGCTCGATGCGGTCCGCCCGGTCGACCACCTCCACCACGAGTGGCAGGTCCTCCGACAGGCGCAGGATGTGCGCCGTGTGGATGCGGCTGTTGGCGCCGAACCCCTCGACCGCCCGCAGCACCGTCGCCCCGGCGATGCCCTCCGACCGCAGCCGCTGCACCAGCGCCGTCGCCAGCGGCCTCCCCTGCCACTTGTCCGACTCGCCGATGTAGATCTTCAGCATCTTCGCCGGCCCGGTGATGTCCATCGCCGTCACCTCCGTCGCGCGCCGGGCAGCGTCAGATGGTCCGCCCCAGCACGCTCCCAAGGTACACCGCGAACATCCCGCAGACGATGCTGCCGCCGATGTTCAGCGACGCGCCCGCGACGTCGCGCAGCTCCAGCATCTGCAGCGTCTCCCACGTCAGCGAGGAGAACGTCGTGAAGCCGCCGAGGAAGCCGACCGCCACCAGCAGCCGCAGCTGCGGCGGCCACATGAACCGGTCCTCGCTCAGCGTCAGGAAGAGGCCGATGATGAACGAACCGACGATGTTGACCGTGAACACGCCCAGCCCGGCCGGCCCGTTCCAGTCGGACACGCGCCCCGTCACGTAGTAGCGGGACAGCGTCCCCAGCGCACCGCCGACAGCCAGGTAGAGAATGTTCATCGCCGCACAACGAGAAAGGCCCCGCCGTCGCCGACACAGGCCGTCAGCCCTTGCAGGCGGTGCGTTCCGGTTCGATCCCCCGTAGCCGCTACCGACGTGTACGCGCGGGCACCGGCTACGGGCAACGGCCGCCTCCAGCGAATCGTGCTAATCCGGCGCGCTTCTCGGCATCATGATGTAGTTCTGCACGATCGATGCCGCCGCGCCCCCCACGACCGGCCCCACCCAGTAGATCCAGCCGTCCGTCCACGTGCCGTCGACCAGCGCCACGCCGAAGTGCCGCGACGGGTTCATCGCCGCGCCGGTCAGCGGGCCCGCCATCAGGATGTCCATCGTGATCGTCAGCCCGATGGCCAGCGGTGCGATCGCCCCCGCGCCGCGCCCGTCCACGGCCACGCCGTGGATCACGTACACCAGGAAGAACGTCAGGATCGCCTCGAGCATCAGCGCGTTCTGCTTGCCGATGATGATGAAGTCATTGTCCGGCTTGCCGCCGTAGTTCACCGACGGGATCGCGTTCGCCAGCGTCGCGTTCGACGAGTCGAAGATCTTCTTCAGCAGCAGCGCCGCGACGGTGGCGCCGAGCAACTGCACGATGATGTAGGCCACGGACTTGACCGCGCCGATCCTACCGCCGATCCACAAGGCGATCGTCACGGCGGGGTTGTAGTGCCCGCCCGAGATGTGCCCCGCCGCCGCCACCATCAGCCCGATCGCCAGCCCGTGCGCCAGCGCGATCATGACGAGCGTGCCCCCGTCCAGCTTCATGCTCTGCGTGACGCTGAGCATGATCGCCCCGGCGCCGATGAACGTCAGCGCAAACGGCCCGATGAACTCCGCCACCAGCGGCCGCACCCACTTCTCCAGCACGTCCGTCGGCAGGAAGTTCTCTGCGTTCAGCTCCCGCGCCGGTACCATCACATCGTTGTCGGCCATATGGACCCCCTAATTGCTAAGGAGAGTAGTTCCTTACTCAGGATATCCTAGATTCGCCCGCCCCTCCTGTCAATACCGGCGCCGCGATTCCCGCCCGGCCGGCGCCGGGCTCCAACGCGCGAACCAGGGTTCGGCGGCCGGCACGCCAGAAGCGAACAGGCCGGGCTGCGTAGCCCGGCCTGTTCGTCGAACCAACCGTGTCGCCACGCCTTAGATCACAAGCAGATCGAGGTCCGGCACGCGGGCGAAGTCCTTGGCGTCCCGCGTCACCACCACCATGTCGAAGTACAGTGCCGTCGAGGCGATCAGCAGGTCGTTGTCCTTGACGATGTTGCCGCGCTTCCGAAGCCAGCCCCGCACCTCGGACCAGACGTCGGCTATCGCGACCGTCACGTTCAGGATGTCGAGCCCCGCCGTGAACCCGTCCCAGAGGTCGACGTTCCACGTGGGCCGATCCGAGTAGAGCGCGCCTTCTCGCACTTCGCCGTACGTGATGACGCTGATCGCCAGTCCTTCAGACCTTATATCCTGGACCACGTCCGTCAGCCACTCTCTTTTCCCCCGGCTGCCGCCGGCCAGGATGCAGATGTTGCTGTCCAGCAGGTACTTCGCCGCCATCAGCAGCCTCCTCCGTCGGGGCGTTGCCGCGATCCCAGACCGCGACTTCGGACGTCTGCCCTTCCTCGCGCCAGCGATAGATGTTCGCGGCAAGTTCTTCCGGTTCGATTCCGGCCCAGCCGGCGGCCATCGCTTCGTCCATCCGTTCCCAGCCACGCGGTTCCGCGCGCTTCGAGACGGCGCGGTCGTATTCGGCATCGATCCCGGCGGCCGCAGGGCGCGGTCCGGCCATCTCAACCGCTGCCGGACTGTAGGCGGTCAGCACGGCGACCGGGATGCCGCCCTTTTCGATGACGATGTCCTCGCGACCGAGCGAGCGCAACACTTCGCCCAGGCGGACGCGAAATTCGGTGGCGGGCATGGTGCGGCGTGGTTTGCTCATAACCCATCAATATTCGTCGATATCCATCGATTTGTCAAGCCCGCTCGCCCCGGGAATGCGATGTGGGGCTGAATCTGGCAGAGCTGCGGCTCGCGAGCCGTAGGATCACCCCGACGCCGTCGGTGGTGTGCCCCGCCGTCGCGGTCAGAGCAGGGCGCGCGCCGTCGGCTCGATCGGCGCCTGGAGCTGCGTGTCCCCCTCGAGGTGCCGGTCGACGCCGGCGGCGCACGCGCGCCCCTCTGCGATTGCCCAGACGATCAGGCTCTGGCCTCGCCCCATGTCGCCGCAGGCGAACACGCGGGGCACGCTCGTCATGAACGAACCGTCACGCGCGACGTTGCCGCGGGCGTCGAAGCCGACGCCGAGGCCCTCGAGCAGCCCATCCCGTTCGGGGCCGAGGAAGCCCATCGCCAGCAGGACGAGCTCACAGGGCAGCTCGAAGTCGGTGCCCTCGACCTTCTGGAAACGGCCATCGACCATCTCGACCTCGTGCGCGACGAGCGCACGCACGGTCCCGTCTTCGTCGCCGACGAAGCGCTCGGTGTTCACGCTGAAGACGCGCTCGCCGCCTTCCTCGTGGGCCGAAGACACGCGGAAGACGTCCGACCACGTCGGCCACGGGTTCGTGGCCGCGCGGTGCTCGGGCGGACGTGGCAGGATCTCCAACTGGTGGACCGACTGCGCACCCTGGCGGTGCGCCGTGCCGAGACAGTCGGCGCCGGTGTCGCCGCCTCCGATGATCACCACGCGCTTGCCGGCCGCCGTAATCGTGGGCTCGGCGAGGTCTCCCTCCTGCACCCGGTTGCCGATCGGCAGGTACTCCATGGCCTGGTGGATCCCGCCTAGCTCGCGCCCCGGGATCGGCAGGTCGCGGGCGGCGGTCGCGCCGCCGGCGAGCACGGTCGCGTCGAACGCCTGCAGCTCCGACAGCGGCACATCGACACCCACATTGGCGTTCACCCGGAACTCGGTGCCCTCGGCGCGCATCTGGTCGAGCCGGCGGTCAAGGTGCCGCTTCTCGAGTTTGAACTCGGGGATGCCGTACCGGAGCAGCCCGCCGATGCGGTCGGCACGCTCGAACACAACGACATCGTGTCCGCCGCGCGTGAGCTGTTGCGCCGCGGCCAGACCGGCCGGGCCCGATCCGACGACGGCCACGCGCTTGCCGGTCCGGACCGACGGCACGACCGGCTGGATCCAGCCTTCGGCCCACGCACGGTCGACGATCTCGACTTCCACCTGCTTGATGGTGACCGGGTCCTGGTTGATCCCCAGCACGCACGACGCCTCGCACGGCGCGGGGCAGACGCGCCCCGTGAACTCGGGGAAGTTGTTCGTGGCGTGCAGCCGCTCGATCGCATCGCGCCAATGGTCGCGGTACACCAGGTCGTTCCAGTCGGGGATCAGGTTGCCCAGCGGGCACCCGTTGTTGCAGAACGGGATGCCGCAGTCCATGCAGCGGCCGGCCTGCTGCTTGAGCGCGTCGCGCTCGAACGGCTCGTACACCTCGTGCCAGTCGTGGAGCCGCACCGACACCGGGCGCCGTTGGGGTGTGATCCGTCCCCACTTCAGGAAGCCGGTCGTCTCACCCATGAGCCGCCGCCATCACGCGCTTGAGCGTCTCGTCCTCCGACAGGCCCGCGGCGGCCGCCTCCGCCATGACGGCGAGCACGCGCTTGAAATCCTGGGGCATCACTTTGCGGAACGACTGGACCTCGCTCTCCCACTGTGTGAGCAGGCGGTCAGCGACATCCGATCCGGTGAGCTCGCGGTGACGCTCGACCGTCGCGCGCAGCCACTCACGGTCGTCGGCAGCGAGTGGTTCGATCTCCACCATCTGGTAGTTGACCAGCGCGGGAAAGCGGTCATCGGGGTCATAGATGTACGCGACGCCGCCCGACATCCCGGCGGCGAAGTTCCGCCCGGTCGGGCCCAGCACGACCACCCGTCCGCCGGTCATGTACTCGCATCCGTGGTCGCCGATACCTTCGGCGACCGCCGTCGCGCCGGAATTGCGCACGCAGAAGCGCTCGCCCACCGTGCCCCGCAGGTACGCCTCACCCGATGTCGCACCGTAGAGCACGACGTTACCGGCCACGACGTTGTCCTCGGCCGCGAAGAGCGCTTCCCGGTCGGGGTGCACGATCACGACGCCGCCTGACAGCCCCTTTGCGGTGTAGTCGTTGGCGTCGCCTTCCAGGCGCAGCGTGATGCCGCGCGGCACGAACGCGCCGAAGCTCTGACCCGCCGACCCGCGCAGGTTGATGCGGATCGTGTTGTCAGGAAGTCCCGCGCCGCCCCACCGCTTGGTCACCTCTGAGCCGAGCATCGTGCCCACCGAGCGGTTCGTATTGCGCACGGGAGCCTCGATCTCAATGGGGCTTCCATCCGCGAGCGCGGCGGCAGCCTCCTCGATCAGCAGCCGATCGAGCGCCCGGTCGAGCCCGTGATCCTGCCCGCGGCTGCAGAAACGCGTCTGTCCGTCGTACGGATTCTCCGCTTCCGCGAGGATCGGCGTGAGATCGAGTCCGTGCGCCTTCCAGTGGTCGATTGCCGCTCTCACGTCGAGCACCTCGGTATGCCCGATCGCTTCTTCGATCGAGCGGAACCCCAGCGCCGCCAGGTACTCGCGCACCTCTTCGGCGATGAACTCGAAGAAGTTGACGACGAACTCCGGCTTCCCGGCGAAGCGCTTGCGCAGCTCGGGGTTCTGCGTCGCGATCCCGACCGGACACGTGTCGAGGTGGCACACGCGCATCATCACGCAACCGCTCACGACCAGCGGCGCGGTGCCGAAACCGAACTCCTCGCCCCCGAGCAGCGCGGCGATCAGCACGTCTCGCCCTGTCTTCAGCTGTCCATCGACCTGCACCACGATCCGGTCGCGCAGCCCGTTGCGCATCAGCGTCTGCTGCGTCTCGGCGAGCCCCAGCTCCCACGGCGCGCCCGCATGCTTGATCGACGTCAGCGGCGACGCGCCCGTGCCGCCGTCATGGCCGGAGATGAGCACGACATCGCTATGCGCCTTCGCCACGCCGGCGGCGACCGTGCCGACACCGACCTGCGCGACGAGCTTCACGTGCACGCGCGCGGCCGGATTGGCGTTCTTCAGGTCGTGGATCAGCTGCTTGATGTCCTCGATCGAGTAGATGTCGTGATGCGGCGGCGGGCTGATCAGTCCCACGCCGGGCGTGCTGTACCGCGTTTTGGCGATCCACGGGTACACCTTGCGGCCGGGGAGCTGCCCGCCCTCGCCGGGCTTCGCACCCTGCGCCATCTTGATCTGCAGGTCGTCCGCGTTGACAAGGTACTCCGACGTCACACCGAAGCGGCCCGACGCAACCTGGTGCACCGCCGAGCGACGGAGATCGCCGTTCGCGTCGCGCACGTAGCGGTCGGCGTCTTCGCCGCCCTCGCCCGTGTTGGACTTGGCGCCGATCCGGTTCATCGCGATGGCGAGGTTCTCGTGCACTTCCTTCGAGATCGAGCCGTACGACATCGCGCCGGTGGCGAAGCGCTTGACGATCTCGCAGACGGGCTCCACCTCGTCAATCGGGACGGGCGGGCGCACACCCTCGCGCAGCGTGAACAGGCCGCGCAGCGTGGCGAGGCGCTTCGACTGGTCGTCGACCAGTTTCGTGTACTCCTTGTAGACGTCGTACCGCCTGGCTCGCGTCGCGTGCTGGAGCTTGAACACGGTCTCCGGGTTGAACAGGTGGTACTCGCCCTCGCGGCGCCACTGGTACTCCCCACCCAGATCGAGGTCGCGATGGGCGAGCTCGGTGGGACGAGGGGCGTAGGCGCGCCGGTGGCGACGCGCCACCTCCTCCGCGACCTCGTCGAGGCCGATGCCACCGAGTCGCGACACCGTGCCGGTGAAGTATTCGTCCACAAGCTCGTCGCCCAGCCCGATGGCCTCGAAGACGTGCGCGTTCCGGTACGAAGCGACCGTGGAGATGCCCATCTTCGACATCACCTTCAGCACACCCTTACCGGCCGCCTTTACGTAGTTCTTGATGGCCTGGTGCGGGTCCATCTCATCGAGCCCGTAGAGCCCCTGCGCGACGAGGTCTTCGATCGACTCGAAGGCGAGGTACGGGTTGATCGCGCCGGCGCCGTACCCGATGAGCAGCGCCATGTGGTGCACCTCGCGCGCGTCGCCCGTCTCCAGCACCAGCCCCACCTGCGTGCGCTTGAGCTCGCGGATGAGGTGGTGGTGCACCGCCGACACCAGGAGCAGCGAAGGTATCGGGGCCAGGTCCGGCCCGGAGTCGCGGTCCGAAAGCACGATGATCCCCACGCCCTCGTCGATCGCCGCCGACGCCTCGGCCCGCACGCGGTCGAGTGCTTCGCGCAATGCCGGCCCGCCGCCCGCCACCCGGTAGAAGCCCGGGATCACGCGCGCCGCGAACTCCGGCCGGTCGCTGTCGTCATTGATGTGGATGAGCTTGGCCAGCTCGTCGTTGTCCAGAATCGGGAAGGGCAGGGCGATCTGGTGACACGCGTCGGGCTGGGAATCGAGCAGATTGCCCTCCGCGCCGATCGTCGACGCGAGCGAGGTGACGAGTTCCTCCCGGATCGCGTCGAGCGGCGGGTTCGTGACCTGCGCGAAGAGCTGCTGGAAGTAGTCGAACAGCAGCCGGGGACGTTCCGACAGCACCGCCACCGGGGTATCGGTACCCATCGAGCCGTCCGCCTCTTTACCCAGCTTTGCCATCGGCGCCACGAGGAGCTTCAACTCCTCGTGGGTGTATCCAAACGTCATCTGGCGTCGCACCACCGACTGGTGCGAATAGACGACGTGCTCCCGGTCGGGCAGCTCGCTGAGATGCACCAGCCCCTGCTCGCACCACTCCTCGTACGGATGCTCCGCGGCGAGCGCCGCCTTGATCTCCTCGTCCTCGACGATACGTCCGCGTGACGTATCGACCAGGAACATCTTCCCGGGCTGCAAGCGGCCCTTCTTGATCACGCGCGCCGGGTCGATATCGACCACGCCGGTCTCGCTCGCCATGATCACCCGGTTATCGTCGGTGACCCAGTAGCGGCTCGGCCGCAAGCCGTTGCGGTCGAGCACCGCGCCGATCACCGTGCCGTCGCTGAACGCGATCGATGCGGGCCCGTCCCACGGCTCCATCAGCGACGCGTGGTAGCGATAGAACGCGCGCTTGGCCGCCGGCATCGTGGCGTGGTTCTCCCACGCCTCCGGGATCATCATCAGCACCGCGTGCGCCAGCGAGCGGCCGCTGAGATGCAGCAGCTCCATGCACTCGTCGAAGCTCATCGTGTCGGACGATCCCTCCGTGATGATCGGGAAGGCGCGCTCGAGGTCCGGGATCAGCGGCGTCGAGATCTGCGCGGCGCGCGCGCGCATCCAGTTGCGGTTGCCCTGCACCGTGTTGATCTCACCGTTGTGCGCCAGGAAGCGGTACGGGTGCGCGAGCGGCCACGATGGGAACGTATTCGTCGAGAACCGGCTGTGCACCAGCGCCAGCGCCGACTCGATGCGCGGGTCGCGCAGATCCGGGAAGAATTCACCGAGCTGCGGCGTCGTCAACATCCCCTTGTAGACCAGCGTGCGGCTCGACAACGAGGCGAAGTACATTGACAGGTCGTCGCCGATCTCGTGCTCGGTCCGCTTGCGCAGTACGAACAGCTTACGGTCCAGGTCGATGCCCGCCGAACCGGCCGGGTCCGTGACGAAGCAATGCCAGAAGCTGGGCATCACCGCGCGCGCCGACGGACCGATCATCGAGTCATCGATCGGCACGCCTCGCCAGCCGATGACGCGCAGCCCTTGTTCCTCGGCGAGGTCCTCCACCGCGCCGCGCGCCTTGTCGGCCGCCGTCGCCTCCAAGGGCAGCATCGCGAGCCCAACGCCATAGCCGCCGGCGGGCGGCAGCGCGAACCGACTGACCGCGCGGAGGAACGCGTCCGGCACCTGGATGAGGATGCCCGCGCCGTCACCGGTGTTGACCTCGGCACCCGATGCGCCGCGGTGGTCGAGATTGCAGAGCGCGCCGAGCGCGGTGTCGACGATGTCGCGGCTCTTCGCCCCCGTGACGTCGACGACGAACCCGACGCCGCAGGCGTCGTGCTCGAAGCTGGGGTCATAGAGACCGCTCGCTGCGGGCAACGCGCTGAACGGCAGGGGGCGATTGGGCAGCGCCCTCTCAGGCGCGTGGAACGAAGGCTGGCCGGCGATATCGGCGACTAAGCCGGTGCCGCAGGCGTCCCGTTCGTCGTCGGGCCTGTGGAGCGGAACGTTCACGATATGACCCTGTAATTCGGCTGGAAGTGGGGTATTGTACCACACTTCACAATCGACGAAACCGGCCCGCGCCGCGGAGCCCCCCGAGAAACGCGCGAGGGTCGCCGAAGCGACCCGCCCATCTCCGACGCAGCCGCGAACGGCCGTCAGAGCGTCATCCAGAGGTGACGAGATACTACCCGAGCCGCCCCGCTTTGACAAGCAACCGCTATCTAAAGCAGCAAGAGCGTCGGCACCGCCCCCTCGACCACGTCGCGAAGCGTCTTTGCTGTTTGCTGTTTGCTGTTTGTTCTGGTCGCCGGAGGCGACCGGCTAGTGTAATTCGGCGACACGTCGTCTACTATCGCAGCATGGCAAGACGCGGCCGCCCGAAGCACCCCGATGTGCTCACCCCGCGCGAGCAGGAGGTGCTCGAACTGATCCGCGCCAACCTCTCGAACGAGCAGATCGCCGAGCGGTTGGGCATCAGCTTCGCGACGGCGAAGTTTCACGTCTCCGAGATCATCGGCAAGCTCGGCGTCCGCGACCGCCACGAAGCCGCAATCTGGCAGCCTCCCGCGGCGGGCGCACCGTCGCGCCAGCCCGGATGGCTGGCGCCGCTGTCGATGCTCCGGCGCGTCCCGCCTCTCGTCACCCCGGCCGTCAGCGCGGCCATCCTCGGTCTCGTGGCTGTGGCCGTCGCGCTGCTTGCCTTGGGCGTGTTCGCGACGCGCGGTGGCAGATCATCTGGATCGGTCGATACCGCAGCCGTGAACACTCCCTGGACGGTAGATACTGCGGACCACGGTGTGACGAGTCTCATAATGTTCGATCTCCGCAGGCACGTCGCGCGGAGGCCGCCGGCGCGAGATTCACTGGCGCTCGCGCAGTGGTCGGAGCCGGGAGCGACGCTGATCGGCAGGACAGGCGGGAACCGCTCCTTCGGCCCTTGGCATCTCGTCAATGTGGACGGCGACGCCATTCGCGAGGTCGCGCCGACGACCGCCTCCGTCGACGCGTCACCTGACGGCCAGCACGCCGTCGTTGTTGAGGCCGGAGCGGCGCGGATGGTGGATGTCACGAGCGCGGCCACCAGTACTCTGCGCGAAGGTAATGTCCGCAACGCACGGTTCTCGCTCGACGGCCAGCGCCTTGCCTATGAATTCGTGAACGGAAGAGACCAGGAGAACACGGTCAGCGACTTTCAGAACGTCATGGTGGCAGAGGCCGGAGACTTCACGAGCCCAAACTCGATCCAGTTCCAAAGAGCGGCGGACGGCTATCTCATGCTCACTCCGGATCCCTGGTCTCCCGACGGCAAGTATCTGCTGCTCCAGCGGGAACTGCCATGCGCCAACGGCAGCGCATCTTGCCGGCGTGCCGTCGCGTTCGAGGTCTACGGCACTGTGCTAAGCGGCGACCGCGTATGGCACGACTACGAGGGTAGATTGGTATCCGCACAATGGGCCGGGCCAGGGCGGCTATACGTCACCTTCGCGGACGACGCGCAGCTCGATCCTGCATTCCCGGCGACGCACGCACTCCTCGTCGAACTGGGCATCGGGAAACACACCGTGCCGGACGTTATCGAGCGATCGTGCTGCGTGTCGTGGTCACCGGATGGACAGCATGCCGTCGCACAAGTGGGCGAAGGTGTTGCTTCGCAACAGCGATGCGTTCTGTTCGACGCCACGAATTGGGACGAACTGGCATCGTTTGACGCAGCGCCCGCGGATGACAATACCGTGTTCTGCGGCGTCGCCGACTGGACGCCCGACGGCACCGAAGTGATTGTGTCGCAGGGCGGGATCTAGCTCGGCACGCAACCAGGACGGCGGTCCTTTGCTGTTTGCTGTTTGCTCTGGTCGCCGCAGGCGACCCCTACCAGATGCCCAGCTGCATCTTCACGTCGTCGCTCGCCATCGTCTTCGGGTCCCACGGCGGCGAGAACGTCAGCTTGTTCACCACCCGCTTCACGCCCGGCAGGTCGATGAGCACGTCCTGGATCTGGCCGTCGATCACCGCGCCCAGCGGGCAGCCCGGGCTGGTCAGCGTGTACGTCACGACAACCTCGCCGTCGTCCTGCACCTCGACGCCGTACACCAGCCCCAGTTCTACGATGCTCAGGTGGATCTCCGGGTCGAACACGTCCTTCAACCGCTCCATCACCAGCTCTTCCGACAACAGTCCCTTTACCGACATAGCATCGTCTCCCTGTTCATCTGCGGCGTTACCGGCGCCCCCACGGCGTCCAACATCTAACATCCAACATCCAGATCACGCATCCAGATCACCCTTCCTCCCGCCGCACGGCGCCGTCACCTCGCTCGTGCTGGGCGATGCCGTCCGCCAGCGTGTGCCACGCCAGCGTCGCGCACTTCACCCGCACCGCGAACTTCGCCACGCCCTGCAGCGCCTCGAGGTCGCCCAGCTCTTCCGGCACGTCGCCGTCCGGCTGCGTCAGCATCTGCTGGAACTCGTCCGTCAGCCGCCGGATCTCGCCGATGCTCTTCCCCGTCACCAGCTCCGACATCATCGACCCCGACGCCCGGCTGATCGAGCAGCCGCGCCCGATGATGCCGATCTCCGTCAGCCGCCCGTCGTCGAAATTGAGCTGCATCTCGATCTCGTCGCCACACACGGGGTTATACCCCTCCGCCACGACAGCGGCGTGGGCGAGTGGCGTGTGGTGGCGCGGGTTCTTGTAGTGGTCGAGGATCAGCTCTCGGTAGAGCTCATCCAGCTCCAACTCTTGCCGTTGCATTGCCGAATATCCTGTCCGCCGCGCCCATCCCGTTGACCAGCGCATCGACTTCTTCGTGGGTGTTATAGATGTAAAAGCTGGCACGCGCCGTGGCGATGACGCCCAGCCGGCGCATCAGCGGCTGCGCGCAGTGGTGGCCGGCGCGGATCGCGATCGCCTCCTGGTCCAGCACCTGGCTCAGGTCGTGCGGGTGCAGGTCGCCGTAATTGAACGTCACGGCGCCGCCCTTCTCCCGCGCGTCCTTCGGCCCGTACACCTTCACGCCCTCGACCGCGCTCAGCGCATCGATGGCGTACTGCGTGATGGCGATCTCGTGCGCGCGCACCGCCTCCATGCCGATGCCCTCGAGGTAATCGATGGCCGCCCCGAAGGCGATGACGTCGGCGATGTTCGGCGTGCCCGCCTCGAACTTGTTCGGCAGGTCCGCGTACGTGCTGCTCTCGTAGGTGACGCGCTTGATCATCTCGCCGCCGCCCAGGAACGGGTCCATCGCATCCAGGATGTCGCGCTTGCCGTAGAGCACGCCGACGCCGGTCGGCCCCAGCATCTTGTGCGACGAGAACGCCAGGAAGTCGCAGTCCAGCTCGCGCACGTCGACCGGCATGTGCGGCACGCTCTGCGCCCCATCGACCAGCACGACCGCGCCGACGCCGTGCGCCAGCCGCGCGATCTCCTTGATCGGGTTGATCGTGCCCAGCACGTTCGACATCTGCGTGAGCGCCACCATCTTCGTGCGCGCGCCGATCTTCTCCTGCACGTCGCCCCACACGAGCTTCCCGTCGTCATCGATGTCGATCACCCGCAGCGCCGCACCGGTCTCGGCGGCAATGAGCTGCCACGGGATCAGGTTGCTGTGGTGCTCCATCGCCGTGATGACGATCTCGTCGCCCTGCTTCAGGTTCTTCCGCCCCCACGCGTTCGACACGAGGTTGATCGCCTCGGTCGTGTTGCGCGTGAAGATGATCTCCTCGCCCGGGTGCTCGGCGTTGATGAAGCGGCCCGCCTTCTGGCGCGTCGCCTCGTACGCCAGCGTCGCCTCTTCCGCCAGCGTGTGCAGGCCGCGGTGGATGTTCGCGTTGTAGTGCTCGTAGTAGTGCACCAACGCATCGATCACCGAGCGCGGCTTCTGCGTCGTGGCGGCGTTGTCCAGGTACACGAGCATCTTCCCATGCACCCTGCGCTCCAGGATGGGGAAGTCGCCGCGTATCCGCTCGGTGTCGTACGTCACATGCTCCTCGATACTCATTGGCGCCCGGGCCCGTGCTCCGTACGCCGCCGGCATCTGTTCGCCGGTTACGCGGGCTTGCGCCCCGCGAACGTGATGCCGCGCGTGTCAAACTCCCTGGCGTCCGACTCGTGCCTCGATCCCGAGAACACATCTACCTGCCGGCCCCAGCGCACATCCTCGAACCCGGCGTGGTCCAGGATCCAGTTCCACTCTGCTTCCAGCAGAGCACCGGCAATTCACCCGGACCAGAGGTCAATGTCGTCCTTCGCATCCTGCGGCACTTCTTTGTGCACGACGATGTCACCGATCTGGAACCGTCCGCCCGGCTTCAGGACGCGGTACACCTCGCGCATCGTGCCCGCCTTATCCGGCGTCAGGTTGATCACGCCGTTGCTGATCACGACGTCTGCGCTCGCGTCCTCGACGGGCAATTCCTCGGCGTAGCCTTCGCGCACATCGACGTTGGCGAGACCGGCCTCCAACGCTGCCTTCTGTGCCTTCTCGCGCATCGCCGCCGTCATATCCACGGCGATCACGCGGCCCGAGAGGCCGACTTGCGCGGCCGCCTGCAGCGTGTCGAAGCCCGCGCCGCAGCCGATGTCCACAACGGTCTCGCCCGGGTTGAGCCTTCCCATCGAAAACGGATTCCCCGTGCCCGCGAACGAAGCCACGGTCGATGCCGGTAGTACGTCAACGTCGGCCGCGTCATAACCAAGCATCATCGCCAGCGGCCTGCCCGTATGGAAGTGGAAGCCCTTCTCGGGTTCGAGCGCGACGTCGGTATATTTCTCGCTGATCTGCCGCCGAAGCTGTTCGCGGTCGACCCTGGAGGGCGTTACCTGCTGCGCCACGCACACCTCGCTCTTTCCGTGAAGTCATTCGCCACCGGCGATCCCATAACCGGCTACTCGATATCGACCTGCACGTCGTCGCCTTCGATTTGCACAGGGTACGTCTTCACCGGCCGGATCGCCGGCAGCACCACCGCCCGCCCCGACGTCACGTCGAACTTCGCGCCGTGCCGCGCGCACTCCACCAGGTCGCCCTCGAGTTCGCCCTGGTCCAGCGGCGCGCCGTCGTGCGTGCACACGTCGTCGATCGCGTAAAAGCGCCCGTTGACGTTGCACAGCGCGATGCGCACGCCCCCCGCCTCGTGCACGCTGATCGTGCCCGGCGGCGTCTCACTCACTTTTGCAATCGTCTTCAGTGCCACTGGGCCGCCCTTCGCTTCTTCTCGTGTCTCGCTTCCCGTCTCCCGCTTCCAGCGCGCGTTACGCCTCAAGCACCTCGTCGTAGAACAGCACGCGCGACGCGCCGCCGGCCTTCTGCAGCACCGCCGCCACCACGCGCTCGCGCAGCCGCGGGTTCGGGATGCGCTCGATCACGTCGGCGAAGAAGCCTTCGACCAGCATCTGCTCGGCGACCTTGCGCGGGATCGCCCGCGCCTGCAGGTAGAACAGCTCGTTCTCGTCGACCGGCCCCACCGTGGCGCCGTGGCTGCACTTCGCGACGTCGTACGCCTCGATCTCCAGGATCGGGATCGGAGCGGCCTTCGCGTGCTCACTCAGCAGCATGTTGCGCGAGGTCTGGTTCGCCTCGCTGCCGCCCGCCGTCGGGTTGATGCGCGTGATGCCGTACCACACCAGCGACGCCGCGCCCGTCAGCGCCGACTTGAACTGCAGGTCGCTGATCGTGTGGTGGCCGATGTGATTCTGCAGCGTGTTGTAGTCGAAATGCTGGGCGCCGTCGCCGAACGTGATCCCCAGCAGCTTCGTATGCCCGCCCGCTTCCGGCATCTCCGCGTCGAGTCGCATCTTCGTCATCTTGCCGCCGATGCCGGCCGCCATCGCGAGGAACTGCGCGTCACGACCGACGATCGCGCGCACCGTGTTGAAGTTGTACGCGTTGCCGCCCCAGCGGTTCACGGAGTAGTACTCCACCCGCGCACCGTCACCCACATAGATCTCGACGGCGCCGCTGACGAAGCCCTTCGCGTCCTGATCCGGCGACAGCGTCTCGTCGATGAACGTCAGCTTGCTGTTGCGCTCGGCCACGATGAGCGTATGGGGGACCACCGCCAGCCCCTCGGCGGAGACGCCGGTCGAGAGGTGCACCGGCAGCTCGATCTCGACATCCTTCGGCACGTAGAGAAAGCAGCCGCCGCTCCACATCGCGGCGTTCAACGCCACGTACTTCCACTCGCCCGGCTTCACGGCCCGCGAGAGATACTTCTGCACCAGTTCCGGGTGCTCGCGCGCCGCAGTATGCAGATCCGTCAGGATCACGCCCTTCGCCCGAAGGGCGTCCGCCAGCTGCGTGAACACCACGTCGGAGTCGTGCTGGAAGATGCGGCCTGCGCTCGCGCCGTCATCCCACGCGCTGCGCAGCGAAGCCGGCAGCGCCGACACATCCGTCACCGGCGCCGATGCGCTCAGCGGCTTCAGCGCGTCGAAGGCCATCGCGCGCACGTCCGTGCGGCGCCACTCCTCATCGGTGGAGTCCGGAAAGTCCATCGATTCATAGAGCCGCCACGCCTCGCGCCGTCGCTCGACAAGCCACCCCGGCTCATCGCGCCGCGAGGAGATGTTCTCCACATCCGTCTGCGTCAGTCCGGTCACGCCCGGCGCCAGCACGTCCTGTGTCACGATCCCAGTCCAATCTTCTGCACGCTGCGCCGGCGCAAAACGCCGCTGGTGCTACATTACGACGATGGGGCCCAGGCCACGCCGAAGCCATCCAGCCTCCGACTTCCAGCCTCCAGCCTCCAGCCTCCAGATCAGCCTACAGCGCCTTCCATCTGCAGCTCGATCAGCCGGTTCAGCTCGACGGCGTACTCCATCGGCAATTCCTTGACGATCGGCTCCACAAAGCCGTTGACGATCATCTTTGTCGCGTCGACCTCCGTCAGCCCGCGGCTCTGCAGGTAGAAGAGCTGATCCTCCCCGACGCGCGAGACCGAGGCCTCGTGGCCGATCGTCACCTGCTCCTCCTCGATCTCCATCAGCGGATACGTGTCCGAGCGCGACTCCTTGTCGATCAGCAGTGCGTCGCAGCGCACCGTCGCGCGCGATCCTTTCGCCCCGGGGTACACCTTCAGCGCACCGCGGTAGCTCGTCCGCCCGCTGCCCCGCGACACCGACTTCGAGATGATCGTCGAGGTCGTGTTCGGCGCCGCGTGCACCATCTTCGCGCCCGCGTCCTGGTGCTGCCCGTTCGACGCCATCGCCAACGAGAGGACCTCGCCGTGCGCGCCCGGCTCCATCAGGAACACGCTCGGGTACTTCATCGTCAGCCGCGAGCCCAGGTTGCCGTCCACCCACTCCATCACCGCGTTCTCGTACGCCGCGGCCCGCTTCGTCACCAGATTGTAGACGTTCGTCGACCAATTCTGGATCGTCGTGTAGCGCACGCGCGCGTTCTTCTTGACAATGATCTCCACCACGGCGCTGTGCAGCGCATCGGTCGAGTACGTCGGCGCCGTGCAGCCCTCGACGTAGTGCACGTAGCTGCCCTCTTCGGCGATGATCAGCGTCCGCTCGAACTGGCCCATGTTCTCTTTGTTGATGCGGAAGTACGCCTGCAGCGGGATGTCGACCTTCACGCCTGCCGGCACGTAGACGAAACTGCCGCCCGACCACACCGCGCTGTTGAGCGCGGCGAACTTGTTATCCGCCGGCGGGATGATCGTCCCGAAGTACTTCTGCATGATCTCCGGATAGTCGCGCACCGCGCTGTCCGTGTCGGTGAAGATCACGCCCAGCTTCTCCAGGTCCTCGCGGATGCTGTGGTACACCACCTCCGAGTCGTACTGCGCGCCGACGCCGGCGATCAGCGACTTCTTCTCCGCCTCGGGGATGCCCAGCTTGTCGAACGTGTCCTTGATGTACTCCGGCACGTCGGACCAGTCCTGCTCGGAGCGGTCGGACGCCCGCGCGAAGTAGTAGATGTCGTTGAAGTCGAGATTGTAGTTCTGGATGCTGCCGCCCCAGAACCCCGTCGGCATCGGCTTCTGCAAGAAGTGCTGGTACGAGCGCAGGCGGAAGTCCGTCATCCACTGCGGCTCGTTCTTCACGCGCGAGATCTCGCGCACGATGTCCTCGCTCAGCCCCTTCTCCGTGCGGTACGAGTACGTCGCCCGGTCGTTGTCGTTGAACCCGAACTTGTAGCCGTCCTGCTGCGCAATCTCCGGCGTGATCTTCGCGACCATGGTTATGCCTTCTCTCCCGTCACGCCCGCCAGCGCCGGCGCGTACTTCGCGATGATCGGATCGTAGCCCTGCTCCTCGAGCTGCAGCGCCAGCTCCGGCCCGCCCGACTCGATGATCCGCCCCTGGTACAGGATGTGCACGAACTGCGGCTTGATGTAGTTCAGCAGCCGCTGGTAATGCGTGATCAGCACCACGCCCAGCTTCGGCGTCGTCAGCGCGTTCACGCCCTCCGCCACCGTCCGCAGCGCATCGATATCGAGGCCGGAGTCGGTCTCGTCCATCACCGCCAGATCGGGGTCAAGGATGCCCATCTGCAGGATCTCGGCGCGCTTCTTCTCGCCGCCGGAGAAGCCCTCGTTCACGTAGCGGCGAGCGAACTGCTCATCCATCTTCAGCAGCTTCATCGTCGCGAGCAGCTTCTCGCGGAACTCACGCACCGGCACGTCTGTCCCGCGCACGGCCTTCATCGCCTGCCGCAGGAAGTTCACCATCGTCACGCCGGGGATGCTCGTGGGATACTGGAACGCCAGGAAGATGCCGCGCTGCGCGCGCTGGTCCGGCGTCAGCGCCAGGATGTTCTCGCCCTTGAACGTGATGCTGCCGCCCGTGATCGTATAGCGCGGGTGCCCCATCAGCGCGTTCGCCAACGTGCTCTTGCCCGACCCGTTCGGACCCATGATCGCGTGCACTTCGCCGCGGTTCACGGTGAAGTCGACGCCGTTGAGGATCTGCTTCCCCTCGACGGCGACCGTCAGGCCGCGGATCTCCAGCAATGTCTTATCAGTCATCTGCCCCTGCTCTCCCCGCCCGGCCAGGCGGGCCATGCGTTGCTCATTCGGCGCGGTCCGCGCCGCGCGTGATGCGCTGTTCGGTTACGCGCGCTGCGTGTCTCCCTGCTCGTGCGCGGCGTGCTTGATGTCGCGCACGACGTACTCGCACATCGGCTTGCCATCGATGACGCGGCTCACCTGCTCCACCGGCGCGCCCACCAGCATCTCCACCACGCGGTGGTCGGCGTGGCACGGCGCGTCCGAGGACTCGGCCGCCTTCCGGTATGGGCAGCTGGTGTTCATCAGGTGGAAGCCGTCGTCGTCCTTCCGCCAGTGGTCGACGATGCCCTCATCCTTGAGCGCCGCGCTCGTCTCGGCCACGCGCTCGCCGACGGTCGCGCCCGTCACCTGCAGCCGGTAGACGCCGGCGATGTCCTCGGCGACGCCGTCGAAGACCTGCGACATCAGGCGCTGCCCGGTCGACGCCTGGTCCGCCGGCAGCGAGGCGATGCGCCGGAACATCCGGTCCACCAGCCGCGGGTAGTGCGCCGTCATCTCCTCGGCGCGCTCTGTCAGCCGGTACACGTACGAAGGACGCCCGACGTCGTTCCGCTGGATGCGCACGTCGACGAGCCCTTCCGCGCGCATCACCTCCAGGTGGCGCCGGATATTCGCCGCGTTCAGTCTCAATTCGCGCGTTATGTCAGCTACTGTAGCTTCGCCATGCGCCGCAAGCAGCTCCCGCATCAGTTCTCGTGTCGATTTCATCACCTATCGATCCTAGCGAGCGCGCAAGGCCATATCAAGCGAAAACTGACTTAAAATGCACAAATCGCGGCAAAATAGGCCAAATGGCCCCGGTGCAAGCAGAGAAGGCAGACCGCGTCTGCCTCCTGATAACCGCCAATCGCCAATTGACAACCATTAGCTGCCCCGTGACTGGAGCCCTGAACCCCCGGTCGACCCCCTCTCCACGCCGTGGAGAGCGGTGCCCGAAGGGCGGCGCGAGGTGCCCCATCGAGCGCCCCGCTCGGGCGCCAGATCAGCTTCTACTCACTGACAACTGACAACTGATGACTCTCGACTTAACTCGCCGCCGCCGGTGCGGCAGGCACGGCGGCACCGGCGGCCGGTGCGGCGCCCTCGGCAGCCACCACCGGCGTCTCCTCCGTGGCGACGCGCGGAGACGCGACGCGGGCGACGACCACCTCCGGGTCCGTCATCAGCGTCATCTTCGATGTGTCGATCGCCAGGTCGCGCACGTGCAGCGCGCCCTCGAGCTGCGTGATCAGGCTCACGTCGGCCACGAACTGCGTCGGGATGTCGCTCGGCAGCGCTTCGACACTGATCGACTCCAGCGTCTGCAGCAGCACGCCGCCGAACGTCGTGACCGCCTCCGACGTGCCCGTCAGCACGATCTTCACGTCCGCGCGCATCTTCTCCGTCATGTTGATCTGGTAGAAGTCGACGTGCAGGATCTGCGTCGAGACCGGGTCGCGCGAGATGGCGCGGATGACCACGCTGCGCGGCGCCCCTTCGCCCTCTACGCTCAGGTTCAAAATGGCATTGCGCGTCATGCCCTTCAGCAGCTGCGTCAGCGCCACCGTGTCGGCCTGCACCGCCGTCGATTCGAGTTTGTGGCCGAAGATGTTGGCCGGCGTGTGGCCGGAGCGCCGGAGCGCCGCAACCTTCTTGCCGAGCACGGTGCGGGGCATTACCTGCAGTTCGCTGTTTGCCATGTTCGTTTCTCGTCCTACCGGCGGCGCAACCGCCGCAATATGCCGATGCCCACCACCAAGCCCAGCCCAAAGGCGAAGGCCGCCGGCAGCGTGATCGCGCTCTTCACATCGCCCTCGACGTGCCGCGCAATCAGCAGCAACGTCGCGCTCTCCTTGACCCGCACATGCTCGCCGATGACCACGGCCGTCGCGCAGTCCGTTATGTGCACATCAGTCGCCCGCGCACTCACCAGCGCGCTGCGGGTCACCTCCAGGCTCTCCGCGCGCACGTGTTGCGCGGCGCCCTGCCGCAACTCGACGCGCTCGGCATCGACCGAGCGCACCGCGCTGTGATCGATCTCGACGCTCTCGCCGGACACCGTGGTGATCACGCTGCCAGATTCGTGGCTCATGAGGCACCTCCTGGATACGGGAAGGCCAAGGAGACCCACGAGAGGGTATCAAAGCACCCCCAGCCGGTCAAATTCCGTCCCAGCCGAGCTATCGAGCGCGGCTATCCGTCCACCCACCCCGTGTGGCACAGGACGCGCCCACAACACACGCCCCA
>Ga0315281_10004379_pt1 | contig 20499 bp, 19 predicted proteins | sample YL17G07_0_MG_FD_204540 | JGI IMG/M metagenome (GOLD analysis project Ga0315281, IMG submission 204540) | Sediment microbial communities from Yellowstone Lake, YNP, Wyoming, USA - YL17G07_0 | ecosystem: Environmental > Aquatic > Freshwater > Lake > Sediment | place: USA: Wyoming | collected...
AGCAAATGCAGATGTTTATCGATCTCTTTCACCAACCCCAACCGCTTGGCCATCAAATGGATCACTCCGATCCCTCCACAGGCTATCCCTTTATTGCGATCATCCATCTCATATCGAATGTTGATCCCCTTGAACATGGGTCTCTCTTGGTCTTCCCAGTTTCTCCGCTCCAGACGTTTCTCAATTTTTCTCTTGCGCTTGGCCAGTGTTTTGTGGTTTAATTTTTTCACTCGAAATGCTCCTTTCTGATAGGCTTTGGTTTTTTGACAAACCTATCATAGCCTTATCTGGAGGGCATTTCGAGGACTTTTTGACTTTTTCCGAAAATAATTACACTGGTTTAAGGATTAGGGAAGGAAATCCAAAACTTGCTCAGGAATCTTCTCCATAATATTTTGAACCCTGTAAAGATTTCTACAGTTCTTAATAAACCATTCAGGAGAATAACCCTAGATATTGAGGAACCCAGCAAATCGATCTTGGATGAAGAGACTTCGGAAAGGAGCTACTCTATCCTAACCCACCCGTTCAAAATCGAGGTTAAAAGAGTAGGTGAAAAGGTATCCTTGTTTTTCTCTAAACTTGAAGACAAGTTAGTTTTTGATTTCATCACCGCTTTACACCCACTTCCCCATAAACCTCATTCAGAGGCGCCAACGTCAGGATTGTGGTGGGTATTTCCTCAAAGGGACCAAGAAGGAAAAGCGGTTTTGTTTCAAACGGTGTGCTTGGATTATGGCTTCCAGAGAACGTTGGAGATCGCAGCCTGAAGTAGAGAAAGGAAAGCGGAGAGAATATTATAGAAGAAAGATAAGAATTGAGCGAACCCCGAAGGAATAGAACGAAAAAGGATAACCTGGTTACTTCAATATTACTTCAGCCCTAACTCTCGGAACTCCAGGCAATGCCTAAGCAGTTGAAATAAAATGGTGGCGGTGCAGGGATTTGAACCCCGGACACTGCGGATATGAGCCGCATGCTCTGACCGACTGAGCTACACCGCCAAACCCTTTAAATTTTACTGAATCCCCACCAATTGTCAATACTTTTATCCCCCTCCCCTCTACCCTGTTAGATAGGCCTTTTTATGTAACTCTGCTAGAAAAAACTACGTATCTAACAGGGTGAATCCCCTCCCGCCAGGGGAGGGGAGCTAAATGGTTGAAACGATCGATGAAGGAATGCCTTTTTAAGCTTGTTGTGTTATGATCCTTTTTAATGAATCGAAAGGGTTTCAAAAAGGCAATTCTTCTTTTATTATCCTTAGCAACCATCGTTTGGGCATTCGAAAAAGCCTTTGCTTCACCACCCAATTTTGATTTTAATATTCAATCCCACCATTTGATTATCCAGATCGACCCATCCCAGCACCTCCTCAAAGCAGAAGATCGGCTTGAAATAAATATAAAATGGGGAAGGCTCCAATCCCTTTCATTTCTCCTTAATCCAAAATTGAAAATCACCCGGATCGTTGACCAAAGAACAGGACAACCGCTGCATTGGTCTGAGACCCCTTTTTCATCACACGCCAGAAGATTGGATATCTCTCTTCAAAAAATAGAAGAGCCTCACCTTCTCTCCATTTCCTACGAAGGTCCGATCTATGATCCTATCGTCAAAGAAAGGGGTCTTCAATTTGTAAGAGGAGATCAAACCTCTGGACTGATTAGTCCAGAAGGGGTTTATTTGTCATCTGCTACACACTGGTATCCTAACAGACCTGATTCAATGGCTAGATTCGAAGTAGAGGCAACGATTCCCGAACCCTTCCGAATCGTGACCCAAGGTGAACTTGTATCTGAAAACCTCAAAGACGGTACCTGGAGTAGCAAATGGGTGAATGGATTGCCGGCTGAGAGCCTCACTCTTGTGGCAGGGAAATATTCTGTTAAAAGGAGAGAGGCGGAGGGTACTAAAATCTCCACTTACTTCTTTCCAGAAGATGACCGGTTTTCAGAAATATTTCTAAATGCAGCCGATGAATATCTAAAAACCTATTCCGACCTTTTAGGTCCGTACCCCTACAAAAAATTTGATATTGTCCAAAACTTCTTCTCGAGTGGCTATGGTATCCCGACTTTTACACTCCTGGCGCCAGAGACCATCCGCCAGGGAAAAGAGTTCCTCAGGCCAGGTGCCTTGGATCATGAAGTTGTCCATTCCTGGTGGGGACATTTTGTGAATGTTAAACCCGGAACAGGGAACTGGGTGGAGGCGCTGACCACTTATTGCACCAATTACTACTATAAAGAATTGAAGATAGGAAAGGAAGTGGCCCGAAAACACCGGCAGGAAGTGGTGCAGAAATATGCCATTCAAGTACCTCCTTTAAAAGATTACCCTCTCCGGAGATTTGAGGGTAAAGACACTGAGTTAGATGGACAGATCGGGTATGGAAAAGGCTCCATGGTCTTCCATATGCTCCGGAGGGTCGTTGGAAAAGACCTTTTCTTCGCTATCTTGAGGCAATTTGCAAAACAATACGGGGGCAAACAGGCAAGCTGGGAGGATATTAAGAAAATCTTTGAAGAGGCGAGCGGTAAGAGGCTGGATTGGTTCTTCTCCCAGTGGCTAGACCGTTCTGGCGGTCCTCAATTAAAATTGGAGAATCCTAAAGTTCAGACCACCTCAGATGGTTACCTCGTCTCAGGGGAAGTGGTTCAGGAGGGGGATGTCTATCAGCTTTTCCTCCCCATTGAAGTGGATGATGGTTTGTTAAAGAGACGCCTTTTTTTGGAGGTTTCAAAAAGAAAAAGCCCTTTTTCCATTGGACTTCCCAGCATACCATTGAAACTTACCTTGGACCCCGATGATCATCTCTTTCGAAGATTATACCCAGAAGAAATTATTCCTGGATTGAATGCTTTGCTGGAAGACCGAGAAAAGGTCTTTATCATTTCAGATCAGGGAGATGAGGAAAGTCGGAAAATCTATTTCGAATTAGCTAAGATGGCCAAGGATCAAAAAGGTGGGGAAATTCTCTCTGTAAGAGAGGTAACAGAGGAGAAACTTCGAAATGCCTCTGTAATGTTGTTAGGTGAAAGCTGGAAAACTCCAATCATTTCTAAACTGATTTCAAATCTTCCAAAACCCATTAATCACAAAGAGGGTTCATTTTTTGTAAAGGGAAATAGAGTGGACGAAAGGGATGAATCCCTCCTTCTCACCTTTCCCAACCCTCTTCATCCCGGGAAATGGGTGACCATTTACTTTGGACGATCAGCCAGCTCTCTCGCCCGAGCCAGGTACATCTTCTTCTACGGCTGGGACAGTTACATTCTTTTTAAGAACGGAAAGCCAATAGAGAGGGGAAATTTTTCTACTGTCCAATCCTTCGCCTCTTATGATTTTTTGAAAAGAAGCCATCATAATGAGATCCAACCCACTGGCAAGTTTAATATCTTTCTTGCTGACTGGATTCCTTAACGAGATGGGGACGGGGTGATGGGGAGAGGGAAAGAGGAAAATTGAAATAGCGGAACAATGGAATCACGGGAGATCAGAAGCAGTGAAGCGGCCACGCGACACGGGCATGGTCACGATAACTGGCTGAGTGCGGAGGGAGGACCGAATAATGAGAATCGCTTATTTTGATTGTTTTTCAGGAGCAAGTGGAGATATGATTCTCGGTTCCCTGATCGATGCTGGGTTGAGTACACGACGATTGAGAGAAGAGTTGAAAAAACTTCGAATCCCAACCATTCATTTAAAAGTTAAAAAAGTGCTTAAAAGAGGAATCTCTTCAACCCAAGTTATTGTGGAAGGGAGGAGTGAAAAAAGAACCCATCGCAATTTGAAGGAGATCCTGAGGATCATTGAGAGAAGTGGTGTCGAAGCCGAAGTAAAGGAGAAGAGCAAGGAGATCTTCAAGCGGATTGCTTCAGTGGAGGGGAAGATTCATCGCACCTCAATGGAGGAAATCCACTTTCATGAATTGGGTGGACTGGATTCTATTGTCGATATTGTTGGATCGGTGTGGGGCATTCGACAATTGGGGATTGAAAGGCTCTATGTATCAAAGGTGAATGTGGGAACAGGATTCGTAAAATGTGAGCATGGAATTCTTCCCGTTCCTGCTCCGGCTACGCTCTCCTTGATGGAAGGGAAACCCATCTATTCATCGGGAGTGGAAAGAGAGCTGCTCACTCCGACTGGGGCGGCTATTTTAACTTCATTAGGCTCTACCTTTGGATCAATGCCTTTGATCAACATTGAACGAATTGGGTACGGGGCCGGTCGTGATAATCTCCCCCACCCCAATCTCCTGAGACTGATCATCGGGGCTTTGGAATTAAATTCTGAAAAAGAAAGGGTGGTGGTCATCGAAACAAATATTGATGATATGAACCCCCAATTCTATGATTATCTGATAGAAAAACTTTTAGACATGAAGGTTCTGGAAGTATTCATCACTCCCATCCTGATGAAAAAGAGTCGGCCAGGCCATCTCCTCACGATCATCTGTCCTTCTGAAAAGTTACCTTCCGTTACAAAATTTCTTTTAAGGGAGACGACCACTCTGGGTCTCAGGTGGCATGAGGAGGAGAGGGCCAAAAGCGATCGAGAAATCCAAACCATCGAAACTCAATACGGCAAAATCCGTTTTAAATTAGCCAGATGGGAGGGGAGAGTCGTCAACTTTTCTCCAGAATATGAGGATTGTAAAAGATTGGCATTGGAGAAAGGGGTTCCACTTAAAGAAATCTTTGAAGAGGCAAAAAGAGTTGCCATCACTTCTCAGGGTAATAAACGACTGGTTTCAAAAAGGCTGCATGAATAAAAGGTGCAGAAGGCCCGTCTATAGGGTAGAAACACCTAACCCTTCCTTGAAATTTCTATTTTGAGAACTTATATTATAAGTAAAGGAGGGGGAAAAATATGAAGATCAATAAATTCTCCATGGTTTTAGGTTTGTTGTTGGCTTTTTCCCTTTTTGTGCCTCCTCAGGGATGGACACAATTGATTCCTTACGCCGGAGGAGCACAACCCAAACCGGGGACGCATGCACTCATCATTACCAATGCTTTTGCTGTGGATAAGGGATATTATGGAACTATCTGGCGAATCTACATTGAAGCGGAAGACCCAGATGGTGATATGCTGAGAGTTGCAGCAGTGGTGGATCAACCCGGTTATGGTCATTATCCAACCGATTGGATCTATATTAAATCACAAAATCAAAAGCATTTTAAAGGCTATCTCCAGTGGAACACCTTTAGTTCAAAAGCATCCTATCTCAGGGAGTGGACACAAATCACCCTGAAAATTTCGGTTATGGACAAGGCTGGAAATGAAAGCAATGAAGTCGTTTTCCCATTTACCTTCGAAACAGGGGCAAGGAGCCAATATCCATTCAAACCTTCCGCTCCCTTTGATCAAGGGGATTTGCCAAGGTTGGGGTATATTCATATCGATCTGTTTGAGCCGACGCAAATGGGCAATGACGCAGGGAATATTGATTAGGATATTTTCCCCTTTGGTTTAAATAAATACTTCTTCTAAGGACCCAATTATAATGGGCCCTTTTTTATCCGCCTACGCAGAAGACCACGCCTGCGTGCCGAAACACCTGCACAAAGCGTTTCGGCAAAGGGAGGCACTTCGGCGTGCAGGCACGGGCTTTGCCCGTGGATGAATGCGTAAGCCGTGTCTGAGTCATTCATGTGCCGAAGTATGCTGCTTCGGCGGATTTCGCCACTGGCGGATAACCCTCCGAAGCCTTGGTGCTTGCGCGCGGAAGCGCTTCAGCACTTAGAGGCGCAGGAGAGTATTTCATGGAGGTACCACGGGTTTTGCCCGTGGGGCTCCATTTCCTCTTGCTTTTCTCACTGTGGAGTGGTAAACATTTTTTATCATCTCTTATTCCATCATGAAGGAGGTAAGCTATGGGACAAATTATTTTTCAAAAGAAATCTGTGATTGCTTTGTTGTTGGTTATCTTCTTGGGCTTGGCATGGACAGGTTGTACGACAACTGTTAAAGAGCGGCAACAGGGTCAACCCGCAACGGGGGCAACGGGAGAGGCAAAGGCAGTAGGGGAGGGGATGGGCAAGTATTATCTTGACGATGTCCGTGTCCCAAGTGAATTAAATTATAAGCCGGATAAATCTTTCGTCTATGAAACTCCAAGATTTAAAGCAGGCATTTTACACTTTACAAAATGGCGGCTCGATGCACCGTCTTTGATCGATTTTTTTACTTATAATATGGAAAAAGACAATTGGAAACTAGTAAACATTTTTAAGGGAAAGGAATCCTTTCTCAATTTTTCAAAGCCAGATAAGACATGTTCCATCAGAATTAAAGAAAAATGGACGGGGACGACCATCGTAGAAATCCAAGTTGGACCGCTGGGAGAAAAAAAGATGTAAGAGTGGCGTATGCTATTTGATCAAGTCAAAAGGACCATTGACCGCTACCATTTATTAGAAAAAGGGGATCGGTTGATTCTGGGTGTCTCTGCAGGGGTGGATTCAATGGTCCTCCTCCATTTATTAAATGCCTACCGTGAAGCGTTTGACCTCTCTCTCATCGTAGCTCATGTCAATCATGGTCTCCGCCACGAGGAGTCAGAAAAAGAAGCCGAACTGGTTCAGAAGGAGTCAGCACGGCTCGGCTTACCCTTTGAATATGGGCAATTTAATGTGAAGGAATTCCAAAAACTGGGGGGGTTTTCTCCTCAGGATGCAGCCAGAAGGATTCGTTTCCATTTCTTCTATGATCTCCTCCAAAGGCATCATGCTCAGAAGATTGCACTGGGCCATAATGCAGATGATCAGGTGGAGACTGTCCTCTTAAGACTGATCAGGGGATCTGGGTTACAGGGTTTAAAAGGGATCCTCCCCATTCGGGAGGGAAAGGTGATTCGACCTCTTCTTGAAGTGGGGAGAGGGGAGATCGAATCCTTCGCCATAGAAAAAAAGATTCCCTCTCTAGTAGATTCATCAAATCTAAAGAAGGACTACCTTCGGAATAGAATACGTCTTGCTCTGATTCCTTTGATTGAAAGAGAGTATCAGCCCAATTTCAAGGAGGTTGTCCTGAGGACCTCGATCATTCTCAGGGAAGAAAATGATTATTTAGAGAAGGGAGCAGAGGAGGCATATCAAAAGATTATCCAGGAGGAGAGGGATACACTTTCTTTTAAGTTCTCAGAATACCAATCTCTTCATCAGGCTATTCAGTGGAGAGTGATCAAGAAGATATTAGGGAGGATTTATGATGGGGGAATCGTCAAGGAGGAAGGGGAGTGGTCAGATGTTCGAAAAATTTATCAGAAATTGCGCCAGTCTTCTCCAAGCTTCCTTTTAGAGTTACCGCATGAAGTCTGGGTTGAGAAACGGTATGACATCGTTTTATTGGGGAAGGGAGGGGTAAAACCATTGCCACCTTTTGAAGTGGAACTCCCTTCCCCGGGTCGTACCTTTATCGAGGAGATCGGAAAAGAGGTGGTGATTGAGGAGTTGAATCGGGATAAATTTAGAAATTACAGTGGACCTTCCACCACAGCTCTTATGGATTACGAAAGCCTTCAATTTCCATTGAAGATGAGGAATTTCAGACCAGGCGATCGATTTTATCCGTTAGGAGTAAAAGGAACTCAAAAGTTAAAAGATTTCTTTATCGATCATAAGGTCCCAAAGTTTGAAAGACCCAAGATCCCACTGCTCATTTCAGGAGAGATGATCGCCTGGATAGTCGGGTACAGAATTGATGAACGGGTAAAGGTTACTGAGAAGACAAAAAAGGTTTTGACAGTAACGGTAGTTTAGAGAAACCTCCTTGCTTTTCCCTCACTCTCCTCTAACTCTAATAATTCTATAACGCCCCTTGACAACCAATAGAGGGTTAGGTTAAAAAAGTTTAATTCCTATAGAAAAAGTATGATTTTGTAACCTATGAAAATATCAACGAAAATTAGATACGGGGCAAGGGCAATGCTCGAACTTGCTTCTCATTATGGGGAGGGGCCTATTGAATTAAAAGAGATAGCTAAGAAAGAAAATATATCTTTAAAATATCTTGAACAGGTCATTAACCCGCTTCGTGGAGCTGGCTTGGTGAAAGCGGTTCGTGGATCCAAGGGTGGGTATTCATTAGCCAAACCCCCTTCTGAAATCTGTTTGTATGATGTGGTTGAAACTTTGGAAGGTCGGCTTAATTTACTTGAATGTTTGCGTGACTCAAAGGTTTGTCAGAAAGTCCCATCGTGTGTAACTCGAGATATTTGGCAAGAGGTTTCTGAGGCGATATCTAAAATCTTTTATTCGGTTACTTTAGAAGACATGGTCAATCGGAAAAGAGACAAAGAAGAACGTAATTCTCCCATGTACCAGATATAGAATGAAAATAATAAATCCTAAGCACGAAATCCGAAATTCGAAACAAGCACAAATGTTCAAAATTCAAATGACTTAAACGAATAGAAATATTTTATAATTTGAAATTCGAAATTTGAATTTGTTTCGGATTTCGATATTCGAATTTCGGATTTCTTGGAGTAAAGAGATGGCGAAAATAGCCAACTTCATTTCTGAATTGATAGGACACACACCTTTATTGAGATTGAATCGAATCACCAATGGGTGTAAGGGAGAGGTTATTGCAAAACTTGAGTCTTTTAACCCCTGCGGAAGCATTAAGGACCGGATCGGCTATTCAATGATTGAGGCGGCTGAGAAGGCAGGGCTGATTCAGAAAGATACAATTATTTTGGAACCCACGAGTGGCAATACAGGGATTGCTTTGGGATTCATCTGTGCGGCGAAGGGTTATCCATTGGTTCTGACGATGCCGGATACTATGTCTGTTGAACGGATTCATCTTCTCAGAATGTTTGGAGCAGAGGTGATTCTGACACCCGGCAATGAAGGAATGACCGGTGCAGTGAAGATAGCAGAGGAGATGGCTTCTAAGGACTCACGGTATTTTATCCCGCAACAATTTAAGAATCCTGCTAACCCAGAAATTCACAAAAAGACGACTGCTTTGGAAATCTGGGAAGATACCGACGGTCAAGTCGATGTTTTAGTGGCAGGAGTGGGAACGGGGGGGACGATTACTGGAATTTCTGAAGTCATCAAGAAGAAAAAACCAGAGTTCAAAGCTATTGCTGTAGAACCAGAGAATTCTCCGGTCCTTTCTGGAGGGAGACCAGGACCTCATAAGATACAAGGGATTGGTGCAGGTTTTGTTCCAGAAGTGCTTCGAATGAATTTGGTCGATGAGGTGGTCAAAGTATCGAATGAGGATGCGGGATTATTGGCGAGAAGGTTAGCCAAAGAAGAGGGGATCTTAACAGGAATTTCTTCCGGTGCAGCAGTATGGGCTGCCATTGAGGTAGCCAAGAGGCAGGAAAGCGAAGGAAAGATGATTGTCGTTATCCTACCCGATACCGGGGAACGGTATATCAGCACCTGGCTGTTTAATGGAATAAAATAAAGGATTGGGGAATAATGGAATACTGGAATGGTGGAATAGTGGAAAGAATTTTTGCTTTGTTTTTTTGTCATTTTGCATTCCGCAATCCGCATTCTACACTCCGCAATCGAAGCAGGGGGTGATCTTATGTTATGGATCATGGATAGCCCCGCCATGCACCACGTTGGGTGCATGGCAGCCCTGAACCTCATCTTGAACTACGTGGAGTTCAGGACCAATCATGCACTCAACGTAGTGCATGGCATGGTTTAGGGCGAAAGGCACAATTTGAAATACCAAATTCATTTAGGGAGGTGAAGCATGGTTAAAACCATTGAGGAGATAAATGAGAAGATTAAGAAAGGGAAGGCTGTCGTCTTAACCGCCGAGGAGATTATTGATTATGCTGCTGAAAAGGGAGTGAAAAGGGCAGCTCAGGAAGTAGATGTGGTGACCACAGGGACCTTTGGCCCAATGTGCTCTTCAGGAGCCTATTTCAATGTGGGTCACACAAAACCCCGGATCAAACTGGGAGGAGGAAAGACGTATCTCAACGATATCCCGGTCTATACAGGTTTTGCAGCCGTAGATTTTTTCTTGGGGGCGACAGCGATGTCAGAAGACGACCCAAGGAATAAAATCTTCCCGGGAAAGTTTGCTTATGGGGGAGCCTATGTCATTGAAGAACTGGTCGCTGGGAAAGATGTAAGACTTACTGCCACAGCTTATGGGACGGATTGTTACCCCAGAAAGAATTTGGAGACTTATATCTCCCTGAAGGATATGAACGAAGCGGTCCTTTTGAACATCCGGAACGCCTATCAGAACTACAACGTGGCTGTTAATCTCTCGGAAAAGGTCATCTATACCTATATGGGAGTTCTTCAACCCAAAATGGGCAACGCAACCTATTGCAGTGCGGGCCAACTAAGTCCACTTCTCAATGATCCGTACTTCAAGACAATCGGAGTAGGGACTCGAATTTTTCTTGGCGGAGGGATTGGATATGTGGTTGGAAATGGAACCCAACATAACCCGGGAGTGAAAAGGACTGATGGAGGAGTTCCTAAAACGCCATCGGGAACACTCTGCGTCACGGGAGATCTCAAGATGATGAGTCCAAAATGGCTTCGAGGGACTTCCTATACTGGATATGGGGTGACCCTCACTGTAGGTATTGGAGTTCCCATTCCCATTTTAAATGAGGAGATACTTCGGTATGTTGCAGTTCGAGATGAGGAGATCTTAGCTCAAGTGGTGGACTATAGTGAATCCTATCCTCAATGTATTCCCGGAAGCATAGGAGAGGTGAATTATAAGCAGCTTAAGAGTGGAAGGATTACGTTCCAGGGAAAAGAGATCCCCACTGCTGGCCTTTCCAGTTATTTGAAAGCCAGGGAGATTGCTCAGATCTTGAAAGAGTGGATCGAAGCGGGAAAGTTCTTTTTGACCCAAGCCGTTGAACTTCTCCCTTCTGCCGATTCTGGGATTGCTTTTAAAACCTTAAAAGAAAGACCCATCAAAAAACCAGTATAGAGCAAAGGACATGGCGCATAGGGAGAAGGAAACTCTATGCTCTCTGCTCTAAGCCCTCTGCTCGCTTAAAAAGGAGTGCCCCATGCAGAAAAAAAGAATTGTCCTCAATTATCCTTCTCATCTGGTCGATCAACCCGTCATCTCGAAACTCGTCAAGGATTATGATTTGATCGTCAATATTATGAGGGCCCGAATTACCCCCAAGGAAGAGGGACGGCTCGTCTTAGAGCTCACGGGGAAAAGGGCCGGGATGGAGGCAGGGTTTAAATATCTCAGTGAAATAGGTGTGGAGATCCAACCTTTGGCTCAGGATGTCAAATGGCATGAGGATCGCTGTACCCACTGCACGGCCTGCATCAGTGTCTGTCCAACGAAGGCGCTGGATGTCGAAAGGACGAATATGGAGGTGTCCTTTAAACGGGACAAGTGCATTGCCTGTGAACTTTGCATTCCAGTCTGTCCTTATCAGGCTATGGAAATCCTCTTTTGAGAAGGGGAATTTATAAAAGGGAGTTCATGATTGAAGAAAAGGGTAGTTGTTGCGATGAGTGGAGGAGTCGATTCGAGCACGGCTGCCTGGTTTCTTAAGGAGAAGGGTTATGAAGTAATCGGAGCAACCATGTGCATAGGAATGATGGATAAGGCCCAGGGGGTTCCAGTCCGGTGTTGCGGTCTTACCGATATTGAGGATGCCAGACGCGTTGCTCTTCAGCTTGAGATTCCTTTTTATGTTTTCCATCTTAAGGAGGAGTTTGAAAAAGAAGTCATCCAATATTTTTGCGAAGAATACATGAAGGGAAGGACGCCCAATCCCTGCATCCTTTGTAATGAGAAAGTAAAGTTTGGTTCTTTTTTAAAGAAAGCATTGGAGCTGGAGGCTGATTTTATTGCGACAGGCCATTATGCAAGATTGGATTTGAATGAAAGGATTGGGCGTTATCTTTTAAAAAAAGGAGTGGATCGGAAAAAGGATCAATCCTATGTCCTCTTCTCTTTAACTCAAGACCAATTTCACCACACCCTATTTCCATTGGGAGAAAATCGAAAAGAGGAAGTGAGGAAGAAGGCGCTTCAATTGGGCCTTCGAATCCATGACAAACCCGAAAGTCAGGAAGTCTGTTTTATTCAGGAATCCTCCTATCATTCTTTTTTAACAGAGAGGTTTAAACAGTCCATTGAACCCGGTCCCATTCTGGATAAAAGCGGGAAAGTCTTGGGAAGACATAAAGGGATCCCTTTCTATACCATTGGCCAGCGAAGAGGACTTCGCCTGGCGAAAGGAAAGCCTCTTTATGTCATTGGAATCGATCGAGAGAAAAACGAGATTATTGTTGGAGGAGAAGAAGAGGTTTATAGCGATAAGTTCGTCGTCAATTCTGTCAATTGGATTGTACCGCAGAAGATGATTTCTTCCCATACCACTCAGGTGAAGATCCGGTATAACCATCCTGGTTCAGAGGCCAGTATTTCTCCAAAGGGAGAGAATGAATGGGAAGTGAAGTTTAAATCTCCCCAGAAGGCCATCACCCCTGGTCAGGCGGCTGTTTTTTATGATGGAGAAACAGTGCTCGGGGGAGGATGGATTAAAGAAGTCCTAAGTAGGGGCGATTCATGAATCGCCCGTACAGAGTTCGGAGTTATGAGTTCGGAGTTAAAAACTAAGACCCGAAGATTAAAAGAGATATTTCAATCCATGGGGAAGGTGCTTGTGGCCTTTTCAGGAGGAGTGGATAGTACCCTCCTCTTAAAAGTGGCTCAAGATACCCTTGGAGATAAAAATGTTCTTGCTGTGACCGCACTCTCGCCTCTCTATCCAGAAAGGGAATTGGCAGGGGTGAAAAAATTGATTGAAACATTAGGAGTGAAACACCGTTTCATCCAATCGAATGAATTGGAGATTCCGGGATTTTCTGAAAATCCTCCCAACCGATGTTACTATTGTAAAAATAAGCTTTTCAAAGAATTGCTGGACATAGCCAAAGAGGAAGCCATCCCTTTCGTCGTCGAAGGTTCCACCTTGGACGACGACCAGGACCATCGACCGGGAAGGGTGGCGATTCAGGAGTTGGGGATCAGAAGCCCCCTCAAAGAGGCAGTGTTCGCAAAAATGGAAATAAGGGAATTATCTAAAAAGTTAGGGCTTCCCACCTGGGATAAGCCTTCTTTTGCCTGCCTCGCATCACGATTTCCTTACGGAGAGGAGATTACCGAGGGAGCGTTAAGAATGGTTGACGCATCAGAAGATTTTCTCTTTGGATTGGGGTTCATACAGGTTCGTGTCCGTCATTATGGAAATCTGGCGAGAATCGAACTCCTCAAAGAAGAGATGGTTCGTTTAATGGATGGCTCATTGAGGGAGAAAGTGGTGGGCCATTTGAAAGAGATCGGCTATCGCTATATTACATTGGATCTTCAAGGTTTTCGTTCGGGATCGATGAATGAGGTTTTAGAATGAAGGCCATTGCTCTCCTATCCGGAGGGCTCGACAGTACACTTGCAGCCAGGGTGATGATGGAGCAGGGGGTTGAGCTTGAGGCCCTCAATTTTATGACGGTCTTTTGCACCTGCACCAATCGGGGGGCGACCTGTTTGGCTTCCCAGAAGGCGGTGGAGACTCTGGGTATTCCTTTAAAGGTATTTAATGTTTCTGAGGAGTACCTCGGTGTGGTGAAGCATCCTAGACATGGCTACGGAAGAAATTTGAATCCATGCATCGATTGTCGGATCTTCATGCTGAAGAAGGCAAAGACCTATATGGAAGAGTCGGGAGCTGCTTTCATTGTTACGGGTGAAGTGTTGGGACAGAGGCCGATGTCGCAACGGAAAGATGCGATGCATTTGATCGAAAAGGAGGCAGGCCTTGAGGGTTTTATCCTGCGACCCCTCTCTGCGAAAGTTCTTCCCGTCACTATTCCAGAGAGAGAAGGATGGGTAGATCGGGAGAAACTTCTGAATATTTCAGGGCGCACGAGAAAACCTCAGATCAAATTAGCAGATCATTATGGCATTCATGACTATCCATGTCCGGCTGGAGGATGTCTTCTCACAGATCCTGGATTTGCAAAACGGATGAAAGACTTGATGGTTTATGTTCCCAATTTTTCCCTCAATGACGTTCATCTTCTTAAGATGGGAAGACATTTTCGGTTTTCCCATGGAGTAAAATTGGTGGTTGGCAGGAATGAAGAGGAAAATCAGAAGATCCAAACCTTCGCTCAAGAGAAGGATATTTTATTAAAAGTTTCCAGTTTCCCAGGGCCTCTTTCCCTCCTGAGGGGGGAGCCTCTTGAAGGAGCCATTGAGAAGGCAGCGGCCATCACAGCGCATTATGGCAAGGGAAAAGATTTAGGGAGGATAGAGGTCACCTATAAAAGTGTTGATGAAGATCACCATCGGTCTCTTTCTGTTTCATCTATTTCGAGAGGAGAAATTGAAAGGTTGATGATTAATGAGTAATCCTGCACTATGTGGGGTGCCGGGCAATGCCCTGAATTTTACATGGTTCAGGGCAGGGGGGAGAAAGGGAAGGTTATTGAATGAAGGTATGTCCAGAGTGTCGAACAAAGAATGATGAGGTAAGCAATTTCTGTAAAAAATGTGGGTTTCTCATGGCTGGTTCTTCATTTAAGGAAAAGAGGGAGAAAGTACTGGGGGAGAGGAAGAAATCCCCCTGGATATTCATCTCTTTGATAGCTATTGTTTTGGCACTGGGAGGAGTTGCTTTCTGGATCATCCATGGAAAAACAACAGCCAATCCCAAGATCGCCTCCCAACAGAAGGTGATGGACAGGGTGGACTATGCTGGGCAGACGATTCCCATGACCGATATTGTGGCAAAAGTTGAAAAGGGGAAAATCTCCATCCCTCTCGATTTGGTAAAAGAGAAAAAGGTGGTTCGCTTTGAATATGAAGGCAATGGGGTGAAGATTCCCCTCCTTGCCTATGTTACTTTAGCTGGAAGAGTGGTGACAGCGATCAGCATGTGTGAGCCGTGTCGATCGACTCGCTTTCACATTCAGGATAAAACCTTGGTGTGTAACGCCTGTAATACAGAGTGGAATTTAGAGACCCTGAAAGGTATTCAGGGCGGTTGTTTGAATTACCCGCCTGAAGTGATTCCGAGTATGGTTGAGAAAGATAGAGTCCTGATTGAAGAGAAAGTTGTTCTCGGCTGGAAACCCAGGACTTAAATAAATCCCCCTCTTTCCCCCTTTTCTAAAGGGGGATGAAAGGGGGATTATAATAAAACGAATGGAGGATAAAAATTCATGGCTGTGAAAAAACATATTTTTACTCCAGTGAGCGAAAAGGAAGTCACCCGGGCCATTGTTGATGCCTTTGCTCGACAGTTCATTGAATATGTGGAGAGTGATTGCCTCATCATCGGAGGAGGACCCAGTGGGTTGATGGTGGGGAGGGATATCGCCTTAAAAGGGGTAAAGACCCTGATTGTGGAACGGAATAATTACATCGGGGGAGGTTTTTGGATTGGCGGTTATTTGATGAATAAGGTAACCGTCCGGGAACCTGGACAAAAGATATTAGAGGAATTGGGCATCCCTTACGAGAAGGCAGTGAAAGGACTTTATGTGGCGGATGGTCCTCATGCCTGCTCAAAATTGATTGCAGCAGCCTGTGATGCGGGAGTGAAATTTGCCAATATGACCATCTTTGACGATGTGGTAATGAGAGAAGGGAATCGGGTCTGTGGTGCGGTGGTGAACTGGACACCGGTCAACGCCCTTCCTCGCGAGATTACCTGTGTGGATCCCATTGCTCTGGAAGCCAAATTTGTAGTGGACTCCACTGGCCATGATGCCTGTGTGGTGAAGAAGCTGGAGGAAAGAGGACTTCTGAAAACCGCTGGCTTTGGTGCGATGTGGGTAGAACAGTCTGAGGATCTGGTCGTGGAACATACTGGAGAAGCTCATCCTGGTCTGATCGTGACAGGGATGGCAGTGGCCACGACCTATGGTTTGCCGAGGATGGGACCTACCTTTGGAGGGATGTTGCTTTCGGGACGAAAAGGGGCTCAGGTCATTCTTCAGAAGATGAACCCTGTAGTTGCAAAAAGATAAATAGAAACTTGAACGGATGTCCTGGTAAAGAGGCAAGATTCTTTATTTTGAACGTTGGAATAGGTGCAGCAACAGGGTGAAGGAGAAGTGAACGATTTCATTCGTCCGATTCCTTCGACCATCGATCTCTATGAAGAAGGGGATTTAAACAGTTTAGATATTACCAAAATAGGGGAATACCTCGAAGAAAAAACTCACATCCCTTTCCGTACTCGAGGGGATATCTACAAAAGATTTTCCAAGAAAAGAATAGAGGAAGTATCAAAGGAATTAGCCAGAATCAAAGTGAGAGATCCTGGAAAAAGATTTGTTTCGGGAGTTCCTCTTCAAGGCGAAGTTGATTACGAAAAACGTAGGATCGGTGATCCCAGCTGGAAGATATTTGGCATTCTTTATGAGGGAGTCCATTATCAGAAAATTATTTCAGACCTAGTCTTTAAAGGGGGGGTAGTTTTTAAATATTGCCTACTCCTTTTCACGAATCAACTCTTCGGGACGTGGGATCGGAATAACAACAGATATCATGCCAGAGCCAGCCTTTATGGTTTTCCAAATCTCATTTCTATCACCGGACTTGTTGAAGCACCTGCAAAGCCTAAAGAATTCTACCTGAAAAAGCAGATAGGCACTCCAGTAGAGTGGTTAAAGGAAGAATATCAAGGGACGTTTCTTGACCATGGCGATTTGAGGACGACAGATGTTCTGAAGGGGTATGCCATGCAGGCTCTTTTATTTCATATTACCGGTGACCCCTTCTGTGAGGATCGGGATTGCCGCTTCTTCAATAGCCACTGGCAGGAAGAAGTCCTTCATTCTCAATTAGATGGTCAATATGAATTTTGTCCGAGGCATGAGAAAATACTCAAAGGGCTAAGGGAACGACAATGAGAAAAGAAATTCAGAAAATCGGGGATAAAGTTCTGGAAGGAGGATCCGTCAACACGAAGGAGATCTATCCTCTCTTAGAGACAAAGGGTCCAGACATCATTGAGCTCGCTGCAGTGGCCAATCGGGTGAGAGAAGAGTTCAACGGGAACGAGATCGATCTCTGTTCGCTCCTGAATGCCAAATCAGGAAGATGCCCTGAGGACTGTGGTTTCTGCGCCCAATCGGCTCATTACAAGACTGAGGCCTTGGTTTATCCCATGATGGATACGAATCGAATAGTGGAAGAAGCGAAGAAGGCTCAGAGGAAAGGGACAGGCCGTTTCTGTCTCATCACAAGCGGCCGGGAGCTAAACGACGAAGAGTTTGAGACTATTCTGAGGGCCCTCGATCGAATACGGAGAGAAACATCTCTTGACCTCGATTGCTCTCTGGGAACATTGAGTAAAGAAAGGGCAGAGTCTTTAAAAAAGGTTGGAGTCACCCGATATAACCATAATGTGGAAACAGCGGAGAGCCATTTTCCCCAAATATGTTCGACCCATTCCTTCAGGGATCGCGTTAAGACCATTGAGGTTTTGAAAGAACAGGGATTTTCTATCTGTTGTGGCGGAATCATTGGTCTGGGGGAATCACCTCCGCAACGATTGGAACTTGCCTTTTCCCTTAGGCAACTCGGGATCGATTGCATTCCTTTCAATATTCTCAACCCGAGACCAGGAACACCGTTGGAACATTCAGAATCCATTCCTCCTATGGAGATCATCAAGACCATTTCTCTATTTCGTCTCATTCTGCCGAAAGGGACGATCAAGATTGCAGGCGGAAGGGAGGCCAATCTGAGAGATTTACAGTCCCTTGCCCTCCTTGCAGGTGCCAATGGTCTGATTGTAGGGAATTACCTTACAACCCCTGGTCGAAATGCAGAGGATGATTTTAGAATGATCAAGGATCTCGGATTTAAATTGAAAATGCCATGAACCATGTCAGGTTAAGAGCCGCTATGCACTCTACGTGGTGCGCGGAGGAAAAGGGAAAGTAGCAAGGAATATTAATCCATGAAACTCAAAGACATCTCTATCAATAATCTGCGGAGGCGAAAGAGTAAGGTCCTCTTCCTGATCCTGGGCCTCACCATTGGTATCACAACAGTGGTAACGCTCATCTCCATTACCCGGATGATGAGCGAAGATATCTCCAACAAGCTTGACGAATTTGGGGCCAATATCCTTGTCATTCCTCGATCAGATGACCTCTCCCTCTCCTATGGGGGCTTGAATATTGGCGGGGTTTCGGTTGACACACAAATGCTGAAAGACTCGGATATACCAAAGATTCGACAAATCGAGGTGCGGGAAAACATTAGCACCGTCTCACCCAAACTGCTTGGAGTGGTAGAGATCGAAGGGAAAAAGATCCTTCTCACAGGCGCTCTTTTCCAGGAAGAAATTAGGCTCAAGAAGTGGTGGAAGATCCACGGTGACATTCCTAAGAGGCGGGACGAGGTCCTTCTCGGAAACGAAGTCGCTGTTAAGCTCTTTAAGAGTACTGGTGACCATTTAGCCATTAACGGAAAGACAGTCAGGATTTCAGGAATTCTGGATGAGACGGGTTCCCAGGATGACTTTCTCATTTTTAGCGACCTGGTTTTCGTCCAGGAGGTATTGAAGAAGCCCGGGGCTTTGAGTCTGATTGAAGTCTCTGCCTTTTGCATTTCATGCCCCATCGAAGAGATCGTCAATCAGATTTCCAAGACATTGCCACAAGCGAAAGTCACAGCGATCAAACAAACTCTCCAGACCAAAATGGAGGCCTTAGGCCACTTTAAGAAATTTTCTGTGGGCATATCTATCATCGTCCTTCTCATCGGAGGGCTGATCGTGTTCACGAATATGATGGCCTCTGTGAACGAACGGAAAAGGGAGATTGGTATCTTCCGTGCCATTGGATTTCGAAAATCGCACATCATCCGGATCATTTTTTTGGAAGCCTTTGTCGTTGGATTGATCGGAGGAGTGGCGGGTTACCTCTTTGGTCTTGGAGTTTCCTACATCCTCGGTCCTATCATCACAGGGATAAAGGGTGGAGGGGTTTTTATTGATCCCGTCTTAGCGGTGGGCGTTGTTTTTCTTTCTGTGACGATGGGGATCCTTTCCAGCATCTACCCAGCTATTCATGCCTCGAAGGTGGATCCCACTACAGCGCTAAGAGCCTTATAAAGACGCTGAAGGATAGAGGATCGTCCCCCTGAAGGGGGCTGGAGGCAACCTAAAGGTTTTACCTTAAGCAAGGCGCTCCTCCAACCTTAAGTGAAACGCTCCTCTTACTGGTTTGACTATGAGTCTGATCGAAATCAAGAAACTGAGCAAGACCTACGAGAGTGGAGAGGAGCACATACTCGCTCTCGCTAATGTGGATCTGAGTATTGAACGAGGGGAATTTATTTCTATCATGGGACCCTCGGGTTCGGGAAAATCCACTCTTTTAACCATTTTGGGTGGACTCAACCACCCCACAGAAGGGGAAGTGGCGGTGGATGAGATTACTATCTATCAACTCCCCATGGAGAAACTCGCCGATTTCAGAAGAGAATATCTTGGATTCGTCTTTCAATCCTTCCAGTTAATTCCTTACCTCACTGTGATTGAAAATGTGATGCTTCCTCTTGCGATTACGGAGAAATCGAACCGAGAACAGTTGAACATGGCGGAAGAGATATTGGGAAGGATGGGATTGAAAGGGAAGGGGAAGAGACTTCCGGATCAGCTTTCAGGAGGAGAGCAGGAGAGAGTGGCTATTGCCAGGGCTCTGGTGAATTCACCGCCGATCCTCCTTGCTGATGAACCGACAGGGAACTTAGATACAAAAACAGGAAGAGAGATCATGGAGCTTTTTAAGTCTCTTAACGAAGAAGGGCAGACGATTGTCATGGTCACCCATAATCCTGAGTATGTAGCCTTTTCTTCACGTACGGTCCACCTTCGAGATGGAAAGGTGGTGAATGGAGAGCTTTGTTAAGGAAGGGGGAAAGAGGAGAATAGGAAGGATCTAATCACCTCTAAAGAAAATTGTTCACGATGTCATCAATGAATCTGGAGTCTACGTAAATATGTGAAGTAAAGTCCTTCTGAGAAGGCTTCTTGATATATTTTGAGTGACGTTTGTCACCTGTAGAGCCTACCTTTATCATGCAGAATATAACATTCAAGAGTAGATGCCGATCAAATATGGATACTGCCTCAATTACATCTCTCGTATCAAAATAACCTTAAGATTATATAAAAACTATTAAATTTCGGTATCTTATCATAAAACCCACCATTTTTGCAGTAATTTCTTGACAATTTCCTAATTTGAGCATATTATATAAGCTAAAATTATTAAACTTATCTAATTCTATTTATCGGAGTAAACTTATGTTACCTACCTGGATTGAGAAGAGATATAAATACTTATGGGAGGGCTTCAAAGAATCCTCTTTCCGCTTTGAGGATGCCGCCAAGATTCTTAAAGATAAAATGAGAGACGATGAGCGCCAAGTCAATGTCTTTCTTTCCGAGTTGAGGAAAGGAGGTTGGCT
>Ga0315281_10004380_pt1 | contig 20498 bp, 17 predicted proteins | sample YL17G07_0_MG_FD_204540 | JGI IMG/M metagenome (GOLD analysis project Ga0315281, IMG submission 204540) | Sediment microbial communities from Yellowstone Lake, YNP, Wyoming, USA - YL17G07_0 | ecosystem: Environmental > Aquatic > Freshwater > Lake > Sediment | place: USA: Wyoming | collected...
GGTCAAACTAATGGCACTGGCATTATTGACCAGCACATCGATTCCTCCAAAGCGCTGTGCCGACTGTTCAACCGCCTTCTGCAAGGCACGCTCGTCGCGTACATCCAGCTGGATAGCCAGGGCATGCCCCCCTGCCTGCTCCACCTCCGCAGCTACGCTGCGTATGGTGCCGGGCAGCTTGGCGTGAGCTTCTGCGGTCTTGCCGGTAATCACCACGTTTGCACCGTCTGCCGCGCATCGCAATGCAATGGCCCTGCCTATGCCGCGACTGGAGCCGGTAATGAATATTGTTTTACCGCGTAAATTCTTCATGGCCATTGATCGCATTCATGAATTAAACAAGGCAAAAAAAGCCTTGCATTGCCAAATGAAAAATTTAATTTATTTACCGGCCGGTAATTGTGCTGGATCGAAGTCGTCCACCATAATGACCTTGCGGCGTAGCGCATAATCCCGCTCCAGTTGCTTTACCTGTTCAGCAGTTACAATACCCAGCTTGCCCGCTTCAGCCACCTGCTCCATTTCTTCCCTGGACTTGATCTTTCCTTCCTTGCGCGCCTTGGCTATCGTCGCCTGTATCGGTTCGCATTTCAGGGTACTGAGCAGCGACACTTCCAGTGCGCCCACTGCTTCCTTTTCACTCTTGGGAATATGCATTCCATTGGTCAGCCTGTCTCGCGCCGCACCTGGCTGCATCAGCACGGTTGCGACCTCGTGGCCCAGTTGATCCGACGGCGGCATCGCGCATTTACCCAGCGGAAAAATCAGCCGACGCAAGCCCCATGCCGCGATGCGGCTGGGGAAGTTTTGCAGCACGCCGTCAAACGCTTCCTGTATGCGGTACAGACCATCCTGCATGGCCCAGTGCAGCATCGGCAAATCAGCCTCTGGCCTGCCATCGTCCTCAAAGCGTTTCAGCGTGGCCGAACATAAATACAGATTGCTCAGCACATCCCCCAGCCGGGCGGAGATTTTTTCCTTGCGCTTAAGGCTGCCGCCCAATACCAGCATGGAAACATCGGCGGCAAACGCAAACGCGGAGGAATAGCGGGTCAATTGCTGGTAGTAGCGCGCCGTTGGCGCTTCAGTCGGAACCGGGATACCCCTGCCGCCTGTCAGTCCGAAAACCAGTGCGCGCACTGCGTTGCTCATGCTGAAGCCGACATGCCCCCACAACGCATCATCAAAATCGAGCAGTGCCTGTTTTTTATCGGGATTATGCGCAGCCTTGATTTCCTTCAACACATAAGGATGTGCACGCACTGCTCCCTGCCCAAAGATAATCAGGCTGCGTGTCAGGATGTTTGCACCCTCTACCGTAATACCAATAGGAATTTGTTGATAAGTGCGTGCCATGTAGTTGTCCGGCCCAAGGCAGATGCCCTTACCGCCATGCACATCCATCGCATCGATAATGATGCTGCGGCTGCGTTCGGTACAATGGAATTTTGCGATCGCGGAAATCACCGAGGGCTTCTCGCCCAAATCCACGGCTGAAGCAGTGAGCACGCGTGTGGCATCCAGCATGTAGGTATTGCCACCAATACGCGCCAGCGCTTCTTCCACTCCTTCAAATTTGCCCACCGGCATTTTGAACTGTTTGCGCACCCTGCAATAAGCACCACTGGTGCGGGCCGATAGCTTGGCGCTGCCGGTTGCGCTGGCAGGCAGCGAAATGGAGCGACCGGCCGCGAGGCACTCCATCAGCATGCGCCAGCCCTGGCCGATGCGCTCCTGACCGCCGATAATGTAATCCATCGGGATAAACACATCCTTGCCCGTAGTCGGGCCATTCTGGAAAGCAGAATTCAAGGGGAAGTGGCGGCGACCGGTCTTAACACCCGGCGTGTTGGTGGGAATCAGCGCCAGGGTAATGCCGCGCGCCTCTTCCGGGCCGAGCAGATGATCGGGATCAAATAGTTTGAACGCGATACCCAGCAGTGTCGCGACCGGCGACAAGGTGATATACCGTTTCTCCCAGTTCATGCGCAATCCCAGCACGTTTTTCTGGCCATTGAAATCGCCATAACACACAATCCCCGTATCCGGGATCGCACCGGCATCAGACCCTGCGAAAGGCCCGGTCAGGGCAAAGCAGGGAATTTCCAGCCCTTTGGCCAGACGATTGAGATATTTGTCCTTCTGCTCCTGCGTACCGTAATGCAGCAACAACTCGGCCGGGCCGAGCGAATTGGGCACCATCACCGTAACGGTGCCGGTGGCGCTGCGCGAAGCCAGCTTGGCCACCACCGAAGAGTGTGCCAGTGCGGAAAACTGCAAACCGCCATAGGCCTTTGGAATAATCATGCCGAAGAAGCCCTTGTCCTTGATAAATTGCCAGGCTTCAGGGGACAGGTCTTGACGTACATGGGTGACATCCCAGTCGTCTATCATCGCGCACAACTGCTCTGTTTCATTATCGAGGAAGGATTGCTCCTCTGCTGTCAACGTAGGCTTGGCGAAAGCCAACAGCTTCTGCCAGTTTGGATGTCCACTGAATAACTCGCCATCCCACCATACCGTACCTGCATCCAGCGCTTCCTGTTCTGTCTGTGATACCTGCGGTAATATTTTTTGAAATATTTTCAGTATAAAACCGCTGACCAGCATCCGGCGTACGAAAGGTATGCCAAAGACAAATATGTAAACACCCAGTGTGACGATGGAAAAGATCAAGGCATCGTTGGAAATGCTGCAAATGATTGCGACACCCGCCACGACTACTATGTTTGCCAATAACCAGCCCCAGATTGAAGCCCTGAAAAATGCCAGCGACATATAAATTACCAGAACTGCCAAAATCATAAGAGCTGTAGTCATTGTTTACCCCTGATTATTTTTCGAACAAGCCATACTCTAACTCCGGCATGGCAGCGTGACAATGCTTAATTTAAACCCTGCTTTTCTTTTTGCTTGCGAACCTGCTCCAACTCCTCTTGCGTTAAAACCCTATATCCATTTGTGAATGGCCATCCATAACCCCAACGAAACGATGTGGGCCACCAGGGTGAACCACCAACACGCACACCAGCCAGCATGATATCGGCAATAACCGGCTTTCCTACAGTCTTGACGCAGGCCCTCAATTCGAGATCAGCTTGTATTCGTTCATTGTAACTACCCCCCACCCAGTATTTCAGATCATGCGCCGTGCAACATTTAAGCCATAAGTCCCTGTGCTCAAACGAGCCATTGGGGAATTCACTGCAACCATCCGTGGTAAACGGGGCAATGAACTTAGGCCCGGCAGTCTGGCACGATGCCAGAACAACGACCAATCCCAATGAACATATACCTGTCAGATAACGCAAAAGTTGCTCCTGAATAGCAATTTAAAGTACAAAATTGACGAGTTAAATTTTACCGCTATTTGCAATGATGGCTGCTCAATATATTCGGCAGAATCAGTTTTTTATCTATTCAAATAGCTTATTATTGTTCCATAATAATATGGAAATAGTATGCCGTATGCTTGCTGCTCTTGGGATAGAATCCGGGGAAACCCGCTTTATGCGTGAATCATACCTATGAAACCAGACAAACAATCACCTCAGCCTTCAGGCTCGGTCAAACAAGCACTGCTGGGCCTTTATGGAATAATCGGCGTTACGATCTCGACCTTTGGGCCATTCAAGGTTCCCTTTGCCGAGTCTCATGCAAAGGACTACTGGCGTCACGCAGTAGCAGGCATCGTGCTGGTGTTATTATTGATAGGCGGCATTGTCTCCCTGGCTATCTTTATGTTTGACGCAAACTATTTCAAGTCACAAATGGTAGATTATGTCAAAGTTCATACCCAGCGCGACCTGACCCTGGAAGGCGATATTAAAGTCACTTTTTTTCCCCAACTGGGCCTTGATTCCGGAAAAATGACGCTGAGTCAGCGTAACAGCAGCAAGCGCTTCGCTTCAATAGAAAATACCCACTTCAATATTGCCTGGTGGCCCCTGTTTAGAAAGCAGTTGCAAATCGAACGGGTTACCCTTGAAGGCGTGCACGCCAACATAAACCTGTATAAAAATGGCAGCACGAATTTTGATGATTTGCTCACGACTGATGGCAGTATGGGCGATATCAGCTTTGAAATCGACAGCGTAAAACTGAAAAACTCCTCAGCCAATTTGCAGGACGAAACGACAGGCATACTTTTTTCATTGCACAACATCAATATATCTACCGGCAAACTTTCCGAAACAATTCCTGGGGATATCACGGCGAGTTTCCGCCTCGAATCAGCAAAACCCCACATTGATACCCAGGTCAAGCTCAACAGCCATTTTTTACTTGAACTCAAGACCAAGCATTATGAATTCGCCAACTTCGACATCGCCATGGAGGGAGAGATGGCAGGCATCAACAATCTCGCCTTGAATCTGCAGGGAACGCTGAACAGCTTCCCTGCCATCAACAGGGCGACACTGGATAAATTTACTGCCCACGCAAAAGGGAAGCTTGAAAACAGGAAGATCGAAGCAAAACTCGACATCCCCAAGCTGCTACTGTTAAAAAACACCTTCTCCGGTAATACCCTTACTTTCAGTACAAGTTTGCTGCAGGATGAAGAAAATTTATCCGGCACACTTGAGCTACCCTTGTTCGAAATCGCCGACAAAAAATTCAAGGCTGGCAATATTTCTGCCAATTTTGATCTTTTCAAGGCTGGCAGTACATTACAGGGAAAACTGAGCAGCCCTCTAAACTTCGACTTTGCTTCGATGCAGATGCAACTTCCAGCTATCATCAGTAATTTTAGCGGCACCCACCCGCAGCTTGGCGGCAAGCTGAATGCCAGTATTACGGGCAATATGCAGACCAATTTTTCCGAACAGAATATTAAATTGAGTCTCAAGGCAAAAATTGATGATAGCGACATAAACGGAAATCTGGAAATGCAAAATTTCAGCCGCCCCGCTTACACATTCGACCTTGATTTAAACAAACTCGATCTTGACCGCTATCTGTCACCGGAATGGAGCAAGCACTTCAAGGATGACGCACCTTCTTTGGACTTCAGTTGGCTCAAGGACTTGAACTTGAAAGGCAAACTGCGCTGCAATGAATTCAAATTTGCCCAGTTAAAAGCCAGAAATTTCATCACCGAAATAAAATCAGATCAATCCACCCTGAATATCGAACCTGTTCAGGCCCGTTTTTATGATGGCGCAATGCAGGGAAGCTTCAGTCTCACAGCAAACGACATACCCAAGGTAAATTTCCGCCAAAAGTTAACCGGTGTAAAAATCAACTCCGTACTATCAGATTTATTCCCGGGGGAAGCTAAAATTTCCGGCAAAGGAAACCTTATCTTCGACCTGAATGCGACCGGAAAAAACATGAGTGCGCTGCGCAAATCCCTCAACGGCAGCATCAGCATCACTCTGAATCGTGGCGCAGTGTCCGGGATCAATCTCACCGAATCCCTACTGGCTGGCAAAGATCAACTCGGCACTAAAGACAGCGAAAAAACCGAAGTCGCAAAATTTACTGCCTCTACACCTTTTTCGGAATTCAAATTGACCCACGACATCGCTGAGGGTAAGGCAGGCAGCAGCGATTTTCTGATGAAATCGCCACTCTTTTCTATCAAGGGAGAAGGTGAGACTATGCTCGAAACCGGACTGTTAAATTACCGTTTCAATACCATAGTTGCTGCCAATTTAAAGCGCAGCAACAACGGGGAGATCGCCGAACTCAGAGGGATTACCATCCCGATGAATATTACCGGTCACTATACTGCGCCCAATATCAAACTGAACTTCGGAAACGCCAGCGGAATAAAAGAGTCCAGACCCGCTAAAAATACTCCGACTAAACCTGCACCAACTTCAGCCAAAACTGGCAAGACTGCAAAAAAATGACTGCGCCAACAGGCCGTAACTTTTTGATGGTTTCCGTTAAACAATCTCTAACTGCAACATGAATAAATTACCGCTTGTTTTCGGGCTGGTTTTTCTGGCGCTTACCCTGTTACCCGGCAGTGCAGAGGCTCGCCGCACCGGTAGCGCCCGTGTACAAGCCATCGACATGGTGGTAATCCATTCGACAGGTGGGCCCACCTGCGATGCAAAGACCGGCAAACCTGTCTGGATAGGTGCAGGCTTCCTCGAAGACAATATCCGGCAGATCGAAGCGGATCGCAATCTGGGCATCCACTACATGATAGACCGTGACGGGACGTTGCGCACCAGCGTACCCGAGGAGCAAATGGTACATCACGTGTTCCATTACAGCGGGCGCTCCATCGCCATTGAGCTAATCAACAACGGGGACGGGCGTGATCCGTTTCCGGAAACACAGCTGGCATCGCTAGTGAAATTGCTGCGCGAAATCGCACAGCGACGGGGAATCACGCGCAATGGCATCAAGCGCCACTCCGACCTGGACCACGCCCTGATGAGCTGCGACAAGACGCAACGACGTAAAGTGGATCCCGGTGCTGCGTTCCCGTATAAGAGGGTTCTGGATCAAGTTTTTCAACCCCAGGTTTCACTGAAGCATTCCTTCCATCACCCACTTGCTCACTCCGCAAACTTTCTGCCAAACCAGGATTTAACCAACTGGGTGAGCATCATGTAACACAACAGCATCCCTGCCAGCAGCAGCCAGTAAAGCGGCGGCAGGGTTACCAGGCCCAGTGTTCCAGCCAGCGGTGAAACAGTAAGCCAGGCTGCAAGTGACACCACCAGCAGCGAGGTGGTGATCAGCGGCCAACTGGCGCGGCTCTGGATGAAAGGGATTTTATTGGTGCGGATGATGTGGATGATCAGCGTCTGCGTGAAGATTGATTCCACAAACCAGCCGGTATGGAACAGCTCGGGGTTTTGCCAGCAGTTGAAGATGTTCAGCATGATGTAGAAGGTGAGGTAGTCGAAGATCGAGCTAATTGGCCCGACGATCAGGATAAACCGCTCCAACCCTTCTATGCCCCACTTGCGCGGCTGAGTCAGCCAGTCGGCATCCACTTCGTCAGTGGGAATGGTGGTCTGCGAAAAATCATACAGCAGGTTGTTGATCAGCACCTGTATCGGCAGCATAGGCAGGAAGGGCAAAAACACGCTGGCGCCAACCACGCTGAACATGTTGCCGAAGTTGGAACTGGCCGCCATCTTGATGTATTTGATGATGTTGCCGAACACACGCCGGCCTTCCAGCACGCCCTGCTCAAGGATCAGCAGACTGCTCTCCAGCAGGATGATATCCGAAGACTCTTTTGCGATGTCCACCGCGCCTTCCACCGAGATGCCGACATCGGCTGCCTTGAGCGCGGGGGCGTCATTGATGCCGTCGCCCATGAAACCGACCACATGCCCCCTGCCCTGCAGCGCGCGGATGATGCATTCCTTGTGTTCCGGCAGTAATTTGGCGAACACGCTGGTTGTCTCAGCAACTTCAGCCAGCTCCGCATCACCCATCGCCTCGATTTGCGAGCCCAGTAGCAACCGCTCTACCGGCATACCTACCTGCTGGCAAATATACGCAGTGATGATTTCACTGTCACCGGTGAGTATTTTGACCCGCACATTCAGCCCGAACAGACGTTTTAACGCCTCTGCAGCAGTCTCCTTGGGCGGGTCAAAAAACGCCAGGAAGCCCAGCAGCACCAATTCATTCTCGTCACGGGCTTCATACACGGGGACATCCGGCGCATCCGGCATTTCCTTGTAGGCCAGCACGATGACGCGGAACCCCTGGCTGTTCAACCCGGCCACCAATTGACCGCTTTGTTGCAGATGCTCAGGCTGCATAGGAATGACCTGACCCTCCACTTCCACGCGCTTGCACAGTGGCATCATTTCTTCGAACGCACCCTTGCAGATCAGCGTATTCAGCCCCGTTTCATCTTCCACAATCACCGACATGCGGCGGCGCACGAAGTCATAGGGAATTTCATCGACCTTGCGGTAACGGTCATCCACTTTCAAATGCTCTTCCAGTTCCTCATGCGCGAGGATGGCATCATCGAGCAGGTTTTTCAGGCCGGTGTGGTGGTAGCTGTTGAGAAAACCGTAATGCAGCACTTTCACACTGTCATCGCCGTGCACATTCAAGTGCTTCTCCAGCACGATCTTGCCCTCGGTGAGCGTGCCGGTCTTGTCGGTGCACAGCACGTCCATCGCGCCAAAATTCTGTATGGAATTTAGACGTTTCACGATCATCTTCTTGCGCGACATGGCCAGTGCACCTTTGGACAGGTTGACGGTGACGATCATCGGCAACAACTCGGGCGTGAGCCCCACTGCCACCGCCATCGCGAACAGGAAGGCCTCAGTCCAGTTGTGCTTGCTGATGCCATTGAGCAATAAACAGGATCATCAGCCAGGTAAACTTGTTGATGCCCAGGTCGAAGCTGGTTAATTGTCGCTGACCTGTAATGTTGGCAGCCAGCGAGCCGAAATAAGTACGGTTGCCGGTGTGGATCACCACCGCGGATGCAGACCCGCTCACCACATTCGAGCCGTGAAAACAGATATTTTGAAGTTCCAGCAGGTTTGGGGTTTCGGCAGTAACAGGGGACGCATTTTTTTCAACGGGTAACGCTTCACCTGTCAGTGCGGACTGGTTGAGGAAAAGATCTTTGGCATAGATTAAGCGCACATCCGCCGGCACCATGTCTCCGGCAGACAAATGAATCACATCGCCGGGCACCAGCTTGTGCAGTGAGATTTCGCCAGCTGTGCCATCGCGCACAACAGTGGCAGTGCTGCCGACCATCGCCTTGAGTTTTTCCGCAGCGTTGTCGGCGCGCGACTCCTGCGTGAAACGCAACACAACCCCCAGCACCACCATCACAAAGATAACGACGGTTGCGCGCACATCTCCGGTCAGAAAAGAAATAACTCCCAGGGCAGACAACAACAGCACAAGCGGGTTTTTTGCTGTAGCCAACAGCCTGATGAAACCGGAACGGCGCTTCTCGCCTGTAAAAGCATTCGGCCCGAACCGCCTTAAACGCGCTTTGGCTTCGCGCTGTTTCAGGCCTTGCGGGCTGCTCCCCAGTTGATGCAGCAGTTCAGCTTGTTCCAGGCGGGACAGGTTCTGCAAGCCGGCAGCATCATGCAGCTCGCGCTGTCGACCTGATTCAAGCGCCACTTTATTGTTGTGCCACACAGTACTGTTATTCTGTTTTTTCATAACACTATGTAAGTTGCACCTGTTGTCCTCAAATGAGGTATCACCTGCGGAACCTTCATCTTATACCAGACTGAAAAAACCGCATAAAACAAGGTTCGCTGATACTGTCACGACAATATGATTCTACTCACTGTCACTTGGTATAATGAACTATTAAATCTTTGGAGTAACCATGCGTCCGGCACAGCTTTTAACCGTTCTTGATCGCGAGTTTTTAAGTGCTCGCGAAGGCCACCATACACCCGTCATGTTATGGGGGCCACCGGGTATTGGAAAATCCCAGATCATTGCGCAGGTCGCCGAGCGCCATGCGGCACCGATGATAGACATACGTCTGTCGCAAATGGAGCCCACCGACCTGCGCGGTATTCCCTTCCGTATCGAAAACCGCGTGGAATGGGCGGTGCCTTCGATGCTGCCGGATGCCGAGCGCCACGGCCCCAACGGCATATTGTTTCTCGATGAAATTACCTCTGCCCCACCCAGCGTATCGGCTGCAGCCTACCAACTAATCCTTGACCGGCGCCTCGGCGATTATGACGTACCACCTGGCTGGGCAATATTTGCCGCGGGCAACCGCCAGGGCGATAGAGGTGTGACCTACACCATGCCCGCGCCGCTGGCGAACCGCTTTTCGCATTTTGAGGTAGAAACCAATATTGACGACTGGGTAGCATGGGCCTATGCGCACAATATTGACGAAGGTTTGATTGGTTTTCTACGCTTCAAACCAGAACTATTATTTGACTTCAATCCCGCGCACAATCCGGTGGCTTTCCCCAGCCCTCGCTCGTGGGAATTTGCGCACCGTACAATTCAAAAGTTTGGCGACCATTCCGAGTTGCTGTTGCCCACCCTGCAGGCCTGCGTCGGCCACGCTGCTGGCCTGGAGCTGCATGCCTTCCTTGAAAACCTGGACAACATGCCAGACCTCGATGCCATCACGCGCGGCGAGCCGGTGCCGGTGCCGCGCGAAGTGGACCTGCAGTATGCGGTAGCTTCCGCGCTGGTAGGCCGCGCGATACGCGCCAAAGGCACTGCCGATGCAAAGGTAGTGCATGGCCATATTCTCGATTACGCGGCGCGCTTCCCGCTGCGCGAAATGGGCATCATGCTGGTCTCTGACATGCATCGTGCCATCGGGCAAAACCTGTTTGCCGTACCGCAATTCGCCAGTTGGGCTAATGCAGTGGCCGACCTGATGCTGTATGAAGCATGAAATATTTTCGGTAATCCATGGTTAAACCGGAAATCGAAAACAAACTGGCTGCGGCGCGTACCCGGCTGATCCTGGACAAACCTTTCCTCGGTGCTCTGGCCCTGCGCCTGCCGCTGGTGGCAGCCGACGCCAAGTGGTGCGCCACCAGTGTGACCGACGCGCGCAGCCTGTATTACAACCCTGCTTACATCGACAAGCTCAGCCTGGAACAGACCCAGTTTGTGCTGGCACGCGAAGCGCTGCATTGCGCGCTATCGCATTTCGCGCGACGCCAGCACCGCGTCAAGGCGTGCTGGGACATCGCCTGCGAGTATTCGATCAACCCGGTGCTGGTGAAGGACGGTCTGATCCCGCCGCCCGCCACTATCGTGATCGATGCCTATGAAGGCATGACGGCAGAAGAAATCTACCCCTACATCGTCGAAGATTCCGACGACCCCAAAGAAGAAAACGCCCAGTCCGGCCAGGACAGCAATCCCGACAACAGCGGCTCGCAGCAGGGCAAGGAACAGCGCAAAGATGGCGACGGCAACACGCCAAACAATAGCGAACCGCAATCTGGCGGCGACAGCAAAACCGAACAACAGAAAGAGTTACAAGGTATCAGCGGCGCTGCCCAACCCAACCCGCTTTCCGCCAGCGAGCTGGAAGCGTTGTCCACACAATGGCAACAGCGCATGGCAGGCGCAGCTTTGCAGGCACAACAGGCTGGCAAACTGGGTGGCGCACTGGCACGCCTGGTGGGGGAACTGCTGCAACCCAAGCTGCCCTGGCGCATGCTGCTGGCGCGCTATATGACGCAAATTGCACGCGATGACTACAGCTATGCCCGCCCCTCGCGCCGCGAAGGTGAGATGATCATGCCCTCGTTGCGCAGTACACAGGCCAATATCGTGGTGGCGCTCGACACCAGCGGCTCGGTGACGAATGCCGAACTGCATGAATTCCTCAGCGAGATCAACGCGCTCAAGGCGCAACTACGCGCCAGTATTACCCTGCATGCCTGCGACATGGCGCTCTCACCCAAGGGACCGTGGATATTTGAAGCATGGGAAGAATTCAAACTGCCAGAAGAATTCCACGGCGGTGGTGGCACCGATTTCCGACCGATCTTTGACTGGATAAAAACACAAGGAAAATCGCCCGATATGCTGTTATATTTTACCGATGCATTGGGCGAGTTCCCCAAGGTGGAGCCGCACTATCCGGTACTATGGCTGGTCAAGGGCAAGGCGGTTGTACCTTGGGGACAGCGTATACAATTAAACTGACAATATGATGTTTCATTTTGTTGGGCATATAATCCCGGCACACACAGGAAAATAATGATAATGCGTACCATTGGTCACCGAAAAGAACGACCCATCACCTTTTCAGCCTCTGCTGAATTGCTTGCGGAAGGCGCTCGCTTTAACGACGAAATACACCGTTTACCAACGGGCAATAGCACGTTCATGCCCAAGGGCGTGTTCTGTTTCAAAAGCCATGAAGATGCCAATCGCCAACAATTGGATAATCTGATCGAAGGCATGGCACGCATTGCCCGGGAGCGTAAGCAGTGACAGAGACCTGTCGTCCGGCCACCCTTGATGACCTGAAAATGCTTATCAGCTCACTTAACAATCAGGGCGTCGATTATCTGCTAATTGGCGGCTATGCCCTGTTTGCCCATGGCTATCACCGAGCAACGACGGATATTGATTTACTGGTACCTGCCACTCAGCAAGAAGGCGTGAGAATTAAAAAGGCGCTCATGGTATTGCCTGACCAAGCCGCAAAAGATATTGATCCTGCATGGTTTGAGGAAAATGAAAACATCCGTGTAGCTGATGCCTTCGTTGTAGATATCATTCTCAATGCCTGCGGTCAAACTTATGAAACATTGAAACAGTATGCTGAAATAGTTGATCTGGAAGGTGTACCCGTACGCACCATTAACCTTCAAGGACTGTTGCTCACTAAACAAACAAAGCGGGACAAGGATATATCAGACCGCATTATTCTTGAACGAGCTTTAAAATCCTTACAGGACAACAACTAGTAAATTACGTGTATTCAGAATTAAATAAATGCCTGGCACACATAGCATCAGGATTAACAATTTACCTTAAGATATGGCCGAATTATCACCCGAAGACTCCCTTAGACTTAATGTCATGCTTGCCGGCGATATACAAGCTGTCCGCATCGATGCCGCCAATATGACCATCTATGGCCTGTCGCCGCGCGGCACCGCCACGGTGAAATTGCATCCCACCGGTCGCAGTGACCAGTACCTGCGCACCGCACGCGAACTGCTGGCGGGCTTTGCCATTGGCTCACCCGGCGGTTACCCGGTTTATCTGCAGCGCTGGACCCGCATGGGACAGGCACGCGACAAAGGACTGGATCGCCTGCTGTTGTTGGGCGAACCTGAAGCCATCACCTCGGTGGCTTATTCCAACGGCCTGACTGACGAGCTGGCAAGACGCGCGTGGTGGGCAATGCCGGTGGCCGACCATGCACGCCGCATGCTGGAACGCGAATGCGTGGTGCAGGGAACAATGGGCAAGGTACTGGCCGATTATTTAATCGAGCACCTGCCCTTTGAAAGCAATGCGCACATCATCATGGATACCGTACGCATCCTGCTGCAGCCAGGCTTGATCGACGAGCAGGCAAGGCTCACCCTGTGGCGCAAGGGTGAAATGGACAATGCATACCATGCCGGATTTCTGGCGAGCGTGCCGGATGAAATTCCCGAGCAAATTGCAGCGCGCGAAGATTTCAGCAACATCTCAACTCAACTAGCATCCTTGATTTCCAGCGGGAATATTTTTGCCCTATTTCTACAACGCATACTGTCCAGCCCCGGCCAGACTTTTTTACACTACTACGATGAAGTATTGAGATACCCGGCAGACAAGGACGTAGTGATTGTGCTGCTGGATGCGCTCGACTCCTACTTTGCCAAACTGCGCGAGCAACATCCGTGTAGTGGAGAAACGGTGGAAGCCATCGTGACCAATGTGGAAACCTGGCTTGCCCATGAACCGCCGGAATCCGCTATTCAACAACTGCTGCAAGCCGTGCCAGAACTGGGGCAGGAGATACGCGCCATGCTGGCGCTGTCGTGCATGGATGTGGATATCGCCACACCCATCATGTCGCAGACCACCGCCAGCGGCACGCTGATGCGCAAGAAACTGGAGCCGGTTTCCTTGCCTATCCTGCAATTGATCGCTGTCGTAAGCGGCAAAGAGTTTTCCTCCAATACTTCGCGCCGACGTTCGCGCTAACGATATTTAACCTGTCCTGAATATCTGACGAACCAAAAAACCAATTTCGACTGAATATGGACTACGAATTAAATAAACTCGATCAGCCCATTGGCCTCATCGTGAAAAACTGGAACACGCCAGCCTTTCCACCACCTGAAGTCATGCCAGGTCAATTTTGCCGCCTGGAACCTCTAGCCGCAGATCGGCATGCGCAAAGTCTTTACAAGGCAAATGCTGTGGATGTCGAGGGCAAAAATTGGACCTATCTTCCCTATGGGCCATTTTCCGATTTTGACAGCTATCGAAGCTGGGTCGAGCAAAGTAGCTGCGGTCGCGACCCGCAGTTTTATGCAATTATTGAGCTGACAACTGATAATGCAGTGGGTGTTGCCAGTTATTTGCGTATCGACCCGAGTAACGGTTCTATTGAAGTTGGCGGTATTAATTTTTCACCATTATTGCAGCGCACACCGGCTGCCACCGAAGCGATGTATTTAATGATGGCAAGGGCCTTCAATCTCGGCTATCGTCGTTATGAGTGGAAATGCAATGCGCTTAATCTACCCTCTCGCGCTGCGGCTCAGCGTCTTGGCCTGTCTTACGAAGGTATTTTCAGGCAGGCTACAGTAGTTAAAGGCCGTAACAGGGATACTGCATGGTATGCAGCAATAGACCAGGAGTGGCCCGCTCTCAAAGCCGCCTTTACAAAGTGGCTTAGCCCGACAAACTTTGATGAACAGGGCAAACAGCGTTTATCGCTAACTGCGCTGACCTCGCCTATACTTAAACAGCGCGGATAACAATCAGACGTTGACCGATTTCAATCCATCCGTCAGATGCGGCGCGATTACCTGCAACATCTGCGCGAATATTTTTGGGTTTCCCGCACACAAGTGACCGCTCTTCAGGTAACTGTCATTTCCTTCCAGATCGCTTACCATGCCGCCCGCTTCAGTAATCAGGAGACAACCCGCGGCAATATCCCAGGGCTTTAAGCCGGTTTCAAAGAAGCCGTCATAACGACCTGCAGCGGTGTAAGCCAGATCCAGAGCGGCAGAGCCGGGGCGGCGCAGACCGGCTGTCTTTTGCATCATGTCACGCAGAATGCCCATATAGGCATCCATGTGGGTGAACTTGGTATAGGGGAAGCCGGTACCGATCAGGCTGTCGGCCAGCTCGGCACGCTTGCTGACGCGGATGCGGCGGTCGTTAAGGAAAGCACCGCGGCCGCGGGTAGCGGTAAACAGGTCATTCTTGGTGGGGTCGTAGACAACAGCCTGGGTCAGTACGCCGTTATGTTGCAGAGCAATTGATACGGCGTACTGGGGGAAGCCATGCAAAAAGTTGGTGGTGCCATCCAGCGGATCGATGATCCACAGATACTCGGATTCACCTTGGGAGCCGCTCTCTTCTGCTAAAATCGCATGGGTAGGGTATACATCCAGGATGGTCTGGATGATGGTGCGTTCAGCGGCCTTGTCCACTTCGCTGACATAGTCTGCATTGGATTTTTTGGTCACCGTCAGGTGATCGAGATTATCTGCGGCACGGTGTATCAGATTACCGGCACGGCGGGCGGCTTTCACCGCGATGTTGAGCATGGGGTGCATGGCTTTACCTAACTTTTTTAATGAGCGATAGTTTTGCTTGTTTCGTAACGAAACATACAGTTCGCTATTTTAACGGGAAACACGTTTTGAATAAACAAGATGTTACAAAAAGTCTGGCAAATGTAAGGGTTGTACTCAGCCACACCAGCCATCCGGGCAATATCGGTGCAACTGCACGGGCGATGAAGACGATGGGCTTGGAGCACCTTTACCTTGTTAATCCGGTGAAATTCCCTGACAAGCAGGCGGACATCATGGCCGTAAGTGCCGCCGATGTGTTGAGAGATGCGGTGGTGTGCAAATCACTGGATGAGGCTTTGGAGGGTGCCGTGTTGGTTGCCGGTGTATCGGCCCGAGTCCGCGATGTATCACAGGAGGTGATGACCCCGCGCGAGGCCATGCCACAGCTGGTGCAGCAGGCCATGCAGCTCCCGGTGGCATTGTTATTCGGCACTGAAATGTCAGGCTTGACGAATGATGAGCTGGTGCGCTGCCAGTTTATGGTGAGCATTCCGGCAAATCCGGACTACTCCTCGTTAAACCTCGCCTCCGCTGTGCAGATAATAAGCTACGAACTGCGGCTGGCAGCAGGCTTAGGGAGTGTTACTGTGCCGGATTTGGTGCCAGCTCCGGCAGAACAACTGGAACGTTATTTCGTGCATCTTGAAGAAACATTGGGCGAGATTGGATTTTTACGCACGCAGCAAACGACCAAACTGATGTTCAAGCTGCGCCGCCTGTACTCGCGCGCCAGACTGGAACAAGAAGAAATTAATATTCTTCGCGGTATCTTAACGCTGACAACTGAATACCATACCAAACAAAATCGCAAAATGAACCAGTAAAGGACGGCACCATGTTCAAGGCTATCAAGGAAGATATAGACAGCGTGTTTGCACGCGATCCTGCAGCACGCAACATTATTGAGGTAGTGACCTGCTACCCCGGATTTCATGCGCGCCTTCTGCACCGCATGTCCCACGGTTTGTGGAAGATCAAACTTAAGTGGCTTGCACGATTTATTGCCTATCTCACCCGCGCCTTGACCGGTATTGAAATTCACCCCGGCGCGACTATCGGTCGGCGTTTTTTTATTGATCACGGCATGGGTGTGGTGATAGGTGAAACCGCTGAGATAGGTGATGATGTAACCCTGTATCACGGCGTCACACTGGGCGGTACTTCGTGGAAAGAAGGCAAGCGTCACCCCACCTTGGGCAATGGTGTGGTGGTAGGGGCTGGTGCAAAAATTCTGGGGCCGATCAACATAGGCGCCGGTGCAAAAATCGGCAGCAACGCAGTGGTGGTCAAAGATGTTCCCGATGGCGCCACAGCGGCTGGCATACCCGCCCGCATACTGGATGAAGCAAGCAAAGCGGCTGGCTTTAATGCCTATGGCATAGGCAATGACCAGAATGATCCCGTTGCAAAAGCCCTGCATGGCTTGCTTGGGCATAGCGTAACCGTAGACCGTCGCATTGAAATGATCCTTCAGCAACTGGAAAAACTGGGCGCAAATATCGAAAAAGAACGTGCCACCTCGGATAAATTCGACCCGAACTATCTGAACAAAATAGTTGACTAAATAATTCAAGTATTTATAATAATCCCTTGAATCCAAGTTTAATTAATTCAAGGGAGAGGTAGATGCGACTGACGACCAAAGGACGTTTTGCAGTAACCGCCATGGTTGACCTGGCTATACACGGTGGCAACGGCCCGGTGACACTTGCCAGCATCAGCGAACGCCAGAAAATATCCCTCTCTTATCTCGAACAGTTATTTGGAAAATTACGCAAGCACGATGTTGTCGCCAGTGTGCGCGGCCCGGGTGGCGGCTATTGTCTGTCTCGCCCTGCCAACAAGATTTCAATCTCTGACATTATCGTGGCTGTCGACGAATCCCTGGACGCATCGCAATGCCACGGTCTGGGCAACTGCAATGATGACAAACAGTGCATTACCCACGATTTGTGGATGGGGCTCAATAAAACCATTTCCAATTATCTGATGGGGGTCAGCCTGCACCAACTGGCTATACACCCTTCCCCACAGCAAAAAGGTGTAGAGACTATTACCCTGCCAAAGTCCGCTTCTCCAAAGTCCGCTTCCAAAGCCCAGATGGCTAACATCTGAACCAGTAATTTCACTGTCTCACTCCCCAACTCAGCCTGGAGACCCTGTCCGGCCTGTCACGGTTTATTTCCCCGCAACTTCATCCGTTTTTTCAAGGATAATATCGCCATACGTGCGAATATAATCCCATGAACAAACCCGATCTTCCTGACGCCGGTCACTCAAAAAAATCATCGGAAAAAGCTGCCCATACGCCGATGATGGAGCAATACCTGCGCATCAAGGCAGCCCATCCGGATATGTTGCTGTTCTACCGCATGGGAGATTTCTATGAGCTATTCCATGATGATGCTGTCCGTGCTGCCAGACTCCTTGATATTACCCTGACCCAGCGCGGCGCCTCCAATGGCCAGCCGATTAAAATGGCGGGTGTGCCCTTTCATTCTGCCGAGCCCTATCTGGCCAGACTGGTGAAACTGGGAGAGTCGGTTGCCATCTGCGAACAGACAGGCGACCCGGCAACAAGCAAGGGGCCGGTAGAACGCAAGGTGGTGCGTATCGTGACACCCGGCACGCTCACCGACTCCGCGTTGCTGGATGAAAAACGCGATAACATTTTATTGTCGCTGCATGAACGCAACAACAAGCTGGGCATAGCCTGGCTTAACCTTGCCTCAGGACAATTTTTTGTCAGTGAAACAGAAACTTCAAACCTTGGCTCTGAGCTGGAGCGCCTGCAGCCATCAGAAATTCTATTGGCAGAGAACAGCACACCTCCCGGCAATTGCAATGCAGCCATCAAAACGCTACCCACCTGGCACTTTGACCAGGAAAGTGCCAGACGAACACTGTGCCAGCAATTTGCCACACGCGATCTTGCCGGCTTTGGCTGCGATGACTATACCTCAGGTCTGGAAGCTGCCGGCGCTTTGCTGGGCTATGCCAGGCTGACACAGGGCCAGTCCATCGCACATATACACAGCATACGGGTATATGCCGCTGAAAATTATGTGCGCATGGATGCCGCCACGCGCCGCAACCTGGAAATCAGCCAGACCCTGCGCGGGGAGACGGCTCCCACCTTGCTTTCCCTGATGGACACCTGCGCGAGCAATATGGGCAGCCGCTTGCTGAATCACTGCCTGCACCATCCCTTGCGAGGCCGCGCGGTGTTGCGAGCAAGACTGGATGCAGTTGAAAATTTGACTCCGGACAATGCACGAACACATGGATTCCTTAAAACTTGTGTCGATGTCGAGCGCATCAGTGCACGGATTGCGCTACGCAGTGCCCGACCACGCGATTTATCCGGCCTTCGCGATACATTGACTCAACTGCCACAGTTGCATGGCTTACTGGAAAACAACGCATCCATGCTGGTTACCGAGCTGGCGAGGACTTTATTGCCTGACCCAACCCTGACGATGTTGCTAGCGCGAACAATTCGTGCAGAACCCTCAACTGTTCTGCGCGATGGCGGTGTGATTGCCGATGGCTTCGATGCAGAGCTGGATGAACTGCGCGGCATACAGAGCAATTGTGGCGACTTCCTGCTACAACTCGAAACCCGCGAACGTGCGCGTAGCGGCATTGCCACCCTTAAGGTCGAATACAACCGCGTGCACGGTTTCTATATTGAAGTGAGCCATGCGCAAGCCGCCAATGTGCCTGATGACTATCGCCGCAGGCAGACCCTGAAAAATGCCGAGCGTTACATTACCCCTGAACTGAAAGCGTTTGAAGATAAAGCGTTATCAGCCAACGAGCGGGCATTGGCCAGGGAGAAATTTCTGTACGAGCAGTTGCTGGATAAGCTCGCCCCCTATATCGCACATCTGCAACAAATTGCAGTTGCCATCGCCGAGCTTGACGTGCTTAATACCTTTGCCGAGCGGGCTATCGCCCTTAATTTCAGCGCACCGGTATTCAGCGACGAAGCTGTTATAACAATCAGGAATGGGCGGCATCCGGTGGTTGAAGCGCAGGTGGAACAGTTCATCGCCAACGATACCAGCCTGCATGCCAAGCGTCAGATGCTGTTAATTACCGGCCCCAATATGGGTGGTAAATCAACTTACATGCGCCAGGTTGCACTGATTACCCTGCTCGCTCATTGCGGCAGTTTTGTTCCTGCCGATGAAGCGATTCTGGGCGACATTGACCAGATCTTTACCCGTATCGGCTCGTCCGACGATCTGGCCAGCGGTCGCTCCACTTTTATGGTGGAGATGACTGAAGCGGCCAATATACTGCACAATGCAAGCGTGAAAAGTCTGGTTCTGGTGGATGAGATTGGCCGCGGCACATCCACTTTTGACGGACTGGCCCTTGCACACGCAATCGCATGTCATTTGCTTAATACAAATCGCAGCTACACATTGTTTGCCACACACTATTTCGAGCTGACTCGTCTTAGCGAACAGTTTGTCCAACTGGCAAATGTGCATCTTAAAGCCATCGAACATCAGCACAGCATTATTTTCCTGCATAGCGTGAACGAGGGAGCCGCCAGCCAGAGTTACGGCTTGCAGGTGGCCGCACTGGCCGGAGTACCGGCAGTAGTGATCAAAAATGCGGGGAAACAGCTTCGCCTGCTTGAACAGCTAAGCGCCATGCAAAATCCGCAGGGGGATTTATTTGTCGATGCAAATGTCAACCTACCGGAGCAAGTGCCTGCCGAACATCCGGCAGTCACAGCTCTTAACAACATCAAGCCGGATGAGCTCAGCCCAAAATTGGCACTCGATCTTTTATACCAATTAAAGAAACTAATTTGACTGTGATTTCACTATCAATTTTTATAGACCGGCACGCCCTTGTCATCCACGATGCTTTTCCAGACTGAATGCACAACCGGCTTTACCGACTCGGGCAAGGGTATGAAATCATTTTGAACCGCCCTGAGGCCACCATAGCGAATGCTGTACTTGAAAAACTTTAACAGCTCGCGGGTTCGCTCCGGGTTATCGCTTACTCTGTGTACCAGGGCATAGGATGCAAAAGACAAAGGCCAACTGTGAGCACCCGGTTGATCGGTTAATACCACATCCAGCCCGTTACTCTCATCCCACTTGGCATTTTCGGCCGATGCACTAATATTGTCATCGCCCGGGCTGACAAAATTACCGGACTGATTCTTTAACTGGGTATAGGACAACTTGCCCTTCATTATGTGCGGTACGGGGCCATAACCTATGGCGT
>Ga0315281_10004381_pt1 | contig 20494 bp, 27 predicted proteins | sample YL17G07_0_MG_FD_204540 | JGI IMG/M metagenome (GOLD analysis project Ga0315281, IMG submission 204540) | Sediment microbial communities from Yellowstone Lake, YNP, Wyoming, USA - YL17G07_0 | ecosystem: Environmental > Aquatic > Freshwater > Lake > Sediment | place: USA: Wyoming | collected...
CGGGCGAAACGTAACCCGGATACTGAATTCCGCCGTTTCAGCCATCATTGGCCCGCATCCGGCGTCGAAACGGGAACTATACTATGTGCGGGGACCAACCTACGCACAAGGAATTGCCATGCCTGTTTCGCTGAAGGAATTCACCAAGGATATCGACAACCTGGTTTCGCTGCCGGGTGTCGGTGTGCGCGTCAATGAGATGGTCAGCGACCCGGCCTGTTCGGCGACTGACATTGGCAAGGTCATCAGCCAGGACCCGGCCCTGACCGCACGCCTGCTGCGCATCGCCAACAGCCCGGCCTACGGGCTTTCTACCCAGGTCGACACGGTTTCGCGTGCGGTGGCCGTCATCGGTATCAAGCGTATCCGCGATCTGGTGCTCGCCACCTCCACGATCAACGCGTTTGAAGGCATTCCGAATGAGCTGGTCACCATGGAAAATTTCTGGCGCCACAGTCTGTATTGTGGACTGGCCGCGCACTTGCTCGCCGAGCAGCGCAAAATGAAAAACGCCGAGACCCTGTTCATCGCTGGCCTGCTGCACGATATCGGGCAGCTGGTGATTTTCCGCAAGGCACCGCAGGAAGCGAAGCAGGCATTGCTGCTGTCGATCGAAGGACCGGACGAACTCGCACTGCACAAGACCGAGCAGCAGATACTGGGGTTCGATCACGCGCAGGTGGGTGCTGAACTGTTGCGCCACTGGCACTTCCCGGATTTGCTGGTTGAATGCGTGGAGTTTCATCACAATCCGGGACAAGCGCAGAAATTCCCGCTGGAAACCGCACTCGTTCATATCGCCAACAGCATTGCAACGCTGGCTGAAATCAACAGCGTGGCGGAAGACGACGCCGTACAAACGGATCCAGCTGCCTGGGTTGTGACGGGCCTGGATAAGGAAACGATCGTGTCGACAGTGCGCGCCACCCAGGCGCAGTTCGCAACCGCCAAGAATATGTTCTCCTGACGCACAAGCGCACTATTTGTTGTCGGTAGCCGCTTTGCGCCCTTCGGGGCGCATTTTCTTGCCTGATAATTACGCCCAAGTGATGCGCACCGCATAACTGTCCTGCAAGGTTCCGGCTGTTTCTGGCATAATCAGCCCGGATTTCGCCCCGATATACCGGCACACCGATCCTCGGGAGACGACATGAAACCCGCCGCGCGCATTGCGCCATTCTCTCTATACGCCGGACCCTGGCCATCGTGACCCAACAGCCGCTGGCCATACTTCGCACTGTCTTCGGTTACTCACAGTTCCGCGCGCCGCAGGCGGAAGTGATCGATACGCTGATGCACGGCGGCGATGCGCTGGTGCTCATGCCTACCGGTGGCGGCAAGTCGCTGTGCTTCCAGATTCCGGCTATCGCGCTGCCGGGAACCGGACTGGTGATCTCGCCGCTGATTGCACTCATGCAGGATCAGGTCACAGCGCTCAAGCAGGCCGGGGTGCGCGCCGCCTATCTCAATTCCACGCTGGACGCGGAAACTGCGCGCGCCATCGAGCAGCAGCTGTTGAACGGCGAACTCGATCTGCTTTACGTGTCCCCCGAGCGGTTGATGCTCGAACGTACGCTCAATTTATTGGCGCGAGCAAAAATAGCGTTGTTCGCCATCGACGAGGCGCACTGTGTGTCGCAATGGGGCCATGATTTCCGCCCCGAGTACATGCAGCTGTCGGTATTGCATGAACGCTTCCCGCACATTCCGCGCATTGCGCTGACTGCCACCGCCGACGAGCCAACGCGCCGCGAAATCATTGCGCGACTGGGTTTGGGCAAGGCGCGCGTGTTCATCAGCAGCTTCGATCGTCCCAACATCCGCTATCGCATTGCCCAAGGCGGTGGCAGTGCGCGCGAGCAGCTGCTGCGCTTCCTGCGCGCCGAACACGCTGGCGATGCTGGCATTGTCTATTGCCTGTCGCGCAAACGCGTGGAGGAAATCGCTGATTATCTTGCCAGTCAGGGCCTGGAAGCGTTGCCCTATCATGCCGGGCTTACGCCGGAGGTGCGCAGCCGCAATCAAACGCGTTTCATCAACGAAGAAGGCGTGATCATCGTGGCGACCATCGCCTTCGGCATGGGTATCGACAAGCCGAACGTGCGTTTCGTTGCGCACCTGAACCTGCCGAAGAGCATCGAGGCCTATTATCAGGAAACCGGCCGCGCTGGCCGCGACGGCCTGCCAGCCAATGCCTGGATGGCGTACGGCCTGCAGGATGTTATTACCCTGCGTCAGATGCTGGAAAGCTCGGAGTCTGACGACGCGCGCAAGCGCGTTGAACGCCACAAGCTCGACGCCATGCTCGGCCTGTGCGAAATCACCACTTGCCGCCGCCAGGCGTTACTCGCCTATTTCGCTGATCCGCTGCCGCAACCCTGCGGCAACTGCGACACCTGTCTCGAACCTCCGCAAACCTGGGATGCTACCGAGCCCGCACAAAAGGCGCTGTCCTGTGTGCACCGCACCGGTCAGCGATTCGGAGTGAACTACCTGGTCGATGTACTCCTGGGCAAGCCCGATGAACGCATCCAGCGTTTCGGCCACGACCGGCTCAGTACCTTTGGCATTGGCAAGGACCTGAGTCAGCAGGAATGGCGCGGGATTTTCCGTCAACTGATTTCGCGTGGATTGCTGGCCGTGGATATCGAAGGTCATGGTGCGCTGCAATTAACCGACGCCTGCCGTTCCGTGCTGCGCGCTGAAGAGCGCCTGATGTTGCGGCGCGAAATAAAGCCCGAGAAGAAACCCAGGAAAGTTGCCACACGTGCACGCACGACGTTTACGGGAGAAACCGATTCAGCCCTGTGGGAGGCTTTGCGCGCACGCCGCCTGAAACTTGCCAAGGCGCAGGGTGTACCGCCCTATGTGGTCTTTCACGATGCGACGCTCGCGGCGATGGCTGAACGCCGTCCACAGTCGCTCGATGAATTCTCCGAAATCTCCGGCGTCGGTGAACGCAAGCTCGCCGCCTATGGTGCCGAGTTTCTCGAGGTCATTCTGGAACATACCGGTTAGGCGTTGAACGGTATCAGTTTCGGCTGCCCGGAAAGCGCAGGCGAACTTCAAGACCACCCAGTGAGCTTGTCTGCAGCGAGAGCGTACCGTGATACAGCGCCACGGTGTCCTGCACCATGGCGAGGCCCAGTCCATGTCCCGGCATGTGTTCATCGGCGCGCGCGCCGCGCAGCAGCACGCGTGCCTTCAGGTCATCTGGAATTCCCGGGCCGTCATCGCAGACCGTTAGCTCAAGCCATGCCTGTCCGGCTTCCGTGGCCGGCGCAATTTGCGCCGCAATACGCACTTGTTTCCGACTCCACTTGCAGGCGTTGTCCAGGAGGTTGCCCAGCATCTCGGTGAGATCGCCGCTGTCACCATGGAAGCTCGTGGTGTCATCCATCTCAATCAACACGCACACACCTTTGTCGGCGTAGACCTTGGTCAGTGCCGCGACGATCTGCTCAACAACAGACTTGATGGCAACCGGGGCGGCGAGCCGAGTGCGTCCCGAGGCGGCGGCGCGTTGCAGCTGGTATTCAATGAGCTGCGCCATGGCAGTCAGTTGTTCGCGCGCGGTCGCGCGTAGCGCCGCGTCATTGGCTTCCCCGTCCACTGCGCCGCGCAATACCGCAAGTGGCGTCTTGAGGCTGTGCGCAAGGTTACCAAGCGAATCGCGGTAGCGTTGCAGATGACTATCCGCGCTGGCCAGCAGGCCGTTCAGGTTATCGGTCAGATTCCGCAATTCGCGCGGGTAGTCGCCCGCCAAGCGTTGGGCGATGCCGGTTTCGATAGCGCGCACATCGTCGGCCACGCGCCGCAGTGGCGCCAGGCTCCAGCGCAGAATCATGCCCTGTACCAGCAGCAACAGGATGGCGGCGCCGGCCATCCAGCCCCACAGGCTTTGTCGGAAGTGGCTGACTTCAGCATTGAAGCTGACGAGACTCTCGGCGACGCGATAGGTGTAGCGCCGGTCGCTGTTGTTCGCCTGCCAGCTGACGGTGAAGGCGAGACTCAACAGTGGCAGGTCGTGTTCAACCGCAAGCTGCACGAACTCGCGTTCACCGACCAGTGGGATTTTGCTGAAGGGAATGTTCAGGCCGAGCAGCGATTTCGAACGCCAGACGAGGTTGTCGTGGCTATCCACCACTTCCGCATACAAGCCGGAGCCGATCAGGGAAAAGCGCGGGTCGGGCAGCTCGGCGGGCAGGTGCAATGCGCCGTGCTTGTCGAGATCGGATGCGGCGAGCAGTGCATACACATAGCTTTGCAGGCGGTCACGCAGCGCCGTGTCGGCACTGGCGCGGAAGGCGCCATCCAGCACCAGGCCGGTGATGCCGAGAAAGGCGGCCAGCACAACGCTGCTCGCCAGCAACAGCCGTGTGTTGAGCGAAAGTGTCACGCGTCACCGCACTCCAGCGCGAAGCGGTAGCCACGCCCACGCAGGGTCTCGACCGGCTGGTAACGATTGTCCGGATCAAGTTTGCGACGCAGGCGGCCGATGAACACTTCGATCACGTTGCTGTCGCGATCGAAGTCCTGATCGTAGACATGTTCAGTGAGTTCGGTTTTGGATATCACCTTGCCACGGTTGAGCATGAGGTATTCGAGTACCTTGTACTCATAGCCGGTAACGTCCAGCAGCTTGTCTTCGACTTGTACGGTGTGGGCACTAATGTCGAGCGTGATCGGTCCGCAACGCAGCACTGACTTGGCCACACCCGCGGCGCGGCGCAGCAGGGCGTGGATGCGCGCCTGCAGCTCTTCGGCCTGGAATGGTTTGGTGAGGTAATCATCGGCACCGGCATTCAGGCCTTCCACCTTGTCCTGCCAGCGTCCGCGCGCGGTGAGAATCAACACCGGAAACGTTCGTCCGGATTCGCGCCAGCGGCGGATAACCTCGATGCCCGAGAGCTTGGGCAGGCCGAGATCGACCACGGCCAGATCGAAGGGGTGTTCGCGCCCGAGGTAGAAGCCATCCTCGCCGTCGGCCGCCGCGTCCACGGCATAACCGGCCTTGCGCAACTGCGCTTCCAGTTGCGCGCGCAGGCTGTCTTCATCTTCCACTACCAGGATGCGCACGCAGTGTTCGTCCTCAGCGGCTCCCGGATTGCGCGTCGATAGTAACGATGCGCACCTGCCCCGAGGGTGTCAGCACCTTGATGCGATGCACCGCGCGGCCATCCTGACTGACGGTATCGGCCGACAGGATGCGCCCACCGGTTTCGCGTTTCACCTGCTGCACGGCCTGGTTAAGACTCAGTCCGTTCTGCTTGCCATGCTGGGCAAGATAAAAGCGTCCGTCGTTGGCCGTCACTGGCGTGCTGGCCAATGCCAGTGGCAGAACAGCCAGCAACAGGATCATCAGTTGTTTTGCCATTGTCTTCACTATGCCTGACCGGTTGCGGGGGTAGGGTGCAGTCGCCACCGGCATCTGGCCGCAGCAGCTGTTTGTCCTGGACAGGTGCAAGCATAACCAAGGTCACCGCCCGCAACCAGCGAATCGGTTGTGCCCATCAGAAAGCCGGGCGCAGCACCAGATGCCCCTTGTGCAGCCCGGGCACGAGAAGCGGCGGCAGGGGCGGTAACGGCAGGATCACCTGGGTGCGCTGGGTTTCCCAGCCGCGGTTCTCGTACCCATCGTAATCGCGGTAGTAGGTCCGACTATAACGCGGCTCGTCATGGCGGCAGTAATGGCTGTGGCGATGTTCATGCCCCCAGTTCTGCCGGCGATCTTCATGTTCCTCCCGTTCCCAGTTACGCGCCGAACGCTGGGATTCGTATTGGTCGTGATCGCGCTCGTGTGCAAACGCCGCCGGGGCCAGGGGCAACGCGGCGATCAGCAGTGCGATGCTGGCAATTTTGATGTTCTTCATGGCTGTCTCCTTTCTGCTTGTCGTGCCGGCCTGCGCCGGGTTTGCCGTTATTGGCAAACAGAGAATAGCCGGGGGTTCCTGAACGCTGGCTGAACGTGGGCAGGCTTGCTGGAGACATAGAAAACAATGGGTTAGGACGAAAAAATATCAAGCGGACAGCTGAACTGAACGTTGTCCGGGCAGCCAGGTATTGGCAAATGCGGCAGTTTACTTACGAAGTCACACTGCCTTGGTGGAAAGTGGTGCAGGGTGATTCATTAAGGATAATGAGTCTGCCACCTTTTTGATGCCCGGACTGTTATTTATTACGAGATTCTTTTCTCTTTTTGTAATCAGAGAACATGGAAATATACGTGCTGACTTCAAAGAAGAAACCAAACACAGTGAGCCCAATAGCAATACCTGTGAATGACAGCATGTAGCACGTAATAGCCAAGACGAAGAGCGCCAAAGTAGTTTTACTCACCTTGGACATTGCTACACCAACGACAATAATAATTGGCGCGTACTTTTGCGTGCCCGACCGGCGTAGTTTTTGGGCATTCTTGGTTGGTTGCAAGATTCTTTCATGGGTAAAGTTGGATAGTGTCTTTCGACATGACCCGATATGGCACTGTTTTCAAGTTAGCAAGCTTCACACCATCTGTCACCGAATAATTCCTGTATGCACGTCCAGCATAATCCCAAACTCCCATGTGACAAGGATCGTACCAACCTGAAGGTAAGTTGTTAACTTTTTCGGATCGTTCTTTCGTGTTAACAACGCTACAGCCTTTATAAGTACTGTATGCTTCGTATACATAAACGAAGCTTGCGTTTTCACTGGTTATTGGTGGCCCCCATACTTCTGCATTGAGGGAATCGAGGGTTTTTATCGACTCGCTATTCGGGCGGAAGACAATGACCTGCTTTCCTCGCCAAAATATATATTTGTAGGAGCCGGGTACAATACTAAACACGTCAATATTACGTACTGCGGCGTTTTCGGCCTGCGAACTCGGCATCATACTTTGAACAAAGGGTGTCGCCAACAGCACTAGCCCCAGAAATCCCAAGGCAGATACCAGGAATACTAGCGTTCTCCGTTTATCCATTTGATGCGTCTAATAATTTAGATATGTACGATACCGCAGTATACCCTCGGACTCGCAAGTGGCAGCAATGACGATGTAAATTACTGATCTGTTCTGAAGTCGCCATTTCTCGGTCTGTTTATCCTGATTAGGATAAACAGACCGGGTGGAGTTTCTACTTGGGTATATCAGAACCGCAACGAATGTGAAATCATGGCCCTATGGCTGGATTCATATTACGTCTGCTCATTGGTGCGCTCGGCTTGTGGCTGGCCACGGAACTGGTCCCGGGCATTGTGATCCATGGTGCGTGGACGCTGCTGGCTGCGGCGTTGTTGCTCGGTATTGTCAATGCCATCGTGCGGCCCGTGCTGGTGATCCTGACGCTGCCCATCACGGTCGTGACGCTTGGCCTGTTCCTGCTGGTTGTGAACGCCGCCACGCTCGGGCTGGTGGCGTGGATGCTCGACAATTTCACGATTGCCGGTTTCTGGCCGGCGCTGTTTGGTGCCATGGTGGTCAGTGTCACCGGCTGGCTGGCCTCGTATTTCATTGGCCCGCGCGGGCGGGTGGAGGTCATCGTGGTGCGGCGTCGGCGTTGAACGCTTCTGGATTCCGGCTTCTGCCGGAATGATTGCCCAAGCTGCCGCAGATTGGCCCATGCATTTTCTTGTATCGAGATACCGTGTCGGACAGCAACCCTCCAACAGAACCTGAATCCCCGTTCATCGCAAATGCCGGCACAAAGCGTCGCTGGCGGCGGCGTACTATCGAAGCTGTTGTGTTGTTGGTTGTGATTCTGGGCGTGCGTACCTGGCAGCAGAGTGGCATTGTGCGTGGCCCGGCCCCGGTGTTGGCCGGTGTGTTGCTCGATGGCAAGCCGGCGGCGCTGACGGAATTCGCCGGCCGACCGGTACTGGTGCATTTCTGGGCCAGCTGGTGTCCGATCTGTCGCGCCGAGCAGGGCAGCATCGATGCGCTGGCGCATGACGTCCCGGTTATTACCGTGGCGATGCAAAGCGGCGAGCGCGCTGCAGTCGTTCAACATCTGCGCAAGGAGGAATTGAGTTTTCCGGTACTCAACGACCCGGATGGCGCGATTGCGGCGCAGTGGGGCGTGCGCGCTGTGCCAGCGAGTTTTATTGTGGATGGCGCCGGTCAGATTCGCTATGTGGAAGTCGGTTACACCACGGGCATCGGTCTGCGCCTGCGCTTGTGGCTGGCCGGACTGTAACGGGCCGCGAATCAGGAGCAATCACTATGCAGATCTGGGTCGATGCCGACGCCTGCCCCAAGGTCATCAAGGAGATTCTGTTCCGGGCCGCGGAGCGTCTGGCCATTCCGATTATCCTTGTTGCCAACAAGCCTCTGCACACGCCGCCGTCACCGCATATCCGCAGCATGGTGGTGGCGGCCGGTTTCGATATGGCCGACAACCGCATTGTTGAACTGGTGCAGCCGGACGATCTGGTGATCACTGCCGATATCCCGCTAGCGGCTGCGGTGATTGAGCGCGGCGCGCACGCACTTAACCCGCGCGGCGAACTCTACAGTCGCGAGAATATCCGTGAGCGTCTGAACATGCGTGATTTCATGGATCAATTGCGCAGCACTGGCGTGCAAACCGGCGGACCTTCCGTGCTCAGCCATAGCGACCGCCAGGCGTTTGCCAATCAGCTGGATCGATTCCTGAACAAGCTCGCCAGGAAAGCATGATTGATGGCGAGAGTCTAAATATTATTTTCATCTCTGATAGGCATTGGTCGATCCGGCCGAGTACTTTCATATCATGACAACAACCTCAGCCCCATCCTTATGCAGGCGACTCTGAGCAGAGTCGCCTGCCGGAATCACTGTTTGAATTTTTCGCGTTCGCGAATAATTGCGTCGGATGTGAGCGGAATAAAGCCGTCGTTTTCGACCACGGCCTGGCCGGATTGTGAATAGGCAAATTCCAGAAATTTCTGCAGCGTGCCGGGCAGTGGTTTGCCGGGCGCTTTGTTGACGTACAAAAACAGATAGCGTGCCAGCGGGTATTTACCGCTAGCCACGTTCTCATCAGACGGCATGATGAAGGGCTCCCCTGCCTTGAGGGAAATTGGCAGCGGACGCACGCCGGCTGCGGCGTGACCGATACCGGAATAGGTCATGCCATATTTATTGTTGGCGACGGCAACCTGAGTGTCCACAGCCGATCCGCGTGCCTGGACGCCCGATTTATATTGTCCCTGGCACAGCACCCGTTCCTGAAAGAGTTCGCGCGTACCGGAAGACTTGTCGCGCCCGTACAAGGTAATCTCTTTGTCGATCCAGTCACCGGTGGTGCCTAGTTGTCGCCAGGACTTGATGTCCTCGCTGTGCCCGCATTTGCGCGTACTGGAGAAAATCGCGTCAATCTGTGCCAGTGTCAGTCCCTGGATAGGATTTGTTTTGTGTACGTACACCGCCACGGCGTCGAGTGCGACACGCAATTCGGTTGGTTTGTAACCGAATTTTTCCTCGAAGGCGGCGATCTCCTTGTCCTTCATGCGCCGACTCATAAAACCGGCATCGGCGCTGCCATCCAACAGTGCATGGGGCGCGCTGGATGAGCCTGCCATGCTCATATGATACTGGATGGCCGGATACAGACGCTTGAATTCAACGCCCCAACCGGCAGCGATATAGGCCTGCGTTCCGGAGCCGGCCACGGTCATGGTTTTGCCCATACCGTTGGTGACAGGCTGGTTGGTTTCGGCCCGAAGCGCCGTCGATGTATAGAGCAACGCCAGGCCAAGCACCACTACGACCTGCGTTCTTTTCCAGATAGGCAACATGAATTTCTCCCTGTAATGAAGCGTCCATGCTTCTTGTTGTGTCCTCAGCCATAGCTGGGTTAAATAATATGGAATATTTATCGGTAGACGTATTAACTGTTGGTCTTCATTCCATCCAATTCTACCGCAAGTCAGGGGGCGCTGGCCGGACATCGGGGAATGCTATATGAGATGGGCTACGGTAAAAATATAGAATCTGGTTGTGGACGCTTTTGGAACAGAAATGCATCCATGGCCACAGAACAGTAAGCGGATGTATCAGAGAATGAGAATGTAATAATGATGGAAAATTCCAAGCGTGCGACGCGGGTGTTCTGTACGGTGCTGGTGGTATGCCTGTGTGTCGGCTGCGCTGGGCCGACAAAGATCAGCCCTTTTACTACCGATGGTTGCAGTGACTTTCCGGACGGAACTCCGATGCATAAAACTCTGTGGCGCAGTTGTTGCGTGGCGCACGATAAAGCTTACTGGCAGGGTGGGACGTACAGCGAACGCTGGAAGGCCGATGAAGAATTGCGGCGCTGTGTCGCCCATGTGGGCGAGCCCGGAATCGCTGCCCTGATGCTCGCCGGTGTGCGGGTTGGCGGTTCTCCGTACTGGCCCACGCGCTATCGCTGGGGGTATGGCTGGCCCTGGCCGCGCGGATATGGCGCGCTGACTCCGGCGGAGCGTGAGCAAGTACAAAAGGCGCTGTCCGTCGGTGAGTCGGGCCAAGCCCGATAACTCGCCGAACAAGTAACGATCTAAGGGTCGTGCGAGTTCGCCATTGATGATTTTATTAATGGTGTACGCAGACGCGCAAACTGTCGTGGCGCGACATACTGCAAAATTTCCTTGCCCTGGCTGTCGAGCACTACATCCAGACCCTTTTCCGGGTAAAGAAAGTGCTCGATTCGCGCATCAACGCGGATGCGATCATGCGGAACCCCAAAGCGCCCGAGCACAGTCTGTTCATCGAGACTGGCGGCGGGAATGAAGGTGATACTCGCGATAGGCGCGTGCCAGGCCAGCGCCAGGTCGTCGGAATGCAGAATAAATTTCCGGGTGCTGCTTTCCATGTACTCGGATTTGATGGCGCGTTGCCGCAGCTGCGCGACGGTTTCCCTGTTCATGTCCGCGACTAGAATTATTTTCCCCATGATCGCCCCGGCAGTCACGTTGCTGGAGTACGCTTCCAGCGAGCCTGGCTCGCCCGGTGCGGCAATCACGGCGATTTCCATGTCCATGCCAAATCGCCTGCGCGCGTCATCGAGGGTGCTGCGCGTCGGGATGAGACCGAATACTGTTGTTTCCCCGTTCGGCAGGATGTCGATTTGCCACGGCAGCCCTGCTATCGCCTGTCCAGCAGGTTGCTCGCCGGAGCGAAAGAGTGCGCTCAGCACGAAGACGGCGACAATGAGAAACAGGAATGCTATCGAGGTTTTCACAAATTACCCGGGACAGGAGAGTTCACGGCCAACATGTGTCTAGCCTAACATACGGAAAGATATTGATTTCATCTTATGGTCGGAGAACTGACATCACAAAGTATATAATTGGCATATGCCCGCCGGAATTGGAGGCAGGCAGTGCTCCAGATCGCATGTCTGGATAAAACGAAAGGATGATCCGCCATGAGAGAGCTGCTGGCTGCAGTAAAAATCTGGTTGCAGGCAGGCGCCTGCGTGTATGCAACAGCGATGCTGATTGCCATCAGTTCCCCGGCATTCGCCGAAGAAGGAAATCTGAAAGATGGCGCCAAACGCGCAGGACGTGCAGTTGGTTCGGTCGCGCATGACATCGGACATGGCGCAAAAAAGTCGGCAAGGAAATTGGCCAGGGAGCCAAACAGGCCGGAATGGCTATCGGTGAAGCCGCCAAGGAAGGTGGTAAGGAATTCCGGCGCGCCGTGAAGGGCGAGTAACGTTGAGCATTGCCTCCCTGCTCGCCGACTGTAGCGGATAGTTTCGGTTATCTAAATAATTATGTGGAGACGCGCATGAGCAAGAATGTCAAAGCTCAAGCCACTGCCGGACAGACTCCTGTCTGCGGTATTGGTGGCGAAGGTCTGAAGTGCGCTGTGGTTTCCTGGGTGGCGCCATTGGCAGCGGTGGTGCTGCTGGTAGTCGGAATGCGTTATCCGGTCATCAACGCGTTCAACATTCCCTTTGTCGCATTCGGCGTTACCGCACTGGCGCGGTCCGTGGCACACATGCGCACATTTGGCAGTTGCGGCCTTGGCGGGCACGTGGCTGTTGGAGTAGTGCTGAACCTGGTCATCGTGACACTGGTAACGATCTATATATTCACCGGCTTCGATCCGCTCGCGCTGTATCCCTGAGTGTGTCGTTATCCTGGTACCGGTAAATACCGTCACGACGTGTTGCTAGCAATATCATGCAGCTCATTCAAACCGGTTTGCACTGACCATGTCAGTCCAGCCTGCAAAAGATACGGGTATCACAACGCACGCCGGCCTTCACAAGCAGGCTGCGCATCGAGTCCTGGAACCGGTCACTGGCATGCGAGGCGCCAGTAATAGCTATGCCCCAGTTCCATGCATGGTTGTGAATGTAGCCGAGAATATGTTCTGCAAATCGGCGGCTACGTTCAACGCTGAATGCCGCGGCACGTGTGTACGGCTGCACCTGCTCGCTGACCACGCCGGGTAGCATTAATGCATTACGCGATTCGAAGAATTGCAACGCCTGCAGACGTTGATGGACATGTGTTTCGACCGCGCCCGGGGGCAGGGTGCGACCCTGGTCTAGCCAGATGACATCGGTACCGTAGAAACACTCAAGATGTGTGTCCCCCTCATAACCCAATGACAGTTCGTACTGGTCGAGATCGCTCTCCGGTACGCCAGGCCACAGATTGTGGATACATTCACGGTATTGTGCGCGCTGTGTATGCAGCATCTTGAAAAGATGTTCATCGAATTCCACGGCGATGAATGATGGCGGCGAGGTATTGATATCGGCGAGCGAACACAACCAATTGGCCAGGTGTTCGCGGCCCATCGGATCAAAATGATTTATCCCGGCAATAAACAGTGTCATGGATAGAACCAGCCGCCGGCTGACCTGGAATTATACCAATCAGGCGTCGAACGCCTCCTTATAGACAGCCGGGTCGATACCACACTTGCGAAGTGGTTCGATGAGCCGGTAACGGGTGATTTTGGCGCTTGCCATGATGAAACCGCGAATCACATGTTCGCGCGTCACCGGCGAGTGGTCGTTACCGGCCAGCTCCTCCACTACGCGCGTTACCTTGCGGCGAACCAGGGCACGGAACAGTACTGGCACGTGCGACAGCAGTGATTTGAGCAGCACCTCATCTTCGGTCTGCCACACATCCTGTTTGGGTAACTCGGGCGTGAAGCCATACTCATCTTCGGTCAGTTCGCGCCACAGCAGCACTTTATGGCTATCCGTGTCTGTAACACACGCCACCAGTTCAAGCGCCGGAGTGCGCATCGGTTCGTACAGCGCGCCGGCACCGGATTTGAGCAATCTGTCGTAGGCCGCCTGTACGTCTGGCACCAGGACACGCAGGGATACGGGATGCTCGACGCGCGCCACCTCGATCAGCCGCAGGACGATGGAACCGGAATCGAGGTCGACAAATCCTTCGCCGTGTTTGACCGGGTTGAGGCCGATCACGCCAGCCCAGAATTGTTTGGCACGTGCTAAATCCGTGACCGGTAGGTCGACATGCGAGACACCGAAAAACATGTTGGCCTATCTCCTGCAGTTGATTGTGTATGGGTGATGGGTGGCGATACAGATACGTATCGTACCGGCGTGCTCGAGTTACAGTGCGTCCGGGATAAATCCGGCCGCGTGACGTGTGTCGATGAACAGCATGCCGAGGTTGGCGTCGGGGCGCGCCATAACCGCCAGCATGCTCTGGTCGCCGGCCGGCGTCAGCAGCATGTAACCCTGGCTGGCCTTCATCAGTACGTGCTCGACCTCGCCGCGTTGCAATTCAATTGCGGCCGAGTGACAGAGCCGCAGCAGATCGGAGCACATGGCACCGACCTTGTCCGGGTCGAGCACACCGCCGACGACCGCCATGGTCAGGCCGTCACGGGTGACGACCATGGACACCTGCACGTCCTTGGATTCGACGTGCAGTTCATTGAGAATCGCGCGCAGACGATCGTCGCCGGCCGCGGACGGACCTGGATCGGCAGCATCCGGCATATTGTGGGCCTCCATTGCTAACAGCTTCCAACATAGCGGCGCAACAGCAGTGCCGCAAGTTTCACGAATGCAGGGCAGTCGAAGCCCGCGGTTCCAGTCACGGTCAAGTGCAGGATCTGATCGCCGACGAACAGCGGACAGATAGTCAGCTGGGTTTCGCCCGGACCGGTTACCAGGGCCCAGCTTGAGGGCTCCTGTTTTGCCGCGACCGCGGGCAACTCTTGATACAGACGCCATAGTGGAAACAGGCCGGTGCTGAAAGCGGCGAGCCGGTCGGCCTCATCGCGCGTGTACCCCGAATAGGCGTAACAGAGCCCATTGTCGTCGGCCAGCACGCCCTGGCCGGACACGGACAGGCCTTGCAGCAGGGGCGGCACCGCTTCGCCCAGCGGTTCGCGCGCTACAGTCAGCGGTTCGACATCACCGGTCAGCCAGTTATCGCGTTGCAACTGGAACAGGACAGTGCCCAGCGCCTTGCGGTCCGGCAGTCCGGAGATATCCGCCAGCATGGCCAATGGCATCGGCCGGCTCGACCCGCCGCGCAGCAGCGCGCTCAACACCAGCCGGCGCGGATCGAGCTCATGTCCGTTCAGCACATAACGCGCCCCGGCCGGTGTGGGCACGAGGTAGGCGGGAATGGTCTCGTTGCTGGCGTTGGTCTGGCTCATGTTGGATATATATCTGTCAGTCGGACGGGGCCTGGCAGGCCGGGCAATAGGTGGTACCCAGACGCAGGTGGTAGCGCACGTGCGTCCCGGGATGAATTTCGGACTGGCAGCCGTCGCACAGTGAGCCGACGTCGAGCGTAATGTCACCAAAACCATCGAGGGGCAGTTCCTGACCGTTCACGATCCGTGGCCAGGGCGCCGGCTTCACGATGTCCGGACGAAAACTTTCCTCGTAGGCATTCCAGCGCGCGATCAGGTGTTCGGCCAGGCCATGTCGGCGCAGGCAATCAGTCATCAGGGCTTCGCGATAGTCGAACAACTCATCGGAAATCACCATCCAGTGGTGGGCGTTGCGCGGGCGATCTCCGAAGAACGACTTTTCACCGGTGAATGCCTGGCTCATGAAGGAGTACACCTTGTCGATCAGACGCAGGCGCGTGACGCCGCGGAAATACGGTGCCAGGCGTGAGTCCTCGAATACGCGTGTATAGAAATCGGTGAGTATGGCGCGCAGCAACAGGCCTTCCTGCAAGGCTTGCCACAGTTCCGGGTCGGGCGCTGGTTCGGTGCGCCGCTCGGTCGAGATGCGGACCTTCTTGCGCGGTGAGTGTCGCCGGTCTTTGAGATCGAACGGGTCGGCAAAAATTTCTGCCGGACGCGCCCCGGCGCGCAATGCCAGGTTCTCGGCGGCGTGCACCATCTCCGGCTGACCGGACAGGTGCACGCGCCAGCCACGCAGATTTTCATGCAGGCCGAAAGCAATTTCATGGGCGCGGCCCTGCACCGTGCCGGCCTGCCGTTGCGGACCGGACAGACAACCGTTGTAGTGAAAATTCAGGTGACGCGCGGACAGGTCGAGTAACTGCTCGCGCAGGTAGAGACCGTGTCGATGACGGCTGCCGTGATAGAGATGGATTTCGCCGCTGTGACCTGCTTGCAGCGCATCGCGCGCAATGCCGAGCAGTGGCGCCAGCCCGGTCCCGGTAGCCACCAGCAGGAGTGGCTGTGACGGGTCGCTCACGGCGTAGTAACTGCGGCCTTGCGGACCCTGGATATCCAACTCGTCACCGGGTTGCAGGGTGTCGCAGATCCAGTTGCTGAGAACACCGCCCGGCATGCGTTTCACATGCAGCTCGAGATAGCTGTCTTCCTGAGGAATGCTGGCCAGCGAATAACTGCGCGCCAGTCCGTCGGCGCGCCGCAGGTTGATGAACTGGCCGGCGCGGTAATTGAGCGTTGTCGTTGGTTCGAGCAACAGGCGGCAGATGTCGAGTGCGAGCATTTCTTTCCGGTGCACAATCACCGGACTGTAGAGATCGGCATCGCGTGGCGCGGCAATCTCCATGTCATCCAGGGGGATGCATTTGCACGGCAGGAAGTAACCGCTGGCGCGCAGTATTGTGCGCACGCCCTTCTGGGCGGCGGCAGGGATGCTGCCATTGATGCAACGCTGCAGGCAGGTATGACAGCTGCCACTGCGGCAGGAAAACGGAATGCCCATGTCCTGGCGCAGCGAGGCCTCCAGGACGGATTCACCGTCACGGCACTCGAAGCGCAGATTATTGTAGGTAATGAATGGCATCTCAGTCCGATATGTGTGTCCCGCAGTACGCTGCGGAACGGTTCATTTGTTGTCGTCGTTGACCAGCGGTACACGCACATAACTTTCGCGCGGGACGTTCAGTTGTACGGCGGCCTTGGCCAGTTCTACGATGTTTTTGAAGCTGCCGAGTTTCAGTGCCGCCTGCAGCATCTCGTCATCGTTGCAGTGATACTCGCGGCAGATACGCGGCCGCTTTGCCCAGATACGGCAGCGGTGGTTCTCCCGGTCGAGATGGATGCACAGGCCATCTTCCAGGTTCTTGTCCACGAATCCCTTGGGCGTCAGGCCATCCCGTGCGGGTTCGCGCTCATCCGGGTCGAGCCGCACCAGCAGCCGGCAACAGAAGGTCTGGCACCCCAGGGCCCGGCCTGCCTCGCAATCGATATCCGATTCGCACATCGCAACCTCCTTGCCGTCGCCCAGGCACAGCGCGTCTGTTACCTGTACTGCTGTGTCTCAGCCTCCGCCGCTTCCGAACCAGGCCAGAACGGCCGGTACGATGATCCAGAGTAGTCCTTTTGCGAAAAAGAATACCGTCCCCATCAGTCCGGCGCGTTTGAGCCAGCTGATGCAGGTCGTGCCGACAGGTGTTGCGTTAGCATGTTTCATAATGCCTCCGTGTAACGAATCGAGCTCAGCCACGCATGGCCTCTTCAACCTTGGCAGCGGTCTTGCGTGCCTCGATGAAGACCATGCCGAGATTAACAGTCGGACGTGCCGCTACCGCCAGCACTGCATCCGTTCCGGCGTATACCAGCAGCATCACGCCCTTGTCGCCTTCGATCAGTACCTGCTTGAGCGTGCCGCGTGCTATTTCCTGGGCAGCGCGATCGGCCAGCGCCAGCAGCGAGGCGCACATGGCGCCAAAGCGGTCCTCATCTGTTCCCTCAGCAAGCACGGCGGCTTGCATGATGCCGTCCGTGGAAATAATCGCCGACGCTTCGATATCGGCAGAAAAGGTGTTCAGCGTGCGCAGGATCGAGCGCAGCGCCTTTTTTTTCAGGTCATCCAGCATATTGTCGTTGTTGATTGCAGCCATCATGGGTGCACCCCGAATCTTGTATTGAATGATAACGCGGCATTGTGTCGAGAGAGGATGCCCGTCACGGTGAAGTGTTTACCGTGACGGGCAAACTTCATCCTTTACTTAGACAGCCGCCTCGATTTCCGGGACCAGGCTGCGGCCCTTGGTAAGTGCCATGCCGAGGTTGGCCGACTTGCGGCACACCAGGCCCAGCACCTGCTCCTCGTTCTTCTTGCCGCGCAGGAAGATGTGCAGCAGGTTATCGCTGTTCACGATCATCTCGTTGAAGTAGTGATGACCGTCGTCCTTGAGGCCGCGTGCCTTCTTGAACATTTTCTCGATGGTCGCGACGTTCGTGCCCTGGAACATGTCGGAAGTGGCAGCCGCCAGCAGTTCCAGAATTTCCTGCGGGTGCGAGTCCACGGTCTTGATGCCCAGCAGCATGCCGGTGTTCAGGTCCACGTAGCCGGCGGCCACGCACTCCGGTACGGTGGTGATGGCCTTCTGCAGTGCGCCTTCCAGTTTCGATGCCATGTTGATGCTCCTTTCAGTTTGAGGGTAAGGTGATTTGCTTCATACAGCACAACCGGCCCGCCTTGACGGCGGGATGGATGTGTTCTTCGCGATATGGTCTGCGAATTCTTCCAGGAAGGCAGCCTGCGACTCGGACTGCACCCAGCGCGGCTCGATGCGCCGCACGGTTTCGAGCGCGCTCAGCGCACTCGTTCCTTCCCAAATCAGGTAACTGGCCAGCACCGTGCCGGTGCGGCCCAGGCCGGCGCGGCAGTGCACGGCAATGACATCGTCGGCGGCGATCATGCGTTCCATGGCCTGGCAGATGGTTATGGCCTGCTCGATGTCCGGTGCGCCCATGTCGGGAATCGGCGAGCGCAGGCACTTGATGCCGTACTCACTGATGATGTCTTTCTCGACCGGCGTCTGGGTGACCGAGACGAGTGCGGTGACGCCGACGCGTTTGAGGGCATCGAGGTCGTAACGCAGGTCGAAGAACACCCCGGGCCGCGGCGTGCCGGCCAGAACGCCACGCTTGAGCCACAGAAAACCGCGCGGGCCAAACGACTGGCTGACCACTGTGCGTTCCGACGCGGGCGTGCTCGATGGTGTGCCGGCTTCGCTGTCGAGGTCTTCGGGATTGGCGTCCGGCGAAGGCACGCAGCAAGTGCCCATGCGCAAGAATTCCTTGCCGGCGGCGCTCACTGGTGTTTCGAAGAAATCCTCGCTGCCCTGGCTCTCCTGCACCACACCACCGGCCAGCAGAATGATGTCACCGCCCAGCCGGCGCGCCTGCGCCTGGTTGTGCAATACAGCCAGGACCGCATGCCGTTCGCTGATGCGCTGGATATAGTCGAGCAGCGGTTCGCATTCCGCTTCCGGCAGGCCAGTTGTCGGTTCGTCAATGCACAGCAGGCGCGGGCCGGCAGCGGATTGACGCAGTATGGCGATATGGCGTTGTACCGACAACGGCAGGTGGACGACGGCTTCGTCGAGCTGTCCGAGTAGGGATTCGAGCCCGGCACCGGCCAGCAGGCGTTCAGCGAGTTTGCGTTGTTGCAGCGGGGTCAGGGTGCTGCGTTCCGGCAGGCCGCTGACGATATTTTCGAACACGCTCGACATCATGAGCTTGGTGCTCTGTGACACCAGCGCCGGCTGCTCGCCTTCGCCCAGTCGTCGCTCGGCATAGCGCGCCTCACCCCAGGTGCGCAGTGAGGGATTGCTGTCGTTGAAACCGGCAAGCGTGCGCAGCAGGGTGGATTTACCGGTGCCGGACGGCCCGAGCAGGGTCACGATGCCGGTCTCCGGAACGGTCATGCTGACATCGCTCAACACGGTGCGCTCGCCGAAGGCGACGCCGAATTTTTGCAGATCGAGGAGTATGGTTTGCATTAATCTATTTCCGTCGCTCAGCGCTGGACGCCAGGGTCGAGCATGGCCAGCAGGGCCAGCATCAGCATTTTCACGTCCTGGCGCTGGCGCGGATCGACCTCGAACAGTGGCACCTTGAGACCGAGTTGTTCGAGTTTGGTCAGGTAGGTGTACAGGCCGGGGCGTGGTTTTGTTTCCATGCGGTTGACGCCGATCACCACGGCGCTTTTGCCAATCAAGCCCTTGAAGCTGTCGAGGTAAAACTCAAGATCAGCGAGCGGGTCCTTGCGAGTGTTGTCGAGCAGTAACACGAGGCCCATGCCACCCATGGACAGGATGTCCCACATGAAGCTGAAACGTTCCTGTCCGGGCGTGCCGTACAGGTGCACCTTGCCACCGTCGCCGAGGTGCAGGACGCCGTAATCCATGGCCACTGTGGTGGTGGCTTTGATCTGGGCGGTGTCATCGGTTGGTTTGGCTTCGGTTTTTACCACCGGAATATCACTGATGGCGGCGATCGCCGTGGTCTTGCCGGCTCCGACCGGTCCACCGAAAATGATTTTGTGTTCCATGCGCGCTCCTTACAGCCCCACGATCTTGGACATAAGGCTGCTGAGCAGCGTCTGATTGCGGTGCGGCTTGAGCACCGGTTCCGGAACCGCGCCGTTGACGACGCGCACCAGCCCGGCGCAGCGCGCCGCGCTGTATACCTGGTAAAGTTCCTTGGCTTCTATTTTGAGCAGGCGATGCGCCAGCGCGATCGACGTGGGGTGGCGTGTGAGCATGGCCACGATGCGCATGCTGTTCGGGGTGTGCGGCAGGCGGCTCAGATTGGGCCAATGGCGGAACTGCACCACGTCAAAGGTGTTGCAGCCTTCCATCAAATGGCCTTGCGAGAGATGAAAGGCCGCGGTCCACAAAAGTTCGTCGATGTTGCGTCCGGTCTGACCGGCGGCCTGGCGCGTAGCCTCATCTGTTTCGAGTACGGCAACCCGGATATGGCTGACAGGCACTGTGCAGAATTTCATCAGGTTGTTCATGGGCCCAGCCAGGCATTCGCCCAACGCGCCGCGCACCAGCACTTGCCCGACACCGTCGAGCGTCAGCAGCACATCCTGTTTGTTCTGCACGGCACGACGCACCGGTGTGATGACGGTGTTGTCCGGCGAAAAATGTGCAGCGCCTGATTGGCTGGTCATGCTCTTTCTGATCTCCCGTTACCGGATGTTTCGCGGGCACACGAAGTATCCCGCGCCAGTTGCTGAACGGATTAAGTACAGATCAGAAGGGCTGCCACACCAGAAGAGCCAGCCTTGCTATGGGCCGGGTAAAACACATGGCACAAGGTTGCCGCTACCGAACA
>Ga0315281_10004382_pt1 | contig 20492 bp, 19 predicted proteins | sample YL17G07_0_MG_FD_204540 | JGI IMG/M metagenome (GOLD analysis project Ga0315281, IMG submission 204540) | Sediment microbial communities from Yellowstone Lake, YNP, Wyoming, USA - YL17G07_0 | ecosystem: Environmental > Aquatic > Freshwater > Lake > Sediment | place: USA: Wyoming | collected...
AATTCTATGGGTAATTCCGAGTATTTTGCCATTCCTACTTGACACCTCTCTAACTATATGCTACTTTACGTTATAGTACGTTCCGTATTGTTATATACCTTGTCGGTATGTAACAAAGTTAGCACCGAAGGAGGCAGGCGTCAAGTGGATATAGGGGATAAGCACGTGACGTTCATTAATGTTTCCGATTTCCATAGCAAACCCGGGCTGGTACTTGACGCATTACTGCGTGGTTCAAACTGTGCACCAAGGCCAAGAGCCAACTTTTATATCAACAAGAAAATGAAGGATTGGAAAGTTCAACAAACATTTAAGTGATATGTATAAACAGGAGGAGATCGGAGGATGGACAATAACCTGATCGACGCGAAGCAGCTGGCAGAATTCCTAAATGTGCCGGTAACCTGGGTTTGGGCGGCGACCCGAAATGAACGAATCCCTTACATCAAGGTAGGAAAGTATTTACGGTTCGATTGTAAAGCAGTTCTCGCTAGTCTTCCAAGACGCGGTGTTATAGCCGCGGAAGGAGAAAACGTGATCCGACTCCCTCGACGTAATGATGAAGAGTTGTCACCGGAGCAAGGTAATATCGTCTAAGACGTTTTTTCAATAAAGAAGGAGTCTAAGATGGGTTCGGTAGTAAAGCGTGAAGGCAAAAAGGGACCTAGGTACTACATAGTCTTCAAGGACCCTACAGGAAAGATAATATGGAGAGCTGCTGGTTCCCGCAAGCACGATGCGGAGGTGCTTCTGCGAAGAATAGAATCTGAGATTGCAGCGGGTACATACGGAAAGCAAGTAGATATATCATTCTCGGACTTCTGCAACAAATGGCTCTCGGATTATGCTGAAATAAAGGTAAAGCCTCGTACTTATGAAGATTATGAGCAGATAATCAGGAATCACCTGAAACCGTTCTTTGGAAAGCAACTCCTAAGTAACATCACGCCTGCCCAGGTACAGACGTATGTGTCGAATAAGGCCAGGAGCAATTTGGCCCCCAGATCGGTCAACAAGACTGTTACTGTACTCAAGTTGATATTGAAACACGCTCAAATATGGGGACATATCACCGAAAATCCAGCACGCTTCGTTGTAAGACCGCGGGAGACCAGAAAGGAAATGGAACACTTAGATCCAAGGGAGATAAATAAGCTGCTTGAGGCGGCTTCACCTGGATACTATCCGTTATTAGCGACAGCAGTTATGACAGGAGCAAGGCAGGGGGAACTGCTTGCTCTTCGATGGTGCGATGTTGATCTTAAACGAGGAGTAATCTTCATACGGAGATCCTACCGTCCCGGGTTCGGTTTTACGGAACCGAAGACGAAATATGGTAATCGCACGGTTGTTATATCGAAAGAACTTGTGAAGATTCTGGAGGAGCACAAGCGGCAGTGCGTCAGTAAACCTGACGACCTCATATTTCACAACCGGGAGGGGAACCCTATCAACCATGCAAACTTGATTTCAAGAGAATTTCATCCAGCGCTCGAACGAGCAGGACTTAGGCGTATCAGATTTCATGACTTAAGACACACGTACGTGGCCCTCATGATCTCCCTCGGGGAAAACATCAAATTCATACAAAGACAACTCGGACATAACTCCTTGACCACTACAATGGATATATACGGACACCTTCTTCCTGAAGTCTCGGCCGGGTTTGGCGAGAGGTTGGATTCCCTTATTTTCTGTCCAAAGATACTGCCGTTTCCGAGTAGGAAGAGCGAAAATGACGAGGATGACCGGGAAAAACCGTTAGAGAATAGTTAGATTTTTTAAAATGACGCTGAAAACCCCGAAAGGGTTTGCTTCGCATAAACCGCTTAATATGGTCACAAAGGAGATGGTGAGCCAGGCAGGAATCGAACCTGCGACACCCGGATTAAAAGTCCGGTGCTCTACCAACTGAGCTACTGGCCCAAGGTCCTACGCAACCTTACATTCTGCACGGTCGGCGCCGCAAGTCAACCGTTCACGCATGTCCTGCGGGGGCATGGTCGTGCGTAAAGAATAACCGTATGGAAGGGCTTCGTGATAATGTATGCGGAAGTCCGATGGGGTTAAGGGAAAGGAATTGGACGACAAAAAAGAACTCGCTGTGAAGTCCACCGTCCTGAAGAGGGCGATCTCGTCGCTGCGCGGGTCCCTTGCGGGAAGCTTCGGCATTATGATCGCCGCGGTTACAGCTGCGGGCCTGCTCAACTACGTGTTCAGCGTCATCATGACCCGCATGCTGCCCGAGGCCGGTGCCTTCAGCAGCTTTAACTCCCTCAACGCGATCTACCTCATAGTGATCAATGGCGCCATCTCTTTCCAGGTGGTGGTCACGAAGTACGTCGCCCGGTTCGAAGCCACGGGGGAACGGGAGAAGGTACACGTCTTGATCCGCAGCTTCTCGCGGTGGCTGCTTTTGGCCGGCGGTGCCGTGATATTGGTCAGCATTCCGATTTCCTGGCCGCTTGCCGATGTGCTCCGACTCGACTCTCCCGTTTTCGTCATCATCCTCGGCACATCGGTCGCGCTGGCTTTATATGTCACCCTCCCGTACGGGCTGCTCCAGGGGGAGCAGAAATTCATAGGCCTGGGTGCCGTCGGTATCTCGGCCGCCGCGCTCCGGGTAGTGGTCGGGATTGCACTGGTCGGGATAGGTCTTCAGGTCTACGGCGCCCTTAGCGCCGCCACGATAGCGGGAGTCATAGTGGCGGGCGCCGTCGTCTATTACTACCGGGATATATTCCGGGGGCCCGTCGAGCGGCTCGAGGACTTCCACCCGGCGCAGGCCCTCTGGTTCCTGCTCCCCGTCGCCGCTGCGACTTTCCTCGTTATTCTCATGACCCAGATAGACATCGTCCTTGTCAGGGCCCTCTTCAAGGACCCCAGGCAGGCGGACATCTATTCATACGCCGCGCTGGCGGGCAAAGCGGTGATGTTCTTCCCCGACGGGATACTGGCGGTGATGTTCCCTCGGGTCAGCGCTCTCAGGGCCGGGGGCGAGCCCACAAGAAGGGTGCTGGCTTTAAGCATTATCGCCGTGTCCGTCATGGTCGGGGCGGTCGCGGGCTTCTACCTGTTGTTCCCCAGCTTCACGGGCTACTTCTTCGCCGGGACCAAGGGACGGGCAAGCGCCGGCATCATCGGGTTGTTCGGGATAGTCATGGCCGTTTTCGCGCTGGTCAAGCTGCTGGCCATGTATCACCTGGCCCTCGAGAGGAAGAGTTTCATCATCCTTTTCGCCGTGGCCGCCGCGCTGGAAATCACGGGCATAATGCTGTTCCACGACACCCTCAAGCAGGTGTTGTTCGTAATGTTGTTTGTCGGGACCGCATTACTGGCACTGAATCTTGTACTCGCGTTCCGGGAAAAGCCCGGCAAGCCGACGGAAGAGCTTGAAGAGCTCGAAGAATATTACATCCCTCCTGTGGAGGGTTAGCGAGTCGGCCACCTCGGAGTGCATGTCATCAAACATGGTTACCCTTTTGGTGCCTTTGATATAATTCCAAACTGACAGCCCTTATCGTGCGGTGTTTTCGCGGTTAGGAGAATGACATGTCCGAGCGGCGCATTCTTCCGATGTCGAAAAAAGTAATTCTCGCCCTGTTGATCGTTGCCCTTCTTGGCGTCGTCCTGGCGGTCTGTCCCGGATGCGGAAGGAACCTCATTGCGCAGACCAGCTCGGGAAAAGTCAAGGGGGAGGTCGGTCAAGGCGGCACTCTGGTCTTCAGGGGAATCCCGTATGCGAGACCGCCGGTGGGCGAGCTCCGCTTCAAGCCGCCCCAACCCCCGAAGCCCTGGAGCGATACGTTCAAGGCAGTGATGTTCGGTCCGGTGGCACCGCAAACGAAAAATCAAATTGGATCTGCCTCGACGCAGGAACAGTCCGAGGACTGCCTCTCGCTGAATGTATGGACTCCCGGAATAGACAACAAACATCGCCCCGTGATGGTCTGGATTCACGGCGGTGGCTTTACAAACGGGTCCGGCAGCGATGAGTGGTATGAGGGCTCGACTTTTTCAGAGCGTGGGAACGTCGTAGTGGTGACTTTGAACTACCGCCTCGGCGCCTTGGGGTTTCTTTACCTCGCGGGTGTGGGGGGACCGGATTATGCTGAGAGCGGTAACCTGGGAATGCTCGACCAGGTGGCGGCACTCAAATGGGTGCGGGACAATATCGCGGCATTCGGTGGCGACCCCGGCAACGTCACCGTGTTCGGCGAGTCCGCGGGAAGCATGAGCGTGTGCACGCTCATGGGGATGCCTAGGGCCAAAGGATTATTCCGCCGGGCGATCGCCGAGAGCGGCGCTCTTAACCTCGTAAACAATGTCGATTACGCGTCCGGGATCACCGGTAAGTTCATGGCCCAAGCGGGGGTCACCGATATGGCCGGACTGCGGTCGCTTACCACAGAGCAGATAATCAAAGCGCAGAGCGACCTGTCGGACCGGGAAGGCCGGGTTGGCACCCCGCTCGGCCCCGTGATTGACGGGTCCGTGCTGCCGGAACCCCCGCTTCGCGCCATTGCGAAGGGAAGTGCCGCAAATGTGGACCTTCTGACCGGGACCAATCTGGACGAAGTGCGCTTCTGGTTGATAATGGTTCCCCTGTTGGCAGTAGCACCTATCCAGACTGCCGCGAATTTTATGCCCATGCTTAGCAAAGCATTGGGCGCCTATACGAATGCGATCGCTGCAAGCTATAAAGCGAGGCGGCCGAAGGCGACGGATGGAGACATAACCATGGCTATAATGACCGACGTGATGTTCCGAGTCCCGCAGATCCGGGTCGTAGAGGCCCAGTCCGCTCAACAGCCAAAGACATGGATGTACCTCTTCACCTGGACGAGTCCGGTGCACGATGGCATCCTTGGAGCCTGCCATGCCTTAGAGCTCCCCTTCGTCTTTAACCATCTTCACGCTCCGAACACGGTTGAATTCATGGGCAATGACCCACCCCAGAAACTCGCGGACATAATGCAGGATACGTGGATCGCCTTTGCGAAAACGGGCGACCCCAATCACAAGGGCATGCCGTACTGGCCTGCTTACAATACGCAGACCAGGGCGACCATGATACTCAACGTCAACCCGTCCGTGGAGAACGACCCTTACAGCGAAGACCGCCAGATCTGGAACGGGATTCCTTTTGACAGCGTGACACCTTCGCTTTAAAGGACAATCAGCCCGTCTGCAGTTTCGCTACTTCGAGGCCGTGACGCGGTATATGACGCCGGCTTTATCGTCGGATATATAGAGAACCCCGTTATCCTTGATGGAGATCCCTACCGGCCTGCCGAGGACGGAGCCGTCCGGTTGAAGACAGCCGGTGATGAAGTCCTCTACCCCCAGGACGCCGCCGCCGCTGTCCAGCCGGTAGCGGACTACCTTGTAGCCTGTCGGGACGCTCCTGTTCCACGAGCCGTGATATGCGACCAGCATGTCGTGTCCGTAACCGGCTGGCCAGCCCTTGCCGTCGAAGAAGGCGAGGCCGAGCGGCGCGGAGTGTGCGGGAATATCGATATGGGCGGGCGTTTTACCGGCACACGGGTCCACCCCCGCAGGATAGGTCTTCGTATCGAAGTCGGCGTCGTGAACGTTCTTGCCGTAGCATGTAGGCCAGCCGTAATCTTTTGTGTCCTGGATAGTGTTTATCTCGTCTGGCGGCAGGTTGTCGCCAAGGTAGTCTCGACCCATCTCCGTCGCCCAGACCTGTTCCGTCCCCGGGTAGACGGCCATGAAGACCGAGTTGCGCAGGCCGGATGCATAGGACCTCAGGCCGCCGCCGCCGGCATTGGCGACCAGGATCTTGGCCCGTCTCCAGTCGCTCTCGTAACCTACGTTCATTGAGGAACCTACCGAGACGAGAAGTCTCGAGTCGTTCGGGAGCGGCAGGAACATGATCGTGCGCGTGATGTGCGCGCCACCGGCAGGCAGGTCGATTATCTTCTTTTTGTTAATGGCCTTGAGGGCTGTGGGGTCGTAATCGTAGACGGCGACCTGGTCCTCCTCAGCGATGTAAATCTTACCGGGGCGAGCCTGCGTGAAGGCGATCCCGTGCGGATTGTTGAGGCCGTCAACCACGGTGATGACCCTGTCGGCCACGCCGTTATTGTCCTTATCGGGGAGCGCGACCACCCGCCCGTTCGCTGGCACGCTCACAAGCATCGTCCCGTTCGGGTCCCAGGCGATGACCCTCGGATCTCCCAGGTCGGAGGCGTATGTAGATGTGGAAAGTCCGTCAGCGAGACTGAGAGGTAGACCGGTGGTGTTGGTGCCGGCCGGGGAAATAGGTGCCGGTGCCTTCTGTGTCTTCGAGGTTGGCTTCGCCGCCTTGCCACCGCAGGAGCTCGCCGAGGCTGTGATAGCAACGAGACAAGTAATGAAAACGACAAGGACCAGACGTCTTTTCATTTTCGCACCCCCTTTGCTGATACCGATTTCGTCATCTTCCCGCTAAATCCTGCGGGTATAGCTGAGAAAGGAGAGCTGAGGATAGCGAAAGTAAGCCAGGATGTTTGATGCAGCCTACGTGCAACCGGACCGGCGGACCGTGTATGTATCCGCCGGACCAGTACACATAGAGTCTTCTAGTACCGGGACGAACGTTGCGGGCGATCCTCCCTGGGCTTTGCCACGTTTACGTTCAGACTGCGACCATCAAGGTCTTTGCCGTTTAGGCCATCGATCGCCGCCTGCCCCTCGGTGTCAACGCTCATCTCGACAAAGCCGAACCCCTTCGACCTGCCGGTACCGCGATCCATGATCATGTCCACTGAATCCACCGCGCCGAACGGGCTGAAAGCCGCTCTGATGTCTTCCTCGCTGGTTGTATAGCTGAGGTTTCCAACATATATCTTCATTCTCTTACACCCCCTTTGTGCATAAAAAAATGCCCCGAGATTCGATCCTCGGGACAATAACTTCTTCTACCTAGGAACTTTAGCTCGCGGCCATTATAGCAGATTGCCGGCCGCTGTGCGCAACAACGTTAAAAAGATAATAATCCGCGTTGCACTATTAACGTCTCGATCCCTCATTCAAGCGGTTTCTAGCCGCTCCGCCCAAGGCGCAGGTTCACCACCTCGAAGTACATGTCGTAGAGGTGGAGGCCCTTGCTGACGGCGATGGTCTCGCCCGGCTCGACCCCTCCGCCTATCTCGTCTGCCATGTACTCCTTGAGCAGTTGTATGCCGGCGAGGTTCGGGGGGAAGCCGCCCCAGAGGTCCCAGGAGCGGAAGTAGAGCACGAAGTGCAGCTTCTTCTCATCGGGGTAGATGCGCGTGTCTATCTGGCGAAGGCAGGGCGGGTCGTCGAGGTAGATGCTTTGCGGGTCGCAGACCGCCATGCAGGCCTGGTTGGTGCCGAAGCCCTCCTCGGAGTACATGCGGATGACCTCAGGAATCTGCGGTTCCAGGAAGATTCCGTACGTATAATCCTCCCTTTCCGCCTTCGAGTAAGCGCAGACGAGCTTCTCGAGGTAGCTGTTGACGAACTCCATGTCAGTGGGGGGCGGAAGGTTGGAGCCCTCCGGCATAGTGGGAACGATGGGCCTGGTCTCCGGGTACTTGATCTTAACAACGACGAACTCGAACTCGCGCCGCTTCTGTCCCTTGTAGGAGCCGCGGTCTATGACATACTCGCGGCCATTTTCCATGACCTGGTAAAGGCATTGGAACCACGCGTCGGGTATGTCGCGCGCTTCGATGAATGTTACATCCAATGTATGCTCCGGCTCACCACTTATCCCAGTGGACCATGTTCTCTATCTCGTTGCGCTGGCGCTCGCCGGGCATCTTCGCGGGGTAACCGAGCGGGGTCATGGCCACTATCCGGTATTCATCGGGGACGCCCAGCACCTCGCGGACCCCGTCCTCGTCGTAAAACCCCACGAATACCGTGCCGAGCCCCATCTCGGCGGCTTCCAGCATGATGTGGTCCATCAATATGCCTGCGTCCGCCATGTAATACTCCTTGCCCTTCTGGACCCCCGAAGCGTTCGGGTCCATGCAGACAACCAGGAGCACGGGAGCCTGCACGATCGCCTTTCCGGCGGGGTTCCCCTCGATTACCGCGGCGACCTTACCCCGGGTCTCCGCATCCCTTATGACCATTAGCTGCCAGCCCTGCTTGTTGGCCCATGACGGCGCGTAGCGCGCCGCCTCGAGCAGCTCGCGCAACTGTTCATCGCTCACGTCCGTTTCCTCGTACCTGCGGATGCTGCGCCTCTTACGTATCGCTTCTATAGCCAAACCGATCACCCCTTACTTAGAGTCTTGTTGGTTGCGTGCCTCATTCTACCAAATGGCGACTGTTTAGACCGGGCTCTCAGCCCGGTTCGTTTTCCCGGTTCGTTTTCCCGGCCTGGAGAGGCCGGGCTAAAGCTTGGAGAGGCCGGGCTAAAGCTTAGAGAGGCCGGGCTAAAACTGGAGAGGCCGGGCTAAACTGCCAAGCACGTATATAGTACGTCGTTGCGTTGATTTCCCGGTCGGGGTATAATCCCAAAGAAGCCGGGAGACTGCGGGTGCGGTCCGACGGCTTCTGCGCAATCTAAGGGTTTTCGGAAGCCCACCGGAGGTGGACTTCTTGTTCTTGAGAAGAAACACAATCAAATACCTGGTGGTGCTGGCGGTCGCCGGCCTTGCCCTGCTGCTTCTACCCTCTTTTTCCATGGCCGGGAGCAGCTCACCCCGGGACCTCGCCGTCGGCCTTCCCGACTCGAGCGCGGGAGGATGCCTCAAGCTCGCCTGGCGGGTCGATGATCCCTCCGCGGTAACGGCCTACAGGGTTTTCCGCTCGGACAGGCGCGATACCGGTTTCCGGCAGGTGTTCGATAGTCCCGTAAACGCGGTTTCCGGGACCCTGATGGACTTTGTTGACACGGGCCTTACAGACGGCTCGACTTACTACTACAAGGTTTCGCTGGTGGGGCGCGACGGCCGGGAGACAGGGACGACGGATGTTGTCAGGGGCACGCTCCCGCCGAAGCGACGCGACTCGGGGGGAATAGCCGGAAAGCGCATAATCATATCGATAAACGACCAGCGGATATACTTCCTGGAGAACGAGGTGCTGATCAAATCACACCTCTGCTCCACCGGCGTTGACTCCCACCCGACACCGGGAGGGGTCTTCTCCGTGCTCTACCACGAGTACTGCCTGGTCTCCGAGATGTACGGGGACGTCCTCTGTTACTGGTGGATGGGGTTCGCACCCGATACCGGCATGCACGCGCTTCCATACGACCCCAAGAGCGGGACCTGGACCGGCGGCAGCAGCCTCGGCCACAAGGCGTCGCACGGGTGCGTGCGGCAGGCTGTGGCCAACGCGGAGTGGGCTTACAAGTGGGCGCCCAACGGGACCCGCATTGATGTAATAGGACAACACTACGAACCGCCGGCGCCGCCTCCGCCGCCTCCGCCGCCGATAAAGGGAGGGCACGCGAGCCAGGGCGTCAGCCAGGCGGCAAAGGAATGGTACCTGGCGGAGGGTTGCACGCTGAACGGGTTCGAAGAATACATGTTGATGATGAACCCGAACCCCGGGGGCGCCTCGGTGGCGACGGACTACATGAAGCCTGACGGCTCGGTCATAAGCGTCACTTACACCGTCCCGGGTTTCTCGAGGTACACGGTACCCGTCAATGACATACCGGGCCTGGAGGATACAGAGGTCTCGGTGCACATGCTTTCGGACCAGCTGATTGTCGCTGAACGCTCCATGTATTTCGACTATCACGGCAAACTGGGTGGTAGTAACTCGGTGGGCGCGAACGCCACCTCGAAGACGTGGTACCTCGCCGAGGGCTACACGGGCGGCGACTTCGACGAGTACATCCTCGTACAGAACCCGCAGGCTGTTGACAGCAAGGTCCACGCCGAATACATGCGCTCAGACGGGCAGAATATCGCGAAGGACTATGACGTGAAGGCGCACTCTCGCTACTCGATACACGTTGATGATATTCCGGAACTCTCGAGCGCCGAGGTTTCAACCAGGATAACGAGCGAGCAGACCGTCGTGGTTGAGAGGGCGCAGTACTTCAACTATTACGGCCGCGATGACGGTAACGCCTCTATCGGTGTGACCGAGCCTTCGAAGACCTGGTACCTCGCCGAGGGTTACACGGGCGGCGAGTTCGACGAGTACGTCCTGCTGCAGAACCCGGGCGAAAACGCGGGGCTTGCCAGGGTGACCTTCATGCGGAGCGACGGTAAGAACTTCCAGAAAGAGTACACACTGAAGCCGAAGTCCCGGTTCACCATCCACGTGGATGATATTGCCGAGCTCGCAAACGCGGAGGTCTCGACCTACGTCGAGTCGGATGTGGGCATCATCGTCGAGCGCTCGATGTATTTCGTGAGCAACGGCAGGACCGGCGGGAGCGACGCGCCCGGCGTTCCGGGGCCGGCGAAGTACTGGTACCTCGCCGAGGGTTACACGGGTGGCGACTTCGACACCTACGTGCTCATCATGAACCCGAACAGCGAGAAGATCACGGTCGACGTGAGCTACCTGCTTCCCGACGGGAAGATAACCCCTGCCAACTACACCGTTGAGCCCTACAGCCGCTACACTATCCACGTGGACAACGTACCGGGCCTGTCAAGCACGGAGGTCTCGACGGCGCTCACCGGGAGCAAACCCATCATCTGCGAAAGGGCGATGTACTTCTCAGTTCCGCGGAGCGTTGTTGATGGGAAGAAGTAACAGGCGCCGGGGAATCCTCTACCTCTGCGCCACGCCGATAGGCAACCTTCAGGACGTCACGTTAAGGGTACTCGAGACCCTCCGGGAAGTCGACCTCGTCGCCGCCGAAGACACCCGCCGGACCCGCAGGCTCTTCGCCCGCCACGGAATCCACTCGCCGATGATCAGCTACCGGGAGGAGAACCGGGAGAAGGCGGGAGCGAAGATCATGGAAAGGATCGAGAAAGGCGAGAGCGTGGCGCTCGTCTCCGACGCGGGGGTGCCCGGCATCTCCGACCCCGGGTACCATCTGGTGAAGATGTGCCTCGATCATGGCGTGGAAGTCCAGGCGCTTCCCGGCCCGAACGCGGCCCTCACGGCCCTTGTCGTCTCGGGGCTTACCACCCGCAGGTTCGCCTTCGAGGGTTTCCTCCCGAGGAAGAAGGGGGCGCGCAGGAAGGCTTTGGAGGATGTAGCGGCAGACCGCCGGACCCTGGTCTTTTACGAGAGCCCCGCCAGGGTAACCGATACGCTTGCCGACATCGAGGAGGTACTGGGGGACCGGAGCATGGCCCTGGCACGCGAGCTCACGAAGAGATTTGAGCAGGTCATAAGGGGCAGGGTCTCCGAGGTCAGGGAGAAACTCCAGGTTCCCGTGAGGGGCGAACTGGTGCTGGTCGTGGAGGGATCAAGCGGGGAGCAGGTATTGAGCGAGCGGGAAGCGCTGGAATCGGTGCAGAGGCTCCGGGCGCGGGGCCTTTCGCTCAAGGACGCGGTGGACCGGGTTGTGTCGGACGCACCCGGCCTGTCGCGCCGCGGACTCTACAACCAGGCTGTCAAATCTCAGGAATAGACTTCAGCCTGGACAGGCATTCGGGGCAGACGTTCTTGTTCATGTAGGCCGAATAGGACCCGCGCGCGCCGCAGAACGTGCATCCTTCGGCGTGGGGCGAGATCGTCAGCCTTCCGCTGTCAACCTCGACGTCCAGCGGGTCGCCCGGTTCTATTCCGAGCATCAGCCGGTACCCTTTCGGGATCACCACCCTGCCCAGGTTGTCGATTTTCTTGATCAACTCTCATCTCCCTTTTTATTGCTCGGTACCGCCCACGGTGAGCTCTCGAATCCTGAAGGTCGGGCAACCCGTCGTGACGGGGACACCTTGGCCGTCCTTGCCGCAGGTCCCTTCATCGAAAGAAAGGTCGTCTCCGACTACGTCGATGATCTCGAGGGTGCGCGGCCCGTTTCCGATCAGCACCGCCCCTCTCGCGGCGGGCCCCAGCTTCCCGTTCTCGATGAGGTATCCTTCCGACACGGAGAACACGTAATCACCCGTTGCAGGGTCCACCTGTCCTCCACCCATCTTTTGCGCGTACAGCCCCCGTTCAGTGGTAGCGATGATGTCTGCCGCGATCACGCTGCCGGGCTTGATGTATGTATTGCTCATGCGGGGAACGGGTGTGAACCGGAACGATTGCCTGCGCCCGTTCCCGGTGCTCTCCCTGTTGTCTTTCATCGCCTCGTGCCTGCCGTAGAGGTAGCTCTGGAGAACCCCTTTTTCAATCAACAGGGTCTCGCCGGACGGCGTCCCCTCGTCGTCGAAATCATATGACCCCCAGAGCTCGGGGATCGAGGGGTTGTCGGAGGCCGAGACGACCGTGTCCGCGACCTTCTTGCCTATCTTTTCCGCGTAAGCGGAAGCGCCCTTGTGGACGTGGTCTACCTCGAGGCCGTGCCCGCACGCCTCGTGAAGAAGAACACCGCCGGTACCCGCGTTTATCACCACCGGCATGCGTCCAGTAGGCGCGGGGCGGGCGTTTAACATATTCAGTGCCCTGCGGGCGGCTTTGGCGGCGACCTCCGCCGGGTCGGTCCTCCTGTAAAAGTCGGGCCCGGTCAGTGAACCGGGCGCCTCCTGCCCCACCTGGATCACGCCGTTACTGCCGGCGACGACCTGCACGACGAGCCGGGTCCGCCGGCATGTACCCTGCCTCACCTCGCCGAGGCTGTTGACCAGGAGCTCCTCTTCCGTTTGTCCGGTGTGGATCGCCGTGACCTGACGGACCTCTTTGCCTAGGCTCCGCGCGGACTCGTCGCATGAAGCGAGGTAGTCCACCAGGCGCCTTACCTCGGCCGTCTCTTCCCCGGCCGAGCAAACCGGTTGGAGCGTCCCTTCCCTCTTTGAGACCTGGACGTTCAGGGTCGTTTCGCCGGATGCGTGCTTCAGAGCCTCTGACGCGGCAATGGCGGCGCGCGTAAGGTTTTCGCGGTCTGTAATGTCGGTGTGCGCATACGCGGCGAGGTCGCCGCGGATGACCCTCACCCCCGCGCCCGAGTCGAGCCCGAAGGAGATATCGTCCACCTTGCCATCTTCAAACCTTATCGTCGTTGTCGTGCGGCGCTGGAAAACGACGTCGGAGTATACACCCGTGCTTCCCAGAGCCTTCTTTACAATATCCTGTGCGAGCTCTAGATCCATCATCTGGAAAAACATAGTCCATCATCCTGCCGAGTGGAAAATCGTTCCGGTAATTGAGGCTAATACAAAGGGCCCTGAGGCGCAACCAATTTTTTCCATCCCACCAGATGATAGGATTATGCAACAATGGTGCCAGGCACCAGTGCGGCATAAACGGAGAGCGAGACATGGCTCAACAGCGGATGCCCGGAAGTGATTCGACGGCGATCGAAGGCCACTGCGACGTGGTCGTGATAGGCGCCGGGATAGGGGGTCTCACCTGCGCCGCCCTGCTCGCCAAGGAAGGGCTTGACGTCCTACTGGTGGAGAGGCAGGCAAGGCCGGGCGGCTTCCTGAACGCGGTGAGGAGGAGGGGCTACTTCTTCCAGCGCCCTTACCTGATGAGCGGCTGCGGTCCTAACGGTGAGATAACAAGGGTCGCGGAACACCTGGGCATAAAGGTTGATTTCAAGAAGGTCGAACCGTTTCATCGTTACATCTATCCCGAACACGACGTAAAAGTTCCGAGCGACGTCGAGTCTTACAAGGAGGCCCTCAAGGACGACTTCCAGCCCCAGACGGCGAACATCAACCACTTCTTCAATGCGCTCCGGGGGGCCTATAAAGGGATGGACGTCCGCATGCTGCGCCGCCCTTCGGGTATGGGGTCCGCTCTGCGCCGACTCGCCTATCCGGCGCTGGCTCCCCGTACGGCCAGGCACCTGATGAGCGGCACCACCTTGAGCGGCCTGCTCGATAATTACTTGACCGACGAGAGACTGAAGGCGGTCCTGGCCACGCCGTGGCCTTCTCTCGGCTCACCGCCGTGGGAGCTTTCGGCGCTGGGCATGATAGGGTTGCTGGGCGGCTTTTTCGAAGGCGCTTATTTTCCGATGGGGGGGTTCCAATCGCTTTCAAACGCGTTCGCGGAGTGTTTCGTTGACAACGGAGGCACGCTGCTCCTGGGCCACGAGGTCACGAAGATAATAACTGGGCAGGGGATGGTAACGGGCGCGCTCATACACCCGGGTGATAGGGTTACAACGAGTGTCGTCGTCAGCGACGCCGATACGAAGCGGACCTTTCTCGACCTCGTGGACGAGGAGAACTTCACACGTGCGTTCCTGGACCGCGTACGGGAGTACCGCATGTCATCGTCCGGGCTCTCGATCCACCTCGGAATAGGCAAAGAGATAACCGATAAGGACCTCTCTTGCGGTTGCGTGTTCGTGCAGCCCTCCTATGACCACAGGGAGATGCTCGATGAGATCCGGGTTGCAGATAAGCCTCCGGACCCGGCGAGGCTCCGCTTCATGGTCGCGATTCACTCGATACAGGACCCGTCGCTCGCCCCGGAAGGTAAGACTTCCCTGGAGATCCTGGTTCCCTCGGTGCCCCACGACTTCAAGCGGCGTTGGGGCATCGACGAGGGCGGGCGCCTTGGTGAGAGGTACCGCCGTACCAAAGAAGGTTATGCAGAGGTGGTAATCGAAGCGGTGCGGTCGGTCTTCCCCAGCGTCGTCGAAAACGTGGAAACGTACAACATCTCCACCCCGGTGACCTTCGAGCGCTACTCGATGGCGTCCGACGGCTGCTGGTATGACTGCGCGCAGGTTCCGGAGCAGGCGTTCAACAGGCGCTCCGGCCCGACAACGGGCGTGAGAGGACTCTTTCTTGCCGGGTCGAAGTCGGTTCTGGGCGGCGGTATATACGGGGCGGTGATGGGAGGGGTGCTCGCGGCCGACAGTGTGCTCAGAGGCAAACTCGGCCCTGCTCTCTTTTGATCGACTGAACCGGCGATGTTAGGCCAGAGGCCGCTACCCCGCGGCCCTGATCACCGCGCCGTTGTTTGCGGTGAAAACACCCGCCTGCGGGTCCTTTCGCGGGAAGTCTTCTCCACTACAGCACATACAAAAACCAGCAGCAGTGACAGGGCCGCAGGGATCGCGGCACAGGACAGGTATCCCTTTGGCGATGCCAGGAAATCCAGCAGGACCCCGAAGCTCGGCAGCTTTACTGCGACGCCTCCGACGATGTCACCGGAGGACGTCTTCAGGGGGTCGGGTACAGGGTTGCTGTCACCCTTGGTGGTGAAGAGCCGGGTGTAACCGGCTTCCTCGATGGCCAGGACGCGGTGGATCACGAACTGGCCCTTGTCCTCGGGGTCCCGAAAGATGACTACCTGTCCAACCTTTACATCCTTTGGGTCTATATCCTTCAAGACAACCGCGTCACCGGTTGTGAACTGCGGCGCCATGGAGTTGCTCTTGATCACGTGGAACGGGGCGAAGAAACTCTGCACTATCAACAGCAGCAGGCAAGACATGGCGATAGCAATCAGGAACATCGAGGCGTATCTTATGATTCCGGCCACCGGCCTGCGGACCCGCTCCTCATCCATCCTGAATCCCAGCCTTCTTTCCCAGTGCAACTACTGACGTTCATCTCATCGGTGAGCCCGGGCAATAGCCGCATCACCCTTTTGGGTGATATGGGCGTGCCATTCGGGTGGTTCTAGGGTTTTTTAGGCAGGCTGGCAAAAGGGGAGGGAGAACAGGGGTATCATCAGTTCCCGATAATATAGTCATATATCATCATACATATGCTGCAATTACCATGTGAAACTGTCCGATTGGGCCAGGGAAAAGGGCATATCCTATCAGACGGCGTGGCGGTGGTATAAAGCGGGCAAGTTGCCCGTTCGTCATGAACAGATGCCGTCTGGAACAATTATTGTGTATCCTGAAGCGCCTCCCGCACAAGGCAGGGTTACTGTCTATGCTCGCGTGTCCTCGGCAGACCGGAAGGAGGACCTTGCGCGCCAGGCGAGCCGCCTCAAGGACTACGCATCAGCGAACGGGTGGCCTATCGCCTCGGTCGTGGAGGAGATCGGCTCCGGGCTTAACGGCCGTCGTAAGAAGCTCCTCAAACTCCTTCAGGACACTTCGGTAGGTATAATCCTTGTCGAGCACCGCGACCGCTTGGCGCGCTTCGGCGTCGAGTACATGGAGGCCGCGCTCGCGTCACAGGGCAGGAGTATAGTGGTGGCCGATGAGACTGAAGAGATGGCCGACATCTGGCAAGACTTCACCGACGTTGTGACCTCCATGTGCGCGAGGATCTACGGGGAGCAAGGCGCGAGAAACAGGGCAAAAAAAGCGATTGAAGCGGTGAAGGAACCTGAAGGTTAGAAAAGCCTACAGGACAGAGCTCAAGCCCAACGCTCGCCAGCGCGAGCACCTGGCCAACCACGCCGGAGCCGCCCGCTTCGCCTACAACTGGGGCCTGGCGCACAAGGTGGGCTCATATCAGCTCACCGGCAGGCCCCCCAGCGCGATAGAGCTCCACCGTGACCTGAACGCCCAGAAGAAGACAGAGCTTCCCTGGCTGTACGAAGTCTCAAAGTGCGCGCCTCAAGAGGCGCTCCGGGACTTGGAAAGAGCCTTCTCCAACTTCTTCAGAAGAGCGCAGCTCAAGAAGCAGGGTAAGCATAAGGGAAGAGTAGGCTATCCCCGGTTCAAGAGCAGGAGGCGGGGCCTCGGCTCATTCAGGCTCACCGGCTCCATACACGCAGAGCCATCACGGATCAAGCTGCCCCGCTTGGGATGGATAAGGCTCAAGGAGAGAGGCTACCTGCCTGTGGAGAGCGACACCCTCCACATCCTCTCTGCCACCGTTTCCGAGCGCGCCGGCCGGTGGTTCGTCTCCCTGCAGGTTGAGGAGCTCCTCGAGGCCCAGGAGACTTCCGCGGGGCCCGAGATCGGCGTCGACCTGGGCGTGAAGACGCTCGCAGCCTGCTCAGATGGCACCACCTTCGTGAATCCCAGAGCCCTCTACTCTGGAGCAAGGAAGCTCGCGCGCCTTCAGAAGAAACATTCCCGGCAGGAGAAGGGCTCGAACCGGCGGGAGGAAACTCGTAAGAGGATCGCCAGGCAGCACTACCGCATCGCATGCATACGACAGGACTACGCTCATAAGGCGACCTCATTCATAGTGGCGGAAAGCCAAGCCACCCGCGATGAGGCCGTCTGTGGTCGTGCTCGAGGACCTGAACGTGTCCGGGATGATGAAGAACCGCAAGTTGAGCAAGGCCGTGGCCGACGCCTCTATGCGGGAATTCAGAAGGCAGCTCACCTACAAGTGCTCTTGGTACGGCGTGGAGCTAATTACCGCAGACCGTTTCTTCCCTTCCTCCAAGACCTGTAGTTACTGCGGGGCGCTCAAGGCTGATCTCAAACTCCAAGAGAGGGCCTACGTGTGCGCGGAGTGCGGCTACACCGAGGACAGGGACTTAAACGCCGCAATTAACCTATCTTTGCTCGCCGGGAGTTCCCCGGAGAGGATAAACGGACGTGGAGGGGACGTAAGACCGGCCTTATCAAGCCGGCAGACCCCTGTGAAGCGTCAACTGAAACCGGTCGGTTGAGATATCTGACTACGTTTCAGGGAACGGGAAAAACCGCACCGGTTTGTAGTATTCTGGTGCGAAATGAGACAAATAGGGCAGGAGAGGGAAAAAGAAAAGCGGCGACCGTCCCTGGCTGTTATTGTCTTTTGCGCCTGCCTGCTCTTTTACCTGGTAATCTATCTGCTCGTGCCGACAGGCAAGGGGATGCTCACGAAGACGAGCGGGGATGAGCCGCACTACCTCATCATATCGGAGAGCATCCTTCGAGACGGGGACCTGTCACTCGTTAACAACTATGCTTCGAAGAGCTATCAGAAGGACGGCTATTTCCGAGCGGACCTCGAGCCCCACCTGACTTCCGGCAGGGGAGGAAGGCTGGTGCCCTGGCACCCCGTCTTTCTATCCCTTGTGATCCTTCCCGGGTTCGCGCTCGCCGGTTACCACGGGGCGGGGGTGACCATGATCCTCTTCATGAGTCTCTCCGCCCTTTTCGTTTTCTTGATACTCAAGCGTTTCGCAAGCGAGAGACAGTCGGCCCTTGTAACGCTCTTTTTCTTTTTCACATACCCGGTCCTCGCGTACTCGTTCCGGATCTACCCCGAAGTCGTGACCGTTTTTCTCTTGAGCCTCGGGATATGGGCGTGTATCAGGTTTCGCGAGTCAGGGAAGACCGCCTACCTGTTGCTTGCGGGCGTCTGCGCTGCGCTCTTCCCACTCCTTCACTCGAAGTTCATCCTGCTGACCCTGGGGGTTGCGCTTCTCGCCGTGCTTGTCGCCCGGGATCGCATACGGCAGTTCTTCTATTTCTTAGCGCCTGTGGCGGTCGCCCTGGTAGTCCTGGTGCTCTGGACTTACTATCTCTACGGGCCGAACATAGTCCGCGGCCTCACCATGACCGGCGAGGCGGGCCGGTTCTTCGGCAAGACCTCTTTCTGGGGGATCTTCGGCCTCTACATAGACCGCGTATGGGGGCTCCTTCCCTATGCGCCGCTCTACCTCTTGTTCTTAGCCGGCGTGCCGCTTCCGCGCGAACGCAGTGACTTCAAGAAATGGTGGGTCTTCATCCCCGCGACAGTGCTCGTCTACACGCTCGTGATGGGCTCGTTCAAGGAGTGGCACGGAGGCGCGTCTCCCGTGCCTAGGTACCTGATCCCGCTAGTCCCTCTGCTCGTTATGTGCGCGGCGCTCGCTTTCTTCAATGCTAAACGCCTATACACGCGCGTTGTGATCGCCGTCCTTGCGCTGTTTCAGCTCGTGCTCACTGTGTTCACGATGATATATCCCGTAGCCACCTACGGCCTGCCCGCCTCGAGCAACACCCTCTACCGCTACTTCTTCGGTAACAACCGGCTCTCATCTACCCTTGAAAGGATCTTCCCTTTGTTCCATCCCGTGACTGCGGGGTCCATCGTACTGCTTGTTCTCTGGATTCTCTTCATCGCTTTCTTGATATATGCCCGCCGCTGGTACCTGGAACCACGACCCCAAGAGTTCCTGGATGCCGAACTGGTGTAAGGCCGTTACAAGCGACATTTCCTAAACTTGAGAAAGCGATACCCTGATGGTAGTATGCTTCAGGTATGCAAGCCTCCGGGAGGAATGATTCATGAAAGCGCTGGTTCTCTGCGGCGGTGCCGGTACCAGGCTCAGGCCGATAACGCATACGATGGCGAAGCAGCTCATCCCCGTGGCGAACAAGCCCGTGCTCTTCTACGGTCTCGAGGCCATAAGGGATGCCGGGATCGTTGACGTCGGTATAGTCGTAGGTGAGACCAGCAAGGAGATAGTCCAGGCTGTAGGCGATGGCTCGAAGTGGGGGCTGAAGGTCACGTACATCCGGCAGGACCAACCTCTCGGCCTGGCTCACGCCGTCCTTGTCTCCGAGGATTTCCTCGGTGATGACACTTTCGTGATGTACCTGGGGGACAACCTGATAAAGGACGGTATCACGAGCCTCGTCGACGAGTTCAGGGCCAACAACCCGAACAGCCAGATACTGCTCGCCCGGGTCAACGAGCCCCAGCGGTTCGGGGTCGCCGAGCTTGCTGAAGGGAAGGTGGTCCGCCTGGTGGAGAAGCCGGAGAAGCCGCCGAGCGACCTCGCCCTCGTCGGAGTTTACATGTTCGACAAAAACATCCTGGACGCCGCGAGGGCCATCAAGCCGTCCCGGCGTGACGAACTGGAGATAACCGACGCCATACAGTGGCTCATAGACCAGGGGCTGACTGTAGAACCCCACATCATCGACGGTTGGTGGAAAGATACCGGCAGGCTCGATGATATGCTGGAAGCCAACAGGATCATGCTCGAGACCCTGGAGCCGCGGATCGAAGGCCGTGTCGACGGTGATTCCGAGGTGCTCGGCAAAGTCGTGATAGAAGAGGGCGCGGAGATAATCAACAGCACCGTCAGGGGGCCCGCGATAATCGGCGAGCGCACCAAGGTCGTCAACTCGTTCATAGGCCCCTTCACTTCCGTGTACTTCGAGGTAAACATAGAGGGCTCGCAGATAGAGCACAGCATCGTCCTGGAGAAAAGCACCATCCGGGACATACCGGGCTTCATAGAGGACAGTTTGATAGGGCAGAACGTGGAGGTGGTGCGTTCTCCGCTCAAGCCGACCGCCTACCGTTTCATGCTCGGCGACAACAGCCGGATCGGGATACTCTAGGAGACTTTCATGGGGAAGATAGATGGAGTTGCAATAAAGCAGTTGAGGGTCATACCGGATGAGCGGGGCCATCTGATGGAGATGCTCCGCAGTGACGACGAGGTCTTCGAGCGGTTCGGGCAGTCCTATGTGACCACAACCTACCCCGGGGTGGTGAAGGCGTGGCACATGCACCGCAAGCAGGATGACAATATCGTCTGCGTTCACGGGATGATAAAGCTCGCACTCTACGACAATCGTGAGGGCTCTGCTACAAAGGGCGAGGTGATGG
>Ga0315281_10004383_pt1 | contig 20491 bp, 25 predicted proteins | sample YL17G07_0_MG_FD_204540 | JGI IMG/M metagenome (GOLD analysis project Ga0315281, IMG submission 204540) | Sediment microbial communities from Yellowstone Lake, YNP, Wyoming, USA - YL17G07_0 | ecosystem: Environmental > Aquatic > Freshwater > Lake > Sediment | place: USA: Wyoming | collected...
CAGGTGGAAAACTCCTGCCACGCTTCTGACGAAAAGACAATGGCAAGTCATGCGACTCAGGGCAACAGGATTAACTCAAGCCCGAGTCGCAAAGAGACTTCACACCACACGAGAAAACATAAGCATCATTGAACATCGAGCTCACGACAACTTGAGAGCAGCCAAAGCCACACTGGCTGCATTAGAACAATTCTCTCAATCCGAGGAAATGGTCATCCCAAGTGGAACAAGCGTCTTCGAAGCTACCTCCATGATTCTGTTACGGGGCGATGTGCTAGGCGTCAAATTGAACATGAGCGCCGACTCAATCCTAGCCGCCCTCCGATCAAAGTGCAAAGGAAAGATTCGAGGACATCATCTGACAGCTACTGTCAAGACCAGGATCGGAGGAGACGGCACAGTTATGGTAAAGTGAAAATGGTGGCGTTAAGAAACGGACAGGTATCCATCACGGAGCAGAAACCCCTAGTCTCCTAGCCAATAAGGGCCTCGGCCGTGCTCCTCGATCTTTAGTTTCCTTGGACCGCACCCAGACTTGGTTCTATTCCCGGAAATGAGCCCCGGACATGTTTGATTTCCAATTCTGCGTTGAGATCGAAAGTCTGAATGCAACCATCTCCGAGCGCATGGGCCGAAGCTTTTCTCTCCGATAAGTCTAGCTTGTTATCTCAAGGATCGGGTACGCGCTACGCAGGCCATCTCAATCGCGTATGACGAGCTAGAAGCTATTCATCCCGTGCCAGGCCCTAAACGTGGTCCTCGTACAGTCTCTCCCTGTAGTAGGATTGATGATTGTAGATGGCTGCGACGGGGTTGTGGCCAAGCACCCTGTCCTTGGCTACTAGGGTTGTTACGGGAGCCTTGGACGCCTTTGTGAATAAGGCGTCGTGGCCAACGCATAACCCGACGAGTATGTTCAGCTGGGAACCAGCTGAATCCAAGAGCATCGCTTGCGCTATGGGATTGCACATGGCCTCAAATCCTCTTGGACGTACCTTTTCCTCGTCTTTGATGCCCAGTTCCTCCTTGGGGACGCCACCCGTTTTACAGACGGCTGAAGATACCTCGAACCCGTTCTTCCGTAGGATGCTTTCCAGAATGGCGCCTTCCCTCTTCAAGCCAACACAGCAGGCTATGCCAAGCTTCCTGTAACCCATGGCTCGCGCGAACTCGATCGTGTCCTCGACCCTAGTCCACCTCATGTATCCTTTCGCCTCAACAAGAGCCGCTGCATGAGCCATCTCCCTCAACTCTGACTTGTACACCTCGGAAGCATTCTCAAGCACCTCTTTAGCCGTGTTCATGGGGCAACCATCGAAGGATTGATTGCTATTACCTGTGGAGCAGGGGTTAATGCCACAAGCCGCACAGTCAATCTTCCGCGACATGCCAGAACCTGTGCCGTATAGCAAGTAAAACCTTCGTAACGTGGAATGTAGAGGGTAAAGACCGCCGCAACGCTGGGCCATCATTCCCTCCTGAACAGTTATTGATGGTAGCCTGGTTCCCTTTATGGAGAGGGGAAGGGCCCAAGGACTTTTCGAGTCGCGGGTGGCTGTCGAGACGCAAGCACCGGAGTAGAGATGCCGCCCATTTTCTAGTCGTAGATATCTCTGTCAGTCAACTTCCTTCTGCACCTCGGATTGGCGCAGACCTTGGTCCCATCGGGTTTGAGTTCATAGCCCTCCATGATGTGCCACTCGGTCTTGCAATATGGACATATCCACACATCCTTCTTGCTTCTGAACCTACCCATGTCCAGACGACCAGTTGCCTACATCAGATGCAGTAGCTCTGGACCAGACCATATGTAACGATTTCCAATGTTTCATGAATGATCCTGGCTGCGTACGTTGACAAAAGAGGTCTGTCTGGTCCGTTAGTGCATTAACGTGGCAAGCGCCTCAACGAGCGTTCCCACCATCGTGGGCACCATGTCTACGCCTGCGTCACGGAAGACGTACTCAGGCCCCCTGCCTTGCAGGCTCTCTCTCAACAGAACCATGTCGATCTTTTGATCCACCAGCCATTCGGCCACACGGATGCCCTTGCCTTTTGCCAGAGCAGTATGAGGGTTGGTGACGATCTGCTCCTGTTCCACTTGGCCATCCTCAAGGGCCAGCGTGAGCAGCGCGAAATATGGCGCTTCGCCGAAATGATCGCTGACCGTCCCATTCAAATCAGAAAGAGGAACGGCATATCGGGTGTGTGTGCGCTCAGAGGGCCCGGCATGGATCAGGACTCTGTCCACATGCGGTACGGTTTCTCGGATTCTCTGTTCGATGCGATGCGTCGCCGAATGAGCCTTCTCCAGATCGTGGAAGCGTAGCAGGATCTCAGCTTCGATGAAACGGAAGCGCCCCGAGTTGCGCCCTGTGACCGATTTCACTTGGGCAACGCCGGGTTCGCTGTCAATGATCTGGCGAATGCGATCGAGAGTTCCAGGGTCAATGGAAGCGTCTAGGAGTACCCGCATCCCATCCGACAGCAGATCCCAGCCGGTCTTGACGATGGCAACGACGATCACCAGCGCCGCAATACGGTCTAGCGGGAAGTCGAACCACTGCGCCAATAGGACCGCGAACACTATCCCAGCCGTGAAGATGTGAACACGGTACTCTCTTGCACTGGCGATGAGGGCAGGGGAGTTGGCTCCTTCTCCAGCGTGCAGTTCGAAATGGCTGAAGACGAGTGGAATAGCAGCCGTCACGAGCACCACCGCTAACATCCATGGATTCACAGTAAGTTGGTGTGGCACGGTGAAGATCGCGTTTCTGACGATCTCGTATGCGGTAAATAGGATCATCACGGCCAGGATAACCGTGATGATGTTTTCGACTTTGTACAGGCCGTAGGGGAAGGACTTGGATTTTCTCGTCGAGAGCTTCAGCCCGATCAGCACTGCCACGGCAGTCAGGAGGTCTACAAGGTTGTGGACTGTCTCCGCGCCCACGGCCACACTCCTGGACGTTACGGCAATGGTCCAGTTCATCAGCACGAGGACGATGCTGACGGCGATGGAAAACCAGCCCCAGTGTTCAAGATTCATCATCGTCCCTCTTTGCATCACTGAAGGCCTTCCCTTAAGATTACCAAAGCTGACGTCACGAATTGTTCGTTGTTCTCCTCTGTTTGTGTCCTCGGCTGAAACATGATCAGTCAGCTCTTTTCTTGAGAACATGTTCGATCCTAGCCAGATTTCGGTTTCATCGTAACGAATCTTACAGCGGCCCTAAGCTGTGGCGTTCCCCCACCCTCTGCAACTATTCTCAACGCCTTATCTGCGTCGGTGACGATCACTCCTCCGACGATATCAGCCCCGCGTTTGAACAGCGGGTCGGGTACAATTGATGCGGACGGCCCTACGACGCCGACTTCTCTGGCGGTCTGTGAAAGCTGGAGCAACCGCTCTATGGTTCCATTGGCTATCGCTGATCCAGTGATTATGACAACATCGGCTTCTGGAAGAAGTTCCTCGCAAGCCGTGTCGGGCAGGACTCCTTCATCGAACCGGCCGCCTCTCTCAAATATCCACAGATTCGACGCTTTTCTTCTAACCGACTTAACGAAAGGCTTGATGCTCCCAACCATTGCCACTGTGTCAGTTGGTTTGATGTCTAATTCGTCGAGAATGTTTCCTTCCACCATAGCGAATCCCTGGGAACCGCGGTTCAGGATAATCTGAGACAGGGCACTAATCGTCGCAAGGTCGACAACCCTCTCTCCAAGGGCCCATGATTTCGCGAGTTCAGCTAACTCAGCCGCAGGACTGCCCGCCAATGTGCCCGACTGCCTGAATATTTGGCAGCACGCCAGGGGCACCTCTCCCAGTAGGCTATGGCAGAGTCCCACATCACCTGTGCTCAGCCGGACTCCGGTGTAGCCCCATCCCAAACATGCTCTATCAACTCTGATGTCTTCGAAGGATGGTACTTCACGCTTCAAATATGCAAGCGACTCTTCAACGATCGTCTTTGACATGAGAAACTCGCCTAGACGACCACGAACAGCGCATGGCATACGAGACCACCATTGCCATATCAATAGCCCTGACTAGTGACAATGTCTTTCTCAAACATCCTAGAAAGGCTTATGAATATACATTCCTTATTTCCCTCGTCCGCTGAGTCACCCGAACGTGGGACACAAAGTGTTGCAAGGAACAGGGTTCCCTTGAAGGAGATCGCTGTAGTCAGCGGGAAGGGCGGTGTTGGAAAGTCCTCCGTCACAGCCTCTCTTGCAGTGCTCCTCAGCAAAGCTGGAGCTAGGGTGACAGCGATCGACTCGGACGTCGATGCACCAAACCTCTCGATCATACTGGGCACGGATATCTCGTATCTTACGGAGGTTCAAGCCTCCGAGAAGGCCTCAATTGATCGCGCCAAATGCGATAGATGTGGCATCTGCGTATCAGCCTGCAAGGCAGATGCACTCCTAGGCGTCGAAGGCGAGCCTCCAAGACTCATCCCGTTCCTCTGCGAAGGATGCGGAGCCTGCGCGGTTGTCTGTCCAAGATCGGCCATCACGATCAAAAGAGTGACCAGCGGCAGGATCGGATACGGGCAAACTGCCTACGGATTCCCAATCGTCTCGGGCCAACTCGACATGGGCGAAAGCAGTTCAGGGCACATAGTAACTGCGGTGAAAGCGAAGGGAAGAATAGTCGCCCAAGATTCGGCCTCGGATGTGGTCCTTGTGGATGGTCCACCTGGAATAGGTTGTCCCGTCATAGCTTCTGTGGCTGGAGCCGATTATGCACTCGTCGTCACGGAACCGACACCCGCCGCAAGGAACAGCTTGGATAGAATGCTTACCGTCCTTGCTCACTTCAAAATACCCGCCAGCGTTGTAGTGAACAGGTTTGACCTCGACTCAGAGTACACGCGTAAGATCGAGGATCACGTTCAAGCGAAGTGGTCGATCTGGGTGGCGCAGGAGATTCCTTCAGACGAGAATGTTCCCCTCTCGCTTTCGAAGAGGATCCCAGTTGTGGAATTCCAGCCGGATTGCGACGCGTCGAAGGCCCTTCGAGTTCTCTCCGATCATGTCATGAGCGCGATTTGAAATGGTGCTCGTTCCAAAATCCTGTATGAGATGTGGAAGGGAGTTAGAGCCCAGTGGTTCGTACTGTGACGGGTGCGGAGTGCCGTTGTATCTGACGCAACGATCCGTTACGGACGAAGCGAGCAGGAAAGCCCGGAGGCGCCAGATCGAGGAAGTCGTGAGAAAGTTTCTGAACCTTGAAGGGCTGCCCGTCGGAGTCAAGCTTCTGAACAACCTTGAGGAAATCCCGAATGGAGTAGAAGAGATCGACGTACCGCAAAGACACTGCGGTATGATTCAAAGAGCGAGGCTGCAGGGGCGCACTTTCCACGCGCCGCTTTCCAAGCATCAATGCAAAGTCGCGGCGACGGCTTTCGGGCTCATGAAGCCCACCCAAGAGTTGAGGAAACATCAACTGGAAGAACTATACCAAACACGACATAGATTCCGAACAGAAGATCTGCTCTGGAGCTACGTAGAGGACGCCCCGAGACTCCCGAACCCACACGCATCAGTTCTGTATGGCCCTCTGGGTTCGATTCCGACAGATCCAGATTCGGTGGTTGTGGTGTGCAATCCTCTGCAGGCCATGAGGATTATTCAAAGCTATCAACACATCGCTGGCCGCAGGGTAAAGGCCTCCGTCGGGGCCCAGTTCTCTCTTTGCATCGATGCAACGGCGACCCCCATCTTGACGAAAGACCTGAATATTGCTCTGGGATGCGAAGGCTCAAGGAGACAGGAAGGACTCAGAGACCACGAATTAGCTGTTGGCTTTCCTTACGGTATGGCCGGCGAGTTAGCTGAAGCATCCCTAACCCTCAGTATGCACGAGAAGACTCATGAAGAACACGCTAGGGGTTAAACCTGGGCTTGATGAACAACGTATTGCTCGCATTCAACAGAAAACCTGTAGACGTGCCCGTCATAGCGGTGACCGGCGGCAAAGGCGGAACAGGCAAGACAAGCATAGCGGTCAATCTTGCGGCCGCGGTCGGCATGAAGGGATACCGAGTCCTCCTAGTTGACGCCGACGTGGACTCACCAACCGTTGCAATAGTCCTCGGAGTTCGACCCCAACTCATTCAACAGGTAGAAGCCTTCGTTCCTAAGATCGTTGAGGCAGAATGTAGCGAATGCGGAAAATGCGCCGACGCCTGCCGTGCGCATGCCCTGATTCAGATAGCAGGCAGAAAACCGATGTTCTTCGATGAGTTGTGCTCAGGATGTGAAGCTTGCCGACTGGTCTGCCCTTTGAGAGCCATTGAGAGAGGGAGCAAAGTGATAGGGTTCGTACATCGGGCGGTTCGAGATAATGTCAGCTACATAGGAGGAGAGCTGAAACCTAACGAGAGCCGATCGGCACAGGTTGTCGCGGCCACAAAGGATGCTGCATTCTCGTATGCAAGACGAGGCTCATGCGACATCATGATCGTAGACACGGCACCTGGTACGCACTGCAACGTTGTTCACAGCCTAAGAGCAGCCGATGTGGCATTGGCCGTCACTGAGCCAACCCCGCTTGGCACATACGACCTGAGTCTCATACTGAAGCTTGCCTCCATGCTTGGAATCCCATGCAAGGTGGTCTTGAACAGAGCTGACATGCCAGGCCACGACAAGGACTCAGTGGTGCAGGTCGCAAAGAGAAGCAAGAGCGAGGTGATCGCAGATATACCCATGGACAGAGCTTTGTTCGAATGCTACACAGCTGGAGAACCACTCGTGACTGCGCACCCCAACTCGCCCGCGGCTCGCTCAATAATGAAGCTCGCCGAGCTATCGATCCAACAGTTCATGAGGTGAATTGGACGCCGGCCAGAGGAGAAGAAGAATGACGCGGCTAGAAGATAGAGTGAAGGAGGCGGTCAATGACATAGTCGACCCGGAGACGGGTATGACTTTCGGTGAGATGAGGTTGATCAGCGACCTGAGGGAGAGAGAGAACGGAGTCGTAACCATAGACTTTAAGCCCACCAGCCCATTCTGCGCCATAGCACTCAAACTGGCTCTCGACATTAGAAGCACCGCCTCCAAAATCGAGGGAGTCAAGAAGGTATTCGTGTACTGTCGTCACCATGTAATGGAAGAAACGATAAACAAAATCGTGAACTAGTCACAAAACTGGTCCGAAACCCAAGTAGCTCATTTTGAATCAGTTATTATTGTGCTAATGCACAAAACATAAACTTTCCCGATATCTACTGATCGTGAGCGGCCGTCGGAGGAATCCGTGTGTGCTCATCCGAAAGATCGACTGAAAGGATCCCAGATACAATCCAAGTCTTCGAGAAGTTCCATAGCCGGTACGACAAGTGGTTCACGAGACACCAGTGGGTCTACCGTTCCGAGATTGAGGCTGTCAGCAGGCTAATCCCACAAGGAGGCCTTGGATTGGAAGTTGGAGTCGGCACAGGGAGGTTCGCGACGCCGTTCGCAGTAGCGGTAGGGCTCGATCCTTCAAGAGCGATGGCATCCATAGCTAAGAAGAAGGGACTCGAGGTTGTGCGCGGCATCAGTGAGAACCTCCCCTTTGTGGGAGAGACATTTGATTTCGTTCTGCTTGTCACAACCATATGTTTTGTTGAGGATCCACGCACAACCTTGAAGGAAGTGAGAAGGGTTCTCAAGGATCATGGACCCGTGATCGTGGGACTCGTAGACAAGAACAGCACGCTCGGTAGGTTCTATGAAAGCAGGAAAGAAGCAAGTGTCTTCTACCGAGCGGCAACATTCTACTCAGTGAATCAGGTCAAAGACTGGCTCACTGAACTTTCTTTTGCGCACTTTTCTGCATATCAGACGATATTCCAACCCTCGGACAAGATAGAACGGATGGAGCCGATCAGGGAGGGATATGGCCAGGGAGGGTTCGTGGCGCTGAGAGCTACAAAGATAGCGATCGATCCGGCTCACAGTCAGCTTGATGCCTCGCCCACAAGGCCTTCGACATCGCTTGGATCGGGCAGGATCCAAGGCAAGTCCGCCCCGGACATCCATGCCTCGTGTTCCGTCACTTCATCATCAAATGATGCCAGGTCGCTCTAGGCATCGGCAGGGAGTTAGCGCGGCACCAGTAGGCTTGCCAGCAATCGTCCTCCTTGCAGCAGTCGGCCTTCTCGATGGGGTTCTTGGGGCTGGGCTGTTCTCGGATTTGTCATCAGTGCTCTAACAGAATTGGTCGGTTTGGGAGGAGACTACACTCTGGTACCAAGATTGATCTATCCGTTTGGAGCACCAGTCTACCTTACAATGGGGACCTCCTTGGCCGTTATGATCGCGTTGGCAGTCGTTGGAGGCGGTGTGAAGCTGATCCAAGGATTCGTGGCTCTACACTCGGGATTGCTACTTGCAGCGGGCACGGTGGTCGGCGCACAAATTGGAGCAACTGTCATCAAACGATTTAAACCGACTACGCTGAAACTCGTTTTCGGTCTCTATTTCTTCTATGTGTCCTTGAAGTTCGTAGCAGGTTACTTTGGTCTATCGATTTGGTAGGCATGAAGCACGTAGCAAGTTGATGGCATAGCATAGGACCCGCTGACGACCTTTGAAGTCTACGCGTAGGTTTGATGCTTGGCAGTCCGCCGATGTAGCCTTGGGCTCGATGCGGATGATTGTCCCCGCCCCTGCATCTATGTATCCTGCGCCAAATGAGTCCTTGAAAATGCGCCTGGCTAGGTCTCCGCTACAATGGCATGGAGCAACATTACTCACGCCTAGAGACCGCAGCCTTTCGACGACGGAGAGTATTTCCTCCTTTGTAGCCCCGCTAAGATGGAAGCCCCCCACCACCAAGTAGACATCTCTCTTTGTAAGTTGAATGGCGGTTTCAACTATGTTAGCTATGCCGGGGTGCGCGCATCCGGTGACCACTACCAAACCCCTCTCTGAATTTAGTATGAGAGACTGCTCCCTAATGCCTAATCCGAGTTCGCCAGTGGTCATGACGCCCTCACATATCTTCGAGGCGCCGTGAACTTCAATGAGGTTGGACCCGTACGCTTTCACTCTGGATTTGAAGTCGTCGGGGAAGCTGGCGGGCAGGTAAACGTCGACGCGGCTATTTTCGCTCAGAATTCCCAGGAGTCCGCCGACATGGTCCCCGTGAATGTGAGATAGAACAATCGCCTCGATCTCACCAACGGTTATGCCCAGCCTGTCCATATTGGCAAGCAGAATCTCAGGGTCTCCGCCTGTGTCGAATAGGATCTTGACTTCTCAAGTGTCTATGTAGCAGGCGAATCCCCATGCTGTCTTCAACTCTGGGTCGAAGGCGTTGTTATCGTAGACTATCTTCAGTTCCACTTTCTTCGCAAGTCTGATCTCTGTTGCCTCAGTTGTTGGACCGGCGCGGGTGCTTTCGGTCTCGCCATAGCGGGTGGTACCATGCCATGACACACCGGCTAGGGCCGGCCGGCCGGCGGCTGGGCCCACAAGCAACACAGCCACCAACGACGCCCGACTCATAGAGAACCGCACCTTATCGATAATCTAGCCGGACCTCTCAAAGTGGATTATCTCGATTGCCGACCTCGTTTCTATGAGAGTTTCATGTAGCGCATGACCATTCTCTTCTGGCCTAGGGTGAATCACAAGGAGCCGCCCAGAATCGTCACTCCAGCTCTGATGCGCATGCGTCCACGGCCATTGCAAACTGACTATCCAATAGCCTTTGGATATTTCCGAAGGTATGCTCAAGCTCGACGTCATAACTGATCGCGCCGATGTAACCGACGCCTAGTTTCCAGACTTTCTCACGTATGGAGTCGGTCTGATTTACTAACATGTTCTCGACAACGCCCAGTATGGGAACTTTGAGGCTGCGTAGCAGCATTATCAGTTTCCTAACTGTCTCGAATGCAACCATCGATGGCGTCGTAACTAGTAGGAACTTGACATCTCTTATCAACCGGATCAAGTCGAGGGCTGCGTCACTTATGGTGGGCGGCATATCCACCACCAAATAGTCCAGTTCTCCCCACTGGGTGACCGCGAAAAGTTCGATGATGGCGTTAGAGATATCGGCACCGCGCAAGGGCGCAGGTTCATCAACCGAGTAGTATATGATCGACATGTATCTGAGGCCATGAGCCAATGGTGGAATGATCCCCTTCTCCTCTTCTGGTTTGAGATCGTCGACACCGAGGATCAAATGAGTTGAAGGGCTAGTGAAGTCTAGGTCAAGGAGTCCAACCCTGAAACCTCTCCGATTGAGAATGAGCGCAAGGGTTGTTGCTACTACGCTTTTGCCGACGCCCCCCTTTCCGCTTGATACAGCGATTACCTTCTTCACGTGTGCGAGGCGGCGAGCGATGACCTCAGGCCTAGGGTCAACCATTCTTCCTTCTCCCTTTGACAGACGCGAGCCAGACACCTCGACCCTCAGCAATCTCAAAGTCGGGGCTTCCGCATTTGGGGCACTTCAGGTAGACATGTGCCATTTCGGGTAGGAAGTGAATAGCCTCTGAGATTTCTTCCCTGAGATCTTCGGTGTTGAACTTCCATTTCTCGCCGCACACTCTACACATCAGTGTTGCGGGAGCAGTCTCTAGGTTGAACTCTGCTCCACTCATCATAGGTGTTCGCTGCTGGTCGAGAGCGAACTTGAAAATCTCGTAGTCGACCTGCTGGAGTTCGCCAATCTTCACGGTGACTTCAGTGACATCCTGTAGCCCCTGCTCCTCAGCAATTGAATTGACGGTGCAGATAACTCCCTCAGCCAACGCCCACTCGTGCATAACTAGCCCAACGCCACTTGCATTTGATTTGCTTTCGCAGCTACAGCTTCTCCAATATGTTGATGTCTTCTAGAAGCGCTTGAAGATCTGCTTCGTGTTCGACCTCGTCATCAAGAATCTCTAGGAGCATTTTCCAAGTGACTTCATCCGTGTCTCTCGTCATATCGAGTAGGCGCTTATAGAAGTCAATTGCACACCGTTCGCCCTTCACGTTCTGCTCCACTACGACTCTCACTGATGGATCTTCGGGAGCGTCATATCCGCAATTAGTTAGCTTATACCATTCTTCTGGTTTTAGAATTGGTGTCCCGCCAAGCTGTATTATCCTCTCAGCCAACATACCTGCGTGCTTATGCTCGTCTCCCGCATGCTCCTCAAGCTCCGAGACCACCGCCCTACGCATAGGTCCTTTGACAACTTTCGCTCCGACCCAGTACTGGTAGTACGCCAGCCACTCGTCTGCAAATGCCTTGTTGAGCAACTCCAAGAGTTTGTTCACGTCCATCCCCACCATTTTTCTCCCCTTCGATTCCGTCTCGTTCACCTCCCCTGATCCCCACACGTGTCCGGGATAACGCAAGATTCGGTACGTAGTATTCAAAACTGCTATTCGCATCGAAGCCCTAACATTCTTCTATGTCCTTCATGGGAACGAAAAGATAGTGAATACATATGCGAAATAACTCTTTCTGTTAGATACATGGCAAGGCCGAAAAGTATCGACGGGCCTGTTGCGAGCCCGAGGTAACATTCTTCAAGCCAATGAGGTCATCTCTGAGATCGACTCCCGACGCAAGCGAGGCAGTGGTGATCACAGCGATCTTGATGCCCAATGATTTCAGAAGCTCAATCTAGCGTCCGAGGTTCGTCCAAACCGACAGTAGACTCACGAGTAGCTGCAAATCTTCGGCGGGATATTGCTGATACTTAAGCTGCGTCCTAGACTCCTAGATGGAACCAGCCCCTAGGCTACTTGCTCCGGTTTTAAGTCCACTACCTCAGAGTACGCCATCCGAACGATGCTCAGTGCTTCCTGCCTTCTCGATTGCGAGCATGGTTGATCCGACCTTGGATCCGAATCGCTTAGCGATAGGATCGCACTTAACTTTGGATATGTAGACGGTCGTGGGCTTTCTGTTGATGCGAACGAGGGACTCAACATTGCCTTGGCCCTTGCTTACAATCAGGTTGGCTTCATTGAACACTTCTAGGAATTCCTGTGAGCATACTGCTGGAACTATGCCACATACAGCCGCTCCGGTGGTTATGGTGTTTGCGAGCTTTGTCATCTCGACATCAAGCGCGTCATCGATTGTCGCGTCATTCATTATAGATCCACCCCTGACTGCCACCGTGACCTCAGGTCCAAGAGACTGGATCTTTGAGACCAGAACCTTGTCGAAAGCAATCTCTCCCGCGTTGTCGCAGAGGTACAGGATGTGCCTGCTTGCCTTCACAAGGCGTTCTAACTGCGCCACTATTTTTGGATCCATTCTTGTATCTACGGCTTTGGTAATGAGTGCTGCCGGGCTTTCGAAAGTCCTCATGGCCCCGTAGTCGATCATGTTTCCCAAAGCCGCAATCGAGACAGCATCTATCAAACCGAGATCGCTCCCGACGGTTCCTCTCGATTTCGAGAGCCATTCCAAAGCCACTCGATTTGACATCCTCTTGAGCTCACGATACGGATCCGGATTCCCTGTGGCTTCTCTAACGATCCTATGCAGCTCGCTCGCGACCCTGACATGGTCCCACTCCTGGGAGCTTGCCGTGTTGAGGTAGATTACGGCATCTCTTACAGCTTGATAGCGCAGCCTGACATCTTTGCTGGCTTCTTCGCTTGCTTCCAAAACCTGTCGAAGAATACATGCGAGGCACTCAGCCGTTAACTCGAAGTCCGTGGGTATCACCTCGCAACCAAGGATATTCGAGAATCGGCTGGAGCGTCGTGAGTTCATGAGTTACATTGGTCCATCCGAGATCAGTCTTCGGAAGATGGTGAACATACGCCTTTGTTCTCCAAGCTGCTTGCCGTCTTGGTAGTCTATTACAGATCGTGAGAGGACCATGCGGGCACAGGTTCGCCGTTTGCCTAGAAGCGCTTCAACCGCTCAGTGGTCTGTCGCTTACCAGGTAGCAGGGGTGAAGCTTCGGCAGGCGGGCGCATTCGGAGGCACCTGTACGCCTCGTAGGGTGCACAAGCCATTGCTATAGTGCATGCAGTTCATGTGAGTTGCGAGGCTTTGCACGGAGAACTGAGGACGGTTAGGCTGCTCGGAAGGCTGCAAGAACGCGGGAGGTTGCATGTATTGATATTGACCTGCGTCCTGCTGAGCATATTGCGTTGGCGTCGCATTGGAGTAGGCTGGATTAGCCCACCATCCTCTCGGCCTATCGGGGAACCACCTGCAGAACGGGGATTGGTTTGGGCCCAGTCCCCTTCCAAACCCTTGTCTAGGGCCGTATCCGACACCTTGACTTGGATCTGCTTGGAACCCCCATCTGCGGCCGTATCCGCGGCCGCGCCCTCTTCCGTAACCCCAGTAACTCATTTTTGGTCGCATATTGTGCTAATGCACAAAATATAAGCTTTCCCACCCACTACCAATTGTCACGTCGTCGCAGCAATCTGTATGTGCTTCTGCAAAGATTCGAGCGCAAATCCTCGAGACACAATCCAAGTTTTCGAAACCTTCTATGAGAAATAGGGCAAGTGGTTCACAAGACACGAGTGGGCCTAACCATATGTTTTGTTGAGGATCCACGCGCAATCTTCAAGGAGGCGAGAGGGGTTCTCGAGGACTATCAGTGATGGCGGGGCTTGGAGATAGGAACAGTGAAACGCCATTGAAAGCAGTACACTTCGTTTCCAGACAGGAGAAACCTTTCAAGGTGAACATGCTGAGGACGGCAGGGTCATATTTTCTCAGGACTCTGACCCTTCAGTACCAGTCGATCTACATCGCGGCTTTGGGCGCAACCGCGTTTCAACTTGGAGTTGCGAATGGCATCGGAGGGCTTTCGGCAGCCGCTATAGCTCTCCCCATCGGATGGTTGGCCGACAAGTACGGAGTGAGAAGAATCTTCTTGGCAGCAACCGGCCTAATGTTGTTCGGGGCTTTCCTCTTCGCATCAGCGGAGAGCTGGATGACTGTAATCCTGGCATTGTTAATCGGGAATCTTGGTCTGCAAATGGAGACTACAGCTTGCCCGATAGTCTGCGGCAGTTGTCTAAAGGGCAATGAGAGAGCTACCGGAATGGGACTCTGCGATACGCTTACGGCCATTCCCGGCTTGATATCGCCCCTCATAGGAGCGATTGTAATCACTCAATTCGGCGGGTTGAATGTTAACGGAATCGAGCCTCTATATTATCTGCAGGTCATCGGGTTCTCCTTGATTCTGGTGTTCGTCTTGAGTGAGTTCACGGAACCGAACCGTCGGGGGTTGAAGATTGAGATCGGCTTCGGTGGAAGCGTCCGTGAACTCTTTGACAGAGGAACTAAGTTGAAGAGTTGGATCTTGTTTGTCTCATTATCGTCCGTCCCCCTATACATGGCGACGATGGTTTATGTCCCGTTGTTTGCTGCTGAGATAAAGCATGCGGATGCATTTGTGCTGGGTGGGATGGCTATGGCCTCGATGGTGATGCCTCTCATACTGTCGATTCCTTTGGGTAGACTCGCGGATAGGATTGGGAGAAAGAAGGTGCTGTATCTAACGATATCGATCTATTGCCTGTCGCTCCTGCTTCTTGTCTATGCCGTAGACTCGACGATGCTCCTCTTCTCAGGAGTGTTGCAGGGATTCTCGGTGCTGGCTGCAGTGACGAGAGGCTCAATGACAGCGGAACTTGTGCCCACCGCTCTCTTGGGAAGGATGTTCGGTATCTTAGGTCTGTTTAGGGGAATGGTCATGATACTCTCTCCGGTCGTCGGAGGAGTTCTTTGGGGTGCCACAGGTCCCGACTCCATATTCTATCTGATAATAGCACTTCAGGTTCTCAGTATGTTTCTCTTGCTTACGATGCCGGAGACGTTGATCAAGAAGAGTTGTACGAGTAGGGAGTAGAAGCAGTTCTATGAGGGATTCCTCTAGAGATGTCGTCAAAGAGTTTTGAATATCCCTCAAGCCTGAAAATTACGAGACACCGCCATTGGCAAACTCGAAAAAGCACTAGGTAATGGGATTGATGTCCACACGATTGGCTGTCTAATCTAGAGGTACATTGTTATCTGCGGCTCCAACATATACCTGGGCATGGCTCCAACAAGTTGGTTGGCGAGCTGCCCGTTCTTGAAGACCAAGAGTGTTGGAATGCTCATTATCCCGTATTGCTGGGCGGTCCTAGCATTTGAATCCACATTCAACTTGCCAAAGACTATTCTTCCACGGTAGTCGCGAGCCAACTCTTCTACGACGGGCCCAACCATTCGGCACGGTGCGCACCACTCAGCCCAGCAATCAACCACTACCAGAGGATATTTGCGTATCACTTCGCTGAAAGTTCCATCAGCAAGTTCGATCGGCATAGTCGGCCAATTGTCCGTAGAGTCGTCAGCCTTGCTGCCCACCTTCCTCATCATTTCCCGTAACCTCTTCTGTTTGATTCGCTCCAACTCATCCATCCGGAACACCCAATTCACTCAACTGCGATTGTGGCTTGGAACTCACACCTACAGTCGGAAGCTGAAGTCCCGGCTCGGGGATTCTAAGTGCTTTCCTTCTTCGGCGGTTTCTGGAGCTCCTCGATTCTCGCCTCTATTCCCTTCAGCTCTTCCTGCAGATTCCTCTTTGATTCTTCCAGCGCTGCAATCTCATCCTCTACCCGCAGGGGGCTGGCAGCGCCGTAGCTGGCAGACGGCCATGGCGTATATGGCCAACCTCGGCTCAAAGCCCACCAGCAGGCACCTCTCCCATAGAGCCATCCTGGTCGCTCCCAAGGTGGTAGATGACTAAAGGGTCCTCTCCCAGGCCAAGGACCCCACCAACCGCCACGTCCTCGCCAACTCATACGTATCACCGCATTTAATGTGCAATTGCACATAATTAAGCGTTACCCGGCAACGAGATGCGAGCTCAGTTGGTTCAATCTCCTAAGGTCCCCACACTGCTCGGAAGCAGCCGCCTTCAATGGGATCCACGCGTTCGCCGGCACACCTGTAGATCCGAATGCGGCGCCTTGTGCGAGTTTTGTCCGCAGATTCTGACGTGAGCTACTTGGTCCGAGCATCTCGTACTAGAGGCGCGTCTCAGTATGGGTATCCAGCTTGGACGCCCGCAATCCCCCAGCGGTACCGCATACCCATTCCTTGGCCGTAGCCCATTCCTAGGCCAAAGTTATGGCCGTAATCCGTTGGCTGTTGTGCATACAACGGTTGCGCCCAAGGCCAAGCGAGTTGGGGCTGCTGAGTACCTCCAAACATCCAAGGACTTGGATACTGATACGGTAGCGGTGGATTCTGGGCTGGCACTGGAAAGGGTTGTGGGGTTCCAGCTGATCCATAACCTCCTGCAGCCCATTGTCTACTGGGCGTTCCAGGGGGCCATCGGCAGTAAGGCGATAGGTTAGGGCCTAGCCCCATGCCACCCGAGAACATCCGACCGTATCCGCGCCCATAACCTCTGTAGCTCACGTGGGACACCAAGCTTATGTGCAATTGCACAAAATATAAACATTCCGTGCAGGAAACCCATATCGGCTTGTGGTACACATACCTGAGGTAGGAGGATCAGACACGTGCCAGGAAGATGGCGGTGGCGTGGCGGACGAGGGGCGGGCCCTGGTCGTCCGATGAAGCCAAGATGGATTGGGATACGCCCCGAGGTGAGTCGCTTCTCACCGTCGATGAGGACTAGTGAGGTCCTTCCCGGACAGGCTATCATAATCACCTATGATGAATTGGAGGCCCTTCGCCTTGTAGACTATCAAGGGCTCACACAGGAGGAGGCCGCTCAGAAGATGATGGTCTCGCGAGGCACGGTCTGGCGTTGCCTAGACAGCGCGAGGAAAAAGGTTGCCACGATGCTAGTGGAAGGGAGAGAACTAGTCATAGGAGAAAGCCCGCGAGGGTAGCAGCAGCACTAATTTACCTTGCTAAGACAAGGAACTGAAGTTTTGTGACGGTGGAACAATGTCTAGTGCCGTTAGAAGAACTTGTGAGATGGCCGAAGTTCTCCGTGGAGAAGGCCGACCGTAGTCTGAGATCTTGGTCAAAGTGGAAAAGGCTCGCATCATTCAAGGTGCTTTTGAACCATTGTACGCCGGATGCGAACACGCGCCGTATCGGATATGTTTTGTTCCCAAGGAGAGGCCAAGGGTATTCTTGAGGGAATTCGTCGAAGGACTGACGCGTCTCGCGAAAGAGCACTCCCTTGTTGTTCAGACGCGATGTACGGGGTATAACCTCTTTCTAGACAGCGGGAAACCCAGCGGTCTCTACGGGAGAATAAGGAAGAGCCTTGGTTTGACACATAGGACGGAACTCTTGAGAGTATTCTGGCTTGACACATACGAGATCGAGCTGGAACACCCCGAACTAGCCGGTATGCCGGAAGCCCTCGAGAAGATCGGAAGCCAACTCTACGGAATGACTGCCGACTAGGGTTCGTACAAGGCCCGACACTGACCAATCCAATCGGCTGTTGATGTACATCCGCTTGTGCGAGCGGGGCCTAAAATGGACTTCGGCGTTCTCTCCTCAGTCAGGGCGGACGTTCGCCTGCTCTCCGCCGCTTTAGCTGATCTATGGTAGATTCTAGGTCACCTAATTCATGCATCAAGTTGTTTCTGCGTTCTTGCAGGGCATTTAGTTCATCTTGAGTAGTCGGCGCGGGCATCAATCCTCCTTCTCCCATAACAGGTGCAGGGGATTGCCATCTTCCCATCTGTGAAGGCCAGAACGAGTATGACTCTGTAGCGCGCCGACCGGGACCGCCTCCTCTCCTCATGCCTGGCCCGAAGCTGAAACCTCCAGGCGGACTTTGCCCTCCACGCAGCTGTCCGGTCTTGTACCTCTGGATCGCGTCCCTGACAGTTCCTGAGACTCCAGTGATAATCTCGATTCCTGCTGCCGATAGCACACGATGGGCATTCGGTCCTACCATGCCCGTGATTACCGCCTGAACCTTCTGGTTGGCAACTACCTGAGCGGCCTGGATCCCGGCTCCGTGTGGCGATTCATAGGCCGCGTTGGGCATATGCTGATAATCCATTGTATCGGTGTCTGCGATAATGAAGTAGGCGCATCGTCCGAATCTCGGATCGATCTGCGAGTCAATCGAGCTACTAGTCGCGCTTACGCAGACCTTTGAAGGCATGGTTCGTCAACAGCTCGGAAACTTGTGACGAGCATCTCTGCAGGGCTCAGTCAAGCCGCTTAGTGTGCCTGCCAAGTAGGATTCGATGACCTCACCGACATTGTTCACGGCGCCTGTGAATACTGCGATTCCGTTGCTCTGGAAGGCCGCGAGTCCTCTAGGTCCCATGCCTTTGACGACAAGAGCGTCCGGGCCTAGGCCTGTGACAGCGGCTTCAGCTCCGCCCTGCCCTCCAAAGTGCTCTCCAACATTTGTCTGGGAGGACATCGAGACGACACTGCCCTCCTTCGAGATTTCGACGACCGCAAATTCAGGCGCTCGTCCAAAATGCGGGCAGATCACCGATCTCTCATAGTCGAAACTCTCAATAGGAATCACAAGTCTGACCATACACTCACACGCTCGATCTCGAAACCCTTATTAGTTTATGAATATTTATTCCTTATCATCGCAAGAAAAACGATAGGCATGCTGCGAACCCGACGTGGTCTTCTTCAAGCCAAAAGCCGTCCCGCTGACGGGGGTTGAGAAAGAAGTTCAGTTAGCAGCTTGGTGTCCGTTGGACTTGTGGCCACTAACAGGAAGGCAAGTTTTCGTGAACAGAATCACATATTCGGGAAGAACGGTCTTGTCGGCATGCGACAGTATCTGTTGAGGATGCTGGGGAATGGAAAATGCCATCGAAGTTAGCAGCCTGACAAAACGTTATGGCCATGTGACGGCGGTCAACGCCATGAGTTTCCAGGTAGCTAGAGGCGAAGTCTTTGGTCTCCTCGGACCGAACGGCGCGGGCAAGACAACAACCATTCGCATGCTTACAGGATTGACGAAGCCCACAACTGGCACTGCCAAGGTCGCCGGCCGAGACTGCGTTAGGGAAAGCCTAGCCGTTAAACAGAGAATCGGTATAGTGTCCGAAGTTAGCAATCTGTACAATGAGATGTCCGCATGGGACAACCTGATGTTCATCGGCGAACTCTACGGGGTCGACAAACCCACCAGAACCGCCAAAGCAAAGGAACTGCTCAAAGTATTCCAATTATATGAGAGAAGAAACAACCGGTTGGGCACGTATTCAAAAGGGATGAAGCGGAGAGTACGCATAGCCGCTGCCCTCGTTCACAACCCCGAGGTCCTGTTTCTGGACGAACCGACGAGCGGCCTAGACGTACAAAGCTCTAGGCTGATCCGCTTGATCGTCCGCGAACTGAACAGGAAAGGCACGACGGTTTTTCTGACAACTCACTACATCGAAGAGGCTGACGAACTATGCAACAAGGTCGCCATTATACGGGAAGGCAGAATCATAGCTGAAGATTCCCCGGAGAAACTGAAGGCGTCACTGCAGAGCGAACGCATCCTCGAAGTTGCCTTCAATAAGGATGTGCCCGGCCTTGAAGCGCTCCTTCGAGACAACGGAAGTGTGGTAGATGTCTCGAGGCAAGGGGACAGGTACCATATCCACACAACCAACGCAAGCATTGTCGTCAAGGAAGTAGCCCAGCTTGCCTCCTTGAATGATTTGGAGATAGTCAGCATCAACACGAAGCAGCCGAGTCTCGAAGATGTCTTCGTGAAGTACACGGGGCTTGACGCGGTTCAGCTTGAGAGACTGGAACTGCTTGGGGCGGCGAAGGTTGGAGTGCGTCGCGGTGCGTGAGTGCATGCCTGGTTTCATGGGAAAAGCGCTTTGCATCGCAAAGAAGGATGCGAGGATCTACTACTTCAAGCCTCAAATATTCGGGTTCGGCATTCTGATTCCGGCGTTCGTTTATCTGTCCTTTTCTCTTGGCCGCGAGATTCCGCCGGATCTTCTGGTTCCAGGACTCGTCGGCATGGTTTCCCTCTTTGGCGCCTCATCCATAGAGGGTGTAGCGATCCCGATCGAGAGACAGACCGGGACATACGAACTATTGCAGATTGCCCCAATCTCAACCGCAACGATCATATTCGGGAAATCCTTGGCCGGCATCGCGTTCGGAATAGTGCTCTCACTCTTCACGGCATTAGGCTCGGCTCTTCTAACCCAAAGCCAAATCACGAGTCCTCTCCTGTTCGTGATCGGAGTAGTCTTTGGGTCGTTCGCTTTCTCAGCTCTTGGAATATTGGTCGCAGCCGCCATAAGAGACATGCCGACTGTCACCATCTCATTGACTGCTCTCAGGCTGCCGATGATATTCATCGGCGGAGTATTCGTACCGATACATGCACTTCCACCGTGGCTCTCTCTGATCTCCTATCTGACGCCGCTGACCTATCTGGTTGACGCACTGAGGGAAGCCATGGTCGGTCCGACCATGAGCTTGGTTATCGATCTGATTGCTCTGGCAGTTTGGTTCGCTATTCTTCAGGCGCTCGCTGCTATTGTGCTAAAGAGGAGAACAGAA
>Ga0315281_10004384_pt1 | contig 20490 bp, 20 predicted proteins | sample YL17G07_0_MG_FD_204540 | JGI IMG/M metagenome (GOLD analysis project Ga0315281, IMG submission 204540) | Sediment microbial communities from Yellowstone Lake, YNP, Wyoming, USA - YL17G07_0 | ecosystem: Environmental > Aquatic > Freshwater > Lake > Sediment | place: USA: Wyoming | collected...
GTTATCCGCCATTTCGGGTGAATTGCATGGGCTTGATTTATCAAGCCCGTAACGCGGGTCGGATGAATCCGACCCCTACGTTATCCGCCATTTCGGGTGAATTGCATGGGCTTGATTTATCAAGCCCGTAACGCGGGTCGGATGAATCCGACCCCTACTTATCCGCCATTTCGGGTGAATTGCATGGGCTTGATTTATCAAGCCCGTAACGCGGGTCGGATGAATCCGACCCCTACGTTATCCGCCATTTCGGGTGAATTGCATGGGCTTGATTTATCAAGCCCGTAACGCGGGTCGGATGAATCCGACCCCTACGTTATCCGCCATTTCGGGTGAATTGTAGGGGCTTGATTTATCAAGCCCGTTTCTGCGCCGGGTTCGATAAATCGAACCCCTACAATAATGAGCTGTAGTTACCTCCACTTGTGCGACTCGACAACCTTAACGGTGAGAAAAAGGCACAGCACGGTGCTGCTCATGTAATACACGAGCGTCCTCGTGTCAATAATCCCCTTGCTGAAGCTCTCGAAAAAGTGGTCAAAGACATTAATGTAAGAAAAAAAGCCCTGGGCCAACGTTCCTGTCGTGAATGACCTGAAGATGCCCAATGTCCAGAGGACGGTGATGATGACAAAACTTGAGATCGCCGCGATAATCTGGTTTCTGGTTAAGGCGGAACAGAGCAGCCCCACGGAGATATACATGCCCCCGAGGAGGACTATCCCCAGATAGCCCGAGCAGAGAGGGCCCAGATCAATTTCCGAATAACGCCGCAGCACGACAACATAGGAGAGCGTGGGCAGCCAGAGAAACAGATAAAATGCCATCGCGCCAAAGAATTTCGAGAGTACGAGATCCCAATCGGTGATGGGAGCGGTCATGAGCACCTCGATCGTGCCCGATTTGCGCTCCTCCGCGATGAGCCTCATGGTAATCACCGCGGCAACGATGGTGAGCAGCAGATAAAAGAAGATCGTCCCCCCGAAGAAAAACTGCATTGCCGACCCTTCTCGCGGCATCCGGGGATCATTGAGGGCGCTCACGATCAAAAAGAAGATAAAACCATTGAACGCGAGGAAGACCACGAGCATCACGTAGGCGATCGGAGAGTAGAAATATGACTTGAGCTCCTTGACGAAGAGCGGGGCAATCTTCACCATAGGGACATCTCCTTTTCTTATGTAACCCATCGTGTAGGGGCTTGATTTACCAGCGCTGAGCGGAGTCAGAGCATCAATCCCGTAACGCGGGTCGGATGAATCCGACCCCTACAAAATTTGAACGCCGCGCGGGGGACGCCAGGCTAGAGCTGCTCATGGGTCGTGATGTGGATAAAAATATCTTCGAGCGATACCGCTTCGGTTTTCATCTCCCGCAGCACCCAGCGATTCCCCGCAACCGTCTTGAAAATATCTTCACGCACGTCGCGCCCTTTTTCTACCTCCACGCTGAATGTGCTCACCCCGTTCCCACGGCGGTTGACACTGACGATCCCCGGGATCTTTTCTATCGCGCTCTGAATCTCCTGTCCCGGACCGCGCACCTCAAGGCTGAGCCTGCTCCCCTCCCGTATGTGCTGGGTGAGATTACCGGGCGTATCCATGGCGACTATTTTGCCGTGATCGATGATAATCACGCGCCCACAGGTCATTTCAACTTCAGGCAGGATATGGGTTGAGAGGAGGATCGTGTACTCACCCCCCAGCTCCCTGATGAGGGTACGCACCTGCCGGACCTGATTGGGATCCAGGCCAATCGTCGGCTCGTCAAGAATGAGCACCTTCGGGTCGTGAATGAGCGCCTCCGCAAGGCCCACACGCTGCCGGTAACCCTTTGAGAGCTGGCCGATGATGCGGTGCTGAATATCCGCAATCGCTGTTTTCCCCATGACATCCTGTATGCGCTTTTTCCGTGATTTCCGGGGAACGCCCTTGAGCCGCGCGCGATAGTCGAGGAATTCATGCACGCGCATATCATGGTAGAGCGGAACGTTCTCAGGCATGTAGCCGATCGCCCTGCGCACCTCAAGAGAATGCGCATAGATATCGAAGCCCGCGACGGTGGCGGTGCCTGAGGTGGGCGGCATAAAGCATGTCAGTATGCGCATCGTCGTCGTTTTACCCGCTCCATTCGGGCCGAGGAAACCGAGGATCTCCCCCTTACCTACATGGAAAGAGATGTCATCTACGGCGAGCGTATCTGCGTAGCACTTGCTTATATTCCTGACGTCAATCATAGCGGCCAATCCCTTTCTGAACTTAAAACCCCGAAATGGCGGATAATAGATCGAAACGTTCACCTGATGGGTGAGATGTAATCAGAAGTACTTCTCCCTGTAGGGGCTAGATTCCCGTCTAAAGCCGGGCAAGTATCAAGCTTGCCACGCAAAATGCGTGGCCCGTCTCAACGCGGGTCGGATGAATCCGACCCCTACGATAAATAAACCTTATTGTAGTACGGATGGTCAAATTATAGACGATGCGCGCGGGTCGGATGAATCTAACCCCTACATTATCCGCCATTTCGAGAAAACGGCGCCGCTTCCCTGCCAATCCTCATTATGCGATCTTCACGCTTCGTGTCGTGAACGGTAGCCGATCCTGCCCTCATTGAATTCCTTGAGCGCGATATCAATGACAGCGAGTCCATCCGTTTTTTCCAGCAGGGGCCGCGCTCCCCGGAACAGTTGCCTTACCCTCGTCGCAATCACATTGACCAGGAGGGAGCTATTCCCGGTCTTGCCGAGGGCCTCCACAAGTCCCCTATCGCGGTTCTCCATCCCTCCGCACCTCCCCTCTCTCCCCAGCACAACCGTAAGAACCTTGAAATGAAATTTGCACCTGATTGACCTGATTGCTCTGATAAATAAAATTTCAGGTTCCATCAGAGTTATCAGGTGCAAACAAATAAGTTGCGAAGCTAACTTGTTGGTTAGAGTCAGCTCTGCCGCAAAAGGTTAAATCCCGGGGGAGCGTTTCGCCTCCCCCAGGATTTTCTTTCACTACGGGATGTTTAATACATCCCGCCCATGCCGCCGCCCGGAGGCATTCCCGGAGCTGGTTTCTCCTTCTCCGGAATCTCGGTCACGATCGCCTCCGTGGTGAGCAGAAGGCCGGCAATGCTCGCCGCGTTCTGCAGCGCAGTGCGGGCTACCTTGGTAGGATCGATGATCCCGCTCTTGAGCAGATCCTCGTACTCATTATCTGCGACGTTGTAACCAAAGCCGCCCTCGTGCTTCTTGACCTCCTGGACGACAACCGAGCCCTCGGCCCCCGCGTTATTCGCGAGCTGCCGCAGCGGCTCTTCCAGTGCGCGCTTCACGATTGCCACGCCCACCTGCTGCTCCTCATTGAGTTTCATCTTCTCGAGCAGCGGGGCACAGCGCAGCAGCGCCACTCCCCCGCCGGTGACGATTCCCTCTTCAACGGCCGCACGGGTCGCATGGAGGGCATCCTCAACGCGCGCCTTCCGCTCCTTCATCTCGGTCTCTGTCGCGGCACCGACATTGATCACGGCGACTCCACCGGCGAGCTTCGCGAGCCGTTCCTGGAGCTTCTCGCGGTCATAATCGGACGTCGTCTCGTCAATCTGCACGCGGATCTGGTTGACGCGGCCCTGGATATCAGACGCCTTGCCCCCGCCCTCTACGATGGTGGTGTCCTCTTTATCCACCGTCACCCTCTTGGCGCGCCCGAGATCGGAGATCTGTAGATTCTCCAGCTTAATCCCCAGCTCCTCGGAAAAGCACTTGCCGCCCGTGAGGATTCCGATGTCCTCCAGCATGGCCTTCCGCCGGTCGCCGAATCCCGGCGCCTTGACCGCGCAGCAGGCGAGCGTCCCGCGGATCTTGTTTACCACGAGCGTCGCGAGGGCTTCCCCCTCGACATCCTCAGCGATGACGAGGAGTGGTCTGCCGGTCTTCGCAATCTTTTCGAGCAAGGGGAGGAGATCCTTGAGGTTTGAAATCTTCTTTTCATGGATGAGGATATAGCAATCCTCAAGCACCGCGTCCATTGTCTCCGCATCGGTCATGAAGTATGGCGAGATGTAGCCCTTATCAAACTGCATCCCTTCAACCACCTTGAGCGTGGTGTCAATGCTCTTGGCTTCCTCAACGGTGATCGTGCCGTCCTTCCCGACCTTCTCCATCGCGTCAGCGATGATGTCTCCTATTGTCGAGTCGCAGTTCGCGGAAATCGTGGCGATCTGGGATATCTCTTTCCTGTCCTTGACCGATTTGCTCATCTTCGCGAGCTCTTTCACCACAATCTCAACGGCCTTGTCAATACCGCGCTTGAGCTCCATGGGGTTGATACCCGCGGTCACGTTCTTCAAACCCTCGCGGTATATGGACTCAGCGAGCACCGTTGCCGTGGTCGTGCCGTCGCCGGCGTCCTCAGAGGTCTTTGAGGCTACCTCTCTCACCATCTGGGCACCCATATTCTCATACGGTTCCTCGAGTTCGATCTCTTTGGCAACCGTGACCCCATCCTTGGTGATCGTCGGCGATCCAAACTTCTTGTCCAGGATTACGTTACGACCTGCGGGGCCAAGCGTGACCTTGACGGCCTTGCTCAGCTTTGTGACGCCGTTGAGTATCGCCTGTCTCGCATCAGCGCCGAATAAAAGTTGTTTTGCTGCCATTGGTTAACTCCTTTCTGTTTCACTGTTACCCCGGGGATGCTGCGCGCATCCCGTCTCCCACTACTCTATGATCGCCAGCACATCTTCTTCACGCATGATGAGGTATTCCTTATCATGCACCGTGACGTCCGTGCCGGCGTATTTTCCGATAAGCACCGTATCGCCCTTCTTCACCTCCATGGGGATCACCTTACCGTCTTCGCCCCTTCTCCCTGGGCCTACCTCGATAATCTTGGCCTGCATCGGCTTCTCCTTGGCAGTGTCGGGAATGATAATGCCTCCCTTTTTCGCCTCGGCCTCCTCGATGCGCTGCACCAGTATTCTATCACTTAGTGGCTTAATCTTCATCAGATAACTCCTTTCGTATCAATTAAATTCACCGTCATGCGCTCGCGTCTACATAATTTATTTACGGATCATAAGAGCAAAACTGCGATAGTTTCACATCACCCCCTTTTCCTGATAAAATCCCAAATCCCAAATCCCAATTACTTTCCTTTTTTGTCATCATCGACGACTTCATAATCGGCGTCGATCACATCCTCGGGTTTTCCACGCGGCGGTTCCTCCTGGCCCCCGCCCTGCGGTCCCGCATGGGGACCGGCCTGCGTTTTGTCTCTCGCCTGAGCGTACATTTCCGCGGAAACCGCATGCCAGCTCTGCGTGAGATCCTCCGATGCCGCTTTTATCTCTTCGACGTTGTCGCTCTTCACCGCATCCTTTACGCGTTCCATGGCCGCCCTGAGCTTCTGCTGCTGATCGGGCGATATCTTTGCTGCGTGCTCCTTGAGGAGTTTTTCAGCCTCGTAGACAGCAGCCTCAGCCCTGTTCTTGGTTTCTATCTTTTCGCGCCGCTGCTTGTCCTCACCCACGTGCAGCTCGGCGTCCTTCACCATCCGCTGGATTTCCGCCTCATTCAAGCCGCTCGAAGCAGTGATCTTGATTGACTGCTCCTTGCCCGTTCCGAGATCTTTCGCGGAGACGTGCAGGATGCCATTGGCGTCTATATCGAAGGTAACCTCGATCTGGGGGATGCCGCGCGGCGCCGGGGGGATGCCCACGAGCTGGAAATTGCCTATGAGTTTGTTATCCGCTGCCATCTCCCGCTCCCCCTGTAGGACGCGGATATCCACGCTCGTCTGGCTATCGGCAGCCGTGCTGAAGATCTCGCTCTTCTTTGTGGGTATGGTGGTATTCCTCTCGATCAATTTTGTCGTCACCCCGCCGAGCGTTTCGATGCCGAGCGAGAGCGGCGTGACATCGAGCAACAGCACGTCCCTCACCTCTCCCTTGAGCACGCCCGCCTGTATCGCTGCCCCGACGGCGACCACCTCATCGGGATTGACCCCCTTATGCGGCTCCTTCCCGAAGAGCTTCTTCACGGTCTCCTGCACCTTCGGCATGCGGGTTTGCCCGCCGACCAGGACAACCTCGTCAATTTTTCCCACCGGTATGCCCGAGTCCTCGATCGCCCTCTTGCAGGGACCTGTGGTCCGGTCGATGAGGTCCGCCACGAGCTGCTCGAGCTTTGATCGGGTGAGCTTGAGCACGAGATGCTTCGGGCCGGAGGCGTCAGCGGTGATGAAGGGAAGATTGATTTCGGTTTCAGTGACCGATGAGAGCTCGCACTTTGCCTTTTCGGCCGCTTCCTTCAGGCGCTGGAGGGCCATCTTGTCCTTGCGGAGATCGATCCCCTGCTCGCGTTTGAATTCCTCGGCAATCCAGTCCACAATTCTCTGATCAAAATCATCGCCGCCGAGGTGCGTATCGCCATTGGTGGCTTTCACCTCAAACACGCCATCGCCTATTTCCAGTATGGAGATGTCGAATGTTCCGCCGCCGAGATCGTATACGGCGATGCGTTCATCCTTTTTCTTGTCCAGGCCGTACGCGAGCGACGCCGCGGTCGGCTCATTGATAATTCTCAATACCTCAAGGCCGGCGATCCGCCCCGCATCCTTCGTGGCCTGGCGCTGACTGTCGTTGAAGTATGCGGGGACGGTAATGACCGCCTGCGTGACCTTTTCCCCGAGGTATGATTCGGCATCTCTTTTCATCTTCTGGAGGATCATGGAAGAAACCTCAGGGGGAGAGAAGACTTTGTCCGCCGCCTTCACATTGGCGTCACCATTGCTCGCCTTTACCACCTTGAAGGGCACAATCTTGATTTCAGAGCCAACCTCGTCGTACTTCCTGCCCATGAACCGTTTGATCGAATAAATGGTATTATCGTAGTTCGTTATTGCCTGGCGCTTCGCCGTCTGGCCGACGAGACGCTCACCGGTCTTTGTCATCGCGACCACGGAGGGCGTCACCCGATTGCCCTCGGCATTTGGGATCACCACCGGCTCCCCACCCTGCATGACCGCCACGCATGAATTTGTGGTGCCAAGATCTATTCCAATGACTTTTCCCATCTTATCCTCCTTAGGAGATCATGACCTAGTAAATGGATCTAAGCTGACCTATATAGTAGCAAGAATCATGCCATCTTTATTGATAATTTGACTTTTAATTGTAACTTGTTGTTGATGTAGGTAATATAGCATGAGTGGTTCCTGTAAATCAATTGAAAAAAACTGTAGGATGGGACATTATTGCTCATGATCCGCTTTCCCACAGCTATACATGGGACATAATGACCCTTGTTGACATATCTGACTGTATACAGATATCATTCAGGTAATGGGTCAGAAGGTGTGAAAAAATTGCCTCCCGGCCTTTTTTGTAGGGGTTCGGATTTATCCGACCCGTCAGCGGGCTTGATAAATCAAGCCCCTACACGATGGGTTACATATGCTGAAGCGACAAACCTGATTTTTTCACACCTTCTCAGTCTTGGGTGGTACTCAGTAATAGTGTCATCCCCGCGAACGCCTGCCTATGCCGGAGCGGCTTCGCGCAGGCAGGCGGGGATCCAGCATAAAACCTGGACTCCCGCTGCAGTTTATCCCGAGCGTAGCCTCGGGACAGGAGTGACAGATATGACAGTTTGCTACCCATAAGTAACCCCTTACTCAATCAGGGGGAAGCACGCCGCTATCCGACATCTCTGCATCGCGGTTCACAGCGGGACCGGTTGCCCCGGATGCACCCTTTCCGGGCGCTCCTTTATAACGGATGATTATCTCAGGTGTCGGATCAGGCAACTGCGGGAGGGGCTCCGTCCGTGCGTAGGCGGGGGCATCCTGCATGCGCGGAGAAGGTGAACCGAACAACTGAGGGGGGACCTTCTTCTTTATTCTCTTCCTATTGTCCGTAGAGGTCATAATGGTGATTCTAAGCTTGTCCCCGCCGCCCGCCCGAATCCGCCCTGAGAAACTGCCGTCGGGGTTCACCTTCCCTGAGATTTTTTCCTTGTTCCCGCTGTTCTCAATACTGAATGTTCCGATCGCATCAGGGCTGACAATCACTGAACCGGCGGGACCTGATACCGTTGAATAACCCTGCCCATCAGGCGGAGAGGGGTTGATCCGATCTTCTAACACCGCGAGGTCTTTCGCGTGGAGGGGGGAGGCGTGCCCCATCATGAGGCACAGCACTGCCACGCCGAATGAGCTCAGATTCAGCCGCGATACCGACAGGTTCAAAAACATGGCGCCACCCCACCGCTCCCTACCGGCTCCTCCCCCTTGTCGAGGAGAGCCCGTATCCCTTGATTTTCCTGTGCAGGGTACGCCTGCTGACACCGAGGAGCTTAGCTGCCTCGACCTTGCAGCCTCTCGTTCTCCCCAATGCCTCTTCAATCATCCGCCGCTCTGCCGCCTTGAGCGTGCGATCGCTCCTCACATCCTGTGTGATTCCTCCGGAACCCTCTGCCACGGCGCGCACCTCCGGAGGCGCGTCGGAGATTCTCGAGACACAGCTCCAGACGCTCTCCCTGACCTTGCGCGGCAATTCTGACAGCGCAATCGTGTCGCCGCGCGCGAGCACCACCAGCCTCTCGACGCAGTTACGGAGCTCTCTCACATTTCCGGGCCAATCATACGCGCGCACCGCCGACAGGGCCTCGGGCGTCAGCCCCGCCACCCGTTTGCCGTTCGCCGCATTAAATTCGGCCAGGAAGGCGGTAACGAGGAGTGGGATATCTTCCTTCCTGTCCCTCAGCGGGGGGACCCTTAACCTGATGACGTTCAGCCGATAGTAGAGGTCATCGCGAAAACGCCCCCGCGCGATCAGCGTTTCAAGGTGTGCGTTTGTGGCGGTGATCAGGCGCACGTCAACGTGGATCGTTTCTGTCCCGCCCACCCTTTCGAACTCCTGCTCCTGGAGCACACGGAGCAGCTTGGCCTGGGTCCCCGCCGCCATCTCGCTCACCTCATCAAGAAAGAGCGTCCCCGTATGCGCCATCTCGAATCGGCCGAGATGTCTCCTGATGGCCCCGGTAAACGCACCCCGCTCATGGCCAAAAAGCTCGCTCTCCAGCACTCCCTCAGCGAGTGCCGCGCAGTGGACCGCAATGAGGGGGTGTTCCCTTCGGTCGCTCAACCCGTGGATGGCGCGGGCGATCAGCTCTTTGCCCGTGCCGCTCTCACCCTCTATGAGCACAGTGGCTTTTGTCGGGGCGATCTGTCTCACCACTCGTTTAATCTCTTCTACTGAGCCGCTCGTGCCGATTATATTGTCAATCCCGTAACGGACATCCGCCTTCTCCCGTTCGCGCGACCTGGATGCGAGGGCCCGTTTCACCACCATCCCGAGTTCGTCAAGATTGACCGGTTTTGTCAGGTAATCATACGCACCCTCCTTCATGGCCTTTACCGCGGTCTGCACCGTCCCGTACGCGGTGAGCAGGATCACGCTCGCATCGGGCCGAAGCATGCGGCCACGGCGCATCAGTTCAAGCCCGTCATCACCGGGCATCCGAAGGTCGGTCAGCACCAGATCGACGCGCTCGCGCTCCATGACCTGAAGCGCCTCGGGTGTGCTCGCTGCAAGGAGGATTCTGTATTCAGGAGACTCCAGCGCCTTTCGCAATCCCTCCCTGGTATTTTTCTCGTCATCCACTATGAGTATTAACGGTTTCATTTCGAGTGCGGCCCCCTCGCCCTCACCATAGTCAGCCCTTCGGCTGTTTTCGGCCAGGGAGCATCTTCCCATACTTGAGCGGCACGGGGAGCCTCACCGTCATGGTGGTCCCCCTCCCGGGGTTGCTCGCCACGAGCACATCGCCCCCGTGCTCGCTCACGATCCGCTGCACGATCATCAACCCGAGCCCCGCCCCTCCGTCTCTCGTGGTGAAATAGGGGTCGAAGATCTTCTCCATCTGCTCTTCCGGAATGCCGCAGCCGCTATCGGTCACGCTCACCATCACCTGGCCGCGTGCGTACTTGACATCGACCGTGATCAGCCCTCCGGTCGGCGTCGCCTGGATGGCGTTTCGTATCAGGTTGATGAAGACCTGCCTGATTTGATCCGCGTTGAGGACGAGGGGCGGGACGAATGGGGCGTAGGTTCTTTCAAGCCTTATGCCGTGGCTCCTGATCTCCGGTTCCATGAAGCTCAGCGTCCTGTCCAGAATGGCAATAAGATCGCCCTCCCTCATCTCGGGGAGATCGGGCTTGGCGGATTTCAGGAACTGGGCGATGATATGTTCAAGCCTTTTGATCTCTTCCTTTGCCACCGCAACCAGTTCTAAAAGCGCTCCCTTTTTCTTATGCCTCAGGAGATTGATTTTTCGTTCGATGAGCTGGAGGTGTATATCCAGGCTATTGAGCGGGTTGCCCACCTCGTGGGCTATACTGGCCGCCATCGTGCTGAAGGTCTGGAGTTGCTTCAATTGCGCATAGCGCAGCTGTTTCAGCATCTCTGCAGTGGTGTTGCGAAACGTGAACACCGCTCCCGTGAACGCGCCTTCATCATCCTCGAGTGGAACCATCGACATTGTGAGACAATCGTGTGCGGGTGGCTTGAGCGCGATCTCTTTCCCGAGGATACCGACACGGTTATGCACGGCCTCCTCGATAAGGCCGCGCAGGTAGGAATCCTGTGCTGCCTCCCGCAGCTCCTTCCCGATGAGATTCGTTCGGCCCTGTGTGAGAATCATCTCCGCGGCTCTATTGGCGAAACATATCCTGCCGTCGCGATCGATCACGATGACCCCCTCGAGCAGGAGGTTTAAAACCTTATCCAGGAAATCCCGCTCCTGCCCGAGCGCCTTCAGGATGCCCTCAATGCGCTCCCGGTCAACGCGATCGAGCCTCGGCAGTACCCTATCCAGGAAAGGCATATGCCCCTCTCATATCTGGAGCTCTCTTCTCCACGCTCACTCCTGAATTTCATCTCTCGGTGGGAGCGTGAATGTGTAGACGGTTGAGCTCATACATTCGCGAGAAAACGTTTGATGATCTCGGCAAAAATAAGCACAATCAGAGGTGAAATATCTATCCGTCCCGCAATCGGCGGGATAGACCGTCTCAGCGGATCGAGTACCGGAGTGGTGATAGAATAAATGATGTGTGCAAACCGGCCATGGGGATACGGCTGAGCCCAGGAACAGATTGCCCGTACAATGACTGCCAGCATATACAGGTTGATTAAGAGAATCAAAAAATTAATCATGGGGCATCGTCATTGACAAACTATCAGCGGGCTCCCTCCTTCTTCTGTTGTTCCAGCCACCGTCTCGCGTCCGCTGCTCGTTCGCTTGACGCATCATAGAGCAGGTACATCGTGTAGTAGTGCGCGGCGGCGCGATAATCTTTTGCATGTTCCCGGCTGAGCACCGCGATGGCGTAGTAGGCGTCGGCGTAATCGCAGTTCGCGTGTATCGTTTTCTTAAATTGCGCCTCGGCCTGATCGTACATTTTCTTCCGGGCGTACACAAGCCCCATCTTGTAATACGCCTTCGCGAGCGCAGGCTCAATGTCCGCGGCCTTTCTGTAGGCCTCGAGCGCCTTGTCCGGCTTCCCCTGCATACTCAGGATATTCCCCTTCTCATACCACCCATTGTAGTTGCCGGGATCGGCCTTGAGCGCGATCGTGTAGTGCGTATCCGCATCATCAAATCTTCCCGCTATTGTGTACGCCTTCGCCAGGTTCACGTGGAGCTCCGCGACTCCCGGATTCAGCTTCACCGCCTCGTTCAACTGCTGGATGCTCTCTTCAGTACGTCCCTCCAGGAGGAGCACGAGCCCGAGCCTGCCCTGCGCCTCGGGGTGATCACGGTTCAGGTCTATCGCCATCTTCAAGAATTTTACTGCGCGGTCATAGTCGCCGCCCAACGCATACGCGAGACCCGCTGCCGAGAGCGTTGAGTAGTCGTCCGGCTGTTTTTTCAGTGCCTTTTCAAGGAGATCAAATCCTTCGCGCTGCGCGCCGCTCTCAACAAGCACGAGGCCGAGCATGCGCATGGCCTCGGCCGAAGACGGGTCCCTGACCAGCGCCTCACGGTAGCAGGCGCGCGCCTCGGTATTGTTCCCCGCGAGCAGGGAGAGGCCCGCGAGCGCCCTGAGCTTCTCCGACGGGAGCGTCTGAGTCTGAGTCGCCTTCCAGAGCTCCTTGAACATTCCACGGTAGTCGCTCTTGTTCCCCAGGAGGAATGCAAGCTGATAGCGCGGAGCCGCGTTGCCGGGATCGATTTCGAGCGCCTTCCTGAATTCATTTTCTGCCAGGGAATCGCGCCGCACGCGCATGTGCTGCACGCCCTGCCGGTAATGCCCTTCCGCTGCCGGGCTCGGCTTCGAGGGAGCAGGGGGCGCCCCGGGGAGCGCGCGCACGGCGCGTATCATCTCTGCGGCAGCTTCCCGCTCCTTGCCGGCATTGAGGAGCTCCAGGGCCCGTCTGTAGAGGGCGCTCCCCTCGCCCACTCCGGACATTTTCTGTGCGCGGGCGGGACGGATACCGAGAAAACATGCGGCGACGGCAATGGCGCATATCGCGCACTGCGCTCTATACGGCATCATGGAGGTACTACTCAGTGTAAGGGCACTACCACGCAACTACCCTTCAGCCTTGACAATCGCCTCGACGGGACATAACTCAACGCAGGCACCGCAGTCGGTGCACTTCGCAGGATCGATTGTGTACAACTGCTCACTCTGGCTGATCGCCTGCACGGGGCACTCCGCCTCACACGCACCACAAGAAACGCAGACCTCGGTGATTTTATGGGTCATGGATTCCTCCTCGTATATGATAGCATTTTACCCGATTTATCACATCTGCTCCGGAGCCGAAACACCGAGAAGATCGAGGCCGCTACGAACGATTATGCGGACCCCCTCGGCGAGCGCCAGCCGGGCGGCAGTCAAATCAGGGTCATCGGAGATAACGGTGTGCTTGGTATAGCACTGATGGAACGCGGCGGCCAGCTCTTCGAGGTAGTTGCAGAGCTGATGTGGCTCCAGCGCCTCTGCGCTGCACTCCACCGTGTAGGGGAAATCGGAGAGCAGCGTGAGGAGATTGAGCTCTTCGTCCTGGCGCAGCATGCCGAGAGAGACCTTTTCCCACAGCGGCAGCGTGAAGTCCGGTTTCTTCTCGGCAAGCTTCTTAAAGATGCTGCATATACGCGCGTGCACGTATTGCACGTAGTACACGGGGTTATCGTTAGAACGTTTCTTTGCGAGCTCGAGGTCAAAATTCAGGTGGCTGTCAGTCCTCATGCGCACCAGGAAATATCTCGCGGCGTCAACGCCGACCTCGTCCATCACCTCCCTCAAGGTAACGAACTCCCCCATCCTCGTTGACATGGAGAGCTTCTGTTTCCCCCTGAAGAGCGTGCTGAGCTGTACGATGAGAGGGGTGAAGCGCGCGCCGTCATAGCCGAGTGCGCTCACCGCTGCCTTCATGCGGGCGACGTATCCGTGGTGGTCAGGCCCCCACAGATCGATCAGCCGGTCGAAGCCGCGCGCGAACTTATCGCGATGGTAGGCTATGTCGGGCGCAAAGTATGTTTGTTCCCCGTCGCTCTTGACGATGACCCTGTCCTTGTCATCACCGAGGCGCGAGCTCTGGAACCAGACGGCTCCCTCCCGCTCATAAATGAATCCCCTCCCCCGCAGGAAGGCCAGACACTCCTCGATTTTCCCACTCGCGGAGAACTCCTTTTCGCTCGTCCAGTGATCGAAGTGGACGCGGAAGTCATCCAGGTCCTTCACCATTGTCCGCACAATCTCGCCCGCCGAAAAATCAGAGAAAAATGCGATCGCTTCCTCTTCCGCCGCGCCGAGCCACCGGTCGCCGTCGCGGGCCTTGATCCGCGCGGCAATCTCTTTCACGTATTCCCCGCGGTACCCGTCATCAGGGATTTCCGCCTTCTGGTTAAAGAGCTCCCTGTATCGCTGCAATGCGGAGAAGCCAAGGAGGCTGATCTGCACCCCCCTGTCGTTCAAGTAATACTCCCTCGTCACGCTGCGCCCCGCCCGGGTGAGTATCCGCGCCAGACTGTCACCGACAGCGGCCTGCCGGCCATGAGCGACGGTGAGGGGACCCGTGGGGTTGGCGCTGACAAACTCAATCTGCACTCTGAGCGGCCGCGCCGACTGGACACTGCCATAGCGGTCTCGCGCCCGCAGGATCATCCCGAGCTGCTCATGCAGCAGCGTGGGGGAAAGAAAGATGTTTAAAAAACCGCCCCCTGCGATCTCGAGCTTCTCACAGACTGCGGGGTGAAAATCGCCTCGCTTCATGAGGCGCCCGGCAATCTGCTGTGCGATCTCCTGCGGCTTTACTCCCTTCTCTTTCGCGAGGAGGATCGCGATATTTGTCGCGAGATCGCCGCGCCCCGCGCATCGCGGCTTCTGGAGGATGACGGGCGGGAGCCTGTCTCCCGCAACGTCGCGGCAGACCTCAGCGAGCGCATCCTCGATGCGTTTCCGGATGGATTTTTCCATAGCGAGACCTGAAAGGAATCACCGCACACGCAATAATCTAATCCCCGCCGAGCGCAACCGATTGCGCGTCTCCCCATAGACGCTCGATCTGGTAGTACCGTCTGGTATCATCCTGGAAGACATGGACGATGACGTCACTGAAGTCGAGCACAATCCAGCGACTGTCAGGCAAGCCCTCGCGGTGGGAGCAGCGCGCGCCATCCGCGCTCGCCTCATCCACGATAGATTCCGCAATCGCCCTCACGTGCCTCGTTGAAGAGCCGCTGCAAATGACAAAGTAGTCCGCGATGGATGAGATCGCCCTCATGTCCAGCACCAGGATGTTTTCCGCTTTTTTCTCAGCGGCCTCCCTGGCGCAGGCCAGTGCGAGCCCCTTGCCGCCCCGCACATTCTTCAGCGCAGTTTTTCGCATTGCTCCTTTTCGGCCCTGCTCCCGTGCCCGTCACCCGACACGTAGAAGGTGTGAAGAAATTGCCTCCCGACCTTTTTTGTAGGGGTCGGATTTATCCGACCCGTCAGCGGGCTTGATAAATCAAGCCCCTACACGATCGGTTACATATGCCGAAGTGACAAACCTGATTTTTTCACACCTTTGTAGAGATTGTGCTCGATGATATATTTCCCCACGGCGTCCGGAACCAGGTACCTGATGCTCTCCCCTGATTGTCGCCTCCGCCGTATCTCCGTTGACGATACGTCGATGAGCGGCGTCTCCATGATGTGGCTCTTGAGTGCGGCGAGCTCTTCGCGGGTACATAATCCGTCCTGCGATGGCCAGGATCTCAGGTCGCACCCGGGGCGAGCTGCGGCGACCACCGTACAGAGTGACAGCAGCTTTCTATACTCTCGCCATGTCGCGAGCTCGGTCAGACTGTCCGCGCCCACGATAAAGTAGAATGCCGTCCCGTCACCATACTGCGATTTGAGAGACGTGATTGTATCCACCGAGTACGAGACGCCGCCGCGCGTCAACTCGATGTCGCATGCCCGGAATCGCGGGTTCCCCTCGATCGCGAGCTCGACCATCCGGAAGCGGTGCCTCCCGGGGATGAGGGCCGACGCATCTTTATGAGGCGGCGTATTGCATGGAATGAAGAGCACCGAATCCAGCGTCAGGCGCTCCGCAATCTGCTCGGCGATGATCAGGTGGCCGATGTGGACCGGATCAAAGCTGCCCCCAAGTATTCCTATCTTTCTCGTCACTCGCTTCCTCATACTGACTCGCTGCCTTCACCATGAGTCCGCTATATCATCAACGAAACGGCGCGTCGGGGAGACGGCGAGCCGATGAATTTGTAGCTTCGCCGTTTCGCCGGTTCTCCGTCTCGCCGATACGATCATTCCCTCACCTGCCCCGTTCCTCTCACCACATACTTATAGATGGTGAGCTCGGGGAGAGCCATGGGGCCGCGGGCGTGGATACGGTCAGTGCTGATGCCGATCTCCGCCCCCATCCCAAACTGGCCGCCGTCATTGAAGCGCGTTGACGCATTCCAGAAGACCGCTGATGAATCCACCTCTCTGAGGAACCGCTCGGCGGCCCCGCGGTCAGACGTGACAATCGCGTCGGAATGCTGCGAGCCATAGCGCGCGATGTGCGACAGCGCCTCGTCCAGATCATGAACCACCTTCACGGCGAGGATGAGATCGAGGTATTCAAAGCCCCAGTCACCCTGCTTCGCGGCCTTCATGTCAGGAACTATCTTCCTGGCCGCGGGATCGCCCCTCAGCTCAACGCCGCCGGCCATCAAGGCCGCCGCCGCTCGCGGGAGGAATGACTGAGCGATATCCGCATGCACGAGCAGCGTCTCGGCGGCATTGCAGACCGCCGGCTTTTGCACCTTTGCGTTGAGAATAATCTTCTCGGCCATGGCACAATCCGCACGGCTGTCAACGTACACGTGACAGACGCCCCTATAGTGCTTGATGACGGGTATGGTTGAAAGCTCCGTGACTTTGCGAATCAACGCCTCCCCTCCCCGCGGGATCACCAGATCGATATACGCATTGAGCGTGAGGAGCTCATTCACCACCTCATGCTCAGGGCGCTCCATGAACTGGAGTGAGTCCCTCGGAAGACCCGCGCGCGCCGCGGCCTCTCTTAAGATTCGAGCCAGCGCCGTATTCGAATGGAGCGCTTCCCTGCCCCCTCTCAGAATGACGGCATTGCCTGCCTTGATACACAGTGCCGCCGCATCGGCGGTCACCGTGGGCCTCGCCTCGTAGATCATGGCGATCACCCCGATGGGGACGCGCACCTTCTGGATCGTGAGCCCGTTCGGCCGTTTCCATGTGCTGAGGATCTCCCCCACCGGGTCGGGGAGGGACGCAACCTGCCGGAGTCCCTCGCACATCTCTGCGATGGTCTTCTCATCGACCGCGAGCCTCTGGCGGACCGCGGCTGAAATACCCTTTTCAGCGACGGCCTGGAGATCACGCCTGTTCGCATCGAGTAGGGGGCGCGCCCCCCTCTCCATGGATTCCGCCATCTCGATGAGGGCATTGTGCTTCGCCTCCGTGGAGCTCATCGCGAGCACGGCGGATGCCGCGCGCGCCTTCCTGCCGATCGCCTCGACGTACTTTTTTATGTTCGACCGCGCGCCCATGTATTCTACCTTCCGTCTCCTGGATTTTTTCTCCGGCCTGCCAACTCCTTGATCAGCACCAGATTGTCCCGATGGACCACCTCATCGTAGTCCTTGTACCCCAGCACTGCCTGTATCTCTCCGGTCTTCACCCCCTTTATTTTTCGAAGGTCCTCAGCGGCATAGTTCGTCAGCCCGCGTGCTATCTCGCGCGCCTGGAGCGTCACGATGCTCACCTTGTCGCCGCTCTTGAAATCACCGAGCACGTCCTTGACGCCCGTGGGCAGAAGGCTTGTGCCCCGATCCAGGAGCGCCGCCGCCGCGCCGTCATCAACGACTATTTTCCCTCTCGGCTTGATAAAAAATGCGATCCAGCGTTTTCGCCCCCCCAGCTTGTCCCCCTGCGGATGAAAAAAAGTTCCCACCTGCTCTCCCGTGAAGAGCCTCCCCAGAATGTCCTTCTCCCTCCCGTCCGCGACGACCGCCGCCTCTCCCGATGAGATAACCATCTTCACCGCCTTTAACTTACTCCCCATCCCGCCGGTCCCCCTGGCCGAGCCGGCCCCCCGGGCGAGCGCTTCGATCTCAGGGCTCATGCACGGCACCTCCCTGATCAGTTCACCGCCGCCCTTTTTCGGGTCTACGGTCATCAGCCCCGCCGTATCGGTGAGGATGATGAGCAGGTCGGCCTTGACCAGATTCGCGACAAGCGCGGAGAGGTTGTCGTTGTCGCCAAATTTGATCTCGTCGGTGGACACCGTGTCGTTCTCGTTGATGACGGGGACGATCCTCTTCTCGATCAGCGCGATAATGGTATTGCGCGCATTCAGGTGGCGGTGGCGGACCTTCAGGTCATCGGCGGTGAGCAGGATCTGAGCAATTTCGATGCCCTGCGCGCGGAACTGTATGGCGTACAGATTCATCAAATGGCTCTGTCCCACCGCTGCCGCCGCCTGCAACTGGGGCAGCAGCTTGGGGCGCTGGGAGAGCCCCATGCGGGCCATGCCCGCGGAGATGGCGCCGGAGGTCACAAGGATTATCTCTTTCCCCTGCCGGCAGAGGCCCGCGATCTGCCGGGCGAGTTCTCCGATGACCTTCTCGCTTATATGCCCGCCCGCATCAGAGAGCACATTGCTCCCTACCTTTACCACAACCCTGTGCGCCGATCCAATGAGCGTTGCCCTCATCGCGCGATCCCCGCCAATCCCCGAATCCGAAAGAGTGCGTGTTTCATCCCGACTGTTCAAGCGCCCTGCCGAGCGCGTACACCAGCTCCTTCACGCCGCTCCCTGTCAGCGCAGAAATCGGGTATATCCTGCCGCGGCACTCTCCCGCCCTGCGGCGGAAGTCGCCCAGGCGCGCTGCCGCCTCCGGGAGGTCCATTTTGTTGGCGGCAATGAGGCGCGTCTTCTTCATGAGCTCGGGGTGGTGCAGTGTGAGCTCGGTTTCGAGCGTCATAAGCACATCGAGCGGCTCATGCCCGTCTACCGCTGCCATGTCTATGACGAGGAGGAGGAGGCGAGTCCGCTCGATATGCCTCAGAAACTCGTGGCCGAGTCCCACATTGCGATGCGCACCCTCAATCAACCCGGGGATATCAGCGACCACAAACGACCCGTCTTCACCGTAGCGGACAAGACCGAGGTGGGGTTCACGCGTGGTGAACGGATACGGCGCAATCTTGGGGCGGGCTGCGGAAATCTTTGATATGAGCGTTGATTTCCCTGCGTTTGGATAGCCGACCAGCCCCACGTCTGCGATCAGTTTAAGCTCGAGTTCGAGCGTCCGCTCCTCTCCCGCCTCCCCCTTCTCGGCTATTCGAGGAGCCCTCCTGGTCGAACTCTTGAAGTGCGCATTCCCCCGGCCGCCGCGGCCGCCCCGCGCCGCGAGGAGGCGCTGCCCATCCGCGCACAGATCGCCGACAATGGCGCCGGCCGGAACTTCGTGCACGACCGTTCCCACGGGGAGACGCACCACCAGGTCGTTCCCGCCGGCTCCGCTCTGGAGCTTCCCCCTGCCGTGCTCGCCCTTGCCGGCCCTCAGGTGGGGTTGATAGTAGAAATCCAGGAGCGTCGAAAGATTCTTATCCGCAAAAAAAATGACGTCCCCCCCCTTTCCTCCATCACCGCCGTTGGGACCGCCCTTGGGGACGTATTTTTCCCGGCGGAAACTCACACAGCCGTTTCCACCGTCTCCCGCCTTAACCAAAACTTTAAGCTTATCTATGTACACGTAGTGTCGCGTTACTCCACTGGAAATTGTAATTTGCAAATTTACTATTTCCAATTTGCAATTTAAAATTTGCAACTTGCAATTATACTGCGGGTATCACGCCCACTTTTCTATGCCCTTTCTTCTCCCCTGTAAAATTGACGATGCCGTCGATGAGGGCAAAAAGGGTGTCATCTCTCCCCCTGCCGACATTGACGCCGGCTGCGAAACGTGTTCCGTGCTGCCTCACGAGGATGCTCCCGCTCGTGACGCGCTGACCGCCGAACCGCTTGACCCCCAGACGCTGAGAATTGCTGTCGCGGCCATTTCTCGAACTCCCCATTCCCTTTTTATGTGCCATGTCGAATTTCTCCTTGTGTTAACCGCTGAAGACAGTGAATACACCGGACGCCGAATTGGTCATCCTTCCGTGTTCAGTGTCCTTAGCAGTTTGAAATTTATTTAAAAGGCGGTTCTCACCACGAAGAGCACGAAGAAAGACTAGGTTAATCATCCTATTCCTCTATCTTCGTGACCTTCGTGTCCTTCGTGGTAAAAAACGATAATGCAGTTGTGAAAAATATTTAGCTTGTTTTGATCTCCTTGATCCTCACCACGCTCATGGTTTGGCGGTGACCGATACGCCGCCTGTAATTCTTCCGGCGCTTCTTCTTTAACGGGTAGAGCTTGTTTCCTCTCTCCTCGGACTCGGCCGTCCCTATCACCACGGCATTCTCGACCGTGGGATGCCCCACGAGCACCTTATCTCCCTCCGAGACAAGGAGTACGTCCTTAAATTCAATATCATTCCCCTTAACGGTTTCTACCTTTTCGATGACGAGCCGATCGCCCTGGGAAACCCTGTACTGCTTTGAACCGCTTTGCATTATAGCAAACATCATTTCCTCCTTCAAGTTTTAAACGAGAAGAGACACTATACTTTTTTCATCCCCCTTAGTCAAGGTAGATCTCCAGGGATGTAGATCTCCCGGGATGTAGGGAATCGCTAAGGAGCGAACGCGAGTGCGTTCGCGCATCCGCGCCGGAAAAGTCCAATTGTCAAGGATAAAGATTTGACCCCACTCTTCCTCGAACACAAACTGGCTCTTCGCCAGAGTCATCTCTTCGCCGTCAGCTGCGGCATGATTTTCTTCAGAAGGCGTGTCGCAATCATTGCTCGAGCCTTACCTGGCTCATGACAACCACGCGCTTACGTC